>Ga0335084_10000129_pt1 | contig 52685 bp, 47 predicted proteins | sample Lox_Sample_44_FD_206721 | JGI IMG/M metagenome (GOLD analysis project Ga0335084, IMG submission 206721) | Soil microbial communities from Loxahatchee National Wildlife Refuge, Florida, United States - Lox_Sample_4.4 | ecosystem: Environmental > Terrestrial > Soil > Wetlands | place: USA...
GAGCGCGTCCTTGACCGGCTGCGAGCGCGCGCCCTTGCCGAGCGTGCCCTTGAGCCCCAGCGCGAGCAGCTTCGGGGTGAACTTGTCCATGCGCCCGCCGGTGGTCGGGCCGATGGAACCCACCACCTGACCGGGCCGCGCCGGCGAGGGCCCGGTGTAGTAGATGATCTGGCCCCGCACGTCGATCGGCAGCGGCTTGCCCGCGTCGATCAGGGGCAGGAGCCGGGCGTGGGCCGCGTCACGCGCGGTGTACATCACCCCGGTGATGCGCACGCGGTCGCCCGCCTTCAGCGACTCCGCGTCGGCGTCGCTCAGCGGCGGCGTGACCTCCTTGATTCCGTCGGCCCCTACGGTGATCATCGCCCTGACCCCATCCCGTGCCGGCTCACAGCGTCACCTCTTTGTGGCGGTGGGCGTGGCACTCGATCGTCACCGCGACCGGCAGGCTCGTGATGTGGCAGGGGTACGTGAGGATGTGGACGCCGAACGCGGTGGTGTCGCCGCCGTAGCCCTGGGGCCCGATGCCGAGGCGGTTGGCGCGCTCGAGCACCTCGCGCTCCACCGCGGCAACGTCCGGATTCGGATTGGGCGCGCCCAGCTCGCGGAAGAGGGCCTTCTTGCTGAGCCGCGCGGCCTGCTCGAAGGTACCCCCCACGCCCACCCCCGCGATCAGCGGCGGGCAGGCGTCGGGACCCGCGGTGCGGATGCACTCGAGGATCCACTCCTTCACGCCGTCCACCCCCTCGGCCGGGGTCAGCATCTTGTACTTGGAGCGGTTCTCACAGCCGCCCCCCTTGGCCATGATCTGGATCTTGAGCGCCGCGCCCGCCACCACGTCCAGGTGGATCACCGCCGGCGTGTTGTCGCCGGTGTTCACACGGTCGAAGGGCGAGCGGACGATCGAGGCGCGGAGGTAGCCCTCCCGGTAGCCCTGGCTCACGCCATCGTTGATCGCGTCGTAGAGACCGCCGCCGGTGACGTGCACGTCCTGTCCCAGCTCGAGGAAGCAGACCACGAAGCCGGTGTCCTGGCAGTACGGGATCTTCCTGGTGCGGGCCAGCTCGGCGTTCTGCTGGAGGATCTGGAGCACCTGGCGCCCGGCCGGCGACCGCTCCTTCTCGAGCGCGCCCGCGAAGGCCCGCAGCATGTCCGGCTCGAGGGAGTAGTTCGCCTCCATGCAGAGCTTCTTCACCGCGTCGACGATCGAGGAGACGTGGATCTCGCGCATGGCCTACTTCGGGCAGCCTTCCCGGATCGGCTTCATAGCTTGAGCTTGTCCACGAGCTCCCGGACCGCGGCCGCCGACTTGTCGAAGGCGGCCTGTTCGTCCTTCTGGAGCTTGATCTCGATGATCTGCTCCACACCCTTTCGCCCGAGCTTCACGGGGACGCCCACGTAGAGGCCCTTCGTGCCGTATTGCCCGTTCAGGTAGGCCGCGCAGGGCAGGATCTTCTTCTTGTCCTTCAGGATCGCCTCCACCATCTCGACCGCGGAAGCGGCGGGGGCGTAGTACGCGCTGCCCGACTTGAGGAAGGCCACGATCTCGGCCCCGCCGTTGGCGGTGCGAGTGACCAGGGCCTGGATCCGGTCGGGCGGCAAGAGATCGGTGATCGGGATGCCCGCCACCGTCGAGTAACGCGGCAGCGGCACCATCGTGTCGCCGTGGCCGCCCAGCACGAACGCGGTCACGTTCTCCACCGACACCGCCAGCTCCTGGGCGATGAAGGTGCGGAACCGCGCGGAATCGAGCACGCCGGCCATGCCGATGACCCGCTCGGCCGGGAACCCCGACTTGTTCCAGGCGAGCTGGACCATGGCGTCGAGCGGGTTGGTGACCAGGATCAGGATCGCGTTCTTCGACCGCTTCACCACCTGCTCTACCACCGAGCCTACGATCTCCGCGTTCTTGAGGAGTAGGTCGTCGCGGGTCATGCCCGGCTTGCGGGCGAGGCCGGCGGTGATCACCACGATGTCCGAGTCCGCCGTCTCGTCGTAGCCGTTGCTGCCGATCAGGCGGGAGTCGTAGCCGTGGACGGGCCCGGCCTGGGCCAGGTCGAGAGCCTTCCCTTGCGGGATGCCCTCGACCACGTCGACCAGGACCACGTCGCCCAGCTCCTTCTCGACCGTGTACTGCGCGACCGAGGCACCGACGTTGCCGGCGCCGATGACGGAGATCTTCGGTCGCGCTGTCATCACATGGACTCCATGTTCTTGACGATGGCGGTGCCGAACTCCGAGCACTTCACTTCCTTGGCCCCGTCCATCAGGCGGGCCAGGTCGTAGGTCACCACCTTCTGCCCGATGGTCTTCTCGATGCCCGCGATGATCCGGTCCGCCGCCTCGTTCCATCCCATGTAGCGCAGCATCATCTCGCCGGAGAGGATGACCGAGCCGGGATTGACCTTGTCCTGGCCCGTGTACTTGGGGGCGGTGCCGTGGGTCGCCTCGAAGAGCGCGTGCCCGGTGTCGTAGTTGATGTTGGCGCCGGGCGCGATGCCGATACCGCCCACCTGCGCGGCCAGCGCGTCCGAGATCAGGTCGCCGGTCAGGTTGCAGCACGGGATCACGTCGAACTCGTCCGGCCGCGTGAGGATCTGCTGCAGGAACGCGTCGGTGATGGCGTCCTTGACCAGGATCTTCCCGGCCGGCGGCTTGCCGCCGCAGTCGTCCCAGGACACCAACCGGTCCGAGAACTCGCGCTTGGCCAGCGCGTAGCCCCACTTCATGAACATGCCTTCGGTGTACTTCTGGATGTTGCCCTTGTGGACGAGGGTCACGTTGCGGCGGCCGTTCTCGACCGCGTAGCGCATGGCCGCCCGGATCAGCCGCTCCGACCCTTCCTTCGAGACCGGCTTGATGCCGATCGAGGAAGTGGCCGGGAAGCGGATCTTCTTGACGCCCATCTCCTTCTGGAGGAACTCGACCACCTTCTTCGCCTCCGGCGTCCCCTGCTCCCACTCGATGCCGGCGTAGATGTCCTCGGTATTCTCGCGGAAGATCACCATGTCGATCTTCTCGGGGCGCTTCACCGGCGACGGCACGCCCTTGAACCAGCGCACCGGCCGGAGGCACACGTACAGATCCAACTCCTGGCGCAACGTCACGTTGAGCGAGCGGAAGCCCTCGCCCACCGGGGTGGTCAGCGGGCCCTTGATGGCGACCAGGTACTCGCGGATGACGTCGAGGGTCTCCTGCGGCAGCAGGTTCGGCGGGCAGTCCTTCCCGTACGCGGTCTGCGCCTTCTCTCCCGCGTACACCTCGGCCCACGAGATCTTCCGCCGCCCCTTGTAGGACTGGGCCACCGCCGCGTCCAGGACGCGGACGGACGCGGCCCAGATATCGGGTCCGACCCCGTCGCCCTCGATGAAGGCAACGATCGGATGATCGGGCACCTGCAGCTTGCCGTGGCTGATCGTGATCTTCTCGCCCGCCGGAATCTTGACTCTCGAGGCCGCCATTGGACCCTCTCCTCTTGCTCGAGGTTATGTGAGGGCGTTCAAGGCTGAGCCCGCCTTGAACCACCCGATCTGCTCATCGGTCATCGTGTGCAGGCACTGGACACTGACCGTCTTGCCGCCCGGCTTGTGGATGACCACCTCCACCGGCTTGCCGGGTGTCAGCGCGACGAGCCCGCGCACGCTGACGCGGTCCGCCTGCTCGAAGAGGTCGTAGTCGCCGGTCTTGGCGAAGGTCAGGGGCAGGATCCCCTGCTTCTTGAGGTTGGTCTCGTGAATCCGCGCAAAGCTCTTCACGATGACGACCTTGCACCCGAGGTAGCGCGGCGACATCGCGGCATGCTCGCGGCTCGACCCCTCGCCGTAGTTCTCGTCGCCGACCACGATCCAGCCCACGCCCTTGGCCTTGAGGTCGCGGGCGATCTGGGAGAAGGTCTTGCCCGCCTCCCCGGTGATCGGGTTGACGCCCTTGCCGGCCTCCCCGGTGAAGGCGTTGACCGCGCCCAGGAACATGTTGTCGCTGATGCGATCGAGGTGCCCGCGGAAGCGCAGCCAGGCGCCCGCCGGCGAGATGTGGTCGGTCGTCGTCTTGCCCTTGGTCTTCACCAAGATGGGGAGCTCACCGAAGTCGCGCCCATCCCAGCGCGCGAACGGCTGCAGCAGCTGCAGCCGCTCGCTGTTGGGTGCAATGACGATCTGCACGCTCTCGCCGTCCGCGGCGGGCGCCTCGAAGCCCGCGTCGCCGCCCGCGAAGCCCTGGGCGGGCAGCTCCTCGCCCTCCGGCGCGGTGAAGCGGAAGGGCTTGCCGTCGGGCCCGGGAATCGTCCCGTGTACCGGGTCGAACTCGAGCGTGCCCCCGAAGGCCAGCGCGGTGACGATCTCGGGGCTGGTCAGGAACGACAGGGTGGAGGCGCTGCCGTCGTTGCGGCCCGGGAAGTTCCGGTTGAACGAGGAGACGATCGTGTTGGTCTCCTCGCGGCTCACGTCGCTGCGCTTCCACTGCCCGATGCACGGCCCGCACGCGTTGGCGAGCACGGTGCCCCCGATCTTCTGGAAGGTGTCCATGATCCCGTCGCGCTTGATGGTCTGGTAGATGCGCTCCGAGCCCGGCGTCACCAGGAACGGGGTCTTGGCCTTGATGCCGGCCCGGAGGGCCTGCGTCGCGATGTGAGCGGCCCGGCGCATGTCCTCGTAGGACGAGTTGGTGCAGGAGCCGATCAGCGCCTGCTTGATCGCGGCGGGCCAGCCTTCCTTCTTGACCTCGGCCGCGAGCTTGGAGATGGGCCGCGCCCGGTCTGGCGAGTGCGGGCCCACGATGTGCGGCTCGAGCTCGGAGAGGTTGATCTCGACCACCTCGTCGTAGAACTTCCGCGGGTCGCGGATCACCTCGGGATCGGCCACCAGGTGCTGGCGGTGCTGCTCGGCCAGCCGCGCGATGTCGGCGCGGTCGGTGGCGCGCAGGTAGGCGGCCATCCGGTCGTCGAAGTGGAAGAGCGAGGTGGTGGCGCCGAGCTCGGCGCCCATGTTGCAGATGGTGCCCTTGCCGGTGGCGCTGATCGACTCGGCGCCCGGCCCGAAGTACTCGATGATCTTGTTGGTTCCACCCTTGACGGTGAGGAGCCCGCAGAGATAGGTGATGACGTCCTTGGGAGAGCTCCAGCCCGCGAGCTTGCCGGTGAGATGGACGCCGATCAGCTTCGGATCGAGGACTTCCCATGCCAGACCCGCCATCGCCTCGCCGCAGTCGGCCCCGCCCACCCCGATGGCCGCCATGCCAAGACCGCCGGCGTTGGGCGTGTGAGAATCCGCGCCGATCATGAGGCCGCCCGGGAAGGCGTAATTCTCGAGCACCACCTGGTGGATGATCCCGGCGCCGGGCTTCCAGAAGCCGATGCCGTACTTCTTCGAGGTCGAGTGGAGGAAGTCGTAGACCTCCCGGTTCTCGCTGATCGCGCGCTGCATGTCCTCCGCGGCGCCGCTCTCCGCGCGGATGAGGTGATCGCAGTGCACCGTGCTCGGGACCGCGACCTGCTTCTTGCCCGCCTGCATGAACTGCAGCAGCGCCATCTGACCGGTCGCGTCCTGCAGCGCGACCCGGTCGACCCGCAGCCGCAGCTGGGCCTTCCCGCGGCTCCACTCCTGCCTGGCGAAGTCGTCGGAGTGGGCGACCAGGATCTTCTCGGCCAGGGTGAGCGGGCGGCCGAAGCGCCGGCGCGCTTGTTCGAGCTTGCCGGGCATGGATTCGTACAGCCGCTTGATCTGGTCAACCGCCATGGGTGGGCCTCCTCCGATTGATCTCACCGAGCGGGCGGCGCCCCGGGCCCTCACCGGTCCGGCAGACCGCACACATACGTATCGCCTCCCACCCGGTGAGAGGCAGGAGGCGACCAGGTAAAAGCCGAAATTACGCTAACATGACGCCCGAGGGAGGTCAAGGGAAGGCCCCCGCCGACGCCATGTCCGACCCCATCGAGGACTACGCCCTGATCGGTGACGGCGAGACCGCCGCGCTGGTCTCGCGCTCGGGCTCCATCGACTGGCTCTGCATGCCGCGCTTCGACTCCGGCGCCTGCTTCGCCGCGCTGCTGGGCGAGCCCAGGCACGGCCACTGGCGGCTCGCCCCGCCCGGAATCCGCTCGGCGGCCCGCCGCTACCGCGACACCACGCTGGTGCTGGAGACCGACTTCGAGACCGAAGCGGGCGCGGTGACGGTCGTGGACTGCATGCCGCCCCGGGAAGGCCCTCCGGTGGTCGTCCGCCAGGTCATCGGCCGGCGCGGGACGGTGCCCATGAGAATGGATCTCGTGATCCGCACCGACTACGGCTCGGTGGTGCCGTGGGTGAGGCGGTCCCCGCGCGGCATCCGCGCGGTGGCGGGCCCCGACGCACTGGACGTGACCACCGACCTGCCGCTGCGCGGCGAGGGTCTCACCACCGTCGCCGAGTTCCCGGTGCGCACGGGCGAGCGCCGGTCCGTGACGCTGTCCTGGCATCCGTCGAACCTGCCCGCGGCTGACCCGATCGATCCCGACGCGGCGGTGCGCGACACCGAAGCGTGGTGGCGGCGCTGGGCCGGCCAGTCCGTCTACGAGGGCTCCGACCGCGAGGCGGTGCTGCGCTCGCTGGTCACGATCAAGGCGCTGATCCACGAGCCAACCGGCGGTATCGTGGCCGCGCCGACCACCTCCCTGCCCGAGCGGCTCGGAGGCGTGCGTAACTGGGACTACCGCATCTGCTGGGTCCGTGACGCGACCTTCGCGCTCTATGCCCTCGTGCTCGGCGGCTATCTCGACGAGGCGCGGGCCTGGCGGCAATGGCTGATCCGCGCGCTCGCCGGCACGCCCGAGCAGATGCAGATCATGTACGGTCTGGCCGGTGAGCGACGCCTCTCCGAGATCGAGCTACCGTGGCTGCCCGGCTACGAAGGCTCCGCGCCGGTGCGCATCGGTAACGCCGCCCATGCTCAGTTTCAGCTGGATGTCTGGGGCGAGATGCTGGACGCGGCCTACGTGGCCCAGCGGGCCGGCCTCGAGCCGGATCCGGAAGGTCGGCGCGTCATCACCAAGGTCATGGAGCACCTCGAGACGGTGTGGACCCAGCCGGACGAGGGCATCTGGGAGGTGCGGGGACCGCGCCAGCACTTCACCCACTCCAAGGTGATGGCGTGGGTCGCGGCCGACCGCATGGCGAAGCTCTCGGCCCACTCTTCCGATGGCACGCCCAGCGATCGCTGGCGCGTGCTGCGTGACGCCATCCGTGAGGACGTCTGCCGCCACGGCTTCGACCCGGGCCGCAACGCGTTCGTGCAGGCCTACGGCTCCCGCCAGCTGGACGCGAGCCTGCTCATGATCCCGCTGGTCGGCTTCCTGCCCCCCACCGATCCGCGCGTGCGCGGGACGGTGGCCGCGATCGAGCGCGAGCTCGTCAGCGACGGCTTCGTGCGCCGCTACAGCACCGAGTCGGGGGTGGACGGCCTGCCGCCCGGCGAGGGCGTCTTCCTCGCCTGCTCGTTCTGGCTGGTGGACAACTGGGTGCTGCAGGGCCGCCGCGACGAAGCGCGCCGGCTCTTCGAACGGCTCCTCTCCCTGCGCAACGACGTGGGCCTGCTCGCCGAGCAGTACGACCCGCGCGCTCGCCGGCTGCTCGGCAACTTCCCGCAGGCCCTCTCCCACATCGCCCTGATCAACAGCGCCTGCAATCTCTCGGGGGCGTTGAGGCCCGCCGAGCACCGCGCCGGTGGCTGAGCGTCAGGCGGACGCGGCGACCGCCTTCGCGAGCCGCCGGCGCGTGGTCTCCATCGCCTCCGCGGACTCGTAGCGGCCGCGCGGCCAGAAGAAGCCGCGCAGGCCGTCGCCCTTGCGGCGCGGCACCACGTGGACGTGCAGGTGCGGCACGCTCTGGCTCACGCGGTTGTTCACGGCCACGAAGGAGCCCTCGGCCCCCAGGCCCGCCTCCACCGCCCGCGCCAGCGCGGAGGCCGCCTCGAAGAGCGGCGCGGTCAGCGACGCGGGCAGGTCGCCGAGGGTGTCGACGTGCTCGCGCGGCACCACCAGGCAGTGGCCCGGGAAGAGCGGCCGGTGGTCGAGGAAGGCCACCACCGCGGGGCCCTCGAGGACGATCGCGGCCGGTTCCTCGCCGCGGGCGATCCGGCAGAACAGGCAGCCCGCCGCGGGCGGGAGCGGGCTCACCCGGGCTCCCTCAGCGGAACAGCCGCCAGACCGCGCGCCGGCGCAGCGCGAGGATCGACGCGGTGGGCGAGATGCCCATCGGGCAGACGTCGGTGCAGTTCGTCTCGGTGTGGCAGCGCATCAGCGCGTCCTCGGAGAGCATCACCGCCCCGCGCTCCTCGTGGGCGCCGTCCCGGCTGTCCTGCTGCAGCGTGAAGAGCCGGTTGAGCGCGGCCGGTCCCGGGAAGCGCGGGTCGTTGGCGACCATGGTGCACGCCGACACGCACATGCCGCAGCCGATGCACTCGATCGCCGGATCGATGCGGGTCCGCTCGCGCGCGGTCGCGGGAATGCGCGCGGCGGCCGGCGTCGCGTCCTTGGGCACGAAGGAGCCGCCCACCCGCGCGGTTTGCTCGGCGAGCGGGGCCATGTCCACGACCAGGTCGCGGATGAGCGGGAAGTGATAGAGGGGCCGCACGGTGACGATGCCGGTTTTCAGGGTCTTGAGCAGCGTGCGGCAGGCCCAGCGCTCGCGACCGTTGACGACCATGCCGCAGGAGCCGCACATGCCGACCCGGCAGGCGTAGCGGAACGCGAGGGTGGGATCGAGCCTTCGCTGGGCGTCGACCAGCGCGTCGAGGACGGTCATGCCCTCCTTGGCGGGAATCCAGAAGCGCTGGAGCCGCTCGCGGAAGCCCGGCGACCATCGGAAGACCTTCAGGACCACCGCCACCCCCAGAACGCCGCGAAGATCGCGACGCCGACCAGCAGGGCCAGCACCAGCAGGCCGCGATGCCACCGCACGGGCAGGCCGAAGTCGAGGAGGATCGCGCGCACGCCGAGCAGCCCGTGCAAGAGGATCAGCCCGAGGAGCGCCGCCTGCACCGCCGGAATGAACGGATTGCGCAGGTGGAGCACGATCACCGCGATCAGGGCGACCGCGGCCGCTCGCTGGACCAGCCACGCCCACATGCCCGCCCGCGTCCCGCGCCATCCTTCGCTGGTGGCCCACCGCCGCCGCAGGATCCGCCGCGGCCGCTTCGCCATCAGTCGCCGACGTCGACGGTGGCGGACACGCGCCCGGCGTCCGGCTTGAGCCGCGTGTAGCGCACCGGCTCGGTCCAGACCTTGGGAGTGGCCCCATCCGCGTACCCGGCGAGGACCGCGACCGCCTCGCCCGCGGGCTCCGGGAAGTCCCGGCGATAGTGCGAGCCGCGGCTCTCGGTGCGCTCCAGTGCGCTGCGCGCGATCAGCCAGGCGGTCGTGGCCTGGTTCTGCAGATTGAGCCAGTCCTGCCACGCGAGGTTGTAGGCGCCGCCACCCCGGATCGCGATCCCCTCGAGGCGCTGGCCGATGTCCTCGACCTCGCCCAGCGCGACCTTCAGGCCCTCGCCGGAGCGGATCAGCCCCACGTGTTCCCACATGATCTGGCGGAGCCGCGCCTGCAGCGCGTAGAGGCTCTCGCTCTCCGTGCGCTCGAGCGGCGCGGTGGTGGCCGCGGCGGCCGCCTCCACCATCGCGCTCGGGATCTGCGGCAGCAGGCGGCCCACCACGTAGTCCGCCATCACGTCGCCCGCGATGCCGCCGAACACGGTGGACTCGGCCACCCCGTTGCCGCCGAGACGGTTGGCTCCGTGCACGCCGCCGGTGTCCTCGCCGGCCGCGAAGAGGCCCTCCGCGTCGGTCCGGCAGGCCCGGTCGATCACCACGCCGCCCATCATGAAGTGCGCGGTGGGCCCCACTTCCACGGGCTCGCGGGCGAGGTCGCGCCCGAAGTCGCGGCAGCGCCGCACCATCCCGCGGAAGCTCTTCTCCACCACCTCGGCCCCCAGGTGCGAGACGTCGATCCACACCCCGCCGTTGGGCGTGCCGCGGCCTTCCTGCACCTCGGTGAAGCAGGCCCGCGCGACCAGGTCGCGGGTGGAGCGCTCGAGGCGGGCCGCATCGTAGCGCTGCATGAATCGCTCGCCGCGGCCGTTCAGGAGGCGGCCCCCCGCCCCGCGCAGACCTTCCTCGAGCAGGGCGCCGGTCATCAGCGAGTTGGGCACGATGAGCCCGGTCGGATGGAACTGGATCATCTCCATGTCGCGCAGCCGCACGCCCACGCGGAGGGCGAGCGCGATGCCGTCCGAGGACTTGTCGGCCGAGCAGGCGATGACCTTGTACATGGTGGGCCCGCCGCCCATCGCGAGCAGGATGGCGCGGCTGCGCACCAGCACGAACGTGCCGCGACGGATGTCGAGCAGCAGCGCGCCCCCCACCTGCCCGCCGTCGCCGCGCAGGAGCTCGACCGCGCGGTGCTCCTCGAGCGTGCGGATGGACGGCCGGCGCCACACCTGCTCGGTCAGGCGGTTCATGATCTCGATGCCGGTGAGGTCACCCTTGTGGATGGTGCGGTCGTGGCTCTGCCCCGCGAACGGCTTCTGGTGGATGCGGCCGTCCGGGTGCCGGTCGAAGAAGCAGCCGTAGCGGCCCTCCAGCTCCAGCACACGATTGGGCGCCTCGTTGACGAGCGTCCACACCAGCTCCTGGTCGTTGATCCAGGCGCCGCCCTGCAGCGTATCGAGCAGGTGCGCGTCGATCGAGTCGGGAGCGCCCAGCACCGCGTTGTAGCCGCCCTGGACCATGCGGGTGCAGCCGGCGCGGCCGAGCAGGCCCTTCACCGCGATCGTGACCGTGAGGTGAGGCGAGCGATCGGCGGCGTGCAGCGCCGCGCAGAGGCCGGCGCCACCCGCGCCCAGCACCAGGATGTCGGTGGCGAGCGTGTCGACGGTGGGCTCGGTGGCCATCGGTCGGCGCGCCCGGAGCCTACTTGACGGGCGCGGCCACCAGGGCGTCGAGCAGGGCGCGACCGGCCGGGCCGTCCCACTCGCGGGTGCCGGCGGCGCGCGCGACGAGGCGCCCGTCGCGTCCGATCAGGTAGGTGGTCGGCGTGCCGGTCACCCGGTACGCTCGCGCGACGGCACCGTCGCCGTCGAGCAGGATCGGCGACGTGATACCCGCGCCCTTGGCGTAGCCCGCCACCAGGTCCGCCGGCTCCTCGATGCTCACGGCCAGGACGGTGAAGGGCTGCCCCTTGCGCTCGCGCACGACCTTCTCGACGCCCACCGGCAGCTCCCGCCGGCAGTAGCCGCACCACGTGGCCCAGAAGTAGACGAGCACGACCCTGCCCTTCTGCTCGGCGAGCGAGGTCTTGCCCCCCTCGATCCGGGGCAGCGAGAAGGCGGGCGGGCGCTCGCCGGGCAGCGCGATCAGCTTCAGCTCCCGGAGCAGCCGGTCGATGTCGTCCGACGCGGCAGCGGGCGCCGCGAGCCCAGAGATGATCAGCAGAGCACCGAGCAGACGCGCCATCACGTGAGCTTGACCTCCGCCGCCCCTTCGAACTTGCCGCCGTGCGTATCGAAGAACGTCACCTTGATCACTCCGGCCTCGGTGGCCCGGAACGGAATCGTGAAGGCCGGGTTCTCGCTGACCGACGTCGACGGCTCGATCTCGACGATGTCGCGGCCGAGGTAACTTACCACGACGCGGTTGACGAAGCGGTAGTTGCGATCCACCCACCGCCCACCCTGCCGCTCCACCCGCTCCTGGGGATGGATCACGAGTGCCCGCAGGTGCGCCACCGTGCCGCGCCGGACGCCGCCGGGCACCGCGAGCTTGACCCGCGAGACGTCGGCCATGGCTCAGGCCGCGCAGCCGGCCACGGTCACCCGCACCTCGCGCGCGGCCGTCCAGAGCGAGCCCTCGCTGGTCTCGGCGACCACGCGAACCGGACCGCTGTCGGCCAGGCGCAGGTTCGTGGCCACCGAGGCCTGGCCGGCCGCCGGAGTCAGGTTGACCTTCACGTTGAGCGGGCGCGGGTTCTTCTCCGACAGGATGTAGATCGCCTTGACGTGATTGTCCGGCGTCATCGGCGACTTGACGTCGATCGTGATCGGCACCGAGCCGCCGTCCTCGGCGATCAGCGGCATCTCGATGGTGATCACGGCCGCCCCGTCCTTGATGGGCCGACCGCCGAAGAGCCGTTTCATGGTCGACGCGACGGGCTCTTCGGGCGCCAAGTCGGCGAGGCGGCCCTGGCTCCAGGCCGGCCGCGGGCGCGCCCCGACCCCGAGGGAGAGCAGCGCCGCGAGTCTCAGCCACGCCCGCCGCGTGAGGGTGCCGCTCATGGCCCCCAGCATGCGCCGGATCGCGTCGATGTCAACGGGCTAGGCGCCGTCGAGCCGATAGGCGGAAGCATCGGGCTTGAACGCGCGCGGCAGCCACATGGGCCGGCGGAGCCCGCCGGGGCCGGGGGCCGGGCGCGCCATCGCCAGCCACTTGCGATAGACCTCGAACGACTTGTTGGTGTCGACCACCACGTCACCGTAGCGGTCGTCCGGGCCGGGCCGGCTGACCGTCACCTTCTGGTGCCAGCAGTGCTGCCCGCTCACCGGGTCGGGATGCACCGGGAAGGTCAGGTTCTGGTGCACGCCCGCGTCTTCCCACCAGACCCGCTTCGAATCGGGATCGCCGCTCTCGAACGGCCGGATCCCGTGCACGTGCCGCAGGCGCCATCGCCCCGGCTCCGGGCGCTCGAGCGACACCAGCGCGGTCGACCAGCGCTCGCCTCCGGTGTGCTCGGACAGTCGCCACCGCCCGAGATGGTGCGAGCAGGCGAGGACACCCGGGCGGATCGCCTCGGTCACCCACACGCGGTCCACGAAGTGACCGATCTCGGTCGTCACCTTCAACAGATCGCCGGTCTTGACCGCGAAGCGCTCGGCGTCCTCCGGATTCAACCAGAGCGGGTTGTTGTGGGAGATCTCGTAGAGCCACTTGGCGTTGCCCGACCGAGAGTGGATCAGGGTGGGCAGCCGGAACGTGGGCAGGAGCGCCATCTCCCCGCGGCCGCGGTCCATCTCCTGCCAGTGCACGTGGCTCCGCGCGTATGTCGGCACCGCGTGCTCGGGCCACTTCCAGTCCTTGAGCGTCCTCGAGTAGAACTCGAGCTTGCGCGAGGGCGTGGGGAAGCCGCCCACCCACTGGCCGTCGACCTCAACGCCCACCGCGGCTCCGTTCTTGGTGACGAGATGAGAAGCGGAGTTCACTTCGGCCGCCTCGCGCTCCTTCGCGGTCAGCGGGGTCTCGTGGGTCCCGTAGACATCGCTCTGGACCAGGAAGGCGCCGTACTTGCGCATGTACTCCAGCGGGGCCAGGCCCTCGCGCTGCGCGGCCTCCGGGAGCCCGGGCACGCTGTGCTCGAAGATCCAGCGGTAGAATTCCTCGATGCGCAGCTTCTCGCCGGGACGATAGGGCGACTCGAAGTACTTGCGGATCCCGAGCGCGCCGTCCGGGTCGATGCGCCACGACAGCTCGATCCAGAACTCGTCCTCCTCCCACACCTGGCCCAGCCCCGCCGCTTCGTGGGCCTGCCAGGTGAGGTCGAAGCGCTTCCCCTGCTTCTCGAGGGCCACCCGTAGCACGGGCTGGCGGAAGCCGACCCAGCGCGCCGCGTGCGTCTCCTGGCTCATGAGATCGTGGCGCTCGGAGGCGTGCCCCATCGGCAGCACGTAGTCGGCGAACCACGCGGTCTCGCTCCACGTGGGGGTGAGGCAGGCGTGGCGCTCCACCTTGGCCTCGTCGGTCAGCATCTCGATCCACGACATGCCGTCCGGGTTGGTCCACACCGGGTTGTAGACCCGCGTGAAGTACATCGCGAGCTTGCCGCGGCCTTCCTTCAGGAAGTGCGGCAGCAGGAAGCTCATCTCGAAGAAGGCCAGCGGATACTCGCGCGGCATCAGGAGCTCGCTCCAGATCTTCCCCGGCGGCGGCATCATGGGCGGGTTGGGCACCGCCTTGTTCCAGCCGCTGGGCGCCGTCCCGCCCGGGGTGGCCACCGCGCCGGCCAGCACCACCACGAGCTCGAGGGCACGGGCCACCTGCCAGCCGTAGAGGTTGCCCGCGGCCGCGTTGCGCCACACGTGGGTGGAGAGCGCGGTGCCCGCGCGCCCGACCTCGCGCGCGACCTCCTCGATGCGCGCGGCCGGCACCCCCGACTCGCGCTCCGCGAACTCGGGGGTGAACGAGGCGTAAAGCGTCTTCAGCGCCTCCTCGAACGCAGCCATCGTGACCGGCAGCTCGGGTCGCTCCTCGCGCAGGTACTCCTCCCAGTTCACCCACCGGCGGACGAACTCGCGGTTCCACGTCCCGTCCCGCAGCATGCAGTGGGCGATGGCCAGGAGCAGGGCGGCCTCGGTGCCGGGCCACGGAGAGAGCCAGTAGTCGGCCATCGACGCGGTGTTGCTGAGGCGCGTGTCGAGCACGCAGATCTTGGCGCCCGCCATCTTGCCGTCGATGATGCGCTGGGCGTGCGGGTTGAAGTAGTGGCCGGCCTCGAGGTGCGAGGAGAGCAGCAGGATGAAGCGCGCCTTGCTGTGATCGGGCGACGGTCGGTCGAGCCCGTGCCAGAAGGCGTAGCCCGCTCGCGCGGAGGCCGAGCAGACGTTCGTGTGGCTGTTGTGGCCATCGATGCCCCAGGCGTGGAAGACGCGCTGGAGATAGATCAGCTCGTGCCCGGGCCGCCCGAGGTGATACATGACCTCCTTCTGCCGGCCCTCCACGAGCGCTTTCCGGATCCGCCCCCCGATGTCGTCGAGCACCTCGTCCCAGGGCACCCGCTCCCACTTGCCCTCGCCGCGCCCGCCCGATCGCCGGAGCGGGTACAGGATGCGCTCGGGATCCGTGACCTGGTTGAGGGTGGCGGGACCCTTGGCGCAGTTGCGGCCGCGACTGCCCGGGTGCACTGGATTGCCCTCGAACTTCTGGATCTTGAGCGTCTGGGCGTCGACGTAGGCGAGCAGCCCGCAGGCCGCCTCGCAGTTGAAGCAGATCGTGGGGATCAGCTGAAAGCGGCGCTTGACCTTGCGCGGCCACGCCTTGGGATCGAACTCCTCCCAGTCGTCCCAGCGCGCGACGGGCGGGAAGCGCTCGAGACCGGACGCGGGCGGCGCCAGCGTCCGCGCCACCGGGTGCAGCGGCTCCGGCGGGGTCAGGTCTTGCATTACGACATTTGCTCCCGGGAGACGATGCCGCGCGGGCTGGAAATGTCGTAATGCAAGACCTGACCCCGTCTGTCGTTGTGCAAGACGTGACCCCTTTCTAGGAGAGCGGGATCATCTGGCCCGCGCGGACCCACAGATCTTCCCACAGCCACAGACCACCGAGCGCGAGCGCGGCGGCCAGCTCGGAGCCGAAGGGCACCGAGGCGCTCAGCAGGAGCACGAGCGGCAGCGCGATGCCCGCCCCGATCACGCCGCCCCAGAGCGGAACCCGCAGCCGCCCGTGGGTGAGCAGCCGGGCCGCGCGGGTCGCGTCCTGGGTGGCGTGCGAGGTGAACAGCTCGGCGAAGAGCACGAGCGCGCTGACCAGCAGCGAGCCCCAGAGCACGAGCCCGAGACCGCCCGCGACGATCGACGCGCTGCCGAGCGCCCGCGCCGCGAGCAGCAGGCTCGCGGAGCCCGCGACCAGGGCGGCCACCAGCAGGTGCGGCAGCAGCAGCGGGCTCTGCCAGAAGTCCCGGCCCTCCGCCTGTCCGAACAGGAACGCGCTGTAGCCGGCGGTGGCGGCGGCGACCACCGCCACCGGCCAGGCCAACAGGTGCAGCGCGGCCATGTTCGAGACGACTCCCGCGAGCAGCCAGAGGGTGCCGAGCAGCCCGGCCGCGAACAGGATGAAGCCGCCCAGCACGAGCCACGAGCGCGGGTTTGGCTTGAAGATCACGTAGAGGAATCGCTCCGGGCGCTTGAGATCGAGCACGAGCAGCAGGCTCGTGAGCAGCAAGAACAGAAGCCCGATGCCCGGCGCCACGAGCGCGGTGAGCGCGTCGGCGGCGAGGAACCCGGCGGCGACGCCGAGGGACGCCACCAGGAGCGCGCCGGCCGCGATGGACTTCGTCCACAGGTACGTCGAGACTTTCCACCCCCAGGGCCGCTCCGGATGTGCGACATCGTACACGGTGCGGGCCAGCGCGAGCAGATCCATTCCGTCGGTCACGGACGTGGCCGGCGCGCTCGACCCTGCGACCGCCGGGGCGAGCGGGCGGTTCGGCTGGCCCGGGCTCGGGATGCTGCCGACCTGCGAAAAGACGTAGCCGCCGCGCCGCTCGTGCATATCGGGCGTCAGCGCCGCCGACTCCGCGCCCAGGTAGAAGAGCTTCGGCCGGGTGCCCTGCTCCGGCTTGCGCACCTGGGTCTGCTGGGAGGCCACCAGCCGGGCGATCGGGCTGTGAGGATCGTCGAGGTCGCCGGGCACGATGGCCTGGACCGGGCACACCACGACACAGGCCGGCTCGAGACCGACCTCGACGCGGTGGGCGCAGTAGTGACACTTCGCCGCGGTCTTCGTATCCGGATCGATGTAGAGGGCGTCGTAGGGACAGGCCTGCATGCACGACTTGCAGCCGATGCACCGCTCGCCGTCGAAGTCCACGATGCCGTCGGGCCGGCGGTAGAGCGCCACCGTGGGGCAGATGGTCACGCAGGGCGCGTTGTCGCAGTGGTTGCAGCGCATCACCGAGAAGTAGCGGCGGGTGTCCGGGAACACACCCTTCTCGATGTACTTCACCCACGTGCGATTGACCCCGAGCGGGACCTGGTTCTCCTCCTTGCACGCCACCGTGCAGGCGTGACACCCGATGCACTTCCGCTGATCGATCACGAAGCCGTAGCGCATGGCTAGTGCGTCACCACGTCGTGCCAGACGCGCAGCATGACGAGCGCGATGATCCCCGCGAGCACCGCGCGCAGGACCGACACCGGCACACGCCGGCTCACCCGTCCACCGAGCGGTGCGCCGCTGAGCGAGCCGAGCACCACGCTGGCCGCGGGCCAGAGCGGCACCTGGCCGGTGAGCGCCTTGCCCAGGAAGCCGGCGATCGCCGACATCCCCACCATCGCGAGCGAGGTGCCGATGCTGACCCGCATCGGGATCCGCATGACTCCGACCATGACCGGCACCAGCAGGAAGGCGCCGCCCGCGCCCACGATGCCGGCCACGAGCCCGATGAGACCCGGCAGCCCGATCGCGGTCGAGCGATTGATCGGGACCCCCGCCGGATCGCCGTGGCCACGCGCCGGGCCCGCCGGGGAGACGAACATGAGCGGCAGCGCCACCGTTGCCATGAGGGCGAACGTCGTGAGCAGCGCGCGGCCCGAGAAGTGAGAGGACAGCAGCGCGCCGAGCAGGGCGCCCGTCGCCATCGCCGGCCCCCCGATCAGGGCCAGGCGCCGGTGGACGAGCGCATGCCGGCCGTGGCTCCAGGTGCCGACCACGGAGGCGGCGAGGACCTGGGTCATGCTCAGGCCGGCCACTTCCATGATGGGCAGTTCACCGGCGCCCAGGAGCGGCGGCACGTAGTAGAGCAGCGGGATCATCACGATGGCTCCACCCACTCCGACCAGGCCCGAGACGAACGCCCCGCAGAATGCGAGGCCGAAGAGGACGAGCGGAAAGGCGACCGTCACGCGGACGACCCCGCCGCTCCTCCTTCATGGTGGCCCATGGGAGTCACCATGATAGCGCGAGTCGGGCTAGCGGAGGCTCGAGTAGTAGGCGGCCAGGTCGGCGAAGGACTCGTCCGGGATCGTCTTCATGAGCGCCTTCAGCGCGGCCAGGGTCGGGTCGCCCGGATTGCGGCGGTCCTGCTTGAACAGGAGCATCTGCTCGCGCAGGTAACCGGGGGCCTGGCCGGCCAGGCTCGGGATCAGCTTGGCCGGGTCGCCCTGCCCCTGCGGGCCGTGGCAGACCGTACACGGAGCGGCCGCGCTGCGCCCGCGCGCGATGGCCTCCGCGGGCGACGGGACCGGTGTGGCCTGGCGCGGACGGGAGGAGAAGTAGATCGCGACATCGTCGACGCCCAGTTCGAGCACCTGCTTGGCGTAGGGCTCCATCTCCGGGGAGGGCCGCTTGCCCGCAGCGTAGGCCTCGATCTGCTTCTTGAAGTAGACCTGGTCGAGGCCGGCGATGATCGGCATGGCCTCGGAGCGACTGTTGCCGGCGGCGCCGTGGCAGGCCGAGCAGGTGACCGCCTTGAGCGCGCCCCGCTCGTCCAGCGGCCCGGCGGCCTCGGCGGCGATCCACGAGAGCGCGGGCACGAGCCCGCCGACGATGGCCAGCGCGAGATGCATGACGAGGGTTCTCCTGAGCCCGTCGGGGATCGCCAGGCCGGCGGCGCTCATGCGAGGACGTCCGCCCAGATGGACTGGGTCCAGCCGATCGCCCGCTGGGCCACCAGCGGGCTCTGCGCCGGGGTCAGCTTCTGCTCGATCTGCACGACCTTGCCGTTCTCGATCTTGTAGGCGTTGACTACCGCGATGGCCTCGCGGTCACTCACCCAGCTGTAGCAGGTGTTGCCCGGCGGCAGCACGGGCGGCGCCGCACCATTGATCAGGCTCACCACGCACGCCGCGGTGATCTTGCCCATGGCGTTGGCCACGTTGCCCGACTTCGGCACCGGCAGGCCGATGGTGGCGTCGCCGATCACATGGATCCCCGGCTGCTTCACCGATTCGTAGGTGACGTGGTTGACCTCGCACCAGCGCTTGTCGCCGCCCACCAGGTCCGCCTGCACCGCGATGGCGCCCGCCCGCTGGGGCGGGATCACGTTCACCACGTCGTAGCGGATCTTGTCGAACTCGGTCCTGACCTCGCGCGCCCCCGGGTCCACGCCGATCACCCGGCTGGCCGGCCGGTAGTCGATGTTCGGGTAGGCCTGCCACGCGGCGCGGAACAGGGCGGTCTTCGAGATGATGTTCTGGTTGGCGTCGAGCACGATCAGCTTGGACCGGGGCTTGTTCGTCTTGAGATACCAGGCCACCATGGAGGTGCGCTCGTAGGGGCCGGGCGGACAGCGGTACGCGGCGAGCGGGATGCTCAGCACGAAGACTCCGCCGTCCGGCATCGCGGCCAGCTGCTGCGCGAGCTGCACCGTCTGGGGTCCGGCCTTCCACGCGTGCAGGACCTTGTCCTGGTTCTGCGCGAGGCCTTCCACCTGCTCCCACTGGAAGTCCACGCCGGGCGAGACCACCAGGCGGTCGTACTGCAGGTAGCCCTCCCCGATCCGGACCCGCTTCTGGTCGGGCTCGATGGCGGTCGCGGTGTCGTGGATGATCCACACCCCGTGCTTGCGCAGACCGTCGTAGCCCATGGTCAGCGAGTCGATCGTGCGCACCCCGGCCAGGACCAGGTTGCTGAACGGGCAGGAGATGAACTGGCGGTTCGGCTCGATCAGGACGACCTCGATCTTGGGGTCGTACAGGCGCACGTACTTGGCCGCCGTCGCCCCGCCCCAGCCGCCGCCGATCACCACCACCCGCGGTCCGCTCTTGGGGGCGACGTCGCCCTTCATCGACGCTGCGCAGCCGGCGACGGCGCCGCCGGCCAGCGTGCCGAGGCCCAGCGCAGTCGTCCTCAGGAACGCCCTGCGAGTGACGGCGCCTATTGCTTCCTCCCCCTCCGAAGGTAGGGAATGTCTCAATTCTTGACCGGGATCGCGGAGAACCTACAAACCGGCGCGCGGCCCTGTCAAGGAAATTACGAGCGGATGGCGGCCTTCAGGCGCGCCGCAATCTGCTCCCGATCTCCATCGAGGTGGATCGGGGGGGGTGACGAGGGCGGCGGGTACTTGATCCCGGCCCCGGTCAGGATCAGCACCACACGAGTCGAAGCCGTGATCGAGCCCTCGTCCTTCATCTGAGCCAGCGCCGCGAAAGTGGCTGCTGCCTCGGGCGCGGTCCAGATTCCTTCGACCCTCGCCATCAGCCGCTGCGCGTCCACGATGGCCTGCTCGCTCACCGCCCACGGGCGGCCGCCGGTCTCTCGGAGGATACGCAGCATCTGGCGGCCCGCGAATGGCCCGGGAACGCGGAGGCCCGGCGCGTTGGTGAAGGGCCGCTCGACGGGCGTCGTGGTCTCGGCCTTGTCCTCCCAGGCGGAGACCAGCGGGGCGCAGCCCTCCGCCTGCACCGCGATGAAGCGCGGCTGCGCGGCCGTGACCCAGCCCATCGCGGTGAGCTCCTCGTACGCCTTCCAGATGCCGACCAGCCCGGTGCCACCGCCGGTGGGATAGACGAGCACGTCCGGAGCGTCCCACCCGAGCTGCTCGGCGAGCTCGAGCCCCATCGTCTTCTTGCCCTCGAGGCGGTAGGGCTCCTTGAGCGTGGCCATGTCGAACCAGCCGAGCTCGGGGGCGACCGCGGCGATGATCCGACCCGCATCGGCGATGGTGCCATCGACGGTGAAGACGTGGGCCCCCGCGAGCGCGGCCTCGGCCACCGCGGCCTCCGGCGTGTCCCGCGGGACCACCACGGCCACCGGGATGCCGGCGCGGGCGCCGTATACCGCGGCGGCGCCGCCGGCGTTGCCCGCCGACGGGATCATCAACCCCTTCACCCCGAGCGTGCGCGCCCGCGTGATGGCCATGCCGAGGCCGCGCGCCTTGAAGGTGCCGGTCGGGTTCTGGCCCTCGTCCTTGGCCCACAGGCGGCGCAGGCCCAGGTGCGCGGCGAGGCGCGGCAGCTCGAGCAGGGGCGTCCCCCCTTCCCCGAGCGTGACCGGCTCCTCCCCGGCGGCCAGCGGGAGCAGCTCGCGGAAGCGGTACATCCCGGGCGGGCGGCGGGCGAGCGTGTCCTTGGTCACGACGGCGGCAGCGCGGGCCAGATCGTAGCGCACCGCGAGCATCTGGCCACACGTGGCGCACACCGTCAGGAGGCCGTCTGGCCGGTGGCGGTGGCCGCACACTGTGCACTCGATGTGGGTGACGAGCATGGGGCCGACCACGCCCCGCCGGGCTGGGCGGGGCTAGTGCTTGTCCTTCTCGGCCCGGTAGGCGGCGACCACCTTCTCGGCGAGCTGGCTCGGCACCTCTTCGTAGTGCGAGAACTCCATCGAGTAGCCGCCGCGGCCGCCCGTCATCGAGCGAAGCGTCGACTCGTAGGTGAGCATCTCCGACATCGGCACCTGGGCGCGCACCGACACCACGTCGCCGTCGGGCTCCATGCCGACGATGCGGCCGCGCCGGCCGTTCATGTCGCCGATGACGTCGCCCGCGCCCTCCGACGGAGCGGTGATCTCGACGTTCATGACCGGCTCCAGCAGGCACGGCTTGGCCTCCATGAACCCCTTCTGCAGTCCCATCGACGCGGCGATCTGGAAGGCCATGTCCGAGGAGTCCACGTCGTGGTAGGAGCCGTCGTAGAGCGTGACCTTCAGGTCCACTACCGGGTAGCCGGCCAGGATGCCGCGCTTCATGCAGTCGCGGACGCCCTTCTCCACCGAGGGGATGAAGTTCCGGGGGATGGCGCCCCCGAAGATGTCGTCCACGAACTCGAAGCCGCCGCCGCGGGTCAGAGGCTCGATGCGCAGCCAGGTATCGCCGTACTGCCCGCGCCCACCGGTCTGCTTCTTGTACTTGCCCTGCACCTCGGCCCGCCCCTTCACCGTCTCCTTGTAGGGGATGCGCGGCGGCAGCAGCGAGACGTCGACGTTGTACTTGCGCTTCATGCGCTCCACCACCACCTCCACGTGGAGCTGGCCCATGCCCGAGACGAGCAGCTGCTTGGTCTCGGGATCGTAGTGATGGTGTAGCGTCGGATCCTCCTCCGCCATCCGGTGCAGCGCAGTCGAGATCTTGTCCTCGTCCCCGCGCGTCTTCGGCTGGATCGCGAACGAGATGGCCGGTTCCGGGAACGCGATGCCGGGCAGTCCGACCGGGCTCCCCTCGTCGCACAGCGTGTCGCCGGTGAGCGTGTCCTTGAGCTTGGCCACCACCCCGATCTCGCCGGGCCCGAGGGCCTCCACCGGCTTCTGGGTCTTGCCGAAGAGCCAGCCGAGGTGGCCGATGCGCTCGCGACTGTCGCGGCTGGCGTTGTAGATCTGGCTGTCGGAGCGCAGCGTGCCCGAGTAGACTCGGAAGACCGACAGCTTGCCCACGTGCGGGTCGGAGATGGTCTTGAAGACCAGCGCGCAGAGCGGCGCCTTGGGGTCGGGCGCTCGCTGGACCGTCGCCTTGGAGCGGGGGTCGGTGCCCTCGACCGGGCCCTGATCGATCGGTGACGGGAACTCCTTCGCGATCAGGTCGAGCAGCGGCGCGACCCCGATGCCGCGGGTGGCCGACGCGCAGAGCACCGGCACGACGCCGCCCGAGGTGATGGCCCGGCGGAGCGCCTCCAGCATCTCGGCCTCGCCGATCGAGCCCTCCTCGAGGTACTTGCCGAGCAGCTCGTCGTCGGTCTCGGCGGCGGCCTCGGCCAGCTTCTCTCGGTATTCCTTGGCGCTGTCCGCCAGATCGGCGGGGATGTCGGCGTCCTTCATCTTGCCGTCGGCCCAGACGAGAGCCCGCATCGCGATCAGGTCGACCACGCCGCTGAAGGCGCCCTCGGTGCCGATCGGCAGCTGCAGCGGGACCAGCCGGCCCTTGAGCCGCTTCTGCAGCGATTCGAGCGTTCGGAAGAAATCCGCGCGCTCGCGGTCAAGCCGGTTGACCACGATCGCGCGCGGCAGGTTGTACTCGTTGGCGAACTTCCAGACCTTCTCGGTCTGCACCTGAACGCCGGCCACCGCGTCGACAACCACTACCGCGGCGCCGGCCACCCGCAGGCCCGCGCGGGCGTCCGCGACGAAGTCGCCGTACCCGGGCGTGTCGATCAGGTTCAGCCGGTGGCCCTTGTGGTCGCAGAAGGCCACCGCGGTGTTCAGCGAGATCTTGCGCTTGATCTCGTCGGGATCGAAGTCGGTCGTGGTGGTCCCGTCGTCGACTCGGCCGAGGCGGGTGGTGGCCCCGCAGCCGAACAGAATGGATTCGACCAGGGAGGTCTTCCCTACCCCGCCATGGCCGACGAACGCAACGTTGCGAATCTTGCCGATGTCTGGAGCCATGCCCGCCTCCTGCGAAGGAGATGGTGTGGCGGGGATGCTACCACAGCGCTACCGGGCCTTCCAGCCCCCTAGGACGCGCCGCCCCGGACCGCCGCGCCGACCGCGTGCAGCAACCGCTCCGGGGTATCCGGATTGATCGAGCAGTCGGGCCCGAGCAGGAGATGGCGGCCGCTCATCTCGCGGGTGGCCGCGGCCACGCGCGCGACGAGCACGGCCTCGGTGAGCCCGGCGATCTCCGGCTTGGCCGGGAGCCCGCCCACCACCGCGCGGCCGGTCCGGGCGTGCGCGGCGGCGAGGCTGGGATTCCCGGGGACGGTGGCGAAGCTCAGCGCGGTGACCGGATAGTCGGCGAACTCCTCCAGGTGGATGCCGGTCCCGCACACGTGGAGCAGGTTGAACGGCGCGCTCTCGACCGCCTTGAGGATGCGCAGGTCCCACGGTCGCTGCCAGCGCCGGCACTCCTCCGCGCTCATGAGCGCCCGCGTGGCCACATTGGTGGCGTAGAAGAGGCCGTCGGCCCCCGCCTCTACACAGAGCCGCGCGTACTCGCCGAGCGTCTCGGCCATCGCGTCGAAGGCGCGGGCGGTCTCGCGCGGGGCCTCGCGGAGGAAGGCCAGTGCCTGGTCGCGACCGCCCCGGGCCAGCATGGGCAGGATCATGGGCGGCGCGAACACCGTCCAGATGATCGGCACGCCGGGACCGACCGCGGCGCGGATGAGCCGGAGCGCCTCGAGTTGCTCGCCGAGCGCGCCCGCGCGCGGGTCGGCCGCGGGCAGCCGCGCGAGGTCGTCGGCGACGGCCACCGGTGCGTGGGTGACCGTGTAGGGCTTCGCCTTCTCGCCCGAGGGAGCGTAGGTCAGCCCCCACGTCTCCGCGAAGCACTGCGCGCGCGATTGCGGCTTGAGGAAATCCCAGTCGAAGGCCCGCGCGAGCCGGAGCGTCTCGTCGGCCAGGCCCTTGGCCGAGTTCTCGGTTGCGAAGTTGTGCAGCCAGAACGCGAGGGGGACGCGGTCGACCGCGTGTCCCCCGAGCGCCGCCATCACCCGCTGCCGCTTCGTCATCAGCTCGCTCGGGGTCGTCATCGCGCGCGGAGCCTCAGCTCCTCGTAGGGAGCCGCCGCGACCGCCCCGGGGCGTACCGCGAGGGAAGCGAGCGCGAAGAGCACCAGAACGGGGGCGGCGAGCCGGCTCACGAGCGGGCGGCCCGATGGATCGGGAACGCGGGCGGGATGATCTGGTCGACCCCGGCGCCGTCCCAGCGCCAGGACGGCACCCGGCTCCAGTAGTGCTCGGTCGCCGCGCGGGCCTTCGCGTAGACCGCGTCCTCGTCGACCCGGGCGGCCCGGCCGCCCTGCACCAGCACCTGGCCGTCCACGATGACGGTGTCGACGTCGCGCCCGGAGGCCGAGTCGACCAGCGCCTTGATCGGGTCGGCGTAGACCGGCCCTCCCACGTGGTCGAGGTTGATCAGCAGGACGTCGGCCTTGGCCCCGGCAGCCAGGCGGCCGAGGTCCTCACGGGCGAGGAAGCGGCAGCCGCCGACGGTGGCCGCGTTGAACACGTCGCGGGCGAGCCCGGCCTGGTAGTTGGCATCGGTGACCTTGGCCAGGATGGAGGCCCAGCGGAGCTCGGAGACGATGTCGAGCGGGAAGGTGTCGGTGCCGAGGGCGAGCGTCACCCCGGACTCCAGGTAGCGCTGGAAGGAGCGCAGGGTCATCGCCATCTTGGCGTACTTGTACGGGCAGTGGCCCACCGTGACGCCGCGCTCGGCGAGCACGCGCAGATCGTCGCCGAATGGATACCGCGTCCACTCGTGCGACGTGGTGAACACCACGTGGCCCAGGAGCGTGCGCTCGTCGAGGAACCCGATGTCGGCGAGGAAGCGGACCGGCGTCTTCCGGTACTCGTCCATGATCCGCTGGAACTCGATGAGGTTGCCGCCCGCGTGGGTGTGGATGGGCGCGCCCATCCCCTCCGCCGCGTCCTTCCCCGCCCGCAGCAGCGGCTCGCTGCAGGTCTCGACCTGGGCCGCGTTGAACAGGGCGCGCAGCCGCCCGCCCGCCGCCCCGTCGAACTTGCGCCCGAAGTCGACCGCCTCCTTCAGGCGCTCGCGGCCCACCGCGGCGTCCTCCTCGTAGGTGAGCCGGCCCCGCGCGTCCATGTAGGTGTCGCGGTCACGGAACGGCGGCCCGCCGTACACGCGCACGCCCAGCTCGTCGACCAGGCGTGCGTAGCCCTCCCAGTCCCCACGCAGCCCGCCCACGTCGATCACGGTGGTGGTGCCGTTCTTGAGCGCGTGGAGGAGCACGAAGGCGCGGATCGCCGCGGTGGCTTCCGCGGACGGCGGTGTCATCTTGCCCTTGAGTGGCGCCGCGAAGGCCATGTAGTTCGACGTGCGGTAGTCGTTCCTGGCCATGTCGAGGAGCAGGTAGTCGCCCCCGTTGCCCGCGGTGTGGACGTGGGTGTTGATGAAGCCGGGCGAGACCAGCTTGCCCCGCGCCGAGATGCGCGCGTCCGCCGGACCAGCGTAGGGAGCACCCGCGTGCACGATGCGATCGCCCTCGAACACGAGACTGCCCTGCTCGTGCACCTCGTGACTCCGGCCGTTCCACGCCACTACCCAGCCGCCTTCGATCACCGTGCGCATACCTTCGACCTTTCCGCGACCCGCTTCGCGCCGGTCGCCACGTCCACCGGCCGCATGCTAGCCCGGGGCCGGGCGACCCGCAATCGGGTACGCTCTGGCTGTGTGGAATTCGCGGTCGCCGAGCCCGAGCTGGCCGCCGTCGGCGCCTCGCTGCTGAATCAGTTCGGGGTCGGGCTGCTGCTCGAGCGCGTGATGCACATGCGGTGGGAGAATCCGTCGACACCGCAGATGCCTCCGGTGCGACGGGCGTGGCGGGTCAGCGGAACGGGGAGCGGCTGAGGGGACGGAGGCGAGCGGCTACGGCCGGACGACCTTGCTCGCCAGCACGCCGATCTGCTCGACCTCGGCCTCGATGCGGTCGCCCGCCTTGAGGAAGTTCCCGGTGGCCGCGCCCACGCCCTCGGGCGTCCCGGTGGCGATCACGTCGCCGGGCAGCAGCGTCATGCCCTGGGAGAGCACCTCGATGCACTGGGCCACCGGGAAGATCATCTTCGACGTGTGGCTCGACTGGCGCAGCTGTCCGTTGACCCTCAAGGATATCGCGAGGGCCTGCGGGTCGGGCAGCTCGTCGGCGGTGACCAGCACGGGCCCCATCGGGCAAAAGGTGTCGAGCGACTTGCCCTTGAACCACTGCTGGTGGCGCTTCTGCAGGTCCCGCGCGGTGAGGTCGTTGATGATGGTGTAACCGAAGACGTGCTTGAGGGCCTCGGCGCGGGGGATGTCTCGCCCGCCGACCCCGATCACCACCGCCAGCTCGACCTCGTAGTCGAGCTCCTTGGTGACGGCGTGGTGCACCACGTCGTCACCCGTACCCACCACCGAGGTGGCGGGCTTGGTGAAGTAGACCGGGTGCTCCGGGGCCGCCGCGCCGCGCTCGGCCGCGTGATCGGCGTAGTTGCGGCCGAGACAGAAGATGTTCCGCGCCGGCGACGGGATCGGGGCGAGCAGCCGCACCCGCTTTTGCGGATAGGCCAGCCGCCGCTGGGCCAGCTCCTCGGCCGCGGTCTGGCCCACGAGCCGCTGGCCGTGCTCCCACGCCTCGCGGGTGAGCGCCATCGTGGCCTCCCCACCCTGGACGATTTCGAGCACCGTGCGCGGAAAGCCGCCGCGCCCGCGGCGCGCCGTCCCGCGCTGCGTGGCCAGATCCTTGGCGAGCCCGGTCAGGTCGAGCACGTGCTCCTGCCACAGCGCGCCCGGCTTGGGCTCCCCGCGCCCGCGACGGAAGGTGACGAGCCGCACGGCCTAGCCCACCGCCACCGCGCCGCTGCGCGGGGGAAGCGTCTTGCCCGCGGCCCGGGCGATGTCCTCGAGCTCGCGGGGCAGGCCAAAGCGCACGTCCTCCTCGACGACGTGGACCTCCTGGACGTTCGAGCCGTGCTTGTGTCGCAGCTCCTCGACCACCTCGGTCACCAGGAACTCGGGAGTGGACGCCCCTGCGGTGACCCCGACGCGTCCGGCGCCGTCCAGCCACTCGGGCCGGATGTCGTTCTTGTCGTTGATCAGGTAGGACGGCGTGCCCATCACGGTGGAGACCTCGACCAGCCGGTTCGCGTTCGAGCTGTTCGCGGCGCCGATGACCAGGAGCACGTCCACCGCGCCCGCCACCGTCTTCACCGCGGCCTGGCGGTTCTGGGTCGCGTAGCAGATGTCGTCCTTGGCCGGCCCCACGATCTTGGGGAAGCGGCGCCGCAGCGCCTCGATGCAGTCCCGGGTATCGTCCACCGAGAGCGTGGTCTGGGTCAGGTACGCGACCTTCTCGGGATCGGGGACGGCGAGCTTGTCGACGTCCTCGGGGTGCGCGATGAGGAACATGCGGTCGGGGGCCTCGCCCATGGTTCCCACCACCTCGTCATGGTCGGCGTGGCCGACCAGGATTATCGAGTACCCCTCGCGGGCGTAGCGCACCGCTTCGAGGTGCACCTTGGTGACGAGTGGACATGTCGCGTCGATCACCCGCAGCCCACGCCGGTGCGCCTCCGTGCGCACCGCCGGCGAGATGCCGTGGGCGCTGAAGATGACGGTGGCATCGTCGGGAACCTCGTCCAATTCGTCAACGAAGTGGGCCCCCTTGGCTCGCAGGGCCTCGACCACGTGACGGTTGTGCACGATCTCCTTGCGCACGTAGACCGGCGGCGGGCAGACCTGCAGGGCCAGTTCCACGATGTCAATGGCGCGGTCCACCCCCGCGCAGAAGCCCCGGGGTCCGGCCAACACGATCTGCTGCAGCGGCTGCGTGGTCATGATGCCCTCACTTGAAATAGAACGAGACGCCGACGACCCCGGAGTCGGAGTTGAAGCCCCGGTTCGGGTTCGACGTGTGCCCGTTCGAGATGTGCTGGAAGCGATACCCCGCGTTGACCGCGACCGCGTCGGCGACGAAGTACGAAACCCCCGCCCCGCCCTCGAGCACGAACGTGAATGTCGAGTTGATCTCCGGCACCTTGAGGCTGGTCCCGCCCGCGCCGGCGGTGGCTTCGATGTACGGCACGACCGGGCCGAGGCCGATGAAATGATAGCGCAGCGCCAGCTTCAGGCCCTGGGCGGTCGACGACTCCGGCGACAGGTAGTACTGGAACCACCCCTCGAGGCCGGGCTCGACCGCGCTCCGGAGCAGCCCGGAGCCGAACGGCGCGAAGAACAGGTGGGAGACCCGCGGGGTCAGGTTGACGAACGAGATGTCGCTGACCGTGCGCTGGTTCTCGACGTTGTTCGCCGCGCCTCCGCCGACCTGCACGCCGAAGATCGTCGTGCCCTTGGCGAAGGTCGCCTCCGGGTCGAAGGCGGTGGCCGGCCGCACCAGCGCCAGCATCGTCAGGACGACCATACCCCACCATCTCGGCTTCACGGTCGCGCTCATCGCTGTGGGTCCACCAGCACCTTCATGGTCTCACCGCCCTCCATCAAGGCCAGCGCTTCTTTTACCTGGCCCAGCCCCATGCGGCGACTCAGGAGCCCCCCGGGCTCGATTGCTTTCGAGTCGAGCAGTTCAACCGCGCGGCGAATCATGGCCGGGGTGTGGTGGAACGCGCCCACCAGCGTGAGCTCTTCGTAGTGCGCTCTACGCGTATCCACCTGTACCGAGGTGCCCGGGGCACAACCTCCAAACAATACCACGGTGCCTCCCCGGCCCACGCCATCTATGGCCTGCTCCCACACCTCCGGGCGGCCGGTGGCGTCCACCGTGACCTCCGCCCCGCGCCCTCCGGTCAGCCCACGCAGGTGGGAGGCCATGTCGGGCACGGCCCGCCCGTCCACGCATTCGCCGAGCCCCATGCCCCGTACCTGCTCGAGGCGCCAGCCCGGCTTGCCGACGATGATCACCCGGGCGCCCCGCTGCCGGGCGGCCATGGCCAGGAGGCAGCCCAGGGGCCCGTGGCCAAAGATGACCACGGTCATGCCGGGCTCCACGCCCCCTCGCTCCACCCCCAGCAGGGCGCAAGCGAGCGGCTCGGCGAAGGCCGCGATCGAGGCCTCGAGCCGGGGGCCGATCGGCACCACGTTGCGCTGCACGAGTCGCGGCGGTAGCGCGATGTGCTCGCCGTACGCCCCATTGACGAACAGCAGGTCCTCGCAGAGATTCGCCCGGCCACCCACGCAGAACCGACACGCGCCGCACGGAGCCGAATTGGCCGAGACGATGCGGTCTCCTTCTTTCACGTTGGCGACTCCGCGCCCCACCGCGGTGACCACCCCGGCCAGCTCGTGGCCGAAGACGGTGGGCACGTGGGGGATCATCACGGGGTGGCCGCGACGCAGTGTCTTGACGTCGGTGCCGCAGGTGAGCGCTGCGTCGACTCGCGCCACGAGGCCGCCTGGCTCGGGCTCGGGGACCGGGATCTCCTCGAAGCGCAAATCTCCGGGACCGTGAAAGACCTGGGCCCGCATGGCTACGGGGTCACGTAGACCTTCACCGCCTCGTGCCGGCGCATGAGCTCCACGCCTTCTCCGAGTCGGCCGAGCGGCAGCCGGTGACTGATGAGGCCGGACACCGAGACGCGGCCGCGCGCCAGCAGGTCGAAGGCCTCCGCCAGCTCGGCCGGCGACGAGGAGTACGTCGAGGTGACCGTGAGCTCGCGGTGATACAGGGTGGCCAGCGACAGGGGCAGGCTGTCGCCTCCGCCACCCGCGAAGTAGTGGAGCGTACCGCCATCGCGCACGCGCGCGGCGGCAAGAGGCAGGACACCCGCGCCGCCCGCGGTGATGATCACGCAGTCCGCTCCGCGCTCGTCGGTGGCCTCGCGGAGGGCTTGGTCGAGCGCGGCGTCGTCCTCCGGCACCTGGGCCCCGAGCGAGCGCCCGAGGGTGCGGCGGGAGGCGAGCACGTCCGAGGCGAAGACGCGCGCGCCATCGAGGGCCAGGAGCTGCGCCATCAGGCAGCCGATGGAGCCGAGCCCGATCACCAGCGCCACGTCGCCGGCCGCCAGCCGGCTGCGATGGACCGCGCGCAGGCAGCAGGCGAGCGGCTCCGTGAACGACGCGGTCTCGTCGGCCATGGCGGCGGGCAGGCGGAAGGCCGCGTGCTCGACATTGGGCGCCGGCACTCGCACGAGCTCCGCGAAGCCACCCGGGTCCAGGTTGATCCGCTTGAAGTGTCGGCACATCGACGGGCTCCCGCGCCGGCAGTAGTGGCAGGCGAAGCACGGCACATGGTGGGCGACCACGAGGCGGTCGCCCGCCGCAAAGCGGGCGACGCCCGCCCCGACCGCCGCCACCTGCCCGACCACCTCGTGGCCGAGGACGACGGGCGCCGCGATGGCGGGGCTGACCTTCAGGATGTCGGAGCCGCAGAGCCCGCAGCCCTGCACGCGGAGCAGCAGCTCCCCGGGTCCCGGGGCGGGCTCGGGCCAGTCACGCAGCTCGATGACGCCGCCGGCGCAGACTGCGGCTTTCATTTAGATGCGGGGGCCCAGAAATGGCCCCCGCACTCCCCCCATCGCGGACTTCCGTCTTGGCCCCCGCACTCCGCCCGCTGCGGACTCTCGTGCCGGCGCTTGGACTGCGCCGGCCGGGTTCCGGGTTCGGCGGACACTAGCTCCGACCCACCGCGGACACGCGATCGGCCCGCCGCCAGCGGGCGCCCAGCCAGCAGCGCAGCGCGATGGCGACGCGGCGGTGGGTCGGCAGGGTCACGCGCCCGTGGAAGACGTCGAAGCTCCGGCTCTCGATGGCACGCAGGAGGGCGAAGTAGGTCCGGCCCATGATCTCGGCCGCGAAGAGGCGCCGCGCGTCGGCATGAGGCAGCGCGGCCCACGCGCGCTGATAGTAGTCGCGGGCGCGACCGGCCTGGAACGTCATGAGCTGCACGAACTGCGGCGTGTAGCGGCCCTGTGCCAGGTCCTCCGCGGTGACCCCGAAGCGGCGTAGGTCCGCCTGCGGCAGATAGACGCGGCCCACGCGGGCGTCGGCGTGCACGTCGCGAAGGATATTGGTGAGCTGCAGCGCGATGCCCAGGTTGACCGCGTACTCGCGCGCGCGGGGATCGGTGTAGCCGAAGATCTCGATGCAGCAGAGGCCGACCGCCGAGGCCACCCGGTAGCAGTAGGGATAGAGCGTCTCGAACGTCTCGTACGTCGGGTGGTCCATGTCCATCTCGACACCCGCGATGATCTCCTCGAGCGCGACCCGCGGGATCGGGAACCGTCGGATCGCCACCTGCAGCCGCTGACCCGCCGGGTGCTCGGGCTGCCCCTCGTAGACGCGGGCGATCTCGTCGCGCCAGCGCCGCAGCTCGGCGCGCTGAGCGGCGCGGTCCTGTCCCAGGTCCACCGCGTCGTCGACGATGCGGCAGAATGCGTAGCAGGCGTAGATGGCCTCGCGCTGGGCGCGAGGCAGGCAGAGGAACGCGTAGAAGAAGTTCGAGCGGCTCTTGCGCGTGAGTCGAGAGACGAACTGCCCGGCGTTCACGGTTTGGCCTTGACGTAGCCGTGGTCGGTGAACCAGGAGACGGCGTCGGCGAGGGCGGTCTCGGCCGGGGTCTGGGGCAGGCCGAGCTCGCGGATGGCCTTGTCGGCGCTGAAGAACATCCGCTTGCGGGCCATGCGGACGGCGGTGAGCGGGACCGGTGGGGGCCGACGCGTCACGAGCGCGGCGCCCTCCATCGCGGCCGCGGCCATCCAGGCCACCGCGTAGGGCACCCGGAAGCGCGGGGCCGGCACCCCCGTCATCGTGGAGAGCATACGGAAGATCTCGAGCAGCGAGAGGTTACGCTGGCCCAGGATGTAGCGCTCGCCCACGCGGCCCTTCTGGGCGGCCAGGATGTGGCCGCGCGCCACGTCCCGCACGTGGACGACGTTGAGCCCGGTGTCGACCGTGCCGATCATCTTGCCGTTCAGGAAGTCCACGATCATCTGCCCGGTCGGCGTCGGCCTCACGTCCCAGCGTCCGACGGGAGCCGACGGGTTGACGATGACGACGGGCGCCCCGCGGGCCGCCCACTCGTCGGCCACCCGCTCGGCGAGGAACTTGGACGCCTTGTAGGCGCCGACCATGTCGCCGAGCGACACCGGCGTGGCCTCGTCGCCGGGCGTGCCGTCCTTCGGGATACCGACCGCGCCCACCGTGGAGGTGTACACGATCCGCTCCGCCCCCGCCTCGGCCGCGGCCTGCAGCAGGTGCCGCGTGCCGTCCACGTTGGCGCGATAGAGCACGCGCACGTCCGGCGCCCAGAGCCGGTAGTCCGCGGCGGTGTGATAGACGTGCCGTGCCCCGGCCACCGCGCGCCTCAACGAGGCGACATCGAGCAGGTCACCCTCGGCGATCTCGATCCGGCAGCCGTCGAGGGCGCGTCGGTTCCCCCCCGGGCGCGCGAGCACACGCACGGTGTGCCCGTCCGCGAGCAGCTCGCGCACGAGGTTGGCCCCCACGAAGCCGGTCCCGCCGGTCACGAGGACGTCCATGAGGGGCGGCTAGGCCGCGAACGCGGCCAGCAGGCGCGCGACCACGGAGAGACCCCGGTGGGTGGCCCGGCGCAGGGCCAGCGCCCGCGGGAGCACGCGCGGCCTCGTCACGGTGAGCGCGAGCGCGCGCACCGTCCGAAGCTTGCCGTCCTCGCTCACCAGGCCGATCAGCTCCGGCGGCAAGCTCTCGCTCGCGGTGTCCGAGACCGCGCGCACGACGAGAGTGGGGCAGCCGGCGCCCGCCGCATGAGCGAGGATCAGCGAGGACTCCATGTCCACGGCGACCGCGCCGGTCTGCGCGAACAGGGCCGCCTTGGCCTCGGCGGTCGCGACCACCTCGCGCGAGGTCGCGAGCGTGCCGTGGCGGGCCGTCACGGCCAGGCCGGTGGCCCGCGTGTACGGCGTGGGAGTCACGTTGAGCCGCTCCGCCGCGGGTCCGATCACGCTCTCGGGCAGGACGAGATCGCCCGCACGCAGCTCCGGAGACAGGGCCCCGCACACGCCGGCCGAGATCACCAGCGGCTGCTCCAGGCCGACGCGGAGAGACGGCCAGCGCGTGGAGAGTTGGGCGGCCCGCAGGCCGATGGGGGCGAGCCGGACGGTGCCGCGGCCGAAGACCGGGAACGGGAAGGACGGAACCGCGGGCAGCTCGAGGTGGCGGGCCAGAGCCCGCGCCTCGAACTCAACCGCGGTGAGGATCAGGATCCGGGACACCCCGCGCCGCGGCCCGCTCGGCCTTCTCCCGCTCCTTGCGCTCGAGCCAGGCTTTCCAGCTGTTCCCGGCCGCCGTGTCCTTGCCGGTGAACTTGACGTTGGCGAGGTCGCAGTACCGGAGGGTGAAGGGGCCCTCGCCGCCCTCGTCGAAGTACTCGAGGAAGGGCTCCTTCGCGTAGGTGTTGCGGTTGAAGATGTAGCCGACGATCTCGCTGCCATCCCGCTTGACGATCGTGGTGTTGCCCCGATAGTCGAACGCGAACTCGACGACCTCCTCGAGCGTGAGGTACTGGCCGATCTCGGGGACCCAGCCTTCGAGGCTCATCAGGCGGCCTACAGCTTCCCGGTCAGCGTGACCCCGACCGTCTCGACGAAGCCCTTCACCGAGCTGAACGTGTAGTCGACCGCGGTGGCCTCGTAGCCGCAGTGCACCATGCAATCGCGACACTTCTCGTTGCCGCTCTTCTTGCCGTAGTTCTCCCAGGGCGTGGTGTCCATGAGCTCCTGGAACGTGCGGGCGTAGCCCTCCTGCAGGAGATAGCAGGGGCGCTGCCACCCGAACATGTTGTAGGTCGGGTTGCCCCACGGCGTGCATTCGAAGTCCTGCTTGCCCATGAGGAAGCGCAGGAACAGCGGCGACTGGTTGAAGCGCCAGCGCTTCTTCGGGTTCGAGAGCATGCGGGAGAACAGCTCGTGGGTCCGCGACTGCAGCAGGAAGTGCTCCTGGTCGGGCGCCTTCGAGTAGCTGTAGCCCGGGGAGATCATCATCCCCTCGACCCCGAGGCTCATCATCTCGTCGAAGAACTCGCGCATCCGCAGCGGCGACGCGCCGTCGAAGAGGGTGCTGTTGGTGGTCACGCGGAAGCCGCGCGCGACCGCCTCCCGGATCGCGGGGACCGCCTGATCGTACACTCCGTCGCGGCATACCGCCTCGTCATGCTCCTCCCGGGGCCCGTCCATGTGCACGCTGAACGACAGGTACTTGGACGGCTCGAAGAGATCGAGCTTCCCCTTGAGCAGGATGGCGTTCGTGCAGAGATACACGTACTTCTTCCGCTTAACCAGCTCAGCCACCAGGCGATCGATGTCGGGGTACATCAGCGGCTCGCCGCCCGGGATGCTGACGATGGGCGCCCCGCACTCCTCCACCGCGGCGAGGCACTTCTCGACGCTCAGGTTCTTGCGCAGGATCTGGGCGGGATACTGGATCTTGCCGCAGCCGGCGCACGCCAGGTTGCAGCGGAAGAGCGGCTCCAGCATCAGAACGAACGGATAGCGCTTGCGCCGCGCGAGCTTCTGGCGCAGAACATACGTCGCGACCGTCCACATCTGAGACAGCGGAACGCTCATGCTCGACGGCCCTTTCGCCCGTTAGGACGTTGGTCCCCCGCTGGAAGTCACGGGGACCGATAGAGGCTGGGCCGACCAGCGGCCGACCGTGACCCGACTGACGGCATACAGTACCAGAAAGACGGTGAGATGAACCACTATTCCCACCCCGCCGATGAACCATTCGCCGATCCACAGCGTGATGCTGAGGTTCACCAGGAGGACCACGTAGTAGAGCGAGACTCCGAGCGCGGGTGAGCCCGACGCCGACTCGCCCGCCCAGACGAACCCGCCCACCGTGGCCCAGCCCACCAATAGCCATCCGAGGAAGTTCGACAGCGGCACCCCGAAGTAGAGCCCGCCGTCCGGGTAGTCGAAGATGTGTCCGAGGAACCAGCGATCGCCGTAGACCGCCAGCGGGTCGATGACCACGTCGAGGAGCATCATGAGCACGCCCGACGCCAACACCGTGCGCACCCGTCCCCCGCGGCTGGCGGCCCACGTCGGGCCAAACGTCACCCGGGCCAGGCAAAAGCCGGCGTAGGCCAGGAACGGAAACGACAGCGGGGAGAAGAACGGAACATTGGAGAGGAAGAGCTCGGCGCCCCGGGTTTCCCCGGTGTAGTGGTAGAGGCCGAAAGGGACGCCCACTCGCGTCGAGGCCAGCTCGGCCGCCAGCGCCACCCCCCCGCCCCAGAACAGGAACCGCACCGCCCGGGCCCACCCGAGATCTCGGCTGGCCGCCAGGAGGAAGACCGCGAGGAAGCCGAACACGTAGGGGCGGAGCGTCAAGGTGCCGACGAACTGCGTCGCGATCAGCTCGAGCGTCGTCACTCATTCACCTTACGGAAATCGTGGTTTTTTTTCAAGAACGGCGCCGGGATTGCTCGACCCATATGCTAGTATCTAGCGATGTTTTCGTCGTCTACGCCCGACTTGTGGCCGGTGGCGCTCCGCCCAGTCGCCGCGCTGGGGCGCCTGAGCCTGGAGGTCGTCGAGGCCCTGGGGCGCTTCGGCCTCTTCCTGGCGCAGGCCATCGGCAGCGCGGTCACGCCTCCTTTCAAGCTCGGGCGGCTTCTCGACCGGATCCACTTCATCGGCTTCCGGTCCCTGACCATCGTGGTCCTGACGGGGGCCTTCACCGGCATGGTGCTCGGCCTGCAGGTTTTCCTGACCCTGTCGCGCTTCGGCTCGGAGGCCTATCTGGGCCCCGCGGTGGCCCTGTCGCTGATCCGCGAGCTGGGCCCGGTGCTCTGCGCGGTCTTCGTGACCGGGCTGGCCGGCTCCGCCCTCACCGCCGAGATCGGCATCATGAAGATCACCGAGCAGATCGACGCGCTTCACGTCATGGCGCTGAGCCCGACGCGCTATCTGGTGGTGCCGGCGCTCGTCGCGGGCCTCATTACCTTCCCGCTCATGGTGTCGATCTTCGACGTGGTCGGCATCTTCGGCGGCTACTTGGTGGGCGTGGAGCTGCTTGGCCTCTCCCCCGGAACGTATTTCGGCGAGATGAAGACCTTCGTCGACTGGTCGGACCTGATGACGGGGTACTGGAAGGCGCTCTCGTTCGGGCTCATCGTCCCCTGGGTGTGCACCTACAAGGGCTTCAACTGCGGGCACGGCGCCGCGGGGGTCGCGCGCGCGACCACCCAGGCGGTGGTGCTGTCCTCGGTGCTCATCCTGGTGTGGGACTACTTCCTGGGGTCGGTGCTGCCGTGATCCGGGTGCAGGGGCTCCAGAAGCGCTTCGCCGCGCAGCCGGTCCTGCGCGGCGTCGATCTCGACATCGCCACCGGCGAGATCATGGTGGTCATCGGACGCAGCGGCGGCGGCAAGTCGGTGCTGCTGAAGCACCTGATCGGGCTGCTGCGGCCCGACGCGGGGACGGTGGCGGTCGACGGTACCGAGATCACCCGGCTGCGCGGACGGGACCTCGACCGGGTGCGCGAGCGGTACGGGGTGGTCTTCCAGGGTGGCGCCCTCTTCGACTCGATGTCGGTCTTCGACAACGTGGCCTTCCCGCTGCGGGAGAAGAGCCGGTTCGGCGCGGCCGAGATCCGGGAGCGGGTCGAGGAGAAGCTCGAGCAGGTCGGCCTCGCGGGCATGGGGCACAAGAACCCGGCCGAGATCTCGGGCGGCATGCGCAAGCGCGTGGCGATCGCGCGGGCCCTGGTCACCGAGCCCGAGATCGTCTTCTTCGACGAGCCGACCACCGGCCTGGACCCGATCCTGGTCAACACCATCCATCATCTGATCATGGAGCTCCACCGCAAGTTCCGGTTCACCGCGGTCATGGTCAGCCACGAGATCCCCGAGATCTTCGAGATCGCGGACCGCGTGGCGATGCTCCACGAGGGCGTGATCGTGGAGGTCGGCCCGCCGGACGCGGTGCGCGCGTCTGAGAATCCGATCGTCCAGCACTTCATTCGCGGGGAGGTCGAAGACGTGCCCGCGGATCATCAACGGTAGCCGGGGAGACCAAGCATGAAGCGATCGGCACTGGATCTGGGGGTGGGCCTGTTCGTGCTCATCGGCCTGCTCGCGCTGGGCTGGATGTCGGTGAAGCTCGGGCGCGTCGATCTCCTGGGCAACAAGGGCTACGTGGTGAGCGCCGACTTCCCCACGGTGGGTGGGCTCAAGGCCGGCTCCACCATCGAGATCGCGGGGGTGGAGGTCGGGCGAGTGGACCGCATCACGCTCCACGACTACCAGGCCCGTGTGGTGATGGTGATCCAGCCCCAGGTGAAGCTCCAGGAGGACTCGATCGCGTCGATCAAGACCAAGGGGCTGATCGGCGAGCGCTACGTCCGGATCAGCCCGGGAGGCTCCGAGAAGCTGATCCCGCCGAACGGGCGAATCCGCGAGGTGGAGCCGCCCGTCGACATCGAGGAGCTGCTCTCCAAGTACATCTTCGGGAAGGTGTAGACTCATCGAACCGGGAGGAGCTATGAACTGGCTTCGCGCGAACGCAATGGTGCTGGCGATGGCGGGACTCGTGGCGATGACGGCGGCGCCCGCCACGGCGGGCGTGGCGACCGATCAGCTGCGCGGCGCCGTCGATCGCGTGCTCAAGACGCTCGAGGACCCGTTGCTGAAGGGCGAGGCCAAGGTTCCCGACCGCCGGGCGGCCGTCCGCAAGATCGCCAACGAGATCTTCGACTTCGGGGAGATCGCCAAGCGGTCGCTGGCACGGCACTGGCAGCCGCTGTCCGAGACCCAGCGCAACGAGTTCGTCGGCCTGTTCGCCGATCTCCTCGAGCGCTCCTACATCTCCAAGATCGAGACCTACGGCGGCGAGAAGATCCAGTACACCGCCGAGCGGACGGACGGCGACTACGCGACGGTGTCCACCAAGATCATCACCAAGAACGGCACCGAGGTGCCGGTGGACTACCGGATGGTCAAGCGCGGCGAACGCTGGCTCGTCTACGACGTGAGCATCGAAGGGGTCAGCCTGGTGTCGAACTACCGCACCCAGTTCAACAAGATCATCCAGACGTCCTCCTACAGCGAGCTGGTCTCGAAACTGCGCAGCAAGCAGGACGAGCTCCTCGCCGAGGACAAGGGACAGAAGAAGAAGCTGTGAGCCTGACCGGCGTCGTGCTCGCCGGGCTGCTCGAGGCGCAGGGCTATGACTTCTTCAGTGGCGTGCCCTGCTCGATGATCGAGAGCCTCATCGCCACGCTGGAGACCCATCCCCGGCTGCCCTACGTTCCGGCGGTGCGCGAGGACGTGGCGGTGGGCCTGGCCGCGGGCGCGTGGCTCGCGGGGCGCCGTCCGATGGTCCTCATGCAGAACTCGGGGCTCGGCACGAGCATGAACGCGCTGGTCTCGCTCTCGCTCATGTACCGGCTGCCTGCGCTGCTACTCGTGACCTGGCGCGGCCACGCGGGCAAGGACGCGCCCGAGCACCTGCTGATGGGGGAGATCTCGCCGAGCCTGCTCCAGATGATCCGCATCCCGCATCGGATCCTCTCCGCGAAGACCATCGCCGACGACGTCGCGTGGGGCCGCGCGGAGTCCGAGCGCCTGAGCCAGCCGGTGGCGCTGCTGCTCCCTCCCGGCGTGCTCGACCCCGGGTCCCACGCGCCCGGGGCGCGTGCCCTCGAAGCGGCGCCGATCGTTCCACGGGCAAGCCTGGACCAGCCGATTCCCAGCCCGCGCATCTCCCGCTTCGAGGCGCTGAGCGCCGCGGTGGCGCCCCTGCGGGCGGAGCCGGTGGTCCACGCCAACGGCTACATCTGTCGCGAGTCGTTCGCGGTGAAGGACCGGCTCGAGAACTTCTACATGATCGGCTCCATGGGGATGGCCTCCGCGATCGGCCTGGGGGTGGCGCTCAGCGTCCCGGACCGGCCCGCGGTGGTCTTCGACGGCGACGGTAACCTGCTCATGAGCCTCGGCATCCTGCCCATGATCGGCGGCGGGCCCGTGATGGGCCGCGGGCGGCCCGCCAACCTGGTGCACGTGGTCTTCGACAACGCGCTCTACGGCTCGACCGGCAACCAGGCCTCGCCGTCGCGCGCGGTCGGCCTCCACCACATCGCCCGCGCCGCCGGCTACGAGCGCGCGACCGCGGTGGCGGGGGCTGACGAGATCCGTGCGGCCGTCGCCACCGCGCTCGCGGGCGGCGGGCCGAGCTTCATCCTGGCCCGCGTCACCGGCGAGGAGCAGCCGGCGCCCCGCATCCCCTATCCGCCGGAGGAGATCCGCGACCGCTTCCGGTCCTGCTTCCGTCCGGGGCGCCCCGCGTGAAGGCGATCATCCTGGCCGCCGGCATGGCGCGTCGGCTCGCGCCGCTGACCGATCACACCCACAAGTGTCTGCTGCCGGTGGGCGACCGCTCGCTGCTCGACCGGATGCTCGACCGCCTCGCGGCCCACGGGGTGGAGGAGTCCGTGCTCGTGGTCGGCCACTGCCAGGATCAGGTCCGACGCGCCGCAGGCCGCTCGCGCGGCGGCATGCAGATCAGCTACGTCGAGAACCCGGACTACCAGAAGGGCTCGATCCTCTCGCTGTGGACGGCGCGCGACACCATGCGCCGCGACAGCACGCTCGTGATGGACGCCGACGTGCTGTTCCCCGACCGCTTCCTGAGCGGTCTCATCGAGTCCCCCGCGCCGAGCGCGCTTCTGCTGGACCGCGGCTTCAACGACACCGGTGAGGAAGTGAAGCTCTACGCGGTCGGCGATCGTGTGATCGCGCTCGGCAAGAAGTTCGTGCCCGAAGCCTGGGATGTCGTGGGCGAGGGCGTCGGCTTCTTCAAGTGCAGCGCCGCCCACGCCCCCGAGTACATCCGGCTGCTCGAGGAATCGATCCAGGAGACCGGTGGCGCCAACGAGTACGAGGACGCCCTGCACCGCCTGCTCGCCCGGGTGCCGGTGGGCTGGGTGGACGTGACCGGCCTGCCGTGGACCGAGGTGGACTTCGCGGAGGACCTGCGGCGGGCCGAGGCGCACGTGCTCCCCAAGATCGAGCGCCTCGGACGCTGATGTGCTCCACGCCGCTCCCCGGCTAGCCGCCGCTCGGTTCGGCGAGCGAGCGGGCCGGCGGGGCTCGACCTAGTGTCGCGCTGGCTTCGTCCGCTGCTGGTGCTGGGCGGCCTGGCGGTCGTTGGCTACCTGGTCGCGCAGATCGGCCCCGCCGCGATCTGGTCGTCGTTCGTGACCCTGGGCTGGCGTCTGCCGCTCGTGCTCGCCTTCCCCTACGTGCTCGCGGCCGTGGTGGATTCGGTGGCCTGGCGGCTCCTGGTGCCCGGGCCGGTTCCCTTCGGCCTCATCTTCCGCGCGCGGCTCGCGGGTGAGGCGGTCAACCTGGCCACGCCGACCATGGCGGTGGGCGGCGAGCCGCTCAAGGCCTATCTCCTGAGACCGCACGTGCCGCTCCTGGACGGCTTCGTCTCCGTGATCGCGGACAAGACGACCATCGTGGTCGGTCAGATCGCCTTCCTGGCCGTGGGCCTGCTCGCCGCCCACGCCCTCGTGCCGCCGTCCGGCCGGCTCGTGCCGATCATGACGGGCCTGCTCGCGGTCGAGGTGCTGGCCATCGGGGGGTTCGTGCTCGTCCAGGCCATTGGCGGTCTCGGCGGGGGCGGCCGGCTGCTCGGCCGGCTCGGGGCGCGCATGGGATGGGGAGGCGGGGCACGATATGTCCACGGACTCGGTAATCTTGACCGAGCGCTCGCCGCTCTCTATCGCGACGGCCGACGCCGCCTGCTCGCCTCCGCAGCGGTCCACGCGGTGGCCTGGGCCACCGGAGGCCTCGAGATCTACATCGTCATGCGCCTGCTGGGAACGGACGTCCCGCTCCTCACCTCGCTGATCATCGAGGCCTTCGCGGGCGGCGTGAAGTTCGCCAGCTTCATGGTGCCCGCCTCGCTCGGGGCTCTCGAGGGCGGCTACGTGGCCTTCTTCGAGGCCTTCGGCTTCAGCGCGTCGGCGGGTCTCTCGTGCGTGCTGGTGCGCCGGCTGCGCGAGATGGTCTGGGCCGGTATCGGCTTCCTCGCCCTGGGGGTCTCCCGTCCTGCGGTCGAGGTGCCCGGGACCGATGAGGCGTGAGGGCAGGGTGCGGCAGCCGCGAGAGGGCTGTGCTAGACTCAGTCATTCTGTTGGGAACTCTTTTTGCGCCGCCTGGAACGGGCGGTGATGATGAGGAGGCACTCGTGGGATCTGTACGCGTTGCAATCGTCGGAGTCGGCAACTGCGCCTCTGCCCTCGTCCAGGGGGTCCACTACTACAAGGGCGTCGCCGACGACGGCTTCATCCCGGGCCTCATGCGCCCGCGCCTCGGCGGCTACCACGTCTCGGACATCGAGTTCTCCGCCGCCTTCGACATCGATGCCCGCAAGGTGGGCAAGGATCTCGGCGAAGCGATCTGGTCTGCGCCGAACAACACGGTGCGGTTCGCGGAGGTTCCGGCCCTCGGGGTGCCCGTGCAGCGGGGCATGACCCACGACGGGCTCGGCCACTACCTCTCCCAGATCATCACCAAGGCCCCCGGCACCACCGCGGACATCAAGGGCATCCTGCGCGAGACCCGGACCGACGTGGTGGTGAACTTCCTGCCGGTGGGCAGCGAGATGGCGACCAAGTGGTACGTCGAGCAGGTGCTGGATGCGGGCTGCGGCTTCGTGAACTGCATCCCGGTCTTCATCGCGCGCGAGGACTACTGGCGGCGCCGCTTCGAGGACCGCGGACTCCCGGTGGTCGGCGACGACGTGAAGTCGCAGGTGGGCGCCACCATCGTGCACCGCATACTGACCAAGCTGTTCATGGACCGCGGGGTGCGCCTCGAGCGGACGAGCCAGCTCAACGTGGGCGGCAACACCGACTTCTACAACATGCTCGAGCGGCAGCGCCTGGCCTCCAAGAAGATCTCGAAGACGGACGCGGTCCGCTCCCAGCTCGCCCACGATATGGCCGACGACGACATCCACATCGGACCGAGCGACTACGTGCCGTGGCTACAGGATCGCAAGTGGGCCCACATCCGCCTGGAGGGTCGCAGCTTCGGCGACCAGCCCATCAACGTGGAGCTGAAGCTCGAGGTGTGGGATTCGCCGAACTCGGCGGGGGTGGTGATCGACGCGATCCGCTCGTGCAAGATCGCGATGGACCGCGGCATCAAGGGCGCCCTCCTGGCGCCGTCCGCGTACCTGATGAAGTCTCCGCCCGAGCAGTGGTCCGACGAGGTGGCGCGGACGCGTCTGGAAAAGTTCATCGGCGGCGCGGACTAGCCGCGCGGACTCGCAACACCGTCCGCCTCAGCGCGCTTCATGATCGCCATTTCCCGCACGGGCCGCCTCCTCCGGCGGCTCGTGCGTCTCTCCACACTCCGACCGTCGCTGACCGTCGCGATCTCCCTCCTGCTCGCGATCGTGGCGGTGGCGTACACGATGCACTCGCTCACCTTCAAGACGTCGACCCGCGCTCTCCTGCCCCAGAACGCGGGCTTCGTGGTGCGCTACGCCGAGTACGCCGCGGAGTTCGGCGAGCTCGAGGACATCGTGGTGGTGGTGGAGGCCGGCTCCTTCGAGGGCGCTCGCGCCTACGCGGCGCGGCTCACCGAGGAGCTGAAGCAGAGCCCGGTCAAGTTCCACCGGATCGCCTACCGGATCGACCCGAAGCGCTTCGAGGGCCGCCAGCTCCTCTACCTGCCCACCGACGAGCTGCGCGAGATCCGCGACAAGATCTTCGATCATCAGGAGTTCATGGAGAGCTTCGCCGGCGACCCGAGCCTGGCCCGCCTGCTCGAGGGCGTGAACACCCAGATGGCGGCCGCCTTCGTGTCGAACCTCTTCGACATCGGACTTCAGGACAAGGATCTGCCGGTGGACACGCGCTTCCTGCGCGTGCTCCTCGACCAGATGGCGAGCCGGCTCGAGCGCCCCGCGCCCTACCGTTCCCCGTGGGGCACCCTGTTCTCCTTCGGCGAGGATCCGCCCGACGACGCCGGGTACTTCCTCTCCGAGGACAAGAGCCTGCTCTTCATCCTGGTGGAGACGCCGCCCAGCGAGAAGGGCAGCTTCACCGGGGATCAGGCCGCCATCGAGACGATCCGGGGGGCCATCGTCAGGCTCCGGGCCGCCTTCCCGAACGTGCAGGCCGGCGTGACCGGCGCCCCCGCGCTCTCCAACGACGAGATGGCCGCGGCGTTCCACGACAGCGGCATCTCCGACGTGCTCGCCTTCGCGCTCACCCTGGTGGTCATGACCCTGGCCTTCATGCGGGTGGGCAAGCCGGTGCTGATGCTGGGCGTGCTGGCGGTGACGCTGGCCTGGTCCATGGGGGTGGTGACCCTCTTGGTCGGCCATCTCACCCTGTTCTCGGTCATGTTCATCTCCATCGTGGTGGGCATCGGCATCGACTACGGGATCTACTACCTCTTCCGCTACGAGGAGGAGATCTTCCTGGGCCGCAACCTGCGCGAGGCCCTTGAGCTGACCGCCGCCCGCACCGGACCCGGCATGCTGATCGGCGCGCTGACCGCGGCGGGGACGTTCTTCGTGCTCGTTTTCACCGATTTCCGGGGCATCCAGGAGCTCGGCCTCATCGCGGGGCTCGCGATCCTGATCGCCTGGCTCGGGATGATGACCCTGTTCCCGGCGGTCCTCATGCTGGTGGACGCCCACTACGCGGACCGACCCCGGCAGCGCCGCCCGCGCGCCCATCAGCTCGAGCGCATCCGGGTGCCGCTCCTCGACCGCCTCGTCACCTTCCCCCGCACCGTGCTGATCGGGGCGGGGCTGGCCACCGCGGTCGCGATCTGGGCGGTCCCTCGCGCGGGCTTCGACTACAACGTGCTGAACCTCCAGGCCAAGGGAACCGAGTCGGTGGCGTGGGAGCGACGCATCCTGGCCGGGACCGGCCGCTCCGGCTTCAACGGCCTGTCCTCCGCACCGACGCTGGACGAGCTGCGCCGCAAGCAGGCCGCCTTCGAGAAGCTGCCGTCGGTCTCCGACGTGGACTCGGTGCTCCGGGTGATCCCGGACGACCAGCCCGAGAAGATCGCCGTCATCAAGACCTTCGCCCCGCTGGTGGCCCCGATCCGGGTCGGCCGCTCGAGCCCCATCGAGCTCGAGCGCCTGAAGAAGGCCCTCGCCGACATCAAGCGTCGGTTCGACGTGGTCGCCGCCGAGGCGGGTCCGAAGCTGCCCGCGGAGATCCGGGCGGTGCGGGATAAGACCATCGCGGTGATTCGCCTCCTCGAGAAGAGCAACCGCGACTCGGCGGAGGCCGCCCTCAACTACCTGCAGGCCCAGCTCTACCGCGACTTCGTCAGCAAGTTCTATGGGCTCCAGCGGAACCTGAACCCGACCACGATCACCATCAAGGACGTGCCCGAGGAGCTGCGGCGGAAGTTCGTCGGTGAGAGCGGGCGGTTCCTGATCGCGATCCAGCCGAAGGTCGACATCTGGGAGAAGGCGGGGGCGACCCAGTTCGTGCATGACCTGCGCACGGTGGACCCGGACGTCACCGGGCCCCCGATCATCACGTACGAGGCCACCGTGCTGATGGAGCGCGCCTACCTCACCGGCACCCTGTACGCGTTCGTGCTCGTGGGGGGGCTGAGCATCTTCATGATCCGGCGCCTGCGGGAGAGCGCGCTCGCGCTGGTCCCCATGGCCCTAGGCCTCCTGTGGACCATCGGCCTCATGCAGGTCTTCGGGATCAAGTTCAACCTCGCCAACATCTGGGGACTGCCGCTGATCATCGGCACCGCGGCCGAGTTCGGCCTGAACGTGATCGTGAGCCACCTCGAGGTCCGCTCCCACAACGGACCCCTGATCGCCCGCAGCGCCGTGATGGGCGTGCTGCTGAATGGCGTCACCACGATGGTGGGCTTCGGCAGCCTCATGATCGCCTCGCACCAGGGTATCTTCAGCCTCGGCCTGCTGCTCACCCTCGGCTCGTTCTGCGGGCTGGTCGCGTCGCTGGTGGTGCTGCCCGTGATCCTGCGGCTGATGGTCAAGCCCGTGGAGAACGTGGTCCCGCTGGAGAAGCCGTCCGCGGCGTAGGGGCCGTCACCTCACCACACTTCAGAGGGGGTCGGGGGCGGCGGCGATCTTCTCGAGATCGGCGCGCGTGTACGACCCGAGGCTCCGGTAGTCGAGCTCGGTGTAGTTCCTGATCCACTGCAGCGCGATCTTCACCGCCTTCCGGTAACGGGCCTCCGTCTCCGCGTCGCGCGACCGCAGAAGCCGCAAGATGTCGTCGCACTCCTCCTGCAGGAGCCGCTTCACCAGCGTCACGTCGTGCGTGGCCTCCGGCCCCTGCGTGGTCTTCACCTTGTGTCGGATGCGCTGGGCGATCTGCGCCACCGACATGCGCCCGGTGGCCAAATCCTCCATGAGTGCGGGATGCACTCCCGGCTTGCCTGCGAGGCTGTCGATGCCCTTGGCCCCGCGGCCCTGCAACCAGCCTTCGACGTACTCGATCAGCATCCGCGCGTTACGCCGGGTGCCCTCCACCGTGATGGGTCCGGCCGGCACCTCGATTCGCACCGGATAGCTCTCGGGCTTGAGCATCTCGGGCTTGGGCTTCCAGGCCCCCGAGCCATGGACCCGCTTGAACGGCTCCGCCGCCGCCTTCATGTGGAAGATGTGCGCCACCCAGGCCCGGATGAAGCCCTGCTCGGCTTCCCAGATCTTGTCGTTGCGGATCGACTCCGCGGCCACCCGGTTCACCTCCGGGTCGGGGTTGGGCAGCGCGGTGGCCATGCCCCCGATGGGGACGGCCCCACGCTTGAGGCACACCGCGACCAGTCTCCGGAAGATGTTGGCCAGGAACGGCGTGGTCTTGATGTCGACCCCGAAGCGATCCGGCCATACCGCCTTGGGATCGGCCATGACGAATTCGAAGATGCTCGCCTTGAGGTCCCAGCGCGCCGCGTTCAGACCCGCCGCGTACGGGCCGAGGGCGTGAAGCATCTCCTCCATCTCGAACACCGCAGGCAGCGCCTCCACGAGCGGGATGGCGCGGATCGTCGCGTCCTTGAGAAACGGCAGGTGCGCTCGGCTCCGATCGAAGAGGTCACGATACCACGCGCACTCCTCGGCTCCGTCGACCTTGGGCAGGTAGAAGTAGACGCCTTGGCCCCGGGTGGCCTGGGCACGCCCGGGATAGAAGAGGGTCAGCGCGGTGCCGAGGATGGCCGCGGAGACCGGGCGGCCATCCACCGTGACGTCCGGCTCGTCGAGGTGCAGCCCGCGCTCGCGGTGCATGAAGAACGGCAGCTCGCCCGGCGCGATACGGTACTCCTTCTTGCGCTCGGGGTCCACGTACTGCAGCTCGTGGTTCACCGCGGCGAGGCGGTTGTGACAGGCGCGCACCGTGTCGATCAGTCGGTGTCCGGCCGAGTCCTCGTCGTCGTCCAGATCTCCCTCGGCGCGCTCGCCCTCCGGACCGGGGTTGAGCGCGTTGATGAACATGCTCGTGATCGAGCATGGCCCCGAGATCTCGATGCCGGGGGTGGCCAGATCCTTCGGAACCGGCGGCACCTTCCAGTCGCCCGCCGTCGCGGCGCTCGCCGCGGGGGCCGCGGGCAGCCGGCCCTGCTTGAGGGCCTGGACCAAGCGCTCGTCGCGCTTGGCGCGCAGCGCGGACACGCGCGACCCGAGCTCGTCGTGCAGCCGCACGAGATAGTCCTGGAACTCAGGGGTGAAGAGGGCGGCCGCGCCCTCCACGGGCGCGAACTGCACCCGCCTGGATGTAGGGGCTCCGGGATTCGCCGGCATTGGCATGACTCCGTTCTGTTCGGGTGTGGCAGGCTCAGTCGAGGCGCTCGATCTCGACCAGGTTGGAATGCAGCGCGGGCCCGCCGCCCATGTCCGCGGTGCGGTCGTCGGTGAGGGCGTTGACCCCTCGGCCACCGGGCTGGTGCTTGCTCCACCAGATACCCTCGACCACTGCGACGCCGGCCCGCGTATCCTCGGTGAGCTCGGCGCTGAACCGGGCCTGGCCGCGTGCGCTCCGCACCAGCACCGCGTCGCCGGTCCGGATCGAGCGAGCGGCCGCGTCGTCGGGATGCAGCAGCACCGCCGGCCCGCGCTGGCGTCGTCTCATGCGCTCGGACTGGCTGAACGACGAATTCAGGAAGAACCGGTTGGGCGGGACGATGCACTGGAGGGGATGGCGCCGGACCAGCTCCGCATGCGCCGGCCCTTCCACCAGCGGGACGTAGGTGGGCAGCGCGGGCTGGCCCTCCCGCGCCAGCGTCTCCGACACGAACTCGACCCTCCCAGACGGGGTCGGCGCCCCGTCCGCGAAGGGCAGGTACGGGCGTCCCACCACGAGCCGCACCGAGCGCTCGCGCTCAAGCCGCTCCAGGGTGATGCCGGCCACCGAGGCGTCGCCTCCGGCCAGGACCTCGCGGATCAGGTCGTCCTCGCTCTTCGCGAAGTGTGGATCGCGGAGCCCCATGGCGCGGGCGAGCTGGCGGATCACCTCCCAGTTCGATCGCGCCTCCCCCACCGGGGCGATCACCGGGCGGGCGAGCTGCAGGTAGAAGTGCCCGTACGACTTGTAGAGATCGGTGTGCTCCATCGACGTGGTCGCGGGCAGCACCAGATCGGCGTAGTCGGTGGTGTCGGTGAGGTGCTGCTCGTGGACCACCGTGAACAGATCCTCCCGGCCGAGGCCCTGCAGCACCAGCTCCTGGTTCGGGACGACCGCGGCCGGATTGGCATTGTAGACGTAGAGCGCCTTCACGGGCGGCCGCAGGTCCGGATCGGTGAGCGCGCGACCGAGCTGGATCATGTTGATGAGGCGCGGGGTGGGCGGCCGGATCAGGTCCGCGCGCTCGAGGGCCTCGTAGCGCAGGCCGAACGCGCTCGTCGACGAGAGCAGGGCCCCGCCCGCCGGGTGCGCGTAGGCGCCGGTGAGCGCGGGCAGGCACGCGATGGTGCGGCACGTCATGCCGCCGTTGTCATGGCGGGAGAGCCCGATCCCGACCCGGATGAAGGCGGCGCGGGTCGCGCCGTAGCGCCGGGCGAACGCCACGATGTCCTTGGACGCCAGGCCGGTGATGGCCGCGACGCGCTCCGGATCGTACGCCTTGACGTGGTGGGCCAGCGCGGTGAAGCCGAGGGTGGCGCGCTGGATGTAGTCGTGGTCTACCCGCCCCTCGCCGATCAGCACGTGCATGACGCCGAGGGCGAGGGCACCGTCGGTGCCTGGCCGCGGCATCAGGTGCCAGTCGGCCTGGCGGGCGGTGCGCGTGCGGTAGGGATCGATGCACACGATGAAGGCCCCGCGATGCCGCGCCTGCTTCACGAGGGTCATCGCGTTGATGTGGGTGTGCGAGGCGTTGATGCCCCACAGCACAACCAGATCCGCGTCGGCCATCTGCTCGGAGTCGCTGCCGGTCACCGTGCCGAGGGTGGCGCGCCAGCCCGCGTAGGCGGTGCTGATGCAGATGGTGCGGTCGAGGCGGGAGGCCCCGAGGGCGTGGAACAGCGGGTGTCCCGCCCAGTACTGCACGAGGCCGAGGGTGCCTCCGTACGAGAAGGGGAGGATCGCCTCGGCCCCCCACTGGGCGATGATCCGCTGCCAGCGGTGCGCGATCTCGTCGACCGCCTCGTCCCAGCCGATCGGCTCGAAGCGTCCCTCGCCCTTGGCCCCGACGCGCCGGAGGGGAGTTCCCACCCGGGTCGGCCCGTAGACGCGCTCCGCGTAGTCGTGCACCTTGCCGCAGATCACGCCCTGGGTGAAGGGATGGCGCGGGTCGCCGATGACGTCGGTGATGCGCCCCGACTCGACGGTGACCTCGAGCGCGCACTGCGACGGGCAGTCGTGTGGACAGACCGACGGGACGGTCGCTCGCATGAGTGCCTAGATTAGCACACCCTTTCGCGGCCTTTGCCGCCCCCGGGCGCGGAGGCGCAGGCTATCATGGCCGCATGCACGAGGGGGCCGAGCGCGCCGGCGAGGCACGGTGGCATCCGTTCCAGACCCGCGAAGCCCGGCGGCTCGGCGTCCTCTTCGCCGTCGTCTACTTCGCCCAGGGCATGATCTACCTGCCCGATCAGGTCGTCGCCATCGTGTTCAAGGAGCGCGGCCTCAGCGCCGGGCAGCTCGCCGCCTTCGCGTGGATCACCACGATTCCCTGGTTCATCAAGCCGCTCTACGGCATGCTCTCGGATTTCGTTCCGCTGTTCGGCACGCGCCGGCGCAGCTACTTCCTGATCATGTCGTCGATGGCCGCGCTCTCCGCGCTGGCGGTGAGCCTGATGCCGCGGGCCCCCTACCCGGCTCTCGCAGCCGTGATCATCCTGCTCTGGCTCGGCGTCGGCTTCACCGACGTCCTGACCGACGCCCTGATGGTGGAGCACGGCAAGCCGCTCGGGCTCACCGGCGCGTTCCAGTCCGTGCAGTGGGGCGCGCTCAGCGCGGCGTCGATCCTGGTCGGGGTCGGCGGGGGCTATCTGGCCGAGCACCGGGCCTTCGCGGGCGCGTTCGGGCTGGTCGCCTGCTTCCCGATCGTCTCGCTCCTGATGGCCACCTTCGTGGTGCGGGAGCCGCCCGCGCGCCCGAACCTCGAAGGATTCGGCGAGACCTGGAGCGCGGTCCGTGACGCCTTCGGGCGGCGCGATCTGTGGGCGGTCGCCGCCTTCATCTTCTTCTGGGCCTTCAGCCCGTCCTTCGGGCCCGCATTCTTCTACTACGAGACCGACACGCTGGGCTTCTCGCAGACGTTCATCGGCATGCTCTCCTCGCTCGGCGCCGCCTCCAGCATCCTCGGAGCCTGGGCCTATGCACGCCTGGCGCGCGCGTTCTCGCTGAAACGGCTGATCGTGTGGTCGATCGGCGCCGGCGCGGTGAGCACGCTCGCCTACTTGCTCTATCGGGGCCGCGTCTCCGCCGTCGTCATCACGGTCGTCTTCGGTGCGGTCGGGATGACCACCCAGCTGGCGCTCCTGGACCTGGCCGCCAAGGCCTGCCCGGCCCACGCGGAGGCCACGTTCTTCGCCCTCCTGATGTCGGTCTACAACCTGGGCATGCGCAGCGCGGAATGGACCGGGGCCAATCTGTACGACTGGGTGGGCTACACGCCGCTCGTGCTGATCTCCACCGCGTTCACGGCGGCCGCGTGGCTCCTGGTGCCTCTGGTGCCCATCGACACCATCCAGGCTGCGGCGAGGGCCACGGAGACCGAGGCCGCTCCGCCCGCGTGAGGAACGCGTTCCGGCCTCAGGACTCCTCGCGCTCCTCGCGCTCGACGGTCTGCTTCGCGCTCTCGTAGGCGCGGCGCAGCCATCGGATCGCGCGGCCCACGTCGCGGGGCGCCTCGACCCGGCATTCCACCCACCCGCTGGCGCTCATGCGCCGGTGCGGCGAGCAGCCGGCCGCGAGGGCGCGGCGCTGGTCCTCGGGCCCGAGTCGGATCCAGAGGTCTCCGTCCTTGGCGCGCAGGGGAAAACAGGCGAAGAGGCGGGCGCCCACGAAGTAGCCCCAGCGGCCGAACATCGGCGTGATCTTGACGCGGGGCCAGTTGCCCAGCGTCTGGTTGAGCTCGGCGGCCGGCCCGGTGCCGCCGCGCTCGAGGGTGCGCCGCGTCTTCCGCGCCGAGCCGATACCGCGAAACGGCCGGCGGGGGCTCACGAGGACTAGCGCCGCGGATCCATCGGGCCCAGCGCGGAGAGCCCACCGTCCACGATCGAGGTGTGCCCGGTCATGGCGGGATTGGCGAGCAGGAATACCACGGTGTCCGCCGTCTCCTCCGCGGTCACGGTGCGACCGATCGGGGTGACCCGGCCCGTCTGCTCGAGGAACTCGTCGGTGATGAAGCCACCGCCGAAGTTCGTGCGGAGCAGTCCGGGCGCTACCGCGTTGACCCGGATCCTCGACGGCGCGAGCGCGCGGGCCAGCGATTTGGTGAGCGTGTTGAGGCCCGCCTTGGAGGCCGCGTAGGCCATCGAGGAGCCGGTCCCGGTGAAGCCGGCCACCGAGGTGACGTTGACGACGGCGCCGCCGCCCCGCCGCTCCATGTGCGGCACCGCCGCCCGCACGCAGTAGAACGGCGCCCGGAGGTTGGTGGCGAACACCCGGTCCCAGATCTCGTCGGTGAGATCGTCGAGCTGGCGATGGGGCACCCGGGCGGTCCAGCCCGCGTTGTTGACCAGGCAGTCGAGCCCGCCCAGCTCTCGCGCGACCCGGTCGATCATCGCGCGCACCTGCGGCTCTCGCGTGACGTCGGCCTGCACGGTGAGCGCGCGCGCGCCCGCCCGCTCGGCGAGCCGCGCGGTCTCCTCGGCCTCCGCGGCCGACTTCGAGTAGTTGATCGCGACGACGGCCCCCTCGCGGGCCAGCGCCAGCACGGTGGCGCGGCCGACGCCGGTGGCGCCGCCGGTGACCAGCGCGATCTTGTCCTTGAGCGTCATGGCGCCCCGCGCGCTGCCGCCGCCGGGGATCAGGGAAAGTGGTACCGCGAGATGTGCAGGTGGACTCCGTGAGAGGAAGTGGGATCCACCGTCAGCTCCGCCGCGCCGAGCAGCACCGACGCCTTCGCCTTCTCGAGCCGCGCCATCAGCGGGGGCAGGTCCGGCGCCACCATGGACAGGGCCACCAGCCCCTCCATGCCGCGCGCCTCGCCCCCGGGAACCATCAGGAGCGTCGCCCCGCCGGCCCAGCCGAGCATCGTTCGCGGCCCGCCGTTGATCTCGACCTCGGGCAGGCCGAACAGATCCTGGTAGGTCTTGGCGGTGTCGTCCGGGATCGGCGAGCCGATCACGAGCCGCTTGAAGCGCACCGGAGAGTCGGCGTGCGCCTCGCCCGGCGGCGGGGTGGCCAGCTCCACCAGCACGCCGTGGCAGGCCTTGGGATGGAGGAAGCCGATGCGGCCGGCGAGCCCCTCGCGCGGCGTGGAATCTATCAGCGGCACACCCTTGGCCCGCAGCGCGGCGAGATCGGAGGCGACGTCGGCGGTCTTGAAGCAGACGTGGTGTAGTCCTTCCCCGCGCCTGGCCAGGAAGCGACCCACCGGACTCTCGGGCGACAGCGGCTCGAGCAGCTCGATCTCGCTCTCGCCGGCGGCGAGAAGCGCCGCGCGCACACCCTGCTCTGCGATGTCCGCCTCGCGAGAGAGCGGCAGGCCGAGCGTGTCACGCCAGAACCGATACGACTGCTTGAGGCTCTTGACCGCGATCCCGACGTGATGGACGTTCGTCACCATGGCTTCATGAGTCCGACGTTCACGCTAGCCGACCAACCCGGGATTTTCAACATCTTTCGCCCGCCGCTCGTCACGCCCGCGTGAACAGCGTCTCGGCCGGCGGGACTCGCACCAGCGCCGCGTTCTCCTCCACGTGGGCCACGCGCTGCATCCCGCAGAGCGCGGTGCCGACGCCGGGCGTCGAGCGGACGAACTGGAGTGCGCGTTGCGCGTCCGTGCTGAGCCCCTCCAGCAGCTGGGCGAATGCGGCCGGCAGGTTGCGGGCCAGCGCGCCTTGGGCGATCGAGGCCGAGGTCATGACGTAGATCCCGAGCTGCTCGGCCGCCTGCACGATCGGCACCACCGCCTTGCCGATCGGCTGGTTGGCCACCGTGAGGGCCTCGGTCATGCGCAGGTTGT
>Ga0335084_10000130_pt1 | contig 52565 bp, 46 predicted proteins | sample Lox_Sample_44_FD_206721 | JGI IMG/M metagenome (GOLD analysis project Ga0335084, IMG submission 206721) | Soil microbial communities from Loxahatchee National Wildlife Refuge, Florida, United States - Lox_Sample_4.4 | ecosystem: Environmental > Terrestrial > Soil > Wetlands | place: USA...
GGTCCTCGTGCTGATCACTCAGGGGCTCGCCAACGCCGACATCGGCGAGCGCCTCGCGATCAGCGAAAAGACCGTTCGCAACCACATCTCGAATCTCTTCGACAAGCTCGGCGTGTGGTCCCGGGCCCAGGCGATCGTCTTCGCGCGAGACCGGGGTTTCCCTCCTTAGATCGACAGCGCCCGGGCGACGGCCTCGAGTTTCGCCGGCCCTCCGTTGGTCAGCTCACTCACGATTCGGACGAAATTGGGATGCCGCAGCCCGGAGACGAGGAATGTCCAGCGGTAGGCGCGATGGGCATTCCGCTTGATCTCCGCCTTTTCGTCTTCCGACAGAGTCCGTCCGATGGCCTGTGCGAGACTCTCGAGGTCCAGGTCGGCCTGTTGCGACAGCAGTCCATCGACCGCACCGCCGAGTTCGAGCAGCTCGTCGACCGCTCTCTCGCGATCCGGTTCGCTGATCTCCCGAGTGATCTCGTCGATCAGGAGCGAGTCGATCTTCGCGTGCTGTGCCTCGTCCATCCAGTGGTACTTGACCAGATCACGAAACAGTCCGTCTAGCTCGCTCCCATCACGAACGTGCTCGACGTAGTGCAACTGCGTGAACCACTCGATCATGCTGGTCAGCAGGTAGCTGCAGAGCCGCGACTTGCTGAGCACCACTCGGGCGACCTCCTCGCGGCCGGGGATCAAGCCACATTTGACCCCGAAGCCTTTCTCGAAGAGCGCCGTCGAGCGCCGAAACAGCTCCTGGTGCTTCGACTCGTCCTCGGCAAAACGCAGCAGCGTACGCAGCCGGGTCTCGTCGCCGTAGATGTCCCGCTCGGCGGCTTCCAGGGCCTGCGGAATGATGTACTCCTCCACGTAGGCGAAGATGTGGCAATACGCGTTGCCCATGATCTGATTCAGCTTGAGCTTGTCGCGGTCGTTGAGGCAGCGAATCTCGTCCACTCCCGAGAGTCGATTGGGAAGAAACCGCTTGGAGTAGTCGAAGTCTCTGCCTTCGAGAACCTGGCGCTCCGTCCAGGCGACCTTGAGCGAGTTCTGCAGGACGTTGGCATACGAGTAGTCGTGTGAAAGCATGTGATCTCTCCTTTCGACCCTACGATGGCGCCGGCAACGCCGCCCAACAATGGGAACTACGTCCCGAATCGGCCGGATTCGGAGTGATCACCTGGGACAATTGCCCCGGATTGGCGCGGAAAGCCGCCGGGGGCGATCGTGCGTACATGTATCGAGTCATCTCGAGCGATAGCGAGGGACGCCGCGCTTGAGAGGGAACGAGGCGGGCCTACTTCCCGCCGGCGACGAGTCTCTGGCACCTCACGTCCTTGCGCAGCGGGTCGAAGGTCGGTCGATCTTGAGCTGGCCGGGTGGGAGGCCCGATGGACCGGACCATCTTTTCGCCAGCCCTGCCCCCCCAGGTCGCGACGAGCGCAACCCGGGGAGCCTCCACTCCTTCGGGGGGGACAGCAAGCACTCGGCGATGGCTCGTCGGGAGCCGGCACGGACAAGGACGCGGCCAACGAGATCCTCGCCTCTTCAGCCGCCTTGGTTTAGGGGCGGAGCCTTCGGCTTCGCGTTCCGTCGGCCCCGCCAAACCACGTCAACCCTCGAGAAAGGCTGACCTGCCTCCGAGCTTTTCTCCGCCGAGCTTTGCACCTGAGGACCCTTTCCTCGACCTATCGGGAACCCTTCGACTTGGTAATCGCGTGCGATAACTCGGTTCCGCATCTGCTTTCCGATGGAGGAAATCCGCGTGGTTTTTGGGGAGATGTACCGTTGCCCTACTCCGAGCGGCGGAGTTCTGATGTCGGTTCGCGACTCCTATCCTGCGGAGTGCGTCGGGACGAAGGTCGTACCCTACGGGCCGAGAACCGATGGCAGGCGACGTTTCCTGGTCTTTCAGGTGTGGGAAGTTCACGACTCGATTTACGATCTGTCCATGTATTTTCTCGGGGACGCTGGCGGGTCCGATTGCGCCGTCCATGTGATGAGATCCCAGTATTACGCGATACCCGTTTCGCTCCTCGTCGACCTCATGAATGAGGCGGGGTTTCGAGCCGTTCGGCGGATCGACGACAGATTCTTCCAGCCGCTGGTCGTAGGCTCGAAAGTTGGGTGAGGCCGAACACGCGCGTGCAACGAACTCGCTCATCACCTTCGGCTCTTCGCTCGCCGCCGACGCGCCGCCCGTTAGGCGGACTCGGGCTGGGGGTTGGTTTCGGTGCCTGCTTTGCCCGGCGTAGATTCGCACGTCATGTACTCAAGAGCCACCGGGAGCGAGTCTCTCGAAGACTGGCACGAGCCGTCGCCACCGGCGTCAGGGCGAAACCATGGTAAACGCTGATTCTCGCGTGACGATCCACATGGCGGCGAGCCTCGATGGCTTCATCGCTCGAAAGGATGGGAGCGTCGACTGGCTCGACACCTCAGACGAATTCGTAGGCGGGGACACCATGGACCCAGGATCCGTCGAAGCGTTCCTCAAGACGATCGATTGCTACGTCATGGGATCGCGAACATATGAGACCGCGTTGAGTTTTGAGGCCAAAGGGCTGCGGTGGTCGTACGGCGACAAACCCACCTTCGTCCTCACTCGTCGCGAGCTGCCGCGGACCCGGGATACGGTCGAGTTCTACTCAGGCGATCTCGCGCAGTTCGTGAATGGTCGCCTGCGGCCCGCGTTCCGTACCATCTGGTTTGTTGGAGGCGGTGCAGTCTCCGGGGAATGTCTTCGTCTCGGGCTAGCCGACGAACTTCGCTATTCGATCCTCCCGATCTTGATTGGTGATGGGATCCCATTCTTCGAGAAGCTCGACAGAGACGTCGCCCTGCACCTGGCGGAGGTCAAAGCCTACGAGAGCGGCGTGGTTGAGCTTCGCTACGAGGTGCGAGGAATGGCGGCGGCCTAGGCATTTTCCTGGCTGGGCCTGACGTGGCTCGTAGGCTGTGCGATCCCAAAGGCGGACTCGAGTTAGGGCAATGTGGCACTTCGAGCATCTGCGGCGGCAGAGGCCGCACTGGCGTTCGCCGCTGAAGCGCAGCCCGTTAGGCAGACATGTCGTGACGCGACTGACTCATTGATCGGAGGAATACCGATGAAGGGTCTCAATCAGGTCTTGCTCTTCCTGCATTTTCTCGTTCGCCAACCTTGTGATGAGCGGCATCATCTCAAGAGCTACTGCTCAGGGAGAAGGCAGTGCTTGGTCGGTTCCCCCCGATGATGAGCCGGCGGCGGGAGTCGTGACGGCGAGATTGATAAGGTTGCCAGCGACGTGAAACCAATCATCGATCACATTCAGATAACGGTGCGCGATATGGCTATTGCAGCGCCGTTTTATGACCGGTTGCTTCCGATTCTCGGATTCAGCAAAGAGAGCCGCAGCAGCTCCGTTATCGAAAAGCACGACTTCTTTGTAATCGAATACAGCCACGAGCGGCTCTCCTTTGCTCTCTCCTCGCCTAGAACCGCCCTTCGCCAAGAAGCCGTTCATCGGCGCAGGCCCGGCGCCCTTCGCCACCTCGCTTTCCGGGCCGACTCGCGAGCAGAGGTCGACCGCCTTCATCACGAAATCGAGGCAATCGGCGCCATCATCGTCGCTCCGCCAAGGGAATATCCCGGATACACACCACCCGGCTACTATGCGTTCTTCTTCAAAGACCCCGAAGGAATCAAGTACGAAATCGTAACCCATGCCAAAGCCAACGCGCCCGAAACCGCCGCCTAACATGGCGTTGCGGCGGACTGTCACTCGCGTGCTTGCGCGCCGCAAGCGGTGCACTCGATTCATCGGCCACATCGGCATAGGCGTTCCAGATCTCGCCGCAGCGAGGCGTTGCGACGACGATCTCATGCGCATTCTCGGGCTCCGAGAATGGTTCGAGTCGAGCCCCGAAGGGTCATTCAACTACGGACCGGACGGAGCTTTACACTAGGGATGGTGGGTGACACGAACTCTCCAGCGCCCGTGTCGCAGCGACGCCTCAGGCGCCTGACCGCCGCGATCCTCGCGGCAGGTTTCGCTGGCGCCATCATCATCTACATCAGCGCCAGTCCCCCGCCTCCCAATCCTCTTGGCTACGATCCGCTCGAAACGAAGAAATATGTTCATGACCTGGAGCTCTATGGTGGAAAGGCGAATGTCCTTGCGGAGGAGTTTCGAGAATGGTTCGTGGGGTTGTGGCGTGGGCGGAACCTGGCCTTTACGGTGGCGGTCATGACGGTGCTTATTGTGCTGGTGGTTCGGTTCTTCGCGACGCCGCTGCCCCCCGCGCCCCTGGGCGACGCGCCAGGCGAAGCCGACTCAGCCGGCCCCGACTCGTGACGGCCCTCGTTACCTACCGTGGAGCGGTCTACCCGTCGCAGTGTGACCACATGGGGCACATGAATGTCATGTGGTACGTAGCTAAATTCGATGAGGCGACGTGGCAGCTCTTCGCCGCCATGGGGCTTACGCCAGCACGTCTGCGCAGCGAGAGCATCGGGATGGCGGGTGTCGAGCAGCACATCGAATACAAGCATGAGCTGTACCCCGGTGATGTGGTCACGGTCTCGTCGACTATCCTCGAAGTGAAGGACAAGGCCATTCGCTTCGCTCACGAGATGAAGAACGACGAAACAGGAGCGGTGGCCGCGAGGACGGTTCTCGTTGCGGTCCACCTCGATACCGTGACACGAAGGGCTCGCGCCTTGCCGAGCGACGTCCGAGACCGGGCCCACTCCTTGATCGATGGGCAGCGGTCCTGACGGCAGGCGGCGTCCTAACCCGCCGTCGCAGCGGACTCCCTCCGCTCCGCGTCGCTCGCGGCGGAGCCAGAGCCTGATAGGCGGCCCGAGAGGCACCGATCAAGATTGTCCCGAAAAGGCCGGAGAGAGACGCCGTGTCGAAACTGCGCGTCCGTCGCTTCTCGATCTCAATCGACGGCTACGGCGCTGGTCCGAGCGTCGCCGGCGCCGGTAGTCTGCTCAGATATCGCGCAGATCCATCCCTTCGAGGAACTTTCGGCCATCGCCATCGATGAAGTACCGCCACTGGCCATCTTCCCAATGGTTTGCGGTCGAACGGGAGCTGTCGAGGAACTCCACGCCGTTGAAAACGTCGTCACGGCGGTCTGGGGAACCCACCTCGAGCCCGTCGGCCGCACGGGGCGCAGGGCGTGGCTCGATCCGTGCGGGTTGGTCGAACCGACCCTGAGCGTCATCGTGCTGGTTCCTGAAGAGATCCTATCGCCCGCCAGGGACTCGCGCACCGTGACCAGGCTTTCACGCCGAACTCCCTGGCGTCAGAGTGGCTCGACTGGCGCCCGGGCCGACGAGCGTCATCGCCATCCCTCTCACGGTGAGGGCCCGTCAGTTCTCGAGTAACGCGGCCGTTCCCAATCCGCCGTCCGCGCAGACGCTGACGACGGCCCGGCTCCCGGTCGGCATTTCGGCCAGCTCCTGCGCCGCCTGGCTCAGAATCCGTGCCCCGGTGGCGGCGAAGGGGTGGCCCAGAGCGATGCTCCCGCCGTTCGGGTTGACCCGCTCGCGAGGGAACCGGCCGAAGGTATGGGGAACGCCGGCCTTCTCCCTCACATAGTCGCGATCTTCGAGGCCCGCCAGGTTGCACAAGACCTGCGCGGCGAAAGCCTCGTGGATCTCCCACAAGGCGACATCCTCGTAGGTCAGGGAGTGCCGCGACAGCAGACGCGGAATCGCCACGACCGGGGCCATCAGGAGCCCTTCGTGGAAGATGTCCACGGCCGCCGTCTCGAAATCGACGAGGCGCACGCGAGGCACGGAGGCGGGCAGACGGGCCAACCCCTCCTCGGTTGCGACCCAGACCGCGGCGGCGCCGTCGGTCAGTGGCGAGCTGTTCCCGGCCGTGATCGTCCCGTGAACGCGATCGAAAGCCGGCTTCAGGGCCGCGAGCTTCTCGAGCGAGGCGCCGGGCCGCGGGAATCCGTCCAGGCTCATGCCATCGACGGGAACGAGATCGTGCACCCGCCTGTTCTGCTGCGCGGCGACCGCCTTGCGGTGGCTTTCGAGCGCTAACTCGTCCTGCTCGCGGCGGCCGATCTTCCAGGCCTTCGCCATCTCCTCGCAGTGCTCGCCCATGCTCTTGCCGGTCGCACGGTTCTTCACCTCGGGCACGTCGAGGCTCACATCCCGAAGCGGGAGGGTTCGCAGGACCTCCAACCGCCGCGCCACGGTTCGCGCCCGGATCACCCTACGGAGCCAGACCGAGAAATCCGGGTTGAGCCCAACCTGCACGCGACTCATACTTTCGGATCCGCCGGCAATGGCCAGGGCCAGGCTCCGGCCTCGCAACATGCCGGCAGCCTCGAAGGCGGCCATCATGCTGGTGCAGCACTGCAGGATCGTCGTGAATGTCGGCACGTGTGGATCGAGGCCCGCCTCGAGCCAAATCTCACGGGCGAGGTTGCTATAGGAGAGGTTGAGGGCGACCGACCCCCAGACGGCGAGGTCCACAGGACCGGAAGCTCGGCGCTCCATCTCCTGCACGACCGGGACGGCTAGGCTCAGCGCATCGCGGCCGGCGAGCGGCCCATCGACCGGAGCAAACGGGGTTCGGAGCCCCGCCGCGAGCCAGACGGGGGGTCTGTCGGCGTTCACGGAGCGATCCCGCTGGCCGCCGCCGCGTTTCTACGTGATCCGTCGCTCGGGCAGCAGGACTCAGCGATCGGGCCCCTCGCCATGACTCGAAGAATATCCCTGTGTCGGGCAGGGGATCGGCGACGTGGGAACATGCGGATGCGTCGATTTCGATATTGCATCTGAAACTTTGGTGCCCCGATAATCTTCTGCCGTGCCGATCCTTCTTCCGGGGGCGACCGCTCGAGAGGCCGCCGCCGAGGAGGCTCCGCTCCCGGGGGCCGCCGGGTTCGCGATCGACATCTTCTTGATCGCCGCTCTGGCCGCGCTGGTGGGCGGTGTCGTGCTCCTGGCCCAGCGTTGGAGCGCGCCCATGCGCGCCGCGACGCCGATCGATCTCGATCCGCTGGCCCTTCCCGGCTACACGTTGCTCTCGCTGTCGCGCGGTTTTGCCGCGTACCTTCTCTCCCTGCTCTTCACGCTGGTCTACGGGACTGTCGCCGCCCACTCGCGCCGGGCGGAAAAGGTGATGATCCCCTTGCTCGACATCGGTCAGGGGATTCCGGTGCTGGGCTTTCTGCCGGGGTTGGTCCTGGGAATGGTCGCTTTGTTTCCTCGCTCCAACATCGGGTTGGAGCTCGCCTGCATCCTGATGATGTTCACGGGCCAGGTCTGGAACATGGTGTTCTCCTTCTACGGATCGCTTCGCGCGATTCCGGATGAGCTGCGGGAGGTTTCGCGGATCCATCGCTTCGGGTGGTTTCGGACGTTCGGCACCGTGGAGGTCTCCTCTGCGATGATCGGCCTGGTGTGGAATTCGATGATGTCGATGGCCGGCGGCTGGTTCTTCCTGACGGTGAACGAGGCGTTCACTCTCGGGACTCACGATTTCCGGCTTCCCGGGATCGGCTCCTACATGGCGGTCGCGATCGAGAAGGGCGACGGGAGGGCGATGCTCTGGGCCATCGTGGCGATGTCGGTCATGATCGTCGCCGTGGATCAGCTCCTCTGGAAGCCGCTCGTGGCCTGGTCGGAGCGGTTCCGGCTGGAGGACCTGGCCTCGGCCGAGAAGCCGCAGTCCTGGGTTCTCGATCTCGTGCGTCGGTCTGCGTTGCTGCGGCGCCTGCGGCGGCCGCGGCATGCCAAGAGGGGAGTCGAGGGCGGCGCTCTCTCGCGGGCCGCCCGCGAACCGGAGGATCCGGGCGCCGAACGCCGGGCGGCTTCGCTTCGAAAGACGGCGCTCGTGGCGGTCGCAGGGGCGACGGCGGTGGGGGCCGCCTGGGGCTGCTTTCGGCTCGTGCATCTGCTCCTTTCCTTGCCGCCACGAGACTGGGTGATGCTGGCGGCCGCGCTGGGCGCGACGTTTCTCCGGACCGCCGGGGCTCTCGCCTTAGCGACCGTCTGGGCCGTTCCGGCGGGGATCCTGATCGGTCGGTCGCCCAGCTGGTCGCGGCGCCTCCAGCCGGTGGTGCAACTGATCGCCTCCTTCCCCGCCCCGATGATCTTTCCTCTCGTCACTGGGGTCCTGCTCGCTCTGCGCGTGCCTTTTACTGTCGTCGCCTCCGTTCTCATGCTGCTCGGAGCCCAGTGGTACGTGCTCTTCAACGTGCTCGCGGGAGCGAGCGCGGTTCCCCACGACCTGGAGGAGGCCGCCGATACCTATAGTGTCCGGGGCATGCAGCGGTGGCAGAAGCTCTTCCTTCCCGCGGTGTTTCCCTACCTCGTGACCGGGCTGATCACGGCAGCGGGAGGCGCTTGGAACGCCTCGATCGTCGCCGAGACGCTCAACTTCCGAGGAGAGACCCTGGCCACCTTCGGTCTGGGATCGACGATCACCCGCGCGACGCAAGCGGCGAACTTCCCGCTGCTCGCCGCCGGCGTGTTGACCATGTCGTTTGCCCTCATCTTGATCAACCGGGTCGTGTGGCGGCCCCTGTACCGGCTCGCCGAGTCGCGTTACGCGCTGAACCGATGAGCGGATCGAACTGGCCCCGCCCGGCGCCCGAGCCGCCGATCGCGCAAACCGAGGGGGTGACCAAGACCTACCGTGACGACGAGGGCCGAGACCGCGTCGTCCTCCAGAGCATCGACTTCGCCGTTCGCAAAGGCGAAACGGTGGCCGTGCTGGGACCCTCCGGATGCGGCAAGTCGACGCTCCTGCGGATCTTGATCGGCCTCATTCCGCCCACCTCGGGGTCGGTGAAGGCGCACGGAAGGCCGCTTGAAGGAATACACGCGGGCGCCGCCGTGGTCTTTCAGAACTTCGCGCTGTTTCCCTGGCTCACCGTCGAAGAGAACGTGCGTGTGGGGCTAAACGGCGCGCCTCTGGACGAGGAGGACGCCCGTCTCCAGGTGGGTCACGCGATTGAGCAGGTCGGGCTTTCCGGCGTCGAGCGGGCCTTTCCCAAGGAGCTGTCGGGAGGCATGAAGCAGAGAGTCGGCATCGCCCGCGCGCTCGTCGGCGGGCCGGAGCTTCTCTGCATGGACGAGCCCTTCTCGGCCCTCGACGTGCTCACGGCCGAGCTCTTGCGGGCAGAGGTCTACCGGCTCTGGGCGGATCGGGGGAGCACACTCTCCTCGATCCTGATGATCACGCACCTGATCGACGAGGCCGTGTACCTGGGAGACCGGATCGTGATCATGGGCGCGAACCCGGGTTCGATCCGCCAAGAGATCGTCAACACGCTCCCGCATCCCCGAGAGTACCGCCATCCCGAGTTTCTCCGCATGGTCGAGGAGATTCACGACATCGTGACGGGCATTCACCTGCCGGAAGAGAAGCTCGTGACCTCCCCCGGAGGCCGCCCGACGGTCGGTCCGATTCGGCCGGTTCCCAACGCACGCCCGAGCGAAGTGCTGGGTCTGCTCGAGATCCTGAGCGACCATGGCGGGGAGCAGGATCTCTTCGAGCTCGACGCGGTCACGGACTACGACTTCGGCCACACGATCTCGGTGGTCAAAGCGGCGGAGATGCTGAACCTGGCGGAGACGCCGGGGGACATCGTCCGCATGACACCGCTCGGCCGCGAGATGGTCGCGGCGCCGCCGGCGGAGAAGCGGATGCTCTTCCGAAAGCGCCTCTTGACGCTCGGAATATTCGCCGCGCTCGTGCGCTATCTGGCCGAGGAGCCGGACGTGGTTCGTCCCGGCGAGGATGTTCGTTCGTTCTTGGCGGAACGCCTGCCCGGCCACGCCATCCCGGATCTGTTCCGCTCGATCGTGAGCTGGGGAAGGTACGGGCAACTCTTCCACTTCGACGCGACCGCGGACGAGCTCTCTCTCCACACGGGGCAGGATCCAGAGGACTAGAACCGTCGGTCCGAGCTGCGGCGCCGTGCGGAAGCACCTTGGTACTGCCGGCGAGGGCGGCGGCAAGCGCCGGCTGCGCAGCCTCCTGGTCGTCCTGGAAACGGCTGTGTCGTTCGTGTTGCTGATCGCCGCCGGGCTGCTGACCCGCAGCCTCCTGCGCTTGCAGGAGGTGCCCTTGGGCTTCCACCCTGCCAACGTGCTCACCTCGGGGATTTCGCTTCCTCGGGCCCAGTATTCGAAGCCCGAGCAGTGGATCGGGTTCTACGGCCGGCTGGTGGAGAGCCTCAAGTCGCAGCCTGGGGTCGAGGCCGTCGCGGCCGTCCTGCCGTTGCCGCTGACCGGAGGCGGATTGAATTTCGCCTTCACGATCGAGGGCAGGGCCACCGAAAAGGCGGGAAACGATCGGACGGCGAACTACACGGCCTCGACGCCCGAGTACTTTCGTGTGCTCCGGGTGCCGCTGCTCAAGGGTCGGCTATTTTCCGCCATGGACGCGGCGACCGCTCCGAGGGTGTGCCTCGTCTCCTCCGCGTTCGCGAAGCGCTATTTCCCGGAGGAGGATCCGATCGGCAAGAGGCTCGTGTTCGGCTTCAAGGAAAACGTTCCGCACCAGATCGTGGGAGTGGTAGGCGACGTCATGAGGGACGGGATCGGAGCTCCCTGCCAACCGGGGATGTACGTACCCTTCGAGCAGGACCCCTGGTGGGCGGCGTACATCGCCATTCGCACGAAGGGGGGGCCGGAGGAGCTCGCCGCGGCGCTGCGCCGGGAGGTCCGGGCGCTCGACCCCTCGTTGCCCCTGGCGGACATTCAGCCCATGACACAGTTCGTTTACGACTCGGTTGCGCAGCCGCGGTTTCGAACGACGCTGGTCGCCCTGTTCGGGGCGACCGCTTTGCTCCTGGCGATCATCGGAAGCTACGGCGTGATCTCCGACGAGGTGGGCCGGCGGTCGCGCGAGATCGGTCTGCGGCTGGCGCTCGGAGCCGGCCGCGGCGATGTCCTCGGACTCGTCTTGCGCCACGGTCTGGCGCTGACGGGTCTCGGGCTGGCGGCGGGGCTCGCGGGAGCCGCCATCGCCACATGGTACCTGTCGAGCCTCCTGTTTGAGATGAGTCCTCTCGATCCGGCGACCTACGCCGAGGTTGCCGTGTTGCTCCTGGCGGCGAGCCTGATGGCCTGCGGGATTCCGGCCTGGCGCGCGCTGCGCGTGAGCCCCATCCGCATCCTGCGCAACGGCTATGCCGGTTGCCCGAGCAGGGCACGCCTGTCCGAAACTGGTTGCCGGCTTTCAGGCGCGCGGAAAAGTGGCGATCCAGAACACAGCGACCGCAAGCATCACGAAGGCGACCACGAGGACTCCAATCCGCGGTCCCCGGATTTTGAAGCGCTGACCGATGGCGGTCAGCAGAAGGACCGTGGCGAGGACGACGGTCTCGGGCATCTTGCCCTCCGAAGGAATCCTGGCCGGGAGGATATCCGAGGCTAGTCCCGCGGGGCGGGGGAGGGCTTCGGAGACCTCGGCGTCCCGCGTGTTGCTTCACGGCTGGGGTGCCGACGGGACGGACGAGCGCCGCTTCTCCTCCCCTAGTGTGAAGAGGGCCGTGCCGGCCGGCGCCGGCAGCCTCCGAAACGACGTCGCGAGAGCCGACAGGGAGACCCGAGCGCCGCTGCCCTCCGTCCGGTCGATGAGCAAGTGCGTGACGCCCATTCGCCGGAGAACCGTGAGGAGCCGTCTCGGGTCGTCCAGGGCGTCCGTCACCCGGGAGAAGCGATTCGGGCCGAAGTGGTCGCCGAGAAAGCGCCCGTCGGCGAAGTAGGCGGCATTCTCGCGGAAGAGAACGTAGACGGCGTAGTGACTTCCAAATGCCTCGTTCAGGATCTGGAGGGCCGGGTACACGGGAAACGAGCGGGTCAGGTAAGCATCGCGTTGCTGCGCCGTGACGGGGAGCCTTCCCTGGCGCCGCAGCGCGCGGGCCGTCCAGGCCGTCCCTGGCATCACGAGCAATAGGGCGAGGGCAGCCGTGGCGAGCTCGCCGTGAGCGCGCTGCCGGCCCGCACCTTCCCGTCGTCGCAAGAGCGCGTCCGCTCCGGCCGCCGCGCCGGCAGTCCACGCCGGAAGTATCGGGAGCAGGAATCGTCCATCCGGACAAAGGAGATACCAACACGCCCCGTAGCCGAGCCCGAGAATGAGAAGGAACCGAGCCCGAGGATCGCGCAGGGCGTGCCAACAAAGGAAGGGCAGGAGTAACAGCAGCAGGGGTGAGACGATCGCCCGTCCTCCGAGTCCTGCGGCGGGATCAACGAGCGTCCAGATTTCTCGGAGCAGGGCGCGAGGATCCATCAGGCTGCGAGCCCGCGAACCGAGCAGCGAGCCGCCCGAGGCGCCCTGAGGGTTGTTCGCCGCAATGGGATCGAGCCACTCGCTCCAGGCGCTGTCGCCGAACCACCGGGACAGGTAAGGGAAGACGGGGTTGCCCGTCTGGCTCACGATTCGCCAATAGAAGGGCGCGAGGACGAGGAGCGCGATGCCTCCATATTGGGCCGCTCGCCGCAGGCCTCCGTGCGGCCGATCGGCGAAGACGGTGGCCACCGCGAGGGCCGCGACGAAGAAGAGGCCGAGATACTTCGTGCTGGCCGCGAGCCCCGCGAAGGCGGCGCTCGCGCCGAGCCAGCGGGCGTCTCCGCCTTCGCGCCAGGTTTGCCAGGCGTACAGGGCCATCGTGCAGAAGAGCGCCAGACCGACGTCGACCATCGCGACGCCCCCGACAGCGAGCACCACGGGGTTCCCGAGCCACGCGGCGGCCGCCCAAACTCCGGCCCGCGGCGTCGCGAAGCGTCTGCCCCAGGCGATCAGGGCCGCCGAGGTCAGCGCCAGGGCGAGGAAATGGGCAAGCTGCGCGGTGATGTCATCGGAGAGCGCGAGACTTCCCGCGTACAGCATCTCGTAGAGCTGCGGGGACACGGGGAATCGAAGGTCCGGCAGAAAGTGGATGGCGTGGTCACGCGCAAAGGCCTTCGCGATGGGCAGGTGGTAGAGCGTTGCATCGAAGGCGGTGGGGGGGTAGAGCGCGAGGCCCAAGGCGGCGAGTATCGGCATCACGAGCAGGATGGCTCCTAGCCGGGTCGTACGGTCGAAGGAGGAGAGCAGCCGCCCCTCGAAGGCGCGCCTGCCGGCGATTCTTAGGACGAGAGGAGCTGCAATCACCAAGGCGACCGCGGGGCGGGTGAGCGCGTCCGCGAGGCCGAGCAGATTCAGCAAGCTCGCGAGGAGACCGAGGCCGAGCGCGATCGAGATCACGGTCTGCTCGAAGCCGTCTCGAAAGGGCAGCCGGCGAGCGACCAAACGCCCGTAGAAGTAGGCGGCACCGGCCAAGAGGGCGACCGCGGTCAGATGCCGAACGAGGAAGAGGACGCCGTGCATCAAGTGAGCGGATCCTTCGACCGGCGTCGCCCGGTGGTGGCATGGGCCTCGGGCTGATCCCCATCAGGGCGGCGCGCGTCTGGCATCGCGACCGGCGAGGCCGGTCGTGCGATTCTCGCACGGGATCGCCGGCGAGCCCGAGGGTGGTGTCGAGAGTGGGTTCGAAGCGTCAGGACTCGCCCGGTCCCGCCTGTCCGGACAGGCGTCGCATCGGGGTCCCGAGGGCGGGGTCTTGCTAGGCGACTGGTCGGCGCAAGCGTCCCGGGCGGCGCTGCGGCATCCAGTGCTCACAAACTTGCTGCCGTTCGCGCCCGTCGCAGCGAGCGCAGTGCAGCACGTTGTCCGCGAACGCCCGCCAGCCGTGAATCAGGATTCTCGTCGCCGCGTCTTCCAGGTCATAACCGCGGACGAGAAGACTCTTCTGGCAGTGCGCGCACTCGAGCACGAATGGCCGCTTTCCGCGTGGGTGCGTCATGCGTTGCGGGGCATCACCTCCAACTCTAATGCTATCGGGCGGGCGTCTGCCGGCAATGGCTCGTTGGTGGTGCCGCACCGGGAGCCGTCGTATGGTTTGGGCGGTCCCGATTCGAGCTTAAGTGATTGTCGACAGGCTAGTTGGATACGATGATGCGGCCGCCCATCCGGTCGTGCTGGCTGCTCGTGCCGCAGGCCGAGTCCGTGCACATGAAGGAGTAACTGCCGACCATTCCGCTCGTGATCGTGATCGTCTGAGTGGCGAGGTGCTGTCCCGGCGCCATCGCACCGCCGTTTAGCCCGATCCCGGAGACGCCGCTGAACGTGTGGGAGGACAGAGGCGGGTCGAGCAGCGGGTTTCCGTTGAAGACGTCGAACCGATAGGTTCGGCCCACGCGGAGGGTGATCGTGTTGATGCCGGGCCAGTTCGGGTCGGAAGATGTCTCGGTGCCGGACAAGAAATCCCACTGCCACGACAGAGCCTGCAATTGGACGTCGACCGTAGCCAGCGCGGTCGGAGTCGGCGTCGGCGTGGGCGTGGGATTGCGAGTCGGGGTCAGACTCGGTGTGAACGTGAAGATGGGTGGCACGGTCCGCGTGGCCGTGGGGGAGGTTCCGGACGGCGTGACCGTCGGCGAGCCTCCGAAGCCCGACGTGTCGGCACCCAGGCAGGACGGGCTTCCGGTGACGGGATTGTGGTACTCCTTCGTGACTCCCGTCGAGGTTTCCGTCACGCGCAGCGTGTAGTCGAGGTCGGTCAGGCCTCCCCAGAAGACCCAGTAGTTCTGCCCGATTGCCGTGGCATCCAGGATCTTGACGAACACTTCGGGAACGAGCGGACCCGAGGTCGGAACCAGTATCGGGATGGTGAAATAGCCGAAGACGTCGTTTTGCGGGATGGCCCGCCCGGTTCCGGTGTTGCCGGTCCTCGGATCCCGCGCCTCGAGCGTCACCTCGAAGCTGTGCCTGGCGTTCAAACGCAGCGTGTCCTCCTCCGACACGACGACCGTTGCGGTTGCCACGCTCTGTCCTCCGCCGTTGGCTGCGGTCAGGCTCACGGAATAGGTTCCGGCGGCGGCGTACACGTGCGTCGGGGCGGGCGAAGTCGACGTCTGTCCGTCTCCGAAGTCCCATCTCCAGGAAGTCGGCGATCCGGTCGATGTATCGGTCATCTGCATCGGGACGCCCGCGGCGGGGTTCGTCGGGGCAATCGTGAAGGCCGCCGTCGGGGCCGACGCCGGTTCGAAACCGAATCCGAGCAGCGCCAATCCGACTGCTGCAATGCCTCGGAGGAGATCGTACAAGCGGCGCGCTCTCTTGGAAGTGCCCGGCGGCTCAATACGACCGGGGTGGCTTGCCCTGAACCGATTCGGAAACGCGGATTTGCTCCGCCTTGCGGCGTGACTCGCCCGCCTGCTTCTCGTAGGCCGCTCTTTGCTCGGGCTGTCCCTGAAGAGCGCAGACCTCCGCCAGAGTGGAGAGGAGGCGGGCCTGCTCGCTCCACGCCGACCCGCGTTGCGGGACGAGCTGCAGCGCCTGCTGTATCGAAGCCATGCCTCGCATGGCGCACTCGCGGGCGGCGGAGCTCGAATCGAGGAGGACCGGCTCCTGGGAGATCTGCTGCAGCTTCCGCTCGGCGCAGGCGCGGCTGCGGGCGGCGAGCGCCTGCAGGGCGTCCGCCCTGCGGCCGGGCGGGAGACTCGCGTCGCCGGCCTGCCGCTCGAGCCACGGCAGCGCCGCCGCGTCGTCGGCGTCGCGGGCCAGCGCGAGCAGCGCCTGGTACGCTTCGCCGCGGTCGGGGTCGCGGGCCAGGACACCCTCGTAGGCGGTCATGGCCCGGCGGGCCAGCTCTGACCGCTCAGACTCTTCCCGGCTCAGGCGAAACCGCATGTTGAGCGTGCGAGCGAGCAGAAAGAGGGTTTCGACCGAGCCCGGGTCGAGCTTCAAGGAGCGTTCGAAGTGCTGCTCCGCAGCGGCGAAGTCGCGAGCTTGATAGAGCCGCAAGCCCTCCTGCGCCTCGCTCTGGGCGTCGGGAGAGGTTGCGTTGACCGTTTCTGGCGCGGCGGCCGCAATCGGCTCCAACGCGAGCGAACCCGCAATCGACCACAGCGACACCGCGGCGAGCCCGCGCAGAACCCTCGGAACCCTCACCTCAAGCCATGAAACCGAGGTTGGACGTCGAGAAATGCCCGATGTTGGGGAACACGTAGGGAAGGTCCCCGGGCGCGAGGCCGAACCACGTCGCCAGAGTCGCCGCATACTGATCCACGGCGGCCGACGGGATCCACCGGCCGCGGTCGTCCGTGTCGTCCGGTCCGTTCAGCGTCAGCGTCGGGAAGACGTTTCCACTCGGACCCGGCACTCCGTAGAAGTTGCCGCCCAGGACCGAGCCTCCCATGACGAACTGATGGTTGCCCCAGCCATGGTCGGTGCCGACGTCGCCGCCCGACCCGGAGGGCTCGAGCGTGCGCCCGAAATCGGAAAGCGTGAAGGTCGTGACCTGGGTTTCCAGTTGCAACTCGACGGTGGCGTCGTAGAAGGCCTTCATCGCCTCGGAGAGATCCTGAAAGAGGTCTCCCTGGTTGTTGATCTGGTCCTGGTGGGTGTCGTAGCCGCCTTGCTGGCAGAAGAAGATCTGGCGCTGGACGCCGAGACCCTGGTGGATCTTGATGACCTTCGCGACCTGGAGCAGCTGGTTGGCGAGCCCGCTGTTGGGAAAGACGGTCGCGATGGTCGGATCGGTCGAGAGAGCGCTGCCGATGTCGACAGCCTGCTCGGTTGAGTCGCTCGCCGCGGCGACCAGAAGGGCCGTGCGATCGATCGTGCGCAGGAAATCCATCGACAACTTTCGCGGCGGCGAGTATGTCGCGTTGAAGCCGGTCTGCCCGGAGGCAAAGCCGTTCAAGACCAGGATGTTGTTGAGCGCCGTGGGAGCCGGCTGGATGCCCAAGGGACGCGTCTGGATGCCCTGGGCGAAGGCGGCCGTGCCCGCGATCGACGTGACCAGGGGAAAGCCCGAGCCGACGTTGAAGGAGATCGTCTTGTCGGCCGTGCGGCCGCCCCAGCCGGTCTGGCTGACATGATCCGAAACCGACGTCTGCCATTGGGCGACCTGATCGGAATGCGAGAAGAGCTGATAGGGCTTCTTGTTCGCGCTGCTCTGGTAGGCGGTCTTGTTCGGCAGCGGCACGACGAGCGGCCCGACGTTGCAGACGACCGCGAGACGCTGCTGTCCCCAGAGGGTGTGCAGGACCTTGGTCGGGTCGGGCTGGTTTGCGGCGGTCGTCCCGAGGTTCGCGTGCAGGCCGAACTGGCCGAGGCCCGGCACCGTGATCGGGTGAAGCGCGCCCTGGGAGAGCTGCAGCCCCGAGCCGGCGGGTCGCGCGGTGTTGTAGGCCGTCAGCAGGCTGCCGGCCATCGGCACGATCATGTTGTTGGAGTCGTTGCCGCCGCTCAAGAAGATGCAGACGAGGGCCTTGTAGTTCGGATCGCTCGCGTTGACGGCGGACTCGAGCGCCTTGGCCGTCAAGAGGCCGAACTTCTTCAGGCTCGCGGAGGCGGCCGCCGCGCCGAGGGCGGCGCACGAGGTGCGGACGAGGAAGTCCCTGCGGGTTTGCTCTTTCTTGGTCATCTTTGCACCTGATATTGCGACGAAGTCGCGACGAGATAGACGGCCTGCTGGACGCGCTGCAGGGCGGGTGTCCCGGTGCACGGGTTGGCGCACGGGATCGCGGTGATCGCCTGATAGAGGCTGTCCCACATGTTGTTCGGTCCGGAGTTGGCGTACGTGGACATCGACCCGTGCAGCATCACGCGGTTGAGCTCGTCGATGAGGGGTCCGGGAGGACCCGCGGCGAAGGTCAGGATGCGAGTGAAGTCGAGCGTCGTGCCGTAGGGGGAGTTGCCGGTCGTGGGATTGCTGCTCTTGGTGAGCTTCGAGAAAACCATCGTGTTGATGAAGTTGTCGCGCTTGAGCGCCGTCGTGGCCGAGGCGATTCCGAACTCGGGTCCGAGCAGGCCGCCGGTGCCGGCCACCTCGAAGTCGGCCGGGAAGTAGCTGAACACCGTCGGCGGCCGGTAGGCGTCCTGACCCATCGAGGAGGAGCTCCCGTTCAAATTGCCGTCGCTTTGCGGCAACCCGTCCCCCTTGACGTCGAAGGCCCGGAGCAGGTTGGTGATGAGGAGCACCGGCTCCTTGAAGTGACCGTACGCCGGATCGGTCTTCAGGTCGCCCCGGGCCTCGGGATCGAGCAGGATGGCGGTGATGACCGACTTCATGTCGCCGCGGACTCCCGAGCCGTTGTCGTTGAAGATGGCGGCGACGCGCCCGACGTAGGCGGGGCTCGGATTGCTCGTCACCAGCTGGTGAATGAGCTGCTTGGCCAAATACGGCCCGACGTTGGAGTGATTGAAAATGATGTCGAGCGCCTGGTTCAGGTCCTGGTCGCCGGTCTGACCGGCGTTGATGATCTGGCCGTTCAAGATCGTCTTCTGGCCGGTGTCGTGGCGGCTGGCGCTCAAGACCATCGGCGTGACGTAGTCGTCGATGGAGTTGTTCGGGTCGGGCGGGTACGGCAGGTCGGGCGAGAATCTCCAGCCGGTGAAGACCTTGGCCAGATTCGTCACGACGCTCTGATCGTAGGTCGGGTAGGGAATGCCGCTGACGTCGTACTCGGGCGTGCCGTCGGCGTTCAGGAGATCCGTCCCGATCGTGAAGAGCTGCATGATCTCGCGCGCGTAGTTCTCGTTCGGGTTCGTCTTCGTGTTCGTGTTCATGTTGAGGTACTGGCCCATCGCCGGGTTCAGCGTGATCTCGTACATGAGCTGTCGGAAGTTCCCGAAGGCATTGCGGTCGAGGATCTGAAGATAGGGATTCAGGCGGCTCGGCATGGAGATGTCGAAGCCCGAGACGACCAGGAGCTTGTGGAGAGCAAAGGCGACCCGCTGGCGGAGCTGGTCGGGCGCGTAGAGGGCGTTGGTGAAGAGACGCCGCTGCAGCGGATACATCGTGTAGTTGTCGCGGAAGCAGGTGGAGTTGCAGCTGGTGGGCGTGTTGTTGGGCCAGAGGGGCAGGAAAACGTTTCCGGAGCTCGGTGTCGCGAACTGCTCGTTTAGGAAGCCGATGAACCCGACGGCTTGGACGTGGGCGATGAGCGCGTCGGTGGGTCCCCAGGTCGACTGCTCGAGGAACCGCACGGCGTCGGCGGTCGGGTTGGCCGCGGCCGCAGGGTTGACGTTGATGGTGATGTCGTCGAAGTCGGTGATTACGGAGTCGCTGACGGTCAGCCGAAGCACGTAGACTCCGGCGAGGCTGAAGCTGGCGTTGGTGGCCGCCTGCGTCGCGTCTCCGAAGGTGACGGTGCCCGGGCCGCTGACCTTGGACCAGGAGTAGGTCAGGGCCGCGGGCGGGTTCGGCAGGCCGTCGTCGGTGCCGCTGCCGTTCAGGCTCGCGCTGTTGGGCAGGCTGATGGTCTGATCGGGACCGGCGTTGGCGGTGGGAGGCTGATTGTTGGTGGGGAGGTCGAAGTATCCGTTGACGTCCACGATCACGTTGGTGGTGATTCCGGCAGGCAGACCGGCATAAATCACGATGTCACCGCCGAAACCGGTGGCGACGACGGCGTTGTTGGCGCGCGTCTGTCCGGCTTTGAAGTTGATCGTGGAGGTGTTCGGCAAAGTGGCCCCGCCGGGATAGAGGGTCACGAAACCGGTGGCCCCGGGGGCGGTCACCGTCACGTTCAAGGAGATCGCCCCGGCCGTGGGCGAGGTCTTGCAGCGTCCCGCGAAGACGAACGTCCGGGCGGCGGTGGGGCCGCCCGAGATGGGCGGTCCGCCATAGGGCCCATTGGCGGTTCGGGTGTCGATCAGCCGGCAGGGCGTCACCGTGTAATAGCTCGCCGCGTTGGCGCTCGCGATGGCCGCGGGCGCAGCCGCCGACGCGACGGGAATCGCGCGTGCGGGAGGCGAACCGGGGCCCCCCAGAGGGATGCCGCCGGTCAAGAGAGCCAGCAACACGACCAGGGAGAGTCTCGCGGCGCGGGGCCGCCGGGTCGCGGAAAGAGCGCGCGCGATGGGGAAGCCGCTTCTGCGATTTTTCATAAGGCCCTTCCGAGGAAGCCTCCTGTTTCAGACGACGCCAGGATCAAAAGGGTTGTCGGACAACACCCGTCTTTCCGAAGAAAGTGCGTTCCTGTGAGACGGCCTGCCAGGAGAAACGAGCGCAACCGCTCGAAGGCGAATCTGCCTGACGGTCTCGAGCGGGACGAAAAGAGCTCCGCAGTGTGACTCCGGCGCCCTTTTCTCCCCGCCCTGAAAGGACGAGAACTTCATTTTTTGGTGGGCTTGAGCGTAGGGTCCCGGTCCAGATTTGTCAAACAAATTTGCAGTCCTGTCCGCCGCCTCCTTCAACCGTCGTGACATCAACCACTTGGTTCCGGCGATCGCGCGGATTGACCTGTGCCAAAGCTGACCCAATGGCCAGGGGACTCCGGCGGTAATGCCCCGTCGAAGGGGCCCCTTAATTGGGCAACCGCGCGAGGAAGGCCTTCAGATGCTCCTGCCAGAAAACGGGGTACGAGTGGGTCGCGTGGCCGCGCGTCTGCTCGCTCGCCGGAATCAGGACGTAGCGCCCCTGTCGCACGCGGCTCATGAGGGCCGGGAGGACGCCGAGCTCCGGCGGGTTGATTTCGTCGTCGGCGAAATTGATCGCGACGAGCGGCTTCTCGATTCGCTCGAGCCCCGGCGCCGGGTCGTACTCGCGCGAGGCCTCGAAGGCGTAGAGCAGGTTGTTGGCGTCGACGCCGGCCAGCCGCATTCCCATCTGCTCGGCCAGGTACCGGTCGGCATCCTCCGGGGTCGGGGCGGCCTTTTGCCACTGCAAAGGACTGCCGACCATGAGGACCATCAGCTGCACCGCCGTCGTGAGGCTCCCTGGCTGTCGCTCGTAGTCGCCCTGCTTCCAGTCCGGATCGTTGCGAATGTCCTCGGAGATCATCTTGCGCCACGCACGATTGCGGCCGGCGATCGGAACCGGCAGGCAGGCCAGGGGGACGAGGCCGTCCATGAAGTCCGGATATTTTTCGCCCCACACCCACGTGTGCATCCCGCCCATCGACGTGCCGAGGACCAGATGCAGGTGGGCGACCCCCAGGCCCTCCGTGAGCAGCCGGTACTGCGCCACGACCATGTCGTCATAGGTGTAGCGGGGGAAGCGTGCCCGAAGACCATCGGACGGCCGCGACGAATCGCCGTGGCCGATCCCGTCGGGCAGGATCAGGTAGTGGCTTTCGGCGTCGAGCAGCTGCCCCGGCCCGAAGAGAACGCCTGCGAAGTTGTCGGTCAGAAACTGCCTTCCCGAGCCCGTCGTTCCGTGCAGGATCAAGACCGCGTTTCTCACGACTCCATTGGCATCGCGCCGCGGCGCGCCGAGGGTGCGGTAGTGGATCCTGACCTGCGGGAGCGTTTCGCCGCTCGCGAATCGGAAATCCCGCAGCACGAAGTCTCCCTCCGTCACCGGAGGCAGCGCGGCGACGGCTCTTGCCGCAAGAAACGTCAACGCAACAAGCAGCCTCTTCGTCTTTACCCTCACCCCTCGCACCTCACACCTCAGACCTTCCCCTCACGCCTCATCCCACCGGTGCGCCAGGCGCCGCGCGACGGCGAAGAGGGCGACGGCCGCCACGAGCAGAACCAGAACCTGGGGCCAGAGCCTCCAGAGAGGCTCTTCTCGCCAGAAGACCTTCAGAAACCCGTCGATCGCCCAGGCGTTCAACGTGATGAGCCCGAGCTTCTGGATCGTTTCGGAGAGCAGGTACCGCGGAACCATGCTTCCGCCGAGCGCCGACATGACGAGAATCAACAAGTTCGAGAGGGCCACGAGCTGGATGCGCGTCTTCGAGGCGGCCGCCAGGACGAGGCCGAAGCTCGAGCAGGCGATCGCGGTGACCGCCGTCATGAGGAAGAAGCCCGGCAGGTGCCGGAAGAGCTCGACGCCGAAGAAGATCTGGCCCCAGGTGAACATGACGAACAGCTGCGCCACCGCGACGCTGGAGAGGTACAAGAGCTTGCCGAGCAGGAGCTGGGTCATCGTCACGCGAGTCCCGAGAATTCGATCGAGCGTTCCGCTCTCGGCCTCCTCGATGAGCGCCCCTCCGGCGCCTGCCGCCGAGAAGAGCAGGAACATCACCCCGAGGCCTGCCGCGAGCAAGGCCGAGGCCGGGTTCTTCTTGGATTCGCCGAGGACGTCCCTGACCTCGACGGCGACGAGGCCTCCCGCGGAGCGGGCGCCTCCCGCCCCGGCCCCCGCGCCCGCCCGCTCACGCAACCCCTGCAAGCTGTCTCGAAGCCTCGTGCGCTGCTCTTCCGTCAGGGAGGCCCCCCAGAGATCCATCTGCGAAATGCCGGCGGTCGCCAGCGCGTCCGGGAGCGCCGTCAGGGCGACCTTCTGAAGCAGGCCGGCCAGGACCTGCGGCGCAACCGGATCCGCGCTGTCGGACAGCAGCAGGAGACGCGGAGCGCCGCCGGAGGCACCGAACTGGATGGGATGCTCGCCGAAGCCGGCCGGAATCACGAGTGCGAGCGAAACCTCTCCTTCCCGGACTGCGTTCTCGGCGGTCGGTCGGTCGTAAGGACTCATTCCCTCTCGACCCTTGACGATCCGGCTCGTCTGGATCTTGAGACCCGCCTCGGCTCCGAGCGCCGAAACGAAGCGCCGGGAGGTCTCGCTGCCATCCTCGTCGACGACGGCCACGGGAATCCGGCGCGTCGAGCCCCGCGGTCCTCCAAAGAGCAGGGCGAAGACCGAGAAGAAGACGATCGGAACGATGAAGGCAAGGGTGAAGCCAGCGCGGTCGCGCCGGAGTCTCGCCAGGTGCGTTCGCGCGACCGCGAGGATCATTCGCGCAACTCGCGTCCGGTCAGGTGAAGGAAGACGGCCTCGAGCGTTGCCGTCTTGAGCGTCAGGTCGCTGACCGGCGCGCCTGCCTGGCGGAAGAGCTCCAGCACCTCGGGGATCTCGCGGGCAGGCTCTCCGACCGGGATGACCGCGCCCTTTTCGAGCATCGAGGCTCCGAGTTCGGTCAGGCGACGGCGCAGGGACTCGGGCAGCGGGCCGTCCGAGTCGACGGTCAGGGTGCGTCCCTTGACGAGGGTCTCGCGCACGAGCTCGTCCTTGGTTCCGAGCGCGATGATTCTCCCGTTGTCGATGATCGCGATTCGGTCGCAGAGGCGCTCGGCTTCCTCCATGTAATGGGTCGTGTAGAGGAGGGAGACGCCCTCGCCGCGGAGCTCCTCGATCATCCGGTAGATGCGTTCTCGAGACTGCGGGTCGACACCGACGGTAGGCTCATCCAAGAGCAGGAGCCGTGGCCGGTGGATCGTGCCGGCGGCGATGTTCAAGCGACGCTTCATCCCACCCGACAGGCGCTCCGTGCGCTCGTCCGCGCGCTCGGACAGCGCGGCCCACTCGAGGCTGCGTTCGGCTGCCGCCGGAAGATCCCTCTCGGAGAGCCCCTGATAGCGGCCGAAGCTGTAGAGGTTCTCCCGGGGCGAGAGGAGCGGATAGAGGGCGATCTCCTGGGGGACCCATCCGCGCAGCCCCGAGGAGGTCGGGTCGCTCGGGGAAAGCCCGAAGACGCGAAGGCTTCCCGCATCCGGCCGAACCCGTCCCACGACACTGCGCACGAGTGTGGTCTTGCCGGCGCCGTTCGGGCCGAGCAGGCCGAGGATCTCGGCGGGCACCAGGGAGAGCGTGACGCCGTCCAAGGCCCGGCGCCCGCCGAAGGACTTGGTGAGCCCCTGGGCTTCGAGCGGAAGTTGGCTCTCCATGGGCGGCTGGGAATCGTCTCCCGGGAGGCGCGCAAAGTCCAGCGCGATGGCTCGAGGCCGCGGGCGGGGGCCTCGAGACTTCCTGTATGCTCCGCGCCGGCCTCGTGAGATCCCCGTCGGCATGAAAGGCGCCCTGCCCATCCTGCTGCTCCTGCTCGGCGGCGGCGGGATCCTCCTCTCCTTCCTGCGGGCCCGCTCCCGCGCCGTGTTCGCGCAGGACGGCTTCTCGACTCTCGGGCGCCCGGCGACAGCGGGAGAACTGCTGCGCCGGGTGGCCGCGATGCTGCTCTTAGCCGGCGTGCTCCTCCTGACGGTGGCGATTCCCTTCGCTCTCGGAATGGCCGGGACGGAGCCGGAGGCGCGGGATCTCTCCTACGTCTCGCTTTTCGGAGTCCACGCGACCCTCGCGCTGTTTCTGGTCTGCTACTACCTGCTCTCCGGCCACCGGTCGGTGGCCGGTTTTCTCTGCCTCCGCAGCGGGCGGCCTCTGGCCGACCTGACGGCGGGAATCTTCATCGGCGCCGCCGGGTGGCTCTTGACGATCCTGCTCGCGGCCCTGTTCGTGGGCCTCTGGTACTTGCTGGCGGGAGCGCCGCCCGGCGGCGAGGCGGCCCCGGCCTCCCATGTCGCCCCGATGATCGTGTGGCTCGTGGCGCGGCCGGCCGCCGTCAAGATCGCCATCATTTGCTCCGCGATGTTCATCGAGGAGTTCTTCTTCCGCTCGTTTCTGCAGACTCGGGTGGGCCCGCTCGCGGCGACCCTCATGTTCACGGCGGCCCACGGCGCCTACGGGCAGCCGATCGTGCTGATCGGGATCCTGGTCATTTCGACGGTGCTCTCGGCTGCTTTCATGCTCTACCGAAACGTGTTGCCCTGCATCGTGGCGCACGGCGTCTTCGACGCGATCCAGATGTTCGTCGTGATTCCGCTCGTGCTCAGGGCGCTGCCGGTCTGAGCCTGAGGGCGGTCATTCCGAGGCCCCCGGCGAGGAGTCCTGATGGAGCAGGAGGGCGGCGCCCTTACCGCGACAGGAGCGCGGAGAGTTTCTTCCAGTCGGGCGCCGCGGGGAAGCCTCCCGCGATCAGCAGGTCGCGGCCGTCTCGGCGCGTGACCTCGGGTTTGGGCGCCGGATTGGCGCGGCGCGACTTCTGCAGCGCCCTTTCGAGGCGCTCGGCGGCCTCCGCGCTCTCGAGTCGCACGCGCCAGACATAGGCTACGCCGCCCTGAGACGAGGAGAAGAAGGCCACGCGGTCGCCTCGCCACGCCGACGCGGCAGGGTCCGCCTCGGCCGCTTCGAGGCCCCGCCGCAGCAGGTAACGCAGGCCCCATTCGCCGAGCGTGTCGCAATAAAGAGGACGGAAGCCTGCCGGGGCGAGCGCGTCCGTCCTCGGCGGGAGCAGATCCGAGGCCGGAACGAAGGGCCGCGCTTCCGGATGCAGGATCTCCGAGGTCGATAGCGGCGGATTTCTCCAGATTCGGTCGATCTCGGCCCACCCGCCCGCCTTGACGGCGCGGCGCACGTAGGCGGTTCCGTCGATGTAGGGAAAGAAGAGCTGCTCGGTGAAATAGGCCGGCACGTCCTTCGGCGCGCTCGCCGCCTCGAGTTTGCCGGCCGACAGGAGCGGAGCGATCTCCTCCTCCAGGGAGGCGTCGGTCGACGGCAGGTCGGCGAGCGCCGCGCGGATCATCACGAGGGTCGCCTCCCCCTCGAGCATGCACTGCAGCGCGAGGGCCTGGTCGCCGTTGTCCTTGAGCGCCTTGAGCCGGCGGTCGAGGTCGAGATTCTGATCCTGGAGGGCGTGCGTGAGCTCGTGCGTGAAGATCAGCTTCTCTTCGGCACCCTGGAGGTCGATTCCCTCGAGCGAGGCCGCGGCGCCCCGGACGACGTAGAAACGACGCGACTCCGGATCGTAGAAGGCGATCACCTGCGAAGCGTAGAAGTCGATCAGGTGCTCCATCAGCTTGGGCTTGTCGTCGATCAGGCCGAGAGCGATGAGGGTCTGCCGCGTCTGCTCCGGGCTCGACGGGAACGAGTCGGCGAGCTTGGCGCGGAGGATCTGCTTTAGCTCCCGTTCATCCAGCTCTTCGGCGGCCACCGGTCGCTTGAACCGGTGTCCGCGCACGGTTTCGACCACCTTGGCAAAGTCGGCGACCTTGGCTGGAAGCAGGTCGGTCGAGGCGAGGGCCAGGCCGGGGGAGAGGGAGAAAATCAGCGCCGGGAGCGCCCGCCCGTATCTCACGCCGGGCAGGGTAGCATGCGGCGCCGTCCGCGCGGACCGGAGGTTCCTTTTCCCTTGGGATTTCGCATAAGATCCGCCGGATTTTGCAGCTATCCAGAATGAGCGCCTCCAAACCGCCGGCCGACGCCGGGCCCGTGCGCATGTCGCTGTCGAGCCGGTTTGAAAACATCGAAATGGCGCAGCACCTCTGCGGTAAGCTGCTCGAGGGCCGGGAGGTCTCGGAGGAGACCAAGCATTGGATTCTCATGGCGTTGCGGGAGGCGCTCGCCAACGCCATCAAGCACGGCAATGAGCAGGACCTCGATAAGAGGGTGCACGTGGAAATGCGCGTCGACCAAAACACTCTCGAGGTCCGGATCCGCGACGAGGGCAGCGGCTTCGACCCGGAGAGGGTCAGCGACCCGTTGGCGCCCGAGAACCGGTTGAAGACCTCGGGGCGCGGGATCTTCTACATGAAGACCTTCATGGACGACGTGCGCTTCGGGCGGCACGAGGGCGGCGGCATGGAGATCGTCCTGACGAAGCACTTGAACGCGAGCAGGGAGTAAGGAGGGAGGACACGATGAAGACGAGTGTTCGTGAGGTCCGGGGGGTGTCGATCCTGGATCTCAAGGGGAAGATCACGATCGGCTCGGGGGATGTTCAGCTGCGCGAGACGATCAACAAGCTCGTGGAAGACGGGAAGAAGAACATCCTGATCAACATGAAGGAAGTGACGACGATCGACTCTTCCGGAATCGGCGAGCTCGTCGGCTGTTACACCTCCGTTACCAACAAGGGTGGGAAGCTGAAGCTCCTGCACTTGCCGCCCAAGATCAGCGATGTGCTGACGGTCACGCAGCTGATCACCGTCTTCGACGTGTACGAAGCGGAGCCCGAGGCGGTCACGAGCTACGGGGGCTAGCCTCCCGGCGGAGCCGGCGCAACGTGGAGCGCGGACGCCGACCGGCCCCGCCGCGAGACGGTCGCCGCCGTGGGCGGTCCTCTCCCTCATGACCGACCCGGCGGAGAAGCCCTTCGACGCGTTCGCCGAAGCGAACCGCCCCGCGCTCGAGGCGGAGCTTCGACGCTGCCTTCCCGAAATCTCCCCCGATAGCCTCGCCCGGGCCGTCTCGGAGGCCGTGCTCTCACCGGGCAAGCGCCTGCGCGCGCTCGCCGCCCTGGCGGCCGGCCAGTTCGCGGGCTCTCCGGAGGCGGCCTCGATGGCCGTCGCGGTCGCCGTCGAATACGTGCACGCCGCGTCACTCGTCCTGGACGATCTGCCTTCGATGGACAATGCTCGCCGCCGGCGCGGGCGGCCGGCGCTCCACGTGTCGCACGGAACGGCCACGGCGGAGCTCGTTTCGGTTTGCCTGGTGGCCCGGGCCTTCGAGCTCGTGGCCGGCGCCCCGTCGACGTCCGCGGCGACGCGAGCGCGGCTCACCCGTGAGCTCGCGCAGGCGGTGGAGGCCTGCTGCGCCGGGCAGGCGGCAGACCTCGAGGCGCAGGCGGACCGGCTTCGACTGGAGGACCTGGAGGCCATCCACGCCCGCAAGACCGGCGCCCTCTTCATCGCGGCCGTTCGCGGAGGAGCGCACGCCGGGGGAGCGCGCGAGCCGCAATTGGAGTCACTGACCCGCTTCGCGCGCAATCTGGGGCTCGCCTTCCAGATCACCGATGACCTGCTCGATCGGGAGGGCGACCAAGCGTTGATGGGCAAGGACCGGGGACAGGATGCCCACCGCGCCAATTTCGCGCGGCTGCTGGGCTCGTCGTCGTCGCGCCGGCTGGTGGACGAGCTTCTCGCCGCGGCCGTGGATGCCCTGCGCCCCCTCGGCCGCCGCGCGCGCCTGCTGTCAGACCTCGCGCGCGTCGTCGCCGAGCGCCGCGCGTGAGCGGCACGCCGTCGCTTTCGCTGGAGGAGGCCCGTCGGCGTCTCAAGGATCTTGGCTACCTCGACGGCCGCGTCGAGCGGTTCCTTTTTCGCCGAGCCTTCGAGGGCCGGGGAGGACTCCTCCTGCCGGGAGTCCTGCTCTCGGCGTTCGGCGCCGCGTTGGCCTCGGTCGCCGTGGTCGAGTCCGTGGAGGCGGGCCTCGGCTCCTCGGTGTCGGCCCTGGGCGTCCTGCTCGCGCACCTGTTTTTCGCCAACCTGGTCCCGGCCTCTCTGGCAGCGGTGATGCTCGCCTTCCTCGCCGACCGTTCGCGCACGCCCGGCGCAATGGCCACGGCGGCCGCCCTCGCGGCCGCGCTGATCGTGTTCACACTCTGGGTAGCCGGCGTCTACGGACTCGCCCGGGAGCTGCCTCTGAGGGCGTTGCTTTGGGGAGTCCCGATCGGCGCGGCGGCGTTGCTCGCCTCGACCAGCGTGCGTGCCGGTTTTCTGGCGCAGGCCTATGCCCATTCCCGGGTTCTGCCCGCGCGGCGACGAGGGAGGTTGGTGCTGCTCGTTGCGGCCGTCGCCGGCACCCTGGTCGCGGCCGTGCTTCTGGTCTCGCGGCCGGAGCCCGCTCTCGTCACACCGCCGCGACCTTCGCCCCGATCGGGCGCCGTCGTGGTCATCGCGGTCGACGGCCTGAGGCGCGGCGAGATCTCCGCCGACTCGTTGGGAGGGGAGGGGATCGCGTCCGCCGAGGCGGTGGCCGGGTGGTGGCCGGCGAGGCCGGCCTCACCTCCCGAGGTCTGGATGGATCTGGCGACCGGGGAGCCGCCCTCCCGGCACGGCGTTGCCGCCCTGGAAAGGGTTCGTCCGCTCGGCTCGCCGCTCGCCGTCAGGGCGCCGTTCGGCACGCGCTGGTACCTCGCGCGATTGGGGCCTGCCCTCCATCTGGCGTCGAGCGCGCCTGTCTCGGCCGCCGATCGGCGCCGCCTGGCCTTCTGGGAGGTCGGCGCTTCGGCGGGTCTCCCGACGCTCGCGATCGGCTGGTGGGCCTCGGGGCCTTGGCCTGGAGCAACGGTCGTCGGCAACGAGGAGCTGCTCGCCGGCGCTCGGGACGGGCTCGGTGTCGACCGGCTGGCCCGGGAGCTGTTTCGGGCCAAGGAGGGCGGCGGCGAACGGATTCGCACGGTCTATCTTCCCGGCTTGGACATCCTGCGCCGGGATCCGGAAAGGCGCCGGCAGGCGCTCGAGGAAACGGCGCACTTTCTGCGGGAGGAGACCGAGCGGGCGGCGTCTCGGGGCGACACTCTCGTCGTTCTCGAGGCCGACAGCCACGCCGCGCCGGGCGCCTTGCAGCGGATTATCGTCTTCGACGGCGCGGCGCCGAAGACGGTCGAAATTCGTCCGGAGGACGTGGCGCCTTCGATCCTGGCGCGGGCGGGTGTCCCGGTCGCCCGCGACCTGCCGGGCCGGCCGGCGGCGCCGCTGTTTGCCCCGGGTCGCGTCGAGACCGAGACGGTCCCAACCTACGGCCCCCGAATCGCGCCCGGGCAAACGGCGCGCCGCGGAAGCGACCGGGAGTACCTCGAGAAGCTCAAGTCCCTCGGATATTTGAACTAGTCTTGGCGGCATGAAAGCAGTCTTCTTCGACAGGCACGGCGGCAACGAAGTCCTTCAGTTCGGCGACCGGCCGGATCCCGAGCCGGGGCCCGGCCAGGTGCGCGTGGCGATCCGGGCCGCGGCGCTCAATCATCTGGATCTCTTCGTCCGCAACGGCATTCCGGACGTGCCCCTCCCGCAGATTCCGGGGGCGGACGGATCCGGCGTCGTCGACGTGCTCGGGCCGGGTGTCGAGGGCCTGGCCAAAGGGGATCGCGTGCTCCTGCAGCCCGGGCTCTACTGCAACGCGTGCGAATTCTGCCGCGGGGGCGAGCAGAGCCTCTGCGTGAAGTTCCAGATCGTGGGCGAGCACGTCGCGGGAACCTTCGCGGAGAAGGTCGTCGTGCCTGCGCGCAATGTCTTCCCCATTCCGGCGCGCCTTTCCTTCGAGCAGGCCGCGGCGTTCCCCCTCGTCTACCAGACGGCCTGGCGGATGATCGTGGGGCGCGCGGCGGTCCGCCCGGGGGAGACGGTCCTGGTTCACGGCGCGGGAGGGGGCGTGGGCGGCGCGGCCGTCGAGGTCGCGCTGCTTGCGGGAGCGAGGGTCTTCGCGACGACCTCCGGCGAGGAAAAATCCCGGCGCCTTCGCGAGGCGGGAGCGGAGGTCGTGCTCGATCATGCGAAGGAGGACGTGGCAAAGTCCGTCCGGACGATCACCGGCAAGCGCGGTGTGGACGTCGTTGTGGACTCGGTCGGCGAGAAGACCTGGGCGACCTCGCTCAAGGCGGTGGCTCTCGGAGGCCGCATCGTGACGTGCGGCGCCACCTCGGGGCCGAACCCCAAGGAGGAGATTCGCCTCATCTTCTGGAAGCAGATCTCCATCCTGGGTTCGACGATGTCCAACGACCGCGAATTCCGCGCCATGCTGTCCGCCGTCGAGGCGGGCAAGCTCACGCCGCGGATCGATCAGGTGTTCCCGCTTTCGGAGGCCGGGCAGGCTTACGCGCGCCTCGAGGAGGGCAAGCAGCACGGCAAGATCGTGCTCCAGGTCGCCGACCCCGGGGGCCGGTGGCCCGACGGTGACTGAAGGGCCTCAGCGCCGCAGGAGCCAGAGGAGCAGCGAGAGGACGAGCGACACGATCAGGCAGGTGACGACCGGGAAGACGAACGTGAAGCCCGGCCGGCGGACGACGATGTCGCCCGGCAGCCTCCCCAGGTAGCGCGAGAGAAGCGGCCAGAGGATTCCGACCGCGAGAAGCAGAGTCCCGAGAGCGATCAGGATCGATCTCATCCGGTTGAATTCTCCCCCCGGCGGTGGCATCATTCCAGCGTCCTCCCTCCCGGGTCCTTCGCCCTCCGCCGTCCTCCGGCCACGACCATGACCGAGCTCCATTCTGTCCGCACGTTTCGCATCCAGGACATTCCCTTCGAGGACCGGCCCCGCGAGCGGCTGGCGAGACTCGGGCCCTCGGCGCTTTCGAACGAGGAGCTTCTCTCGCTCCTGCTCGGCACCGGGTCGCCGGGCGAGAGCGTGCTCGACCGCGCCCGCCGGCTGCTCGCGGCGCACGGCGGCTTAGCCGGGTTGGCCGGCCTCTCCGGAGCCGAGCTGCGCCGGGAGCGCGGGATCAAGCAGGCTCGCGGGGCGGCGATCGAGGCGGCGCTCGAGATCGGGAGGCGCCTCGCCACCGAGACGCTCGCCGGCCGGGACCTCTTGAACGAGCCGAGGCTGGTCAAGGAATCGCTGCGGCAATCGCAGGGGGATGGCACGCAGGAGCGGACCGGCGCGTTCTTCTTGAATGCCCGCAACCGTCTGGTCCGGCACGACCCGGAGATCTACCGCGGCACGCTCGACCGCGCCGTGGTCGAGCCGCGGGAGCTGCTGAAGCGGGCGCTGCTGGCCAACGCGGCGGGGCTGATCGTCTACCACAACCATCCTTCGGGAGACCCGACTCCGTCGCGGGAGGACCGCGAGTTCACGCGGCGCCTCGCGTCCGCGGCCGAGGCCGTGGGGTTGCGGCTGCTCGATCACATCGTCGTGGCGCGGGACGGCTGCATTTCGTTCCGCGAGTCGGGCCTGCTGTGAGCGCGGCTCCCCCGAGCAAATGCGCTATCTTTCGCGTTTCACATGCGTCCCTTCTACGTCACGACACCGATCTATTACGTCAACGACCTGCCGCACATCGGCCACATCTACTCGACGGTCGTCTGCGACGTCGCGTCCCGCTTTCACCGCCTGCTCGGCGAGCCGACGCGGCTCCTGACGGGCACCGACGAGCACGGACAGAACATCGAGAAGGCCGCGGCCGCGCAGGGCGTGACGCCGATCGCGCTCGCCGATCGGGTCGTGGCGCGCTATCACGAGCTCTACCGCCGGTTCGAAATCGCGCACGACGACTTCATCCGGACGACCGAGGGTCGCCACCGCCGCGGGGTCGAAGCACTGATCGAGCGGATCGAATCTGCCGGGGACTTCTACGTCGACAAGCACGAGGGTTGGTATTGCGCCAGCTGCGAGGCCTTCTACACGGAAAAGGAGCTCGATGCCGAAAGACGATGTCCCCAGCACGGTACGCCTTGCGCCTGGGAGTCCGAGGAGAACGTCTTCTTTCGCCTTTCCCGATACGCCGCGCGGCTTCTCGAGCACTACGGGAGGCATCCCGAATTCGTGCGGCCCGAGAGCCGGCTGGCGGAGGTCGCGTCCTTCGTGCGCGGCGGGCTGACCGACCTCTCGGTCTCCCGTTCGAAGGTCAAGTGGGGCATTCCGTTCCCGGGCCGACCCGGGCACGTCGTCTACGTGTGGCTCGATGCGCTGGCCAACTACATCACCGCGCTCGGCTTCGGATCGGAAGACGACCGCTTCTACCGGGAGTTCTGGGAGGCGCCGGACGGTCGGCGCGTCCACCTGATCGGCAAGGACATTCTGCGGTTCCACGCCGTGTACTGGCCGGCCTTCCTCCTTTCGGCGGGACTTCCGCTGCCGACGACCGTTTGGGCTCACGGCTGGTGGCTGCGCGATGCCCGGAAGATGTCGAAGTCCGTCGGCAACGTCGTGCGCCCCGACGCCCTGGTCGAGGCGTTCGGGCCCGAGGCCCTGCGCTATTTCCTGATGCGCGAGATGGCTTTCGGCCAGGACGCGAGCTTCTCCGACGAGGCGTTTCTCGCGCGCTACAACGCGGATCTCGCCAACGACCTCGGCAACACGGTCTCGCGGGTCGCGGCGCTGTGCCGTCAGTCCTTCGGCGCCGTGCCGCCCGAGCGCTGCACCGACAACGAGGTGAAGGTGTCCTTCGAGCGGACGCTGCCCGAGTGGCGCGCGGCGATGGAGGACTTCGCCTTCAACCGGGCGCTCGAGGCCGTCTGGCGCCTCCTGACGGAGATCAACGGCTACGTCGTGGCGCACGAGCCCTGGAAGGTGCGCAAAGAGGAGGGCGCCTCGCCGCGCCTCTCCCGGATCCTCTACGCCGCCGCCGAGGGCGTGCGCCTGACGGCGGCCATGCTCTCGCCGTTTCTGCCGGCGACCGCGCGTCGCATCTTCGAAGCGTTCGGCCTTCCGGCGCGCCTCCCCGTGGCGGCCGACCTCTCCTGGGGCGGTCTGGTGCCGGGTTCTCCCATGCCGGAGCCTCCTTCCTTGTTTCCTCGCGCCGATGCCGGCGTTTACTTTGGTCGAGAGGAGCAGACCATGAGCGAAAAACCCATCGCACCCGCTCCCGCGGGAACCCCGGAGTCCGACGGCCGCATCGGTATCGAAGAGTTCCAGAGAGTGCAACTTCGCACGGCCCGCGTCATCGCGGCCGAGCGGGTGCCGAAGTCGAACAAGTTGATGAAATTGAGAGTGGACATCGGAGCCGAAGAGCGTCAGATCGTGGCCGGCATCGCGGCCCAGTACGAGCCGGAGGCACTGGTGGGCCGAAACGTCGTGGTCGTGGTGAATCTCAAGCCAGCCAAGCTGATGGGGGTCGAGTCCAACGGGATGGTGCTCGCCGCCACCGTCGGTGAAGCGGGGGAGCCGTCGCTCCTCGAAGTGGCTGCCAACGTGCCGCCCGGCAGCAGAGTCAAGTAAACTTGACACCCCTCTCCGACTCGCATTGCCACCTGCAGATGGGGGTGGACGCGGCCGCGTTGCTCGCCCGCGCGCGGGCGGCGGGTGTCGGGCGCTTTCTCGTGCCCGGGACGACGCTCGAGGATTCGGCGCGCGCGGTGGTACTCGCCGCGGAGCAAGACGACGTCTGGGCCGCCGTGGGAGTGCATCCCCACGAGGCCAGGCGTTTCGACTGGAAGCGCGACGGCGCGGCCCTCGAAGATCTCGCCCGGCAGCCGCGCGTGGCGGCGATCGGCGAGGTCGGCCTCGACTTCCACTACGAGCACTCGCCGCGCCCGGTGCAGATCGAGGTGCTCGAGTGGATGCTGGACCTCGCGGCGAGGCTCGCCCTGCCGGCGCTCCTGCACAACCGGGAGAGCAGCGGGGAAATGCGGGCGCTGCTGGAGCGGTTGCCGCCGCGCGAGCGCCCGGGCGTCTTCCATTCCTTCACGGAAAACGGCGCCTACGGCAAGGCGGCCATCGGCATGGGCTACCTCGTATCCTTTTCGGGGATGATCACCTTTCGCGCGGCGGAGAACATCCGCGCCGCGGCGGCGGACCTGCCGCTCGAGGCGATGCTGCTCGAGACCGACACGCCGTACCTCGCGCCCGTTCCCCACCGCGGGAAGCCCTGCGAGCCGGCCTTCGTCGTCGAGACGGCAAGGAAGCTCGCCGAGGTCAAGGGCGTCGATCTCGAGACCGTGGCACGAGCGACGATCGACAACTTCGACCGTCTTTTCGCGGGCCGGCCGTGAGCTCTTCCCGCGTCACCCAGGGGGAGTTTGACTCTTACGTCGAGGAAGCCCTGGCCTCCGTGCCCGAGAAGTTTCGCCGGTACCTCCAGAACGTCGTCGTCGTGGTAGAGGAAGAGGCCTCTCCGGAGGACTACGACGAGACGGACACGCCCGAGGAGGAAGAACTCTTCGGGATCTTCCGCGGCGTCCCCTTCTTCGAGAGGGAGGCGGCGCTGTCGCCGCTGCCGGCGCAGATCGCGATCTTCCGGGGTCCGATCCTGCGCTGCTGCCAGACCCGCGGCGAGGCCGTGCGCGAGATCCGCGACACCGTCGTTCACGAAGTCGGGCACATGCTGGGCTTGAATGACGAGGAGATGCCCTACTGAGGCGGGGCGTGCCATGATCGCGGATGTGAGAAGGGGGATGGTGTGGACCCTCGCGCTTGCCTGCAGCCTCGGCGCCTCCGCGGCGGCCGAGGAGGCCAAGCGCACGAGCCCGACGATCGCGCGCGAGGCGGCCGACGAGAACGCCCGCACGCCGGCCGGGCGTCGCTACCAGACGGCGCTCGAGGCGCACCTCGACCGGTGGCTCAAGAAAGCCCTCGAGCGCTGTGCGAAGGGCGTCCCGAAGGACCAGCTCGTCTCCTTCGAGGCATTCGTCCGCGTGAGCGCCGCGGGAGAATCGGAGGAATTGATCTTCGTGCCCGAGACCGACGTCTCGCGGTGCGTGGAGCCCGATTTCCAGGAGGCGAAGTACCCGCAGCCCCCGCAGGCCCCCTGGTGGGTGCGCATCGCGATTCGGATGCGGTGACCGGGCCCCGCTCCGAGCAACAAAAAAGCGCGGCGTCTCCGCCGCGCTGCTCGGCCTCGGGCCGATGGATTCGAGTCCGGCGCTACCGCTTGGGCCCTCGGGGCCCCCGGTGGTCGCGGTTGGGATGCGCCCGGTGTTCGGCCGGGCCGCGGCCTCCCCGCGGGAACTCTCCGCGCCCCTCGTCCTCGCCGGGCGCGCCCACCGGCGCCATCGCCAGCTCGGCCTCGAGCTCCTCCTTGGAGAGCGCCTGCTTGCGGGAGAGCTTGATCTTGCCGGTCGGATCGACGGCGATGATCTTGACGGTGACCTCGTCTCCCTCCTTGACCACGTCGGTCGTCTCGCGAACCCGGTAGGGGGCGAGCTCCGAGATGTGCACCAGCCCGTCCTGGCCGGGCAGGATCTCGACGAAGGCTCCGTAGGCCTCGACGCGCCGGACCTTGCCCTTGTAGACCTTGCCGATCTCCGGCTCCTGCGTGAGGCTCTCGATGATCTCGATCGCGCGCAGGGCCGCCGCCTCGTCGGAGGAAGCGATCGAAACCCGGCCCGAATCCTCGACGTCGATCTTGCAACCCGTCGACTCGATGATCGAGCGAATCGTCTTGCCTCCCGTGCCGATGACGTCGCGAATGCGGTCGCGCGGGATCTGCATCGTGAAGATCCGCGGCGCGTAGGGCGAGATGTTCGGACGGGGCCTGTCGATCGCGGCGGCCATCTTCCCGAGGATCTCGAGCCGGCCGTGCCGGGCCTGCTCGAGCGCGCGCTCGAGGATCTCGCGGCGCAGGCCCTTGATCTTGATGTCCATCTGCAGCGCCGTGATCCCCTCGGTCGAGCCGGCCACCTTGAAGTCCATGTCGCCGTAGTGGTCTTCCTGCCCGGCGATGTCGGACAGGATGGCGAAGCGATCCCCGTCGGAAACCAGGCCCATCGCGACCCCGGCGATCGGCGCCTTGATCGGGACGCCCGCGTCCATCAGGGCGAGCGTTCCGCCGCAGACGGTCGCCATCGAGGAGGACCCGTTGGACTCCAGGATGTCGGAGACGACGCGAACGGTGTACGGAAAGGTCTCCTCGGTCGGCAGGACCGGGGAGAGCGCCCGGCGAGCCAGGTTGCCATGGCCGATGTCGCGGCGAGAGGGGCCGCGGAGGAACTTCGTCTCGCCGACCGAGAAGGGCGGGAAGTTGTAGTGGAGCAGGAACGTGTGCTCCGATTCGCCCTCGTATTCCTCGATGATCTGTGCGTCGTCGGACGTGCCGAGGGTTGCGGTCACCAGGGCCTGCGTCTCGCCGCGGGTGAACAGCGCCGAGCCGTGCGTGCGCGGCAGCAAGCCCACCTCGGAGGTAATGGGGCGGATCTCGTCGAAGCGGCGCCCGTCGAGGCGCTGCCCGCGATCCAGTATCGTTTCGCGCGTCAGGATCTTGACCAGATCGTCGGCGGCCCGAGCCGTCTGCTCCCGCCGCTCCGCCTCGGTCTCGGGGATGAGCGACACGGCGGCCTTCTTGACGGCCTTGATCTCGGCGTAGGAGGAGATCTTGCCCTTCATCGTGAGCGCCGCCATCATCGCAGCCTCCCACTCGTTGCGCACGGCAGCGCCGACGGAGGGCGGGTACGTCTCCGGGGCTTGCCAGTGAGGCTTCTGATAGCCGCCCGTCGAGGCGAGCTCCTTCTGCTTCTCGACGATGCGCCGGACCGCTTCGTGCCCGAAGAAGATCGCGTCGATCAGCTCCCGCTCGGGAACTTCCCGCGCGCCCCCCTCGACCATCACCACGGCGTCGGCGGTGCCCGCGACGATCAGGTCGATGTCGGAGCGGTCACGGTCGGCGTTGGCCGGATTCAGGACGAACTGGCCGTTGATGCGCCCGACGCGCACGGCGCCGACGGGAGAGTAGAAGGGAATCAGCGAGCAGGTCAGGGCCGTCGAGGCGGCGTTCAAGGCCAGGACGTCGGGGTCATTCTGGCCGTCGGCCGACAGGACGAAGGCGATCAGCTGCGTCTCGTGGAAGAAGCCCTTGGGGAAGAGGGGACGCATCGGCCGGTCGATGAGCCGTGAGGTCAGGATCTCTTTCTCGGTGGGGCGTCCCTCCCGCTTGAACCAGCCGCCGGGGATGCGGCCGGCGGCGTACGTGTTCTCCCGATAGTCGACGGTCAAGGGAAAGAAGTCGGCCGCCTCCTTGGGTTCCTTGGCGAAGACGGCCGTCGCGAGCACGACGGTGTCGCCGTACCGGACGACGGCCGCGCCGTCGGCCTGCTTGGCGAGTTTGCCGATCTCGATTTCGAGGGAACGCTCGCCCAGGGGGATTGTGGTCTTGTGGATCATGGTTAATTCCTTTTCCAGTGGCGCCGCGGCGGGCGGAAAGTGGGGACGGCGGGAGGCCGTTGCTCCCCGGGAATCCTCGCCCGAGACCCGCCGAAGGGCCGACGGATCTACTTGCGGAGACCGAGGCGATCGATCAGCTTCTGGTACCGCTCGGGGCTCTCGTTCTTCAGGTAATCGAGCAGCCGCCGTCGCCGGCTGACGAGCTTGAGCAAGCCGCGGCGCGAGTGGTGGTCCTTCGCGTTGGACTTGAAGTGCTCCGTCAGGTAGCCGATTCGATTGGTCAACAGGGCGACTTGGACCTCGGGGGAGCCGGTGTCCTTGTCGTGGGTGCGGAACTGCCGGACGATGTTCGGCTTTTCCGTTCCAAATTCCGTGACGTTCAAGAAACCTCCACTACTTTCGCTTCTCTCACACTTTTTCTATAAACCGCCAGCCTAGCACAACTTGGCGCCGGGAGTCGATCCCGCGCAGACGGCCTATCCGTCTATCCCTCCAGCACGATCTTGGGCCGCACGAGGCTGACACCCCCGTGACCGATCGGCGTCACTTGGCCGAGGGCCACCATCTCATCCCCCGGTCCGACGAGCGTGATCCATTCGCCCTCGCGTGCCGAGACGCTCCGCAGGGGGATCGACTGTCCCTTGCGCAGCTTCCAGGCCTCGAGCGACGCCACGCGAACGCGCTCGAACGGGAAGGGCACCCGCGAGAGCGGGACCGCCTGAGGCGCCTGCAGGCGCCGCTCGGCGGCCATCTGTTCGAAGGCTTCGAGCGGCACCGCGTCGGCGACGGAAAAATCTCCGACCCGGGTCCGCCGCAGAACTTCGAGGTGCGCCCCGCAGCCGAGTCTCTCTCCGAGCTCGCTCGCGATCGAGCGAATGTAGGTGCCGGAGGTACAGGAGATCGAGAAGGGGAGCCGTCCGTCGCTCGGCGGCGCGAAAGAGAGCTCGGAGACCCGCACCTTCTTGGGAGCGACGGCGACGGTTTCCCCTTTTCGCGCGAGCTCGTAGAGCTTGCGGCCCCCGACCTTCTTGGCCGAGTAGGGCGGCGGCGCCTGCAGAAACTCGCCCCGGAAGGCGGCGGCGGCCGCTTCGACGTCCTCGCTTCGTACGCCGGTTGCGTCCTTTTCCGGGCCGGTGGCGCTGCCCTCGCGATCGTAGGTCGTCGTCGCTCGTCCGAGCCGGATGATCCCTTCGTAGGACTTGTCCATGCGCGTGAAGAACCCTTGCAGCCGCGCCGCACCGCCCGCGCAGAGCAGCAGCAACCCCGTCGCCATCGGGTCGAGGGTGCCGCTGTGGCCGATGCGCGGCAGGTTGAGAACGCGGCGGACCCTCTCGACGACGTCGTGGGACGTCAACCCCGCCGGCTTGTCGATCAAGAGCAGAAACCCCTTGCGCAGCGCGTCGGGAAGGCGCGCCGGGGCTGCCGTCGTCACGATTCGTCTTCCCCCGGAGGGGGCGGCGTGGCGCGGACCTGCGCGAGCAGCTCTTCGATCCGCGCGCCGCGCTCGAGGGTCGCATCGAAGAGGAAGTGCAGCTCCGGCGCATAGCGAAGACCGCAGCGCTGCGTGACCTCGCGGCGCAGGTACCCGGCCGCCCGGTCGAGGGCGGCCCCGGCGCGCTGACGTTCGGCTTCTTGCCCGAGACAGGAGTAGTAGACGCGGGCGGACCGGAGATCCGGCGGCATCTCGACGTCGGTGATCGTCACGCGGCGCAGCTCCGGATCGTGGGCTTCCGTCAGCACGAGGCGCGAGAGCTCCTCGCGGACCAGGAGAGCCACCCGCTGGCTTCGGCGGGAGTCCTTCATCCTCGCCCTTCGATCTCAGACATGGATGAACTCATTCTCGTACCCGAGAATCTCTCCGTCCAGATTCGATTCCACGAAGCTCAGGATCTTCTGGAGCAGCGCGTCGAGCGGCGGCTGGTCGGGTCCGACCGCAGCGACGGCGAGCGACGCGCGCTGAAGCATGTCCTGTTGGTCCACCTCGGCCACCGAAACCTCGAACTCGTTGCGGATTCGGCTCTTCAGGCTCCGCAGGACCATGCGTTTCTCCTTCAGGCCTCGCGAGCCGGGCAGGTGCAAGTCGAAGACGGCGTAGGCGATGACCATGTTGTCGGTTCGAGGCCGGGGCGAGGATCGTTTGCTTCGTCTGACCTAACCCCTGGCCCCCAACCCCTGGGCCCTGCTGCAATCAGGCGTTCATCACCCCGGCGACCCTCTCCACCTGATAGGCCTCGATGACGTCTCCCACCTTGATGTCCTGATATTTGTCCAGGCCGATGCCGCACTCGAAGCCCTGCCGAACCTCGGAGACGTCGTCCTTGAACCGGCGCAGCGATCCGATCTTGCCTTCGTAGATGACGCGGTTGTCCCGCAGCAGGCGCAGGTTCGAGCCCCGTGCGATCGAGCCCTCGGTGACGTAGCAGCCGGCGACCACTCCGACTTTCGGCACCTTGAAGGTGTTGCGCACTTCGGCCCGACCCTTGGCGACTTCCTTCAGCGTCGGCTCGAGGAGGCCTTCCATCGCGGCCTTGATCTCGTCGGTGACGTTGTAGATGACGGTGTGCAGGCGGATCTCGACGCCGTGCTTTTCCGCCTCCGCCTCGGCCTTCTTTTCCGGCCTCACGTTGAAGCCGACGATGATTGCACCGGAGGCGGAGGCCAGCAGAACGTCGTTGATGTTGATGGCGCCGACACCGGCGTGCAAGAGCGACACCTTGACCTTCTCGTTGGACAGGTTCTCCAAGGACTGCGAGAGCACCTCGACCGATCCCGTCACGTCGGCCTTCAGGATGATCGGAAGCTCCTTGATCCGCCCTTCCTGGATCTTGCTGAAGAGCTGATCGAGAGAGAGCTTGGTCGAGGCGGCCGCGACCTTGTCGCGGTCCCGTTGCTGCCGGAAGGAGACGACCGATCGGGCCTTCGCCTCGTCGCTCGACACCTGGAACGGGTCGCCCGCCTGGGGCAGGTCCTCGAAGCCCGTGACCTCGACGGGAGTGGCGGGCCCGGCCTCCGCGAGCTTGGTACCCCGGTCGTCGTGCATCGAGCGGACTCGCCCGAAGGCGGAACCGGCGAAGAACACGTCCCCGACGCGCAGCGTGCCGGACTGAACGAGCACCGTCGCGACGTTGCCGCGCCCCGCCTCGCGGCGGGCCTCGAGAACGACACCCCTGGCTTCGCCCCCGACGGGGGCGGAAAGCTCCAGCAGGTCGGCGGAGAGCAGGATCAACTCGAGCAGGTGCTCGATCCCCTGTTTCTTGAGCGCCGAGATCTCCGCGGAGGGCACGTCGCCTCCCCAGGACTCGAGCAGCACGCCCCGGTCCGCCAGCTCCTTCTTGACGCGGTCGGGATTGGCGTTCCCCTTGTCGATCTTGTTGATCGCGACGACGATCGGCACCTTGGCGGCGCGGGCGTGGTCGATGGCCTCGATGGTCTGCGGCATGACGCCGTCATCGGCCGCGACGACGAGGACGACGACGTCGGTGGCCTTGGCCCCGCGGGCGCGCATGGACGTGAACGCCTCGTGACCCGGCGTGTCGAGGAAGACGATCGGCCGGCCCTGGACGTCGACGCGGTAAGCGCCGATGTGCTGCGTGATGCCGCCGGCCTCGCCTTGCGCGACCTTGGTCTGGCGGATGGCGTCCAGAAGCGATGTCTTGCCGTGGTCGACATGGCCCATGACCGTGACGACCGGCGCTCGCGCCTTTCGGTCCGCCGCTTCCGGAGTCTCCTCGCCGGCCGGCAGACGGGAGAGCTCCATCTCCTCTTCGAAGGAGACGACGGCGGCCTCGACACCGACCTCCTTGGCGATCTGGATCGCGGTCGCCGCGTCGAGCGGCTGGTTGATGGTCGCCATGATCCCGCGCTGCAGCAGCAGCCGGACGATGTCCTTGGCCAGCACACCCAGCTTTTCGGAGAGCTCCTTGACGGTGACACCCTCGGAAAGGAAGACAGGCCCGGTGGGCAGCGGCTTCTTGAACTCGAGCAACTTGCCCGAGTCGTGAGTGCGGGTCTCCTTGGAGGCGCGGCGCATGGCCGACTTGGAGAGGGGCCGAGGCTCGGCGGGGGCCTCCTCGGTCTCCGCGGTCTTTTCGATCAGAGGCAGCGTAATGTCGGAGTACGTGTCCTCTTCGAACGCGCCCACGAACTCCCGCAGATCGACTTCGTCGGCGACGGTGATCTTGGGCTTGGCGCCGCCCTTCTTGGCGGGTTTCTTCGCCTCCTCCTTCTCTTCTTTCTTGCGCTTGGTGGAGGGGCGGTCGGATACCGCCGGCGGGGCCGCGCGCCCAACGGGAGGGCCTCCCGGGCGTCCCATCGGGGCACCCGGCCGCAACGGGCCGCCGGGACGCGGACCCGTGGGCCGGGAGGGCGCTCCCGGCGCGGGACGATAGACGGAAGGTCCGGTTTGCCGGAGGGCGGGGCCGCTCGGTCCCATCGGCCGGGCGGGTCCGGCGGGACGCGCCGTCTCGCGACGAGGAGCCCCGGCGGCGGGGCCGGCGGTCGCGCGCGGCCCCGAGGGAATCGGTGTGGGCCGCGGCGGAAGAACGATCTTCCGGGGCGGCGGCGGTGGCGGCTTGACGGCCTCCGGCTCCGGCTCGGGCGGAAGGACCGCCGTCCGCGCCGGTTCGGCGGCGGCCGCCGTTTTCGGCCGGGCCTCGGCAGCGTGGGGAACCTCCTCCGTCTCTCCAGCGCCGGGCTTTGCGCCGGGCGCCGCCGCGGTCTTTTCCACGATCTTGATTCGCGAGAGCGCGCTCTTCTGCGGCCGGAAGGTCTTGGCCTCCGGATCGCGCACGATCAGCTGCTTGGGTGCGTGCGTCTTTCCCTGCAGGATCGCCAGGACCGTCGACTCGTCCAGGGCGGCCTGGGGCGACTGAACATCGACGCCGATCGACTGGAGCAGAAAGAGGACCTCTTTGCTGCCGATTCCCATTTGGGCTGCGAGCTCTTCGACGCGAATCTTTCCCATACCGTTGGGCTACTCCGTGACCGTCGTCTCTTCGGGCGTTTCCGACTTCTGTTCGTCTTCGGCGGCTTCCGTGTCGCCGGGCTCTTCGGCCGCTGCCTGATCGGCAGCGCGCGCCGCTTCCAGGATCTTTTCGGCCGATTTGTCGCCGATACCGGGGATCTCGGCCAGCTCCTCGGCGGTCTTTTCGAGCAGCGCCCCGAGGGTCGCGATGCCTGCTTCGGCGAGCTTCTCGGCCGTCTTTTCGCCCACGCCGGGGATTTCAGCGACCGGAGTCTGGCGCCGGCGCGAGGCCTGAAGCATGCGAGAGAGAGCCTCGGCGACTTCGCCCTTGACCTCCGATTCGCCCTTGATCTCGATCTTCATGCCGATCAGCGCGGAGGCGAGCCGCACGTTTTGGCCCTTCTTCCCGATCGCGAGCGAGAGCTGGTCGTCTTCGACGACGCAATCGAGGCTCATCGTCCCGTCCTCGTGATGGATCGGCGAGACGCGCGTGATCTTGGCGGGGGCGAGCGCGTTCTGCGCGAACGTGATCAGGTCGTCCGAGTAGAGGATGACGTCGATCTTCTCGCCATGGAGCTCCCGCATGATCGACTGCACGCGGCTGCCGCGCATGCCGACACAGGCGCCCACCGGGTCCACGTCTCGCTCCCGCGAGCGGACGGCGATCTTGGCGCGCTCGCCCGGCTGCCGGACCGCTCCCTTGATGACGACGGTGCCGTCGTAGATTTCCGGGACCTCCATCTCGAACAGCCGGATCAGCAGGCGGGGATCCGTCCGCGACAGGATGAGCTGGGGTCCCTTCGGATTGCGGTGCACGTCGTGGAGAACCGCGCGAATCCGCTCTCCCTGGCCATAGCGCTCCATGCGCGACTGCTGATCGCGCGGGATCACCGCCTCGGTGCGTCCGAGATCGACGACCATGTCGCCCCGCTCGAAGCGCTTGACCGTGCCGCTCATCAGTTCTCCCACCTTCGGGAAGAACTCGTTGTAGATGTTGTCCCGCTCCGCCTCCCGGACCTTCTGGTAGAGCACTTGCTTGGCGGTCTGGGCCGCAATCCGGCCGAGCCCGACGGGCTCGCGGTGCTGCCGGATCTCGTCTCCCAGAGCCACGTCGGAGACCTCGACGGGCGGCTCTCCCTCGGGACCCGGCCGCAGGACGCGAACCTCGCCGCGCGTTCCGTGCTTCTCCACGAGCTCCCGGGCCTCCTCGAGCAGGATCTGCGGCGGCGGTTCTTCCGATTCCGTGTCGAGCTCGGCGACGACCGTGCGGCGGGAGGTGACGGTCATCTCCCCCGTCTTGCGGTCGATGGAGGTCACGACGGCCTTGTCCCGGTAGTATTTCCGCGCGGCAGAGGACATGGCTTCCTCGAGCGCGCCGAACATCTTCTCCGGATCGATGTCCTTTTCGCGCGAAACCTGTCGAATGACCGACGGATCGATGATCATCTTGGAAAAGCTCTCCTACCCCCGTTCGGCCATTCAAAGTCGAGACGGGCGAGCCGAATTTCGCCAAAACGGACATTATAGATTTTGCGATTCTCCTCATCAACGACGGTGAGGACGTCTCCGTCGACCGAACGGAGGACTCCCCGGAAGTTTCGGGCCGGCGACGGCGGCGCCTTCGAAGGCCCGGCGGCTTCGGGCACGACGGGTGCCTCGGTTTGAACGCGAACCCGCCGCCCGAGGAAGCGGGTGGCGTCCTCGAGGGAGTAGAGCTTGCGGTCGAGTCCCGGCGAGGAGACTTCGAGGGTATAACGGTGGGCGATTTCGTTGGAAACGTCGAGCAGGGGAGAGACTTCTCGGGAGACCGCCTCGCATTCTTCGATGGAGACCGGGGACCCGTCTTGACGCTCCAGCACGAGCCGGAGCACGGAGAACTTCCCTGCCCCGGCCGACTCGACGGCCAACAGCCGGCACCCTCTTTCCGCGGCGATCGCCCGGATCTCGTTCAGCGTTTCCTCGCTCAATCGGAGCATCGAACAAAAAAGCGGGCCAGGGCCCGCTTCCTTTTCCTCCAGAAGCCGAAAGCAAGGCTCTTCTATCAGAATCCGCGAGGTTTAGGCAACGAAGTCCTGGCGCCGACAGGCGCAAAGCGCTCGCTCCATGGAGCTTCTGCGTTTCGGGCGGCGAAAAAAGAGGCCCGAGTCGAAATCGGACGGTGCAGGCGAGCGTTACGGAGTGAGGGACGGGGTCCCCAAGGCGGAGAACTACTTGTTTGATCGCGGGCGAGACCAAGAGGACGAGGGCGAGCCGCCGACCCGATCGATTCTGGGGCTCGGACGGATCGAGCCCACTCCCTTTCGAATCGCGGCCCCCGCATCAGGCACCAATGGCGAGCGCCCAAGCCGCTCGCTGCTGGGCCTCGAGGGTATCGCCGTTTCTCCCCTGCGGCGCGGGGACCCTGTTCCCGGCCCGGACGCGGCTCCCCCCTCGGCATCTTTGCTCGGCTTGCAGGCAACTCGAGCGGCACCATTTGCCTGGAAGGCGATAGCGCCGGGGACGGAAGGCGAGCCTCCGAACGCTTCGATTCTCGGCCTTGGGGGAATAGAGCCTTCCTCGCTGCCCCCGATCCGGCGACCGGCCCGACCGGCCCGACCGGCCCGTCCGGGTATCCCGGCCGAGCCGACGAGCCCCTCCTTCTTCGGGCTCGGCGGGCTGCCGCCCACCGGGTCGCCAGGCACTTCACCGGGCGAGGTTAGCAGCCGGTCCTTCTTCGGCCTGGAGGCCATGCCCTACGCCTCGACCGCCACGGCCAGGCAACTGGAGATCGTCGAGTCTCCTGAGATCGAGGTTCCGGAATTCGAGCGAGACGTCGAGCACCGCTCCGAGCCGGCCTTCCCGGTCGAGCGGGCCGTGCTCGCCTCGCTCCTCGCTCACGCCCTCCTTCTGCTGCTGCTCCTCTCTGCCCCTTCCATCGTTCACGACCCGCGCAAGGGATTGCTGGCGGCTTTCGTTCCCCCGGAAAAGACCGAGGAGGAGAAGGTCCCGATCATCTTCAAGGAGGCACCCGGCCCCGCGCGCGAGAATCCGAAGAAGTCCGCCCCCTCCGACGCGGATCGACGCGCCGGAGGCGGCGATCGCAACAGACCGCGTGCCGAGTCGCCGTTCGTTCCGGAGCGCCCCGGAAAGGAAGGGCTGGCTCCCGGGACCCCCCGTGGCGGGGCGCCGCGCGTTCCACCGAGGCCGGCGGTCAAGGCACAGGCGGAGAAGGGACCGGAGAAGCCGGGTCCCAAAGCCGGCGAGGCGGTGATGAAGCCGGAGGACGGGTCGTTCGTGGTCCCCAAGGGCGAGCCTTCTGCAACGGGGCAAGCGGCCGGGGCGAAACCTACCGAGCGCCTCGCGGGCCTCCAGGACGCCATCAAGGCCGCGGCCGAGGGCGTGGGTGCTCGCGGGGAGAACGGGGCAGGCACTCCGAATCTGGATGGCGGCTTCGTCGACGAGGGCCCGCTGTCCTTCGATACGAGCTGGTACGACTGGGGTCCCTACGCGGCCGAGATGATCCGCCGCATCAAGCTGCACTGGGAGGTTCCGTCCCTGGCACGGCTGGGATGGAAGGGAAAGCTCACGGTCCGCTTCTACATCCTGGCCAACGGAAGTGTCGAAGGAGCGACGTTCCTTTCGCACTCGGGGGTGCCCCCCTTCGACAACGCGGCGATGCAAGCGATCCTGACCTCGGATCCCTTCCGGCCGCTCCCCAAGGACCTCCTGGCCCAGGTTCCGGGCAAGGACCGGGAAGGCATCACCGTAACCTTCTTCTACAACATTCGTCCTGGAGATGCGGGTGGCGGGAGCGAGAATTGAACGACCCGGGGCAGATCCGTCGAGCCCTCGAGCAGGCGCAGACGATCGCGGTCGTCGGCTGCTCCCCGAATCCCGACCGTCCGTCCCATGCGATTGCCCAGTACCTGCAGGAAGCGGGGTACCGGGTCGTGCCCGTCAACCCCGGGCATCGCGAGATCCTGGGGGCGAGGTGCCATCCGAGCCTGGCGGAGGTGCCGCCCGAAGTCCTGATCGATATCGTCAACGTCTTCCGCCGTTCCGAGGAGGTCTCGCCGGTGGCGACGCAGGCCATCGCCAGGGGTGTCTCGTTTTTCTTCATGCAGCAGGGGGTCGTGGATCCCGAGTCGGCGCGGCGCCTGGAGGAGGCCGGCATCTCGGTCGCCATGGATCGCTGCATCCTGGTGGAGCACCGCCGCCTCAATCTGCCGCCCCGGAGGAATTCGCCGGGCGCGCCCGGCGTTCCCTAGTCCTGTCCGGGCATGCCCGGCCATAGAGGAGCAAGAAGATCCATGCAGAAGTCCACCAAGCGCGCGCTTTCCTTCTCGGTCTTGATCGCGGCGGCGGTTGCCTTCGGGATGGTGGTGGCGGGTTCAGTCGATCTGACGCCCAAGTCGGAGGCGCAGCGCGAGTCGTCGGCGCCGGCCCGGTCGAGCGGCCTGTCCGCTCCGTCCTTCGCCGACATCGCCGAAGAGGCGATGCCTTCCGTCGTTTCCATCACCTCCACCGACATCGTCAAGGGCTCGTCGGGCCGCTACCGAATGAACCCCTTCGGCGGCGAGGGCGGCGGCGATCCCTTCGAGTTTTTCTTCGGGCAGCCGGGCGCTCCGCGGCGCGGCCAGCCGCGGGATGAGGAAGAGCACAAGGAGATGCAGGGCGGCACCGGCTTCGTGATCTCCGACGACGGCGAGCTCGTCACGAACAATCACGTGATCGACGGCGCCGACAAGATCGAGGTCCGGATCGGCAAGGACCGCTACACCGCCAAGGTCATGGGACGGGATGCGGCCACGGATCTGGCCCTAATCAAGATCGACAGCAAGAAGAAGCTGACGCCACTGCCGCTCGGCGACTCCGACCGTCTGAAGGTGGGCGAGTGGGTGATGGCGATCGGCGATCCCCTGAACTTCGACAAGACGGTCACCGTCGGTGTGGTTTCGGCCAAGGACCGCTCCGGCCTGACCGCGGACTCGGCCTCCCGCTCCTTCGAGAACTTCATCCAGACCGACGCCGCGATCAACTTCGGGAACTCCGGAGGGCCGCTGATCAACGTCCGGGGCGAGGTCATCGGCATCAACACGGCCATGTACCGGCCCGCGCAGAACATCGGCTTCGCGGTGCCGGTCAACACCCTGAAGAGCATCCTGCCGCAGCTGCGGGAGCGCGGGAAGGTCGTTCGGGGGTACCTCGGCATCAACATCGGGAACGTGGACGGCGACAAGGCCGCGGCCTTCAATTTGAAGTCGCAGGATGGAGCCTTCGTTCAGTCCGTGCTACCCGGAGAGCCGGCGGACAAGTCGGGGATCAAGCCGGGCGACACGATCGTGAAAGTCGACAACACGCAGGTCAAGGACATCCGCGACCTGATCGGCTACGTCTCCGCGCGTCCGCCGGGCAGCAAGGTGAAGCTCGAGCTGATCCGCGACGGCAAGGAAATGAATGTCACCGCGACGTTAGCCGAGCGCGGCGCCGAAGGATCGAGCGATGACGAGAAGGGTCGCGCGAGCTCCGAAGACTCGCGGGGCAAGATTGGCGTGTCGGTCCAGGAGGTGACGCCCCAGGTCCGCCAGATGGCCGGGCTCGACGCCTCGACCCAGGGGCTGTTCGTGGTGCACGTCAAGGAAGTTTCGCCCGCGGCCGACGCGGGTCTGGCCGACGGGGACATCATCACCCAGGTCAACGGCCAGGCCGTGACCTCGACCGAGGAGTTCGGCCGCCTGGTCAAGATCGCCAAGAAGGGGGATTACCTGCGGCTGTACGTGTTCCGTCCGCAGGCCAAGATCTCCTTCTTCGCGCTGGTCAAGATCGAATAGCCGGTCGGCCGGGAGCGGCTTTCCTGCGCCCGCCTCGCGGCGGGCGCGTTCGTTTTCGGGGCGCGAAATGGCATCTCGGGAGTCAAAATTGGAATTGACCTCTCCGATGCGGAATTCTGAACGTCAAACGGGGGAGTGCGGCGCAGATATGGCCCAACGCATTCTGGTGGTCGACGACGATCCGGGCATCCGCGACGCCCTTCGGATGATCCTCGAGTACGAGGGCTACGCGGTGTCGGCCGCGGCCGACGGGGAGCAGGCCTTGGCGGAGCTCGAAGTGAATCCACCCGGCGCAGTCCTGCTGGACATCAAGATGCCGGGCATGGACGGTCTCGAGGTTCTCGATCGCATCATGGCCCGGCAGGGCGCGCCCCCGGTCCTGATGATCTCCGGACACGGTGACATCGCCACGGCGGTCGAGTGCACCCGGCGCGGCGCGGTCGACTTCCTCGAGAAGCCGCCGCGGCGCGAGCGCATCCTCGTTTCGCTCGCCAATGCTCTTTCCCGGGAATCGCTCGCGGCCGAGAACGAGCGGCTCCGCCGGCGGCTCGCCGACGACTCCGTGCTGGTGGGCACGAGCGCCCCCATGCGGGGGCTGCGCGAGCAAATCGCGCGAGCCGCACCGACCGGCGCAACGGTCCTCATTCAGGGGGAGAGCGGCACGGGCAAGGAGCTCGTGGCCCGCGAGATTCATCGCAGCTCCCGCGTTTCCGCCGGTCCCTTCATCCAGGTCAACTGTGCGGCGATTCCCGAGGAGCTGATCGAGTCGGAGCTCTTCGGGCACGAGAAGGGCTCCTTCACCGGGGCCGTCCGGCGGCAGGTGGGCAAGTTCGTCGAGGCCGACGGCGGCACGATCTTCTTGGACGAGATCGGCGACATGTCGGCGCGGGCGCAGGCCAAGGTGCTGCGCGTGCTCGAGGCCGGAGAGGTCGAGCCGGTGGGCGCCGCGCGGGTGCGGCAGGTCAACGTGCGGGTGCTGGCGGCGACCAACCGTGACTTGACCGCCTGGATCCGGGACGGGCGTTTCCGCGAGGACCTCTACTTTCGGTTGAACGTCGTGCCCGTACGGACCCCGCCGCTGCGTGAGCGGACCGAAGACATTCCCGAGCTGGTCGAGCACTTCACTCGTCTCTTCTCGGAACGGGACCACCGTCGGCCGCGCCGTTTCGGCTCGAGCGCGCTCGGCGTCCTGCAGGCGCGCTCCTGGCCCGGAAACGTGCGGGAGCTGCGCAATCTGCTCGAGCGGGTCCTGATCATGACCGACGCCGATCCGATCGAGGCCGCCGACCTTCCGCCGGAGGCCCGGGTGTCGCCGGCGGAGATCTCGGAGAAGAGCGCGACGCTCGAGACCCTCTCGGAGTTCAAGGAGTTCGCGGAGCGGCAATTCCTGGTCGCCAAGCTGCGCGAGAACGCATGGAACATCAGCCGCACCGCCGAAGTGATCCAGACGCCCCGCTCGAACCTCTACAAGAAGATCGAGCACCACCGGATCTCGAAGGAGGCGGACGGCTAGCAGGGGTTAGGGTTGAGGGGCGAGGGGCGAGGGGCGAGGCTAATACCACAGTTCTGGCCTTTGTATCTCTTTCCTAACCCCTAACCCCTAACCCCTAACCCCTAACCCCTAACCCCTAACCCCTAACCCCTTGTATCTTTCCGCCGTGATCAGCCTGCAGGATTTCATCGACACCGGAGCCTTGCTGAAGGGACACTTTCGTCTTTCGAGCGGGCTGCACTCCGACACCTACCTCCAGTGCGCGCGACTCCTGATGTGGCCCGAGCGGGCCGAGGCGGCGGGCCGAGCGCTGGCGGAGCAACTGGGCGAGTTCCGCCCGAGCGTCGTCGTTTCCCCCGCCCTCGGCGGCCTGATCATCGGGCACGAAACTGCTCGCGCGCTTTCGACGCGGTTTCTCTTCGTGGAGCGGCAGGAGGGCCGGTTCGGGCTGCGCCGCGGATTTCGTCTCGAGTCGGGCGAGCCCGCGGTGATCGTCGAGGACGTCTTCACGACGGGCAAGTCAACCCGGGAAGCGATCGAAGCCGTCGAGTCGGCCGGCGGGTCCGTGGTGGCTGCCGGGTCGATCGTGGATCGAGGAATTCCGGCTGGCGCTCTCTCGGTGCCCTCGCGGTCGTTGCTCACGCTCTCGGTTCCGGCCTGGCCAGCGGAGGGCTGCCCTCTCTGCCGGCAGGGTGTGCCGCTCGACACACCGGGGAGCCGGCACTCCGCCGAGGGCGGCCCTCGAAAACAATCGGGCCGGCCGTGAAGCCCCTGTAAGATCTCCGCAATGGACCTGAAACGTGTCTGTGTCTACTGCAGCAGCAGCGCCGCCGTCCGCAACGAGCCGGTGGAGAGGGAAGTACGGTCCTTCGGGCGGGAGCTCGCGTCTCGCGGCGTCACGCTCGTCTACGGCGGCTCCTCGCGCGGTCTGATGGGCGCGCTCGCCGACGAGGTTCTCGGGGCGGGCGGGAAGGTGATCGGTGTGATCCCGAAGGCCCTCGAGGGCCGGGAGTCGGCGCATCAGGGACTGACGGAGCTCGAGCGGGTCTCGACCATGCACGAGCGCGAGCAACGGTTGTTCGACTTGGCCGACGCCTTCGTCGCCTTCCCGGGCGGCTTCGGAACGATGGAGGAGATCATCGAGATGCTGACCTGGAAGCAGCTCGGCATCCACGGCAAACCGATCGTGATCGCCAACATCGGCGGGTATTTCGATCCCCTGCTGGCGCAGTTCGAGTCCGCGATCCGCAGCCAATACGCGAGACCCGAGGACCGCATTCTCTACGCCGTGGCGGAGAACACGCGGGCCATCCTGACGGTGCTCGAGGGCGCGCCCGTGCTTTCTCGCAAGCCCGGCGACTGGGCGTAGGGTTCCGGCGGCGCCACCTCACCGTCAGCCGCGAGGATCTCGGGGGAGCGGCTTCGACTGGCCGCGCGCGTCGGCGTCAGGCAGGGCGACCGCGGCCGTCTTCTCCGTCTCCCGCAGCTTCATCTCCTCGAGAAGCATCCGGTTGATCGAAACCAGGTCGGCCAAGAGCGCGATCAGGAATGTCAGCACACCGACCAGGATCAGCACGGCCGCGAGGATCAGCGACTGGACGTGTCCCCCGGCCCGCTCGGTGACGAAGAAGAAGTAGTAGAGGTAGCGGGCGCCGAGCGCGAGGCCCGCGAGAAGAAACAGCGCGGCCGCCGCCGAGAAGAACTTGAGCGGCTTGTAGAGCGCCGTGATGCGAAGGATGTTCGCGCCCTGGACCAGGACGTATCGCGGAACCGAGGCGAACAGGCGCGAGCGCCGGTGCGTCTCGTGGGCGCGCACGGGGACGGAAGCTACCCGCAGTCCCTTCGAGCCGGCCTGGATGAGCGTCTCCAGCGTGTAGGTCATTCGCGAGAACACGTTCAACCGACGCGCGGCCTCGCGCGAAAAGGCCCGGAATCCGGATGCCGCATCGGCGACTCGGATTCCGGCCGCCTGCTGGACGACCCAGCTCCCGAGCCGCTGCAGCAGGCGCTTGGCTGGCGAGAAGTGGGCCAGGGTGCCCGGCCCGCGATCCCCAATCACGAGGTCGGCCTTGCCGGCAAGAATCGGCGCGACCAGCGCGGGGATGTCGGCCGGGTCATATTGCCCGTCGGCGTCGAGGTTGACGATCACGTCGGCGCCCAGATCGAGCGCGGCGTCGAGTCCCGCGCGGAAGGCTGCGGCGAGGCCGGCGTGGCCGGGCAACCGCACCAGTCGGTCGGCGCCCGTCAGGGCCGCCTCGGCGGTGCCGTCCGTCGAGCCGTCATCGACGACGAGAATCGCCACCTCGCGAAAAGGCGCCAAACGCCGCGGCAGGGAGGCCAGCGTTTGCGGCAGCGACTGCTCCTCGTTCCAGGCCGGGATCTGAATAACGAGCTTCATGGGCAGGGGCGAGGGGCGAGGGGCGAGGGGCGAGGGAAGGAAGCCATCGAGAAAACCTAACACCGAACCGCCCGGGACCGATTCGCCGGCCGCCCGGCTTTGTGCTAAATTTCCGGCCTTTCCGGCGCTCCGTGGGCCGGCGTGTTCTTTTTCAATCAGGGACGAAGGTCGGGATGAGGAAAGGCGGGTCGCGAGGCGGCCCGGATTTCCCGAAAAGCCCCGCGGGCTCCCGGCCCGTAGCCCCCCGAGGAACTTCTCGGGACACTCGGAAGGCTCGTAGCTCAGGGGGAGAGCACTACCTTGACACGGTAGGGGTCAGCGGTTCAAATCCGCTCGAGCCTACCAACTTCGTTTCAAAGGCGAAGGCGCTTAGCTCAGCTGGAAGAGCGCTACCTTCACACGGTAGAGGTCAACGGTTCGATCCCGTTAGCGCCTACCAACACGAATCGGACGCGGGGTGACCCGCGTTTTTCGTTTCTGAAGAGAGGAAAATGGAAGCCCTGGCGCAGGTGGTGACGGTTCGACTCCCCGACGGCTCGACGAAGGTCGTGCCGAGGGGAACGACTCTGGCCCAGATCGCGGCCTCGATCGGCCCCCGCCTGGCCAAGGACGCGCTGGCCGCGAAGCTCGATGGCAGGGTCGTGG
>Ga0335084_10000131_pt1 | contig 52548 bp, 49 predicted proteins | sample Lox_Sample_44_FD_206721 | JGI IMG/M metagenome (GOLD analysis project Ga0335084, IMG submission 206721) | Soil microbial communities from Loxahatchee National Wildlife Refuge, Florida, United States - Lox_Sample_4.4 | ecosystem: Environmental > Terrestrial > Soil > Wetlands | place: USA...
GGTCGCCCTCGTGATTGACGAAGACCTGAGTCTTGTACTCGAGGCGGCGAAAAGCCGTGCAATGAATGATGCGATCGCGGTCGCGCTGGAACTCATTGCGCGATCCGGGAGGCTCCTCGAACACGCGTCGCCCGCGTGAAGCCTGTGGGGAGACGGCGTATGCGTCCAGTTCAGGCACGGTTCGCGTATCCCCCGCACTCCCTCGAGCCAGGGCGCAGGGAGCTCGCGCCAGTTTCTGGAACGGGACGCGCACGAGCACTCGATCCGGCGACTGACCGCGAATCAACCTCGAGCATCGCCCATCGGCGCATGCGCATCCAGGGATCCTTCCAGCACGCTTTCGAGCGCATCCTGCGGGAAGTCCGCGGTCACGAACGCAGACCCGAGCCTTTCCAGCAGGACCAGGCGCAGCCGCCCATGCTCGACCTTCTTGTCCGTGCCCATCAGCTCAAGGTAGCGCGCCGCGCCGAGGCTTGGGGACGCGGTCGGAAGCCTCGCCTTTCGAAACAGCGCCACGATGCGCTGGACATCGCTTTCGCGCAGCAATCCCATGCGCTGCGACAGGTGCGATGCCAGCACGCAGCCCGCCGCAACCGCCTCTCCGTGCAGCCACACGCCGAACCCCTGGCCGGCCTCGATCGCATGGCCGAAGGTGTGCCCTAGATTGAGCAGCGTGCGTACCCCCGACTCCCTTTCGTCCGCGCTGACGATCTCCGCCTTCAACTCGCAGGAGCGCGCGATGGCATATGCCACCGCCTCGGACCTACGTGCGAGCAACTTCTCAACGTTCGCTTCCAGCCAGGCGAAGAACGCGGCATCTCGGATCAGACCATACTTGATGACCTCCGCCAGGCCCGCCGACAGCTCACGATCAGGCAGCGTAGCGAGCGTATCGGTATCGGCCAGCACCAGAACGGGCTGGTAGAAGGCCCCGATCATGTTCTTCCCGAGCGGATGGTTGATACCGGTCTTGCCACCTACCGACGAGTCCACCTGAGCGAGCAAGGTGGTCGGGATTTGGATATAGGGAACTCCGCGCAAGTACACGGCGGCCGCGAACCCGGTCAGATCGCCGATCACTCCGCCTCCGAGGGCAATGAGCGTGGTCTTACGCTCGCTCCGATAGGCAAGCAGTTGGTCGAAAATCCGGTTAAGCGTCTCCCAGGACTTGTACCTCTCCCCTTCGGGAACGACAACCGGCACTACAGCTACGTCCAATGCAGCCAGCGCCGCAGAGAAGCGCGTCAGGTAAAGATCGCCGACCACGGCATTGGTGACAATGGCGACGCGTTTCTGGACCAGGTGCGGGAGGAGCAATTCGGGCTGCCCCAGCAACCCAGGCCCGATGTGGATCGGGTAGCTGCGTTCACCCAGCTCGACATGAACCGTCTGCATCGGGGGTGGCTTCATGTGCCCTCCCGGGGAGATGAGGGCATGCAATGCTGAAAGCGTTCCAGCCGTTGCTCGAGCTTCGCCACCAGCGTCTTGAGACTCTGGCTTCCCGTCTCCACGGTAATGTCCGCAATTTGACGGTACAGGGGATCGCGTTGCGCGTGCAGCTCGCATAGACGAGCATGTGGGTCGGCGGTGCGCAGCAGCGGGCGGTTGCGGTCGTGACGCGTGCGGTTCCACAGCTCGCTGACCGACGCGCGCAGATAAACCACCGCGCCGCGCGCCTTCAGCAGTTCGCGGTTGCCGGGGTCAAGCACGACGCCACCGCCGGTGGCCAGGACGACGTCTTTCAACGCGGTCAGCTCCGATATCACCGCCGCCTCCCGGGCGCGGAACCCACCCTCCCCTTCCAGCTCGAAGATGACGGAGATCTTGACCCCGGTGCGTGACTCGATCACCTGATCGGAGTCATGGAACGTCTTACCAAGATGCCTGGCCAAGAGTTTGCCCACGGAGGTTTTGCCAGCGCCCATCATGCCGACCAGAAAGATGCTGCCGGGGAAGGACGCAACTACATTCTGCTCCTGGCTGTCATGGGCCGCGTGCATGCCCGCATTCTAGCAAATCGACTTCCCAGCAACGGCTGCGCCGCGGGCAAGCCGCGGCGCAGGATCTGATCGGAGCGCTCGGAAGGGTTCGGCGGCGCTGGGCCAGCCGAATATCAGCGGGTTGTTAGATTATCGCGGAGGATGCGCGGGGTGACGAAGATCAGGAGTTCCGTCCGATTGTTCTGGCTGGACTCCTGTCTGAAGAACATGCCGATGATGGGAATGTCCCCGAGCAGCGGCACCTTGTTGATCGTTTTCTGCAGATCCTGGATATAGATCCCGCCGATGCTCACGGTTCCGCCGTTTTCCACCAGAACCTGCGTGGTCACCTGCTTGGTGTCGATGGCCGGACCAGCGACGGTGTCCAAACCCCGGGAGTCCTTGTGCACATCCAAGGTCATATATACGTTGTCATCGGGCGTGATCTGCGGCTTGACCTTCAGGCTTAGGGTGGCCTTTCGAAACGAGATGCTGGTCGCACCGCTGCTGCTTGCCTGCTGGTAGGGAATCTCCGTTCCCTGCTCGATATTGGCTTCGACGTTGTCGGCGGTGATCACGCGCGGACTGGAAATCACTTTACCCTTGCCGTCGGATTGTAGGGCGGTAATTTCCAGGTTCAGGAAACGGGTCCCTTCGCGGTTGAACAAACTGTAGCCGAACTGACCTGCTGGGGTTCCCGAGATGGCGGCCGCTGGGAGGTTGACGCTGAACGAATCCGGGAAGAAGCTCTGAGGGTAGTTCTGTGCCTGGCCGGTCTGCACGCCGAGGCTGTTCACGTTGCCGCCGGGGATGACCATGACCTTGCCGTTGCCATAGCCGTTGGCGGTGCCCTGGGTGAAGATGCCAAGCCGTGCACCCAGGTTCTTCTGAAACGTGTCGCTGGCCTCGACGATGCGCGACTCGATCATCACCTGCTTCACCGCCACGTCGATCTGCTTGATCAGTGCCCGGATCTCCTCCAACTTGGTGGGCGTATCCTGCACGAACAGCGTGTTGGTGCGGGCGTCGACTACCGCGCTCCCCCGCTTGGACAGGACCTTCTGGCTCGCATCGGAGATCAGCTTTTGAACGGCGTCGGCTTTCTGGTAGTTCAGCTGGAAGCTTTCAGTACGCAGGGGCTCCAAGTCCGAGATCTGCTGCTGCGCCTCGAGCGCCAGCTTTTCTTTGGTGGCGATTTCGTCGCGCGGCGCAATCCAAACGACGTTCCCGGTCTTGCGCGCGTCCAGCCCTTTGGCCTGCAGGATGATGTCCAGAGCCTGGTCCCAGGGGACATCCTTGAGGCGCAAGGTTAGATTCCCGCTGACGGTGTCGCTGGTGACGATGTTGAGGCCGGTGAAGTCTGCGATCACCTGGAGCACGGCGCGCACTTCCACGTTCTGGAAATTGAGCGAGAGTTTCTCACCCGTGTAGCCGGGCTTTTTCACCTGTGCCTGCTGCTCCGAGATGGGTTTGACCTCCACGATCAAGCGGTTGTCGGTCTGGTAGGCGGATTGCTCCCAGCGCCCGCGCGCCTGGATCACGATGCGCGAACTGTTCCCTTGGGCGGTGGCATCCATGAATTCGACTGGCGTGCCGAAGTCGGTCACGTCGAAGCGGCGCTCGAGAGCCACGGGTAGATCGGTCTGAAGTAGCTCGACGATGATGGTCTTACCCTGCTGCTTGAGGTCGATGCCGGTCCCCACGTCGGACAGGTCGATGACCACCTGGCCTTCGCCATTGCGCCCGCGTTTGAATTCGATGTTGCGAACGCTGTGAGGTTGGGGGGCAGGCTTGGCATCGGCAAAGTGGGTGGGTTCGCCCGCTGCCGTGCTGGCCGTCGCACCTTTCAAGGTGATCACCACGGTCTGGCCGTCCACGGTCGCATCGTACTTGAGGCTCTTGTTGAGACTCAGCACCAGGCGAGTGCGCCCCCCGCTCTCGCCGATGCGCACGCTCTTTACGTCGCCCTCGTTGATGTCCACGACGGACTTGCCCAGCGCGTTTACGGTGTTGGGAAAATCAAAGGCGACGCGTGGGGGGTTGACCAGGCTGAAGTTCGCGGGCGGATTCGCGAGTGCATCCTTGAGCTTGAGCTTGATGGTAACTTTGCCGGTCTCCGGGCTCACGTCCAGGGCTTCGATCGCATTTTGCCCGGGCGCATCCGGCGCAGGCGAGACGGTCTTGGCCCCGTTCTGAGCCGAAGCAGGATTGGCGCCAGCCAGAAACAGGGACGCGGCGAGTACCACGGATCCAGTAAGCAGAGGCTGCAGTCGCATCATCTCTTCTTCTCCTCTTCTTCCAGCAGCTGCAGGTTGCTGGTCCGCTCGCTCCAGCTGCCAGTGGTGTCCTGGATGAGTTCCTTAAGCGTGATCGACGCGTCGGTGATCATCGCGATCACGCCGAAGTTCTGACCCATGTAATTGCCGCGCCGAACGCGGTACAAATTGCTGTCCGGGGTCTTGATCAGGGCCCAGCGCTGGTTGCCCTTCTCCAGCGTGCCTACCATCTTCAGGCTTTCGAGCGGATACGCCTCGAGCGGCTCCTTGCGCCGGTTCAGATCGGGCGACGGTCCGGTGGTGCTGGTACCCCGCTCCGGCTCGATCTTGCGTGGCTTGAACGGGTCCGGCAGGTCGAATGCGTTATAGCTCATCGGTTCATAGGCCTTGACCTGAGGCAAGGGCTCGACGTGCCCGCGCAGGCCTTGTCCCGACTGCTCGACAAACTCTTTCAAATCCGAAAACTCGCCCTGGCCGCACGCGGCCAGCAACAGCGTGCTGAGGGCTATGGAAAAGCGCAGACGCATCATCACTTCTTGCCTTGTTTGGCTTTCTCGGCCTTCTCACGCGCGGCCTTGCGCTGCGCCGCAATCTCTTCCTCATCGAGGTAGCGGAAGGTGCGCGCAGTGGCATCCATGATCAGGTTCCCATCCTTGTCGAGGCTAAGACCGATGTTGTTGAGGGTCACAATGCGTGACAGCTGCGACACATCGCTGGCGAAGGCGCCCACATCGTGGTAGTGGCCCATCACCTTGATCTCGATTGGCAGCTCGGCGTAGAAGTCCGAGGCGATCTCGCCCGGGGCCGGCTTGAACAACTCGAACTGCAGGCCCCGCCCCAACCCCGCCTGGTTGATATCGGACAGCAGGGCTTCCATCTCCGAGCGGTTGGGCAGTTGCTTAAGCATGGCGCCGAACGACTGTTCGATGTCGGCCAGCTGTTTGCGATAGGCGTCTAGATTGATTGCCTGCTTTTTCTTGTCCATGAACTGGTCGCGCAGCGTGTCTTCCTTGGCGCGCGCGGCCTTCCACTCGTCCCACTGATTGGACCAGTCAAGAAAGAAACCACCGGCTAGGATCAAGATGAGCAGCAGGACGAGCACACCCAGCTTGGGTAACGCAGGCCAACTGCCGATCTCCCGCGGATTGAGCCGTCTGAGTTCGTCTAGCGTCATGCGAGCCTATCCTTGCTTGGCCGGCTGCGGCGCTACGCTGGGCTTCTTCTGATCTTGCGCCGTCTCGTCCTTCGGCCGCGTCACTTTGACGTTGAGGTTGAACTCGTTGAGGTTGGCATTGTTCAACTTGACCGCCTTGATCTCGATCAGCTTCGGCTCCTCGAGCCACGGCGAGGCTTCGAAGTTGCGCATGAGCGTTGATACGCGCGCGTTGGACGTCGCATACCCCTGCACGTTCACGACCTCGCCGGTTTGTTTCACTTGCTTCAGGTACAACCCGTCAGGCAACTGACGCACAAGCTGATCGAGCAGCCGGACAGCCTCGGTACGGTTGGCCTGCAGGGACTCGACCACGCGCTTGCGCGCGAGCAGCGATGTGGTCTGTTCCTTGAGTTTCTTGATCTCGTCGATCTGTTTGTCGAGCTTCGCAATCTCGCCGTCGAGGTAACGGTTGCGCGAGTTCTGTGTCTCGATGCGCTCGGCCAGGAGGCCGTGTACCAACACGACCAGGGCCACCCCGACCCCGATGGCACCGCCCGCAAGAACCAGAAACTGGTGTTGCTGCGCCTTGCGCCGCGCCTCGCGATGCGGCAATAGGTTAATCGGGATCATGCGTCAAACCTCCGCATGGCCAGCCCCGTCGCGACCACCAGGGCGGGCGCGTCCTGCGATAACTGGCGCTGCTTGATCTTGGGCGCGACGCCCATGTTGGCAAACGGATTGGCAACCAGTGTGTTTACTTCCGCGCGCTTGGCCACCACCTGGTCGAGTCCCGGGATGGTGGCGCAGCCGCCAGACAGGAAGATGTGATTGACCTGGCTAAATTGAGTGGAGGTGAAGAAGAACTGCAGTGCGCGTGTCACCTCTAACGCCAGAGTCTCCATGAACGGATTCAAAACTTCGGCCTCGAAAGTTTCCGGCAGTCCACCGTTGCGCTTGGCGGCCTCGGCCTCCTCCGGAGACAGGTTGTAATGGCGTTGAATCTCCTGCGTCAGCTGGTTGCCACCGAAAGGCTGCTCGCGCATATAGATCGACTGATTGTTGCGCAGCACATTGATGTTCATTAGTGAGGCGCCTACGTCCACAAGCGCAATGACCTGGTCACGGCCCCCGTCCGGAAGTTGCGTTTCCATGAGCTCGAAAGCGGTTTGCGCTGCGAACGCATCGATGTCCATTACCGTGGCCTTCAAACCGCTCAACTCCGCCACGGCGACTCGGTCCTCGACCTTCTCCTTGCGTGAGGCGGCGATAAGGACTTCGACGTCCTCGGGACTATTAGGCGCCGGGCCTAAGATCTGGAAGTCCAGTCTGACCTCCTCCAGCGCAAAGGGAATATATTGGTTCGCCTCAGTCTCGACCTGGGTCTCAAGCTCGTCTTCGGTCAAGCCGGCCGGTACCGTGATCTTCTTGGTGATGACCTGGGCGGAGGGCAATGCCATCGCCAGGTTCTTGATGCGCGAGCCCATGCGCTTCCACCCGCGCACCAATGAGTCGCCGACGGCTTCAAGGTTCATGATGTTGCCGTCGACCACAGCATCTTTTGCCAGCGGTTCGATGGCATAGCGTTCAAGGCGAATGCGACCCTTGCCACCGTCACCTAGCTCGACCATCTTGACCGAGGAGGAGCTGATGTCCACTCCGATCAGTGGCGGCGTCTTGGCCTTGAACAGGTCTGACAGCCAATCGCTACTAAATTGCAATTTTCCTTTGAGCATAGGCTGGTTAGGCAAGATACCGACAATCTACATTAAAGCCTAGCAACAACCCCAAAGTAAGTAAAGCTAATTCTCGGGCAGATTCCGGGGACCGCGGAGCGGCCATATAATGTTATGTCTTCCTAAGGCCGTCCCGCCAAAGCAACTTTGATGCCCAAACGTTGGTGGACCTATCCCCTGTTCGCGCTGGGAACCGTCCTCGCCGCCGTGCTCTTGCTGGTCGGCTACGCCGCGGCGATCGTTTACCCGACACTGCCTTCGCTTGAGGCGCTCACTGAATATAAGCCGAAGATCCCGCTGCGGATCTACAGCACCGAGGGCGCGCTCATCGGCGAATTCGGGGAAGAACGGCGAGCGGTAGTGAAGATCGCGGATGTCCCGGAAACGCTGAAGGAGGCAATCCTGGCTGCCGAGGACGAGCGCTTTTACGAGCACGGCGGGGTCGATTACATCGGTGTGTTGCGCGCCGTGCTGCACAATTTCACTGCCGGCAGCGCTAGGCAAGGCGCTTCGACCATCACCATGCAGGTTGCGCGTAACTTCTTCCTGACCAAGGAAAAGACCCTCACCCGCAAGTTCAACGAAGCGCTGCTCGCCTTCAAGATCGAGCGCAGCCTGACCAAGGACCAGATCCTCGAGATCTACATCAACCAGATCTACCTCGGCCAGCGCGCTTATGGCTTCGCGTCGGCCGCTCAGGTCTATTTCGGAAGAAACCTCCGCGACTTGAATCTGGGTGAGATTGCCATGCTTGCCGGTCTGCCCAAGGCACCATCGCGCTACAACCCTGTCGTCAATCTGCAACGCGCCAAGGACCGCCAGCTATATGTATTGCGTCGGATGCGCGACCTGGACTTCATCAAACCGGCACAGTTCGAGGAAGCCAGCCATAAGCCGATGATCGTAATCCACGACCAACCAGCGTTCTCGACCCGCGCGGACTATTTCTCGGAAATGGTGCGCCAATCCATGTACGAGCGCTATCAAGACGAAGCTTATACCCGTGGCTTCAAGGTCTACACAACGTTGTCCAAGGTACAACAGGATGCCGCCTACGCGGCGGTCCGCAAAGGGGTCATGGAGTACGACAAGCGGCACGGCTACCGTGGTGCCGAGGGCTATTTCAATCTGCCGCAGAACGTCTCCGAGGATGCACTGGAGGACGCTCTGCAAGAGCAGAGCGAAACCGACGACATCTATCCTGCGCTGGTGCTGGATACGGACGCGAGATCGGTCAAGGTCTACCGCAAGGGCGGCGATATCATCGAAATCACCGGCGATGGACTGAAATTTGCGCAGAGCATGATCGGCCAGAAGGCGCCTAGCAACCGCAAGATCCGGCGCGGAGCGCTGATTCGCGTGCAGCAGGAGGAAACCGGCAAGTGGCAAATCGTGCAGCTGCCACAGGTAGAAGCGGCTCTGGTAGCTATGGACCCCAACGACGGCGCGATCCGCGCGCTGGTGGGCGGATTCGACTTCTACCGCAACAAGTTCAACCACGCCACGCAGGCGTATCGTCAGCCGGGTTCCAGCTTCAAGCCCTTTATCTACTCGGCGGCCCTGGAAAAGGGGTTCACCGCAGCCACCATAATCAACGATGCCCCACTGGTGATCGACGCGGCCGAGACCGGCTCAGTGCCCTGGGAACCTAAAAACTTCGACGCCACGTTCGATGGCCCGATCCGGTTACGCACAGCGCTGACCAAGTCCAAGAACTTGGTTTCGATCCGTATCCTGCAGGCCATCACTCCGCAGTACGCCCAAGACTACATCAGCCGCTTCGGCTTCGATCCAAAACAGCATCCGCCCTACCTCACCATGGCACTGGGTGCTGGGTCGGTGACGCCGCTCGAGATGGCCACTGGATACTCGGTGTTCGCCAATGGCGGATACAAGGTGGCGCCGTACTTCATCACGCGCGTTGAGGATGCCAGCGGCCGGGTGCTAGCAAAGGCAGCACCGGTGCGTGCAGGAGAGGGCGCTCAACGCAGCATCGACAGCCGCAATGCATTCGTAATGTATAACATCATGCAGGACGTCATTCGGGGCGGAACGGGCGCGCGCGCCATGTCGCTTGGCCGAACCGACTTGGCCGGGAAGACCGGAACGACTAACGACCAGATGGATGCCTGGTTCGCGGGCTTTCAGCGCAACCTGACTTGCGTCGTGTGGGTTGGGTTCGATCTGCCTCACTCGCTGGGACCGAGCGAGACCGGCGCAGTTGCGGCGCTGCCGATATGGATCTCCTACATCGGAGCGGTGCTCAAGACGCTGCCTGAAGACTCGCCGCCAGTGCCCGAAGGAGTCATCGCCGCGCGCATCAACCCAGAAACCGGTTTACGCGATCCGAGTTCGAAAAACACCCTAGTGGAGTACTTCTACCAGGAGAATCTTCCGCCCGAAGAGGAGACATCGACGGGCCCCGACCTGCAGGCCGAGCCGCGCCGTCCGGAAGACATCAAAAACGAGATCTACTGACCCGGGTTGACCATCATGAGCAAAGAGACCCCTGGCCATCGAGCGCAGATGCGCGGGCGCATTGCGCACCTCGCCGCACGCATGATCGCTGTGGACGGTGTGCGCGACTACGGCCTAGCGAAGCGTAAAGCTGCCCGTCAAGTTGGGGCCCCTGATTCGCGCAATTTGCCGACTAATCTGGAGATCGAAGATGCTCTACGCGCCTATCAGGCGCTGTACCAAGCGGACGAGCATCCAGAACACCTCAACCGGCTGCGCCGGCTTGCGCTGGAGATGATGCGCCTCCTCGAACCCTTCAACCCCCATCTCACAGGTCCAGTCCTGTCGGGCAGCGCCGGTCGTCACACCGAAATCCACCTCCATTTATACACCGACGATGTGAAAGAGCTCGGCGTGTTCCTGCTGAATCGACAGATCCCGTTCCGCACGCGGGAAACTCGGGTTTGGTCGGGCGATGTCAGTGCGGTAGTACCGAGCTTCCTGATCAGCACGCAAGATGCCGACTACTGTGTGACCGTGCTGGGTACACGGCACCGGCGCCAGCCGCTGCGGGTCACATCCGATGGCCGGCCGTTGGAGCGCGCGCCCATTCAATCGGTCGAGTCGCTCGTTGCGGGCGGTGGACAATAGGTATCGGTTCCGGCGCGACTCGGGTCGTGTCAGGTCGGAGTCACCCTTCTCGCAGCCAACGCGCGGCCTGCAAAGCGAAATAGGTGAGAATTCCGTCCGCGCCGGCCCGCTTGAAGGCGAGCAACGCCTCTAGCACGCAACCGCGTTCCTCGAGCCACCCGTTCGCGAACGCCGCTCTTAGCATCGCGTACTCCCCGCTCACTTGATATACGTACGTCGGGGCCTTGAACTGGTCCTTCACGCGTCTGAGGATATCCAAATACGGCATGCCGGGTTTCACCATCACCATGTCGGCACCTTCGGCTAGGTCTAACCCGACTTCCCAGAGCGCTTCGTTGCTGTTCGCAGGATCCATCTGATAGGTGTACTTGCTGCCTTTACCCAGCGCTGCGGCCGAGCCGACGGCATCACGAAACGGGCCGTAAAAGCCCGACGCGTACTTCGCGGAGTAGGCCATGATGCGGGTGTGGATGTACCCGTCTACGTCCAGCGCGCGCCGCAAAGCTCCGACTCGCCCGTCCATCATGTCCGAGGGCGCGACGATGTCCACGCCGGCACGCGCCTGGGTCAGCGCCTGCTGTTCCAGGATTGCGATGGTCTCGTCGTTCAGGATGTACCCGGCGCTGTCGGTCACACCATCCTGGCCGTGGCTGGTGTAAGGATCCAGAGCAACGTCGGTCATCAACCCCAGCTCGGGGAAGCGCTGTTTCAGGGCCCGCACGATCCTCGGAATGAGGCCATCGGGATTAGCCGCTTCTCTGCCGTCAGGTGTCTTCAATCCCGGCTCGATAGCGGGGAACAGGGCGATCACCGGGATGCGCAGCGCCAGGCAGTCCTCCGCCACCGGCAGCAGCCGGTCCAGCGTGAGGCGCTCTATGCCTGGCATGGAGGCAACGGACTGGGCGATGTTCTGGCCCTCGATCACGAATACCGGGTATATGAGATCGTCCGCCGTAAGCCGGTTCTCGCGCGCGAGTCGGCGCGAGAAGTCATCGCGGCGCAAGCGCCGCATGCGCCGCTGCGGATACTGTCCAAGGATATCCATAGTCGCTTATCGGATCAGCACGGCGTCTCGCCACATGGTAGCAAGTGACTGCTGTGCCTAAAGAAAATCTGGTGGCAACCCTCGCCGCTGCAGCGCGGAACTTCCTCGCTCTTCGGGCGTCTAATTAACCAGACGGTTTCGTCTCCCGCTTCACCTCCCTGAGCGGGTGCCTTAATCACAATTGAGGCTTCACCCCCGGTTTTATCCCCTTTAACCGGGGGTTTTCTTTTGTGGGTTCGCCGCGCCAACCCTAGGCCGCGATTCTACCTTTGGTCGCGGTTCCCCATTCGCCTCCCCTTTCGCCCGGTCTTAAAACTCAACTGTGATGCCGAGTAGGCGTGACAGTGCCTGCCGCGCCTGTTCAACACCGACCGACGTCGCACTGGAGAACAGCTGAAGGCTCGACCCCGGGTACAGTTGAGCCAATGCCTCTTCGGTTTCGATTCGGCTTCGTTGCGCAGCCTGCCGCGACAGCTTGTCCGCCTTAGTCATCAAGACATGAACCGGGCGCCCGGTCACGGCGAACCAGTCAAGCATGCGCCTGTCGAGAGCCGTCAAAGGGTGCCGCGCATCCATCACGAGGATCAACCCGCGCAGCGCCCGCCGTGTTCGCAGATAGACTCCGAGCAGCGCTTCCCAACGTGCCTGCACAGCGGACGGCACTTTCGCATGCCCGTAGCCGGGAAGATCGACCAGATATCTCCCGCCACCGAGATCGAAGAAGTTCATCACTTGCGTCCGGCCAGGGGTTCGGCTGACAAAGGCGAGCCTGCGCCGGGCGCAGATAGCATTGATCGCGCTAGACTTGCCTGCGTTCGAGCGGCCGGCAACAGCCACCTCGGCACCGCGGTCTGGAGGAAGCTGACTCAGTTCACCGACGCTGAGGAGGAAGGAGGGGGGTTGTGACCTGGATGCGCGCAACAGCGTAGAGAGACGATCAGATAGGCTAGAATGCGCGCTTCGTTTTGTCCCGAGTTGTCGGCGCTGGTTCGGTGGCTCACGATGCAAATTCAGCGCACAAGCATACAGGAGCGAAGATGAAGCATCTGCGAGCGAGCGGCCTCCTTCTGGTCCTCACTGCTGCGGCCTTCGCGCAGGCGCAGACTGCAACCGGGGGCGGCGCGGCCAAAGCTCGGCCCATCGCCGACGGTGTCTGCGCAGCCTGCCATGGCGCGGACGGCAACAGCGCAATCCCCGCCAACCCGAGCCTCGCAGGTCAGCATTCGCGCTATCTCTACAAGCAGCTGACCGACTTCAAGGCGGGCCGGCGCAAGAATGCCGTCATGAGCGCCATGGTGGTCAACCTCTCCGATGACGACCTGCGCAACCTCGCTGACTACTTCGCCGCACAGAAACCAACCCCTGGCACAGCCAAGGATCGAGCGCTAGTTGCGGCCGGGCAAAGGCTCTATCGCGGGGGCAACAGCAACACCGGTGTACCGGCGTGTTCCGGGTGCCATTCGCCAGACGGTGCCGGCGTTCCAGCACAGTATCCCCGGCTGGCCGGGCAACACGGCGACTACACGGTATCCCAGCTGCAGTCCTTCCGCAGCGGGGATCGGGATAACGACCCCAACGCCGTGATGCGCACGATCGCCGGCCGTCTCAGCGACAAAGACATGGCCGCTGTGGCCCAATACGTATCGGGGCTCAGATAATTCGAGGGGCTCAGCCCCGCGCTGCCATGCGCGCGAACACGCGCTGCGCCGCGCCGATCGTTTGGTCGATGTCTGCCGCTGTGTGCGCGGCTGAGACAAACCCCGCTTCGAAGGCGGATGGCGCAAGATAGATGCCTTCGTCCAACATCGCGTGGAAGAAACGGCCGAACGCTCCGCGATCGCAGGCCATGACCTCGGCGTAGGTCTGCGGCGGTCTGTGAGCAAAGTAGATGCCGAACATTCCACCGATGGATTGTGCCGAGAACCCCACTCCAGCTGCCCGCGCGGAGCGCGACAAACCCTCGGTCAGACTCGCTGTTCTGGCCGCGAGTCGCTCGAAAAAGCCGGGGGCCTGAACCAGGTTGAGCGTCGCCCTCCCGGCCGCAACCGCCAGCGGATTCCCCGACAGCGTACCCGCCTGATAGACCGGCCCGAGTGGGGCGATACATTCCACGATCTCGCGCCGGCCGCCGAAGGCGGCTAGGGGCATCCCACCGCCCACGACTTTGCCCAAGGTAGTCAGATCCGGGCGAATCCCGTACAGCCCCTGGGCGCCCTGCGGTCCGACGCGAAACCCGGTCATCACCTCGTCGAAGATCAACACCGCACCATGGCGTGTGCACAGCTCCCGCAACCCTTCGATGAAGTCCTTGCGCGGCAGAACGAGGTTCATGTTGCCGGCCACCGGCTCGACGATGACCGCAGCGACGTCTCTGCCATCGCGTTCGAACGTGCGCGAGACACCCTCGATGTCATTGAAATCCAACGCGATGGTGTGAGCTGCGACCTCGGGCGGAACGCCGGCAGAACTGGGCTGACCGAAGGTGAGAGCGCCCGAGCCTGCCTTCACCAGAAGCGCGTCTGCGTGACCGTGGTAGCAGCCTTCAAACTTAATGATCTTGTGGCGCTGAGTGAAGCCGCGCGCGAGTCGAATCGCGGTCATGGTGGCCTCGGTGCCGGAGCTCACCAGCCGGACCAGTTCTAGCGACGGCAGCAGCTTACACAGCAGAGACGCCATTTCGTACTCGGCTTCGGTGGGTGCGCCGAAGGTCAGACCCTCAGTCGCCGCCTGTTGGACCGCTGCGACCACGTCGGGATGCGCATGGCCGAGCACCAGCGGACCCCATGAGCCGACGTAGTCGATGTATTCCTTGTCGTCGACATCCCAGGCTCGTGAACCCTTCGCACGCTGGAAAAACACGGGCGTGCCACCTACCGATCTGAACGCGCGCACCGGCGAGTTGACGCCGGCGGGAATGACCTGCTGAGACAGCTCGAACAGCAGCTGATTGCGTGATTTCATGTGTCTGCGTCGATGCTCAAGGGTACATCTCGTACCTGGAACAGGGCAGCCAGCGCTTGTGCAGCGGCTAGGCTATCGGGGATCTCGAACAGCGCAGAGATCACCGCCAGCGCGTCGGCACCGGCCTCGACCAGTGCGTCCCCGTTCGCAGGGGTAATACCTCCTATCGCCACGACCGGTAAATCGAGGACGGCCTTTGCAACACGCAACAGGTCGAGTGGCGCACGCACCGCGTCCGGCTTGACTGCCGACGGGAAGAAACTGCCGAAGGCGACGTAGTCGGCGTCATCAGCCTGCGCCGCACGCGCCCGCGCCAGGCTGTCGTAGCAGGAGACACCGATCAGGGTTCCATCTCTCAGAGCGACGCGCGCGGCGGCAGGTGGCATGTCCTCACGCCCCAGATGTACCCCATCGGCACCGATCTCCCGCGCCAGGTCGACATCGTCATTGACGATCAGAAGTGCGTCCTGTGCGCGGGACAGCTCGAGCAGCCGAACCGCTTGCCGACGGCGCCGTTGCATATCTGCACACTTGCTGCGGTATTGGATCATGCGCGCGCCCCCCGCCAGCACCGCTACCACCCGCGCGTACAGCCAGTCATCATCTGACGTCTCAGGTGTGACGGCGTACAACCCCCTAATCAGCTTGCTTCTCATCCTCCGCGTTTTCCTCGCGTGCCCAGAACAGGCGGTCGGGGATGTGCTGCCCCATGCCCGGCCGGTAACCCGAACTCAGTGTCTTCCAAGTGTATTCCTGAGCATCGTGCACCGCCTCGGAAATGGACAAGCCATTGGCAACCGTGGCGGCAATGGCCGAGGCAAGCGTACAACCCGATCCGTGATAGGCACCCGGCAATCGCACCCAGTTATCTGAACGCACAACGCCCTCCTGCGAGTACAGGACGTTCACCACTTGCGCGGTGTTCTCGTGTGTGCCGGTGATCAGAACGTACTCGCAGCCCAGCGCAAGGATGCGGCGGGCGCATTCGTCCAACGGGATGTCGTCGCTGTCGTCGCCGTCCTCCACAGCGAGGCGGCGCGCCTCCAGACTGTTGGGTGTAATTAGCGTCGTCTGCGGAATCAGCAGCTCGCGCAGGGCAGCAACCATCTCGTCGGTAGCCAGCTCGTCGCCCCGCCCGGAGCTGAGCACTGGATCGAGCACCAGCGGCACTTCAGGATAGTCCGATACCACCTCGGCAATCGCAGCGATGATCTCCACGCTGCCCAGCAGCCCGATCTTGAACACGGTCACCGGCATGTCCTCCAGGACGCAACGCGCCTGGTCTGCGACCCATTCTGCATCCAGCGGCAAGACATCTTCCACGCCCACCGTGTCCTGCACGGTCACCGCGGTGACTACCGACAGAGCGTGACAGCCCATGCTCGAAAGCGTCAGTATGTCCGCCTGCAGGCCGGCGCCGCCGCTGGGATCCGTGGCGGCGAAGGTCAGGACGATTGGAGGCGATTGGGACATCCGGTGTCGCGCGAGGCGGGAGGTACCCGACGGAAATGTTCGGCGCAGGAGGGATTCGATTAGAATTTGAATCTTACTCTAGTCCGCACGATAACTGCGCCACGCCATGCACGAAGCGCGCGTCTACAAGACTTACATGTGCCTGATCTGCGGCTTCATCTACGATGAGGCCGCGGGGCTACCCGAGGAGGGCATTCCGCCGGGAACCAAGTGGGACGATGTTCCGGTCAACTGGGTCTGCCCCGAGTGCGGTGCGCGCAAAGAGGATTTCGAACTGATCGAGGTTTAGGTTAACCACCGGAGACCGCATGAGAATACTGCATACCATGCTGCGAGTGGGAGAGTTGCAGCGCTCGCTGGACTTTTATACCAAGGTGCTCGGCATGAAGTTGCTGCGCAAGAAGGACTATCCAGACGGACGCTTCACGCTGGCCTTCGTCGGCTATGGTGACGAATCGGAAACGGCGGTGCTGGAACTGACGCACAACTGGGACACTCAGTCCTATCAGCTGGGTAACGGATACGGGCACGTCGCCATCGAGGTGGACGACGCCTACAAGACCTGCGATGAAGTCAGCAAGCGCGGCGGGAAGGTGACGCGGGCGGCTGGCCCGATGAAGCACGGCACGACGGTCATCGCCTTCGTCGAAGACCCTGACGGATACAAGATCGAGTTCATCGAGAGCTCGCGCGCCCGGGCAGCTGCGCCTTGAACTGAGTCGGGATCTTCGACACAGCCGGGAACGGCGCGTCAGGTGTCAGCGGCCAGCAACGACGTTGGCCACGCGCACGAAATCCTCCAGGGACAGGGCTTCGGGCCGCAGGCGCGGGTCGATCCCGAGCGTCGTTAACTCCTCTGTACTCGCAAAATCCGCGAGCGCGTTGCGCAGGGTCTTGCGGCGCTGGCTGAACGCCTTGGTGACAAGCGCCGCCAGTACGCGTTCATCCTGCGCCGGTACAGGCAGAACCGCGTGCGGTGTAAGTCGCACGAACGCCGAGCCCACCTTTGGGACGGGCCGGAACGCGCCCGCCGGCACCTCGAACAGTTTCTCGACCCGGAAGCGGTACTGGAGCATCACGGAGAGCCGGCCACGGACCTTGCTCCCGGGCCCGGCCGCCATGCGATCCACCACCTCTCGCTGCAGCATGAAGTGGCAGTCTCGGATCAGTGGCCCGAACTCGGCAGCATGGAACAGCATCGGCGAGGAAATGTTGTAGGGTAGATTGCCGATCAGCCGCAGCCCCGGCCCCAGCGTTCCGAAGTCGAATTTCAACGCGTCACCCTGGTGGACGATCAATCGCTCCGAGGCGAATTGAGCGTTTAAGCGGGCGACGATGTCGCGGTCGATCTCGACGACGTGTAACAGCCTGACGCGCTCCAGCAGCGGAGCAGTCAACGCACCGAAGCCCGGGCCGATCTCCACCGCGCGGTCGTCGGGTCTCGGGTCGATAGCTTGGATCGTGTTATCGATATAAGCGCGATCGACCAAGAAGTTCTGGCCGAAACGCCGGCGCGGTCTATGCGAATGCATGGATGAGCGCCGCCGTTTCGGTGCAGGCTAGCAGGGGACTCCGGACCACGCGCGAAGCGTCGGTGCGTCTCGCCTCTGGCGCGAGCTTACTTGTCTTCGAGGTGATACTCCACGTAGGTCTTGTCCCGTTGCTGACGCACCCACTCCTGCCACTGATCATCGGATTTGCGCTGGCGGATAGCCTGGCGTGCAGCCAACTTCTGCCGGTCTTTGGACATGTCCTGGTCGCGCCGCTCCAGCACCTGCACGATGTGCCACCCGAACGGTGACTTGAACGGCTCGCTCACCTGTCCCAGCTTGAGCGCATCCATGGCGTGCTCGAACTCGGGCACCACATCGCCCGGGGTGATCCAGCCGAGGTCTCCCCCGCGTGCCGCCGACGGGTCATCCGAATGCAGGCGCGCCAGCTCGCCAAAGTCGGTACCGTGCTCAATGCGATCCTTGAGGTCGTTCAGACGATTCTTCGCATCATGCTCGGACACCACCTCGTTGAGCCTGACCAGGATGTGCCGCGCATGGGTTTGGGTCATCATCACCGGCGTGTCCGAACCGCGTTTGTCGATCAGCATGACGATGTGGAATCCGGCCGGACTGCGCAGGATGTCGCTCGATTGCCCGACCTTGAGGCTCTTGGCCGCCTCAAGGAACATGCTCGGTAAACGAGCCGCGGGCCGCCAGCCCATGGCCCCGCCTTCGAAAGCGTCGGGCGCGTCGGAGAAGCTCGCAGCGATCTGACGAAAGTCCGCGCCTTGGCGGATCTGGGACAAAGCCGTCTCGGCGCGGGTGCGGCGCGCCTTCACTAATTCCGGCGTTGCCTGTTCCGGGACCGTGACCAGGATGTGAGCAAGGTTGTACTCGTCGACCTTGTCAGACTGGCTCTCTTGGCCGCGCAGGAAGCTCTGGATCTCCGCGTCGCTGACGATGACCCGGCTGTCCACTTCACGCTCACGCAGACGCGAGATCAACATCTCGGCGCGCACGTCCTCACGAAACCGGTTGAAAGAGATGCCATCACGCTCGACGGTTTCGCGCAGAGCGGCCGGTGTCATCTTGTTTTGCTCGGCGATACGGCCGATGGCCTGGTCGAGGTCCGCGTCGGAGACCCGCAGCCCGGTCTGGCGCGTGTATTGCAACAGGACGCGCTTCGTGATCATGCGCTCGAGCAGCTGCTTCTCCAGAACGTTCTGTGCAGGCAGTGGTGTCCCCTGACGCCGCAGCTGTTCGCTGGCCGCGCGGGCATCGCGGTCCAGTTCGACCCGGGTGATCACCTCGTCGTTGACCACAACCACGACGCGATCAATGTCGGCGATGGATCGCGACGGCGCACTCGCCTCCTGCGCCGCGAGCGCACCGACGCCCGGCACGGCCAGCAAACTGGAAAGCAGCCAGCGGACAATCGCCTTCATGCCTCTACGCTTGTTCGGCTTGCACAGCGGGTTTGTCACTTCGGTTGTGTGTTTGGTTCCAGGGCGGCCCAGGGCGATCACTGCTGATCCATGCCCGGATAGTACGCGTCCGGCACCTTCGGGCGCAGGGTCGGTGTGGTGTAGCCCCCGATGCCCTGTCGCAGCACCTGGAACGGGTTGGTTCCCAGGCGCGATAGTCCAGTCAGCTCAAGCTGGAAAAAAAGAGCGTTGCTCCACTGCTGCGTCGCAGTTAGAAAGCGGTGGAAAACAAACCGCGCCGCCCAGCAGTCGTGATTGTATTCGAGACCCGCGAGCGCCTCTAGCGGGCTGGCAGGCTGGAGCGAATAGTTCCAACGGAATACCCCCGCCCAGCGCCGCGACAGTGGCCATTGGCCGGAGATGTCGACCTGGTCCACGAAGTCGCGCGTATAACGATAGCTGAGGTTGAGGACCTTGCCCGGTTCGGGTTGGTTGCGCACGGCCACGTCAAAGCGTTGGGTCTGGGAGGGGGCCACGCCGTAGTCAAGGAAAGTATCGAGCGACCAAGTGGGTCTGAACTTGCCGGAGAACCCAGCCAGCAGATCAGAGCGGGACGATGTGATGGTCCCGACGTTAGGTACTGGCGTGGTGGGCAAAGTGCTGGCCAGCGTGACCTCCTGTGGTTGGAAGTAGTAACGCTGGCCAATCAGCGCGCGCCACTGTTCGACGCCTGTGGCCGGGTTGATCATGCGGGTGATGGCAGCCGCTGTAACCTGATTGGCGTTGTTGATGCGGTCGCCCCCGCTGAAGATGTTTTCGCTGAAGATGGAAGTGAAGTCGAAGTCCTTCAGCGAGGTGTCGAATATCGGCAGCTGGGTCTGATCGCGAAACGGGATGTAGACGTAGTACAGGCGCGGCTCGAGGGTCTGCGTAAACTCGCGGCCCCCCACAAAGGTCTGGCGCTCGAAGCTCATTCCGCTGTCCACGCTCAGGATCGGAAGGGTGCGTGTCTCCGGCTGCACGTCGCTGCCAGGAAAATTGTAATGCGTATAGTTCAGACCGATTTTGGGCGTGACGTAGAACAGCGGCGTGCGCCATGGATAGCTCACCCAGGGATAATAGATCTGGCGCACGCCGCTCAGCAGCGCCGGCTGCTGGAAGTTCACCACCTGGCCCAAGAACGCCGGGTCGAAGCCTTTGATGTTCTCCTGGGACGCCACTAGGGTCACCTGGGGAAACTGGGCGTAAGGCGTGGAAATGGTGGCGGGTTGCAGGTTCTGAAACTGTTGGGCCAGGGCGTATACGCTCCACCAGCCGCCCTCATATCTGAGCCAGCCCTGCTGCGGGAGAGCGGTTTGGGAGGTGACTGCGACCTGGCTGGAAAAATCCGCGAAGTAGCTGGTGTCTGACACCCTCTGCAGGTTGAGCCCACCGGTCAGCCCGCGTCCCAAGGTCTGCTCGTGCAGCAAGGACACGAACCAGCGGCTGCTGCCCGTGACCCGGTCATCCGGCAAGAAGTCGGCTTGCAGTTGGCCTTTGAAGTCGGGTTGCAGGTAGCGATATTCGTTGTCCAACATCACGCCGCGCTTGGCCATCACGCGAGGGGCGATCGTATAGTCCATATTGGGCTGGATGTTCCAGTAGTACGGCAACAGGAACTCGAAGCCAGTCGAACTGGAGGTACCCCAGGTCGGGGGCAGGAAACCGCTTTTGCGCCCGCTGGAGATCGGGAAGTCCATCCAGGGGGTGTACAGGATCGGGACATGTTCGAAGTAGAGCGTCGCGTCATGCGCGACGCCAACGTCACGCAGACGATCTATGTCGAGTCGCTGGACCTTCATGTACCAATCGTCACTGCCTACGTTGCAGTTGGTATACGTGGCGCGCACTGCGACGGAGCGGTCCCGATCCTTGATGATGAGCTTGTCAGCCTGCCCGTGGGCGTGAATTTGTCGAAAGCGGTAGGTGGGCTTGTCGATGTAGCCGGACTCTGTCTTGAGGTTGAACTCTGCGCGGTCGCCGGTGATGATGTCCCCCAGGCGATCGACGCGCACATTGCCGACCGCGGTGACATCGCTGGTCTGGAACAAGTAGCGCAGCTGATCGGCGAAGAGGGCTTCCCCGCGGCGCCGCAACACCACGTTGCCGTCGGCCTCCAGATCGAGCCCCTGGGTGCCCTGGATACGATCGGCCTCGACAAATATGGGGAGATCTTCCTCCGGGCCCGGAGCCACCGGCGGCAGCAACGACTCCTGGAGCCTGAGCTTCAGGCCCAGCGCGGGGTCCAATCGCTCAGGCGCCGCGTCCTGCGCGCGCGCGGCTGCGGCCGCCACGACCAGGACCGTGACCGCCAACACAGCACGGTGGGATAGCATCGTGGCTTGTTGGTGTGATTTGGCGATAAAATCGCACAAAAGGTTTCCTTGAGCAATGCGACCGCTTGAGCCGCACCCTTAATATCGACGACTGGCTACGCGCACGCCTCCCCGGCGAATCCTTCAGTCTCGCCCCCGCTTCGGAGGACGCAAGTTTCCGCCGGTATTTTCGCGTAACGACGGCAACTGGCACGCGCATTGTGATGGATGCCCCGCCCGAGCACGAGGACTGTCGTCCTTTCGTGAAGGTGGCACGCCTGTTCCTTTCTGCCGGCGTCAACGTGCCGCAGGTGCTCGCCGAAGACCTCGAGAACGGTTACCTGCTGTTGACCGATCTCGGCAGCACCACGTATCTGGAGGTGCTCGACGAGGGCAACGCCGCGCAGCTGTACGACGCGGCCACAGACGCGCTGGTTCGCATCCAGCTCGCCAGCTGCGATGGCACGCTGCCGGAGTACGATCGCAAACTGTTGCTGCGCGAGCTGCGTTTGTTCCCGGATTGGTACATTGCAAAGCAGCTGCGCGTGTCGCTGTCCGAGCTCCAATCCAACGCACTCACCGCGACTTTCGAGCTGATCCTGGCCAACAATCTCGCCCAGCCACGCGTTTACGTGCATCGCGACTATCACTCACGCAACCTGATGGTCACTGAGCCCAATCCTGGCATCATCGACTTCCAGGACGCGGTGTACGGGCCAGTCACCTACGACCTCGTCTCGCTATTCAAGGACGCCTACATCTATTGGGACGAGGAGCGCGTCATCGACTGGGTCGTCCGCTACTGGGAGAAAGCGAGGGCGGTGGGATTGCCCGTGGACACCGATTTCGGTGCCTTCTATCGCGATTTCGAGTGGATGGGCGTGCAGCGGCATATTAAAGTGCTGGGCATCTTCGCACGCCTGTTCCACCGTGACGGCAAGGATCGATACCTGAAGGACCAGCCTCTGGTCATGACCTATCTGCGCGCGGCTTGCGAACGCTATAACGGACTTCACCCGCTGTTGCGGTTGCTGGACGAGCTGGACAAGCGGCAGCCGGCTATGGGATACACGCTCTAGCCCTGGTCAGCGAGATGCGCGCAATGATCCTGGCGGCTGGCCGCGGCGAACGGATGCGGCCACTGACCGACCGGACTCCTAAAGTGTTGCTCGAGGTCGGTGGCAAGCCGTTGGTGCAATGGCATCTGGAGAAGCTGCATAGCGCCGGGTTCGAGCGCATCGTGATCAACCATGCCTGGCTGGGCGAGCAGATCGAGCAGACGCTGGGTGATGGCCAGCGGTTCGGGCTGCGCATCGACTACTCGCGCGAGCCGCAGGCTCTCGAGACGGCCGGTGGTATAGCTAAGGCCCTTCCGCTCATCGGCAGCGAGCCGTTCCTGGTCGTCAACGGCGACGTATTCACGGACTTCGACTTTGGGCGCCTGGTCCCGCGGCTGGTTGCACTTGCCGCATCCGGCCTGCTGGCCCATCTGGTTCTGGTACCCAACCCTGCTCATCATCCGAATGGTGATTTCGCTCTCACACAGGGAAGGGTCGAAGCACATGGGAGCCCCCGGCTCACATTCAGCGGCATTGGCGTCTATCGACCTGAGCTGTTCGGTTCTGTCACCGTGGGCCAGCGAGCACAACTTGCTCCTCTGCTGCGGGCCGCGATGGCCCAAGGGGCGGTCAGCGGCGAGCTCTACCCCGGCGCATGGTTTGATGTCGGCACCACAGAGCGATTGGCGGAGCTAAACCGGTTGAGTGCGCACTGACAGCGGAAACACGAGCATGATTTATCTCCCTGATGTATTCCACGAGACCGACCGCGATGCGTTGCATGGGCTGATCGAGTCGTACGGCTTCGCGACCCTGATTTCGCCCGACGCGATAGAGCCGATGATCACTCACCTTCCGCTGCTGTTGGACCGGGGACGCGGTGCGCAGGGGACCTTGATCGGTCACGTGGCGCGCGCCAATCCGCACTGGCGCACCTTGCAGGAGCGGCCCGAGGTTCTGGTCATCTTTCACGGCCCCCACGCCTATGTGTCGCCGTCGTGGTACGGCGTGCAGCCGAGCGTCCCGACCTGGAACTACGCCGTGGTGCATGCCAGCGGCCGCGCGCGTCTGCTGCACGAGCAGGAAGCGCTTCAGCAGATCACGAAGCGGCTGGTGGAGACGTTCGAGAACCCTCGTCCGCAGCCTTGGCGCTTGGAGCTTCCCGGCGATTTCCACCAGCGGATGCTAGGCGCCATCGTCGGCTTCGAGATCGAGATCTTGCGGCTCAGCGGCAAGTTCAAGCTGAGCCAGAATCGCACCGCGGAGGACCGTCGCCGGGTGGTGACGGCTCTGGAGGCGGGCGGCGCTGCGGAGCAGGAGCTCGCGGCGCTGATGCGCGCTCGCGTGATGCACGAGGGCTGAGCGGGGAAGTGGCGCGCTCGGCTTATAATTCTCCGATCCCCAAACCGCAGAATCGACAAGGTGATCAATCCGGAACTGTATCGCGGACGCCGCCAGAGACTGTCGCAACAGATGCAACGCGGCGTTGCGGTGATCGCCACAGCACCTGAGCGGGTGCGCAATCGTGATGCCCACTACCCGTACCGCTTCGACAGCTACTTCTTCTACCTGACCGGTTTCACAGAGCCGGAGGCCGTATGCGTGCTCATCGCCGGTGACGCGCCCCGCAGTCTGCTGTTCTGCCGCGATAAGGATCTGGACCGCGAGATCTGGGACGGTTTCCGCTACGGGCCCGAGGCGGCGAAGGATGCCTTCGGCTTCGACGAGGCCTACTCGGTCAGGCAGCTGGACGAGATGCTTCCGAAGTTGTTGGCAGACCAGCCGGCGATATTCTGCGACATGGGTGAGAACAACGAGTGGGATGCGCGCGTCATCCAATGGCTGAATACCGTGCGCGCCCAAGCGCGCGCTGGGATTTCCGCGCCCGGCGAGATCCGCGACGTGCGCAAGCTGCTGGACGACATGCGCCTGCTCAAGGACGCCAACGAGCTCGCAGTGATGCTTCGCGCGGGGCAGATCTCCGCGCGGGCCCATCGCCGTGCCATGCAAACGGCGCGCCCTGGTCTGCACGAGTACCACGTCGAGGCTGAATTGCTGAGCGAGTTCCGCCGCAACGGCGCGCAATCGCCAGCCTACACGCCGATCGTGGCCGGCGGCGCCAACGCCTGCGTGCTTCACTATGTGGCCAACGACCAGCCACTCAAAGACGGGGAACTGCTGTTGATCGATGCCGGCTGCGAGCTGGACGGCTACGCCTCCGACCTGACGCGCACGTTCCCCATCAACGGCCGCTTCTCGCCCACGCAGCGCGAAGTCTACGAACTGGTTCTGGCCGCGCAGTCGGCTGCGATAGCGGAGGTCAAGGTTGGCAACCAGTGGGAGCGCCCGCATGAAGCCGCGGTCCGCGTGCTGGCGCGCGGCTTCATCGACCTCGGCCTGTGTCAGGGCACGGTCGACGCCGTGATCGAGTCGGGCGACTACCGCAGGTTCTACATGCATCGCACCGGGCATTGGCTGGGCCTCGATGTTCACGACTGCGGCGACTACAAGCGCGACGGGGTCTGGCGTGCGCTCGAGCCGGGCATGGTGCTCACCGTCGAACCAGGTTGCTACATTCGACCCGGCGATGGGGTGCCGCAACATCTCTGGAACATCGGTGTGCGTATCGAGGACGATGTAGTGGTGACGCGCGATGGGTGCGAAGTGATCACTGCAGACGCCCCGAAAACGGTCGTCGATATCGAGCACCTGATGCGTCAGGCCGCGTGAGGGTCGATTCCCAGCACGACGTCGTCATCGTAGGCGGCGGACCTGTCGGTGCTGCGCTCGCGCTGGCGCTCGCAGACCGGACACGGTCGATCCTGCTGGCCGAGGCGCGCGAAGAATCCGGGCTCGACAACGATCCGCGCACTCTGGCCTTGTCCTACGGCAGCCGGCTCATCCTCGAGCGCCTCGGCATATGGAGCGAGATCGCTCCAGTCACCGCGATCGAGACGATCCACGTATCTCACCGCGGTGCATTCGGGCGCAGCGTGCTGGCTGCGGTGGACGCCGGAGTGCCGGCGCTTGGTTACGTCGTTCCCCATGTTGCCTTGCAGCGTGCCTTGCGCACGGGCTTGCAGAGATCCTCCCATGTCACCCTGCTCACGGGCTACCGCGCCAGCCAGGTGGCAGCGACGCCCGGATCGGTCCGCGTGCAGCTCGAGCACGGCTCGAACCAGCGCGCAGCGCACGCCAGGCTGGCAGCGATAACCGACGGTGGCGCAACCTCGCGGGGGTTGACGCGCGCGCGGGTGCGCGATTACGGTCAGAGCGCGTTGGTGGCCAACGTCCTCACGTCCAGACCGCACCGGAATTGGGCGTTCGAGCGGTTTACTCCGGACGGCCCGCTGGCTTTGCTGCCGCGTGAACCCGGTTTCGCCTTGGTGTGGACGGGTGCACCAGATCTGGTGCGGCAGCTTGGTACGCTGCCCGCGAGCACCTTCTTGGCGCGTCTGCAATCGGCTTTCGGCGAGCGTGCGGGCACTTTCATGGCGGTAGAGGGGCGGATCGCCTTTCCACTCGTGCTGCGCGTCGCGGAGCCGCCCGCCATGGCGCGCACTCTGCTGCTCGGAAACGCCGCGCAAACGCTGCATCCGGTTGCCGGACAAGGCCTCAACCTCGGACTGCGCGACGCCTGGGAATTGGCCGAAGTCATGCAGCTGCACCCGGGGGATCCGGGCAGCAAAGACGTGCTGACGGCGTATGCCTACCGTCGCCGCCGTGATCGCGTTGGCGGCGTTCTGGTCACCGACGCGCTGGTGCGGGTGTTCTCGAACAACCGCCTGGGGCTGCGCTGGCTGCGGGGGTGTGGGCTCACCCTCCTCGACTCGCTCCCGCCGGCTAAGCGTGCGTTCATGCAGCAGATGATGTTCGGACGCGCATTCTGAGCCAGCGATGCGCGACACGTGCTCAGCAACAAAATTTTGTCCTGGCGCGCGGCTGCGATTGCGCTAGAATTGCGCTCTTTCTCTGCGCGTGCTCACGGCGATAAGAACATCAGCCTGTCCATGCACATCGGCCCGCATCACCTCAACAACAACCTCGTCGTCGCGCCCATGGCAGGCGTGACCGACCGTCCGTTCCGGCAGCTGTGCAAGCGACTCGGCGCCGGCATGGCGGTGTCCGAAATGGTGGCGAGCGACCCGCGTCTGCGGGCGACGCACAAGAGCACTCGCCGCGCCGATCATCGGGGCGAGGTTGATCCGATCTCGGTGCAGATCCTCGGTGCCGACCCCCAGCTGATGGCACAAGCGGCGAAGCACAATGTCGAGCAGGGCGCCCAGATCATCGACATCAACATGGGGTGTCCGGCAAAGAAGGTCTGCAACGTCGCAGCAGGCTCTGCGCTGATGAAGGACGAGGAGCTGGTGCGCCGCATCCTGGACGCGGTGGTCGGTGCGGTGGACGTGCCCGTGACGCTGAAGATCCGCACCGGCTGGGACCAACAGCACCGCAACGCCGTGAGGGTCGCCAGGATCGCTCAGTCGGCTGGCGTCCGCGCGTTGGCTGTGCATGGCCGCACGCGCGCCTGCGGTTTCACGGGGGAGGCGGAATACGCAACCATCGCTGCGGTCAAGTCGCAAGTCAGCATCCCAGTGATCGCCAACGGCGACATCGACAGCCCGGAGAAGGCGAAGCGCGTTCTCGACCACACCTGCGCGGATGCGATCATGATCGGGCGCGCGGCCCAGGGCAAGCCCTGGATCTTCCGCGACATTGCGCATTACCTCGCCACCGGCGAAACGCCTCCGCCGCCTCCGGTATCCGAGGTATGCCGCGTGCTGATAGACCATCTGCACGAGCTGCACGCCTTCTATGGAGACGAGCTCGGAGTGCGGATCGCGCGCAAGCACATCTGCTGGTACACCAAGGAGCTGGCCGGTTCGGCCGCGTTTCGCGAGAGCATGAACCGGCTCGAGACCGCCCAGGAGCAGGTGGCGGCGGTCAGCGGCTTTTTCATGCGGCTAGCACAGCGCAACGAGCGGCTCAGCTACGGGGAGGAGCTTGCAGCATGATCAACGAGAACGAAATCGCGCGCATCGTCCGCCGCACGCTGGACGGATACTTTCGAGATCTCGACGGGGAAAAGCCCACTGCCATCTACGAGATGGTCATCAGCTGCGTGGAAAAGCCGCTCATTGAAGTGGTGCTCACCCGCGTGGGCGGCAATCAGACGGTCGCGGCGGAACTGCTTGGCATGAACCGCAACACCCTGCGCAAGAAGATCAAGGTCTACGGCATCAAGTACGGAATCAAGTAGCGGTGCGGCCAGCTTGCTGCCGGACCAATCCGACGAGCTTGCCGGAGGCATGCAGCACACCCTTGCCGTTTCATGACACCCTCCAAACAGGCGCTGATCAGCGTTTCCGATAAAACCGGGGTCGCCGTGTTGGCCCGGGGGCTCGCGCGTCTGGGCATCGGAATACTGTCGACTGGCGGCACGGCCCAACTGCTGCGCGAGGCTGGGCTCGAGGTCACGGAGGTCGGCGCCTACACCGGCTTCCCCGAGATGCTGGACGGACGGGTCAAAACGCTGCATCCCAAGGTACATGCGGGCATCCTGGCGCGACGGGACGTACCGGCGCACATGCAAGCCCTGGACACCGCCGGCATTCCCACGATCGACATCGTCGTAGTGAACTTGTATCCCTTCGAGCGGACCGTGGCGAACCCCGACTGCGGCCTGACGGAGGCGATCGAGAACATCGACATCGGCGGTCCCAGCATGGTGCGCGCTGCTGCTAAGAACTATCTGCACGTCGCGGCGGTGACCGATCCGTCCGACTATCCCGAGGTGCTGGCGGAGCTGCAGTCCTCTGGGGGAACCCTGAGCTTGCGCACCCGGTTTGAGCTCGCGCGCAAGGCCTTCTCCCACACCGCTGCCTACGACAGCGCGATCAGTAACTATCTCACCGCCGTTGACCTGGAAGGCACTCGCGAGCAGTTTCCGCAACGGCTGAACCTCAACTTCGTCAAAGTGCAGAACCTCCGCTACGGCGAGAACCCCCACCAGCAGGCAGCGTTTTACCGCGACCTTGACCGCGTCCCGGGTGCGCTATGCAACTATGTTCAGGGTCAGGGGAAGGAACTGTCCTACAACAACATCGCCGACGCCGACGCAGCGTGGGAATGCGTCAAAACGCTCGATCAAGCCGCCTGCGTGATCGTCAAGCATGCCAATCCTTGCGGCGCTGCGATGGGCGTGGATCTGCTTGCCGCATACCAGCGCGCGTTCTCCACCGATCCCACCTCCGCGTTCGGCGGCATCCTCGCCTTCAATCGGGAACTCGACGCGTTAACGGCCACCGCTGTACTCCAGCAGTTCGTCGAAGTCATCATCGCGCCTTCGGTATCTGACCAAGCCGCATCGGTGCTCGCAACCAAGGCCAACGTGCGCGTTCTGACCGTGCCGGCAGAGCCAGGCGAGAACGAGTTTGATTGCAAGCGCGTGGGAGGCGGAATGCTGGTACAGACGCCCGACGCGCTGAACGTCACCGCCTCGGACTTGAATGTCGTAACCCGCGTCCGACCCACCGAGGCCCAGTTGCGGGATCTGCTGTTTGCGTGGCGCGTGGCCAAATTCGTGAAGTCCAATGCCATTGTGTTCTGCCGGGACGGCATGACGTTGGCCGTAGGGGCAGGGCAGATGAGCCGCGTAGATTCGGCGCGCATCGCATCGCTCAAGGCGGGCAACGCAGGGTTGACCCTGGTCGGGTCGGCGGTCGCCTCCGACGCCTTCTTCCCCTTCCGCGACGGACTGGACGTGGTGGTGAGCGCGGGCGCGCAGGCCGTGATTCAACCCGGGGGCAGCATGCGCGACGACGAGGTCATCGCCGCCGCTGACGAACGTGGCATCGCGATGGTGTTCACGGGCGTGCGCCACTTCCGGCACTAAAGGCCTGTTGACGCGGCCCAGGAGATCGGCGTGGACTTGCTGGTGATCGGAAGCGGCGGCAGGGAGCACGCCATCGCGTGGCGGCTAGCGCAGTCGCCGCGCGTGGGGCGCGTCTACGTTGCCCCGGGCAATGCGGGGACAGCCAAGGAAGACGGGCTGTTCAACGTGCCATTGGCTTCGATTCCGGAGCTGCTGGAGTTTGCGCAGAAGGAATCGGTAGCGCTCAGCGTGGTGGGGCCGGAAGCGCCCCTGGCCGAAGGCATCGTGGACGCCTTTCGCGCTGCCGGCCTGAAGATCTTCGGACCCACCAGGCGAGCAGCGCAACTGGAGAGCTCGAAGGACTTTGCCAAACGCTTCATGCTTGAACACGGCATTCCCACCGCTCGACACCAAAGCTTCACCGACGCTGCGCCGGCGCATGCGTATGTGCAAGCGCAAGGCGCGCCCATTGTGGTCAAGGCCGATGGCCTGGCCGCAGGCAAGGGCGTGGTAGTAGCCATGACGCTGGAAGAGGCGGACCAGGCCGTTGACGCGATGCTGGTCGGCAACAAGCTTGGCGCCTCGGGCGCGCGGGTCGTGATCGAGGAATACCTGCAAGGCGAAGAGGCCAGCTTCATCGTCATGGTGGACGGGCGCAATGTGCTGGCGCTGGCCACCAGCCAGGACCATAAGCGTCTGCAGGACGGCGACCGCGGCCCCAACACGGGGGGCATGGGCGCCTACTCGCCTGCGGCAATACTGACGCCGCCGTTACACGCCAAGGTCATGCGCGAAGTGATCCAGCCTGTGGTCACGGGGATGAACGCAATTGGCGAACCGTACACCGGGTTTCTGTACGCGGGCCTGATGCTCAGCCCGGACGGCAAGCTTCGGGTTCTGGAGTTCAACTGCCGCCTCGGCGATCCCGAGACGCAGCCCATTCTCATGCGGCTCAAAAGCGATCTATTCACGCTGACCGAGCATGCGGTAAACGGCACGCTCGACCGCGCTGAAGCCCAGTGGGACCGGCGTGTAGCCTTGGGCGTAGTGCTGGCAGCCGACGGCTACCCGGACAACCCTCGCAGGGGCGACGAGATCACCGGCATCCCCAAGGCTGAAGACGATTTTCACGTGTTCCACGCCGGCACCGTCCTCGAGGACGGCAGGGTTCTTACCAGCGGTGGACGGGTGCTGTGCGTCACGGCGCTGGGCGACACGGTCCGCGTGGCGCAGCGGCGCGCCTACGAGATCGCCGAGCAGATCCAGTTCGCCGGACGCCAGATGCGCCATGACATCGGGCACCGTGCCATCGGCAGCCGGCGCAGCCTGCTCTAGCGAAGCCGCGTACAAGATGGACGCTCAAGCCGTCAGGGACTACTTGGTTGACCTGCACTCGCGCATCGTGGCGCAGCTTGAGCTGCTCGACGGCATGGCGTTCCAGCGCGACGCGTGGGAGCGGTCCGAAGGCGGGGGTGGGCTGAGCTGTGTCATCGAAGAGGGCCATCTGCTGGAGCGCGGCGGGGTGAACTTCTCGCATGTGACCGGCGCCGGCTTGCCGGCGTCGGCCACGGCGTCACGGCCAGAGTTGGCGGGGCGAGGTTTCCAGGCGATGGGGGTGTCGCTCGTGTTGCACCCACGAAATCCCTACGTGCCCACGGTACACATGAACGTGCGGCTTTTATTCGCGCACCAAGCCGGCGCGGATCCGGTTTGGTGGTTCGGCGGCGGCATGGATCTCACGCCTTACTATCCCTTCGAGGAGGACGCAGTTCATTTTCACCGCGTCTGCCGCGACGCGCTGGCGCGCTTGGGCCCCGCCTACTATCCGCGCTTCAAGCGCTGGTGCGACGAGTATTTCTATCTGAAGCACCGCAAGGAACCACGCGGGATCGGCGGGGTGTTTTTCGACGACCTCAACGAACAAGACTTCGATCTCTCGTTCCAGCTGACGCGAAGCGTGGCTGAGAGCTTCCTGCCTGCTTACGCACCTATCGTGGAACGCAGACGCGAGTTGGCGTACGGCACCCGCGAGCGCGAGTTTCAGGCATATCGGCGTGGCCGCTATGTGGAGTTCAATTTAGTGTACGACCGAGGCACGCTATTCGGTCTGCAGTCGGGGGGGCGTACCGAGTCCGTCCTGATGTCGCTGCCGCCCGCGGTCGAGTGGCGTTACGATTGGCGCCCGAAGTCCGGCAGTCCAGAAGCCCGGCTGTACGACGAGTTCCTGATCCAGCGAGACTGGGTCTGACGCCAGCAGCACGCTCGATCGTTGCGTGCCGCTTCGCGTCCCAACGCATTGCGCCCAGGACGGAGCTTGTATCTCGAAACCGAGAACTCGGGTCGACTCCAAGCAAATGCGCTCTGCCGTTAGAGACAGAAAAAGCGGGCGCCTTTCGGCGCCCGCTCAAGCAAGATCCTAAGCTTTCGTTGTTGTTAGAAGCTGTGCTTCAGGCCGACGGTCAGGCCCCACAGGTTGGAACCGTAGCTCAACGGCGCACCCACGCCACCGGCGGTGGTGTAGTACTGCAGCTGTTGGTTCTTCTGGTAGTCGAGCATCACGTAGGCCTGGGTCTGCTTGGACATGGTGTGGTAGTAGCCCGCGCCAATCATCCAGCCTCCGGTGTCAGTGGCACTGCAACCAATGCTCGGGAGCGAGCAGTCGCCGCTGTTGGCCTTGATGAACTGGGCGCCGAAGTAGCCGGTGGCGACGTTCCACTTCGCGCCGATGTCGAACGCGTTGCGCTTGTACTCCGCCTGGCCGGCGATGGTTGCGAAGGTTCCGTTGGACTTGTACGACAACTTCTCGAAGATGAGGAACACGAAGACGTCGCCGAAAGTGTAGCCCCCGCCAAGCTGGAAGGCCTTGTCGCTGCTGCTGGTCGAGGCACCAAGAGCACCGTTTGCGACCGCACCGCCCGCAGGATTGACCGCGGCCAGCCCGAACATATCGCGGTGGTGTTCATACGCAGCCCAGGCCTGGATCGGCAGCGAGGTGCCGACGTACTTCACGCCTAGACCCGCGGCCACGGGGTTGATCCCGGGGGCCCCGGTCGCCGGGTTGGCGTTGACCTTGTAGGCCGGCAGCGTGGTATACACGCCGCCCGTGAAGCCGTTGAAGTTCGGGCTGTTGTACCAGATCGCGTTCGATTCGCGGAAGTAGAAGTCGGTACAACCAATCCCGCCGTTGGCGTTCACGCACTGGGACGGATTGCCGTTAGCTCCTCCGGTCTGGAACACATTGCCGAAGCCCGGGGTGCCCATCATCTGCAGGTTGCCACCCATGCCGGCCGCGCCATCCAACGGGTCTGCGGTGTATAGATAGGCCTCATACAACTGTTCATTCGTGCCGTACCACACCCCGCCCCAGCTGTCGCCCACCAGGCCGATGTGGCTGTTGCGGTTGGTCGCTCCGTTGGTGGTGTTTTGGAAATTAGCTTGCAGCTGATAGGCGAAGTCCAGCTTCAAGCCACCGCCCAGGTCTTCCAGCGAAGCGATGGTCACGTTGGAATAATTGGTGTTGATACCCCAGTTGCTGCCCGTGCCGCCGTTACCGTTCGTCGTGACGTTGGTGCCCAACGCGCCGCCGACCGTGAAGTTTTGCCCTGCCGCTGTGGCGCCGACGATGTCATTCGTCGCACCGTTGCTTCCGCCCTTCTGGTTAACCAACGCCGGGCCGGCGTTGATGCTGCCGCTGATAGTCACGTCCGCGTAAGCCGCAGACGCCGCGAAGGCGGAGCCGACGGCCAGAGCGATGAGAGTTTTCTTCATACCATCTCCTTGAGTGAAGCTTTTCGATTCGTGCAGAAAAGCGGGTCCTTCGCATCGATGATCACGCTGGAACCCGCTCTCTAACTGACCTCTCCTCGACTTGAGAGGCTGTGGCGATTCTGCCAACTGGAAAAACCGCGCAGCAACGCCAGAGTGCTGAAACAGATGGCCAACCGCGATAAATGTCTACGTACTGCGACATCTGTTTCTATATTGCACTCTAGGAACGCAATTCATTGCGGGTCAGCAACGGTCCAGCCCGGGTATGCGAAAACACCTCAGGTTTCATTCTGAAACATGGGCGACAGGAACATGAAAGCGAACTGTGCGATCCTTGCAACGCGAAACTCAGTAAACCACTTCCTTCGATCAGGCATGGCCGCTTTGAAAAAATCCAAACCCGTTCGAGTCCACACCAGCAAGGGATTCAACGCTAGGGCGTTCTATGAGGTGCTGGCGAGTGTGGTGGAGGCTCGCTCCGTCGCGTGGAGGCAAGTCGCCAGAGAGACTGGCATCACTCCATCGACTCTGACTCGGATGGGCCAGGGCAGGCAACCCGACGCGTCTAGTCTCGCGGCGCTGTCGGCGTGGGCAGGACTGAACCCTGCGGACTTCGTCGGGGAGCGACCAGAAGTGGCTAGATCAGATTCGCTCGTCGTGATCTCGCGTGCGCTCAAGTCCGATCCCGATCTGCGCCCGGAAGCAGCCAAGGCGCTTGAGGATATTATGCGTATCGCATACGACCGGTTCAGTCGCCAGGCGGCCTAGGAACACGACGGCGCGAGGCTATACGACAGCTCGGGGTGATACAAAACGGATGCTAAGGTGCAACGCTCGCAGCCTGCGGCGTTATGGGTTGCGTGCTCTCACCCTCATCGAGCGGTTACGAGTACGCGCCGAACGCGACTGCCAGGGCTGAATCAATCGTTTACGACGCTGAGCACCTCGTAGCACGCGCCCATGGTGTGGTAGTCGGTCTTCCCGGCCGGGCTTTTCTCATCGCCGTACTTGCGGTTGTCGCGGGTAAGGATGCGGTACCAGGCTCCGTAGCGATGATCGATGAAGTGGCGCCAGCAGTATTCCCAGATCCGGTCGTACCAGCTCCAGTACTTCTGCCGTCCCGTGCGCGCCGCGAGCAAAGCGGCCGCAGCCAGGGATTCGGCCTGCACCCAGAAGTACTTGTCGTCATCGCAAATGCTGGTGTCGGGCGCGAACCCGTAATAGAGCCCTCCGAACTCGTCGTCCCAAGCGTGCGCCAGAGCAGCATCGAACAGCTCGACGGCGCGTGGCAGCAGCCAGTCTGCGTCGCTCGAGAGCTGCGCGCGATGCCGCTCCAGGATCAGCAGCAGCTTGGCCCACTCGGTCAAGTGGCCGGGCTGATAGCCCCAGGGACGGAAGATGTTGGTCTTGTCGTCGCGGTTGTACTCCCAGTCCACCGACCAGTCCGGGCCGTAGTGCTCCCACACCAAGCTGTTGGCAAGGGCGGCCTGGCGCACAGCGATGTTGTGCGCCAGTACGGCTGCGCGTTCCAGATAGTGCCGCTCTGCTGTTGCCTCGAATGCGGCGATCAGCGCTTCACAAGCATGCATGTTGGCGTTCTGACCGCGGTAGGGCGACAGCTGCGCCCAATCCGCGCTGGTCTCATCCGCGTATAGACCGGCGTCCGCGGACCAGAAGCGCCGTTCCATCACGTCGAACGTTTCCGCCAGATCGCCTCGAGCGGTGGTCAGCCCCGCCTGCAGGGTATGAGCATAGGCAAGCAGCACGAATGCAAGGCCATAGCAATGATTGGTGCCGTCCAGTACACCCGCTTCCCCGAGCAGCCACGCATAGCCCCCGGTATGCGGGTTGCGGTGCGCCTGGCGCAGATAGGAAACGCCGTGCTTTACGGCATCGAGGTAGTCCGGTCGGCCGAACTGGCGATATGCCCTCGCATAGTTGAATACAAAGCGGGTGCTGCTCACGAGATGGCGGGTATGCGCATCGTACACGGTCCCATCGTCCTTGAAGAAATGATAGAAGCCTCCGTGCGGGTCGATCGCGCGGGGGTGGTAGAAGGCCATCGTGCGCTCGATGTGATCGAGCAGGAACGCCCGGCTGCGGAAGTCTGGGAATGCGCGATTGCGATCTGAGCTCACCGCCGGCTCACGGCATGGCTGCCAGCACCCGCTGCGTCAGGACGAGCGTCGGCGGCGTCGCACCGGCTTGCAGGCAGGCGGCCGCGCCGGTGGCCACCGAGAAGCGCAGATGTGCCGCCCAGTCGCCGCCGGGTTCGCTCATCAAGCTGTAGAGCAGGCCGCCGACGCTGGCATCGCCCGCGCCTACGGTGTCCACCACCTCGATGCGCGGCGGGTGCTGTTTGTACACGGCGCCCGGGAGATGCAGTTCGGCACCTTCGCTCCCGCGCGTAAGCAGGATCGGCGCTGTAGGGTTCATCGCGCGCAGGCGCACAAAACCTTCGGCCGGATGCTCGGTGCGGAACAGCCCGATCAGGTCCTCATCGGAAACCTTGATGACGTCTGCCCGCGCAGCTACGTAGTGCAGGGTCTGGTCGTACGACTCGGTCATGATGTTGCGGAAGTTGGGATCGTAGCTGATGCGTTTTCCCGCCGCCTTCGCCTCGTCCAGCAGGCGCAGCAACTTGGTGCGAAGCGGGTCGCGCATCAGGCTGATGCACCCGAAGTGCACCCACTCGGCGCCGTCGAGCCAACCCGCGGGGAGCAGACTTGGATCGAACGCCAGGTCCGCGCTATCCTCGCCGATGAAGAAGTATTGCGGTGGCGTGGTCTCGTGCACCATCGCCAGCAGAGGCGGCTTCGCGTAGCGCTGCGTGAAGCGCATATCCAGTCCAGCCGCTTGGCTGAGCGCAGCCAGTTCGTCTCCGAATCGATCCAGGCTGATGCTTCCGGCGAATGCGCTGGGCAGCCCGAGTGTGGCCACCACGCGCGCCACATTCCAGTCCGCCCCCCCGGGGCGCGACAGCCAGCGATCGGGGCCCACGCGGATGAAGTCGGTGAGGGCCTCGCCCGCGCTCACGAAGCGTGGCAAGCCCTGCCGCCGACTTGGCGCGCGCGCCATCTGTTCAGCCAAAGCGCTTCCCCGGTCCGGTTCCATGCGTTTCTTAGACATTCTAAGCGGGGAACGCGGGCGCGGCTCAGACCTGCGGCATCGCAGGTCTAGGTTTAGAGCTCAGCATGTTCAGCCTCAAGCCGTCAGCTGCACTGCACGCTACTCGCCCAGGTAGGCCTGCCGCACTTGCGGATCAGCCAACAGCGCAGCCGAGCGCGCTGCAAGTGCGATCAGTCCGCTTTCCATGACATAGCCGCGGCTGCTCAGCTCGAGAGCCAGCTTGGCGTTCTGCTCCACTAGCAGAACGGTGACGCCCTCGGACGCGACCCTTCTCACGGTCTCGAAGATCCGCTGCACCATGAGCGGTGCGAGCCCCATGCTGGGCTCGTCCAGGAGCAGGAGTTTGGGCGCGCTCATCAGCGCTCGACCGATCGCGAGCATTTGCTGCTCGCCCCCGGAGAGCGTACCAGCTGTCTGGCGGCGTCGCTCGAACAGGCGCGGGAACAGCGCGTACACGCGCTGCAGGTCGGCCTTGATCCCAGCGCCGTCGCGCCGGACATAGGCGCCCATCTCCAGGTTCTCCTCCGCTGTGAGCCGGGCGAACACCTGCCGCCCTTCCGGCACCAGCGCCAGGCCGCGCTCCACCAGCGCGTACGACGGAGCACCGGTAACGTCCTCGCCGCGGTAACGAACCCGCCCGGCCGCGGGCGCCAACATGCCGCAGATCGCCTTGAGTGTAGTCGTCTTCCCGGCGCCGTTCGCTCCGATCAAAGCGACCATTTCGCCCTCTTGCACCGTCAGGTCGATGCCCTTCACGGCGTTGATCCCGCCGTAGGAGATCTTGAGCCCCTTGACCTCAAGCAAGTTCATGGGAGCGCGCCGCCCAGATAAGCCTCGATGACCGCCGGGTCGCCCTGCACGTGCGCCGGCGCGCCCTCGGCGATCTTCTTGCCGTAGTCCAGCACAGCGACGCGGTCGCACAGCCCCATCACCAGCTTGACGTCGTGCTCGATGAGCAAGATCGTGATGCCATCCGCGCGAATCTGTTCGAGCAGACCGCGCAAGGACGCGGTCTCGGTAGCGTTCATTCCTGCCGCCGGCTCGTCCAGCGCGAGCAGCTTGGGATCCGTGGCGAGGGCGCGTGCGATCTCCAACCGACGCTGGTCGCCATAGGCCAGGTTCTTGGCGAGCGCGTGCCCGTGGCGCACGACGCCGACATACTCCAGCAACTCGTGCGCGCGGCGCCGGATCGCAGCCTCCTCGGCGAGTGTCGCTCTGTCGCGCAACACGGCGCCCAGAGCGCCCGCGCGCGCGCGCAGGTGCCGCCCCACCATGACGTTCTCTATCGCGGTCATGTTGGCGAACAGGCGGATGTTCTGGAACGTGCGGGCTATGCCCGCCTCCACGATCAGATTGGGCTTCTTTCCGGTCAGGTCGGTGCCGTTGAACACAACCGCACCGGCGTCGGGCTTATACAGGCCGGTGAGCACATTGAACAGGGTGGTCTTGCCCGCGCCGTTGGGTCCGATCAGCCCGTAGATCTCCCCCGGTTCGATAGCAAGCGACACCTCGCTCAGGGCGAGCAGACCGCCGAACGACTTGCGGATGTTGCGCGCTTCCAGCAGCAGCATGCGGGCCTTAGAGCGTGCCGGGTGCACGCGCCGAAGTAAGCTCACGGCGGCGAGTAGGGGAGGGCCACAAGCCGGCCGGGCGCAACAGCATGACCAGGATCAGGGCCAACCCGAACAGCAGCATGCGCAAGCTCTCCGGATCCAGGATCACCTTGCCAAGGAGCTGTTGCTGCAGCGGTGCCGCGGTATGACGCAACAGTTCAGGTAACGTGGCAAGCATGAGTGCGCCAAGGACGACGCCGGCGACGTGGCCCATGCCACCCAGCACTACCATGCACAGTACAGTGATGGATTCCCACACCACAAAGCTCTCGGGACTGACGAAGCCTTGCAAGCTGGAAAATAAGCCCCCGGCGACGCCGCCGAAGGTGGCACCCATGGCGAAGGCCAGCAGCTTGATGTTGCGCGTGTTGATCCCCATCGCCTGAGCCGCGATTTCGTCCTCGCGTATGGCCACCCACGCGCGGCCGATGCGGGAGTCCTGCAGACGAATGCAAACGAACATCACCAGCATCGCCAACAGCACGAACAGATAGTAGTGCAAGTGAGTACCGGGAAACGAGATTCCCAACAGCGTGTTGGTCTTGGCGAACGACATGCCTTCGATCGTTATCGGATCGATCAAGTTGACGCCCTGGGGCCCGTTGGTGATGTTGATGGGAGCGTTGAGGTTGTTCAGAAAGATACGGATGATCTCGCCGAAGCCGAGCGTAACGATAGCGAGATAATCACCGCGCAGCCGCAGCGTCGGCGCACCCAGCACCACACCGAAGAAAGCCGCCAGCACCGCGCCCATGGGCAGCAGCAGCCACCAGGGGAGGTGGACGCCGAAGTGCGGAGAGGCGAGCAGCGCGTACGCGTAGGCGCCCACCGCATAGAACGCGATGTAGCCGAGGTCCAACAGCCCGGCGAATCCAACCACGATGTTGAGGCCCAACGCGAGCATGGTGTAAAGCAACGCGAGGTCGATGATGCGGACCCAAGTACGTCCCACCGAGGCCTCGAGTGCAAACGGCAGAACAGTCAGCGCGACAACGATCAGCGCTAGGCCCGCCCATCTTGCGCGCGGATCCTGCCGCAAGCGGTGAAGCATCGCCCGCGCGCCAGCTCTCATGCGCGTTCCGATACCCGCTCGCCGAGTAAGCCAGTGGGCCGGAACACCAGAACCGTGATCAGTACCAGGAAAGCGAACACATCCTGGTAGTGGCTGCCCAGGAAACCACCGGTGAGATCACCGACATAGCCCGCACCCAGGCTCTCGATTAGCCCCAGTAACAGGCCGCCCAGCATCGCGCCGGGCAGGTTGCCTATACCCCCCAGCACCGCCGCGGTGAAAGCCTTGAGGCCCAGCACGAATCCCATGTAGTAGTGGGCAATGCCATAGTTGCTGCTGACCAGCACACCGGCGACGGCGGCCAGCGCAGAGCCTATGACGAAGGTGGCCGAGATGATGCGGTTGATGTTGACACCCATCAGGCCGGCCACCACCGGGTTCTCGGCTGTGGCGCGCATGGCGCGCCCTAGACGCGTGAAATGAACCAGCCCCATAAGGCCGGCCATGATCAGCGCCGAAACCAGGATAATCAGGATCTGAACATTGGTGATCGTGGCTCCTGCAAAAGTGTGCGGCGTTGGGGGGATCAGCGCCGGGACGGTGTGGTAGCGTCGACCCCAGATCAGCATGGCCACGGTCTGTAGCAGGATCGAGACACCGATGGCAGTGATCAAGGGCGCCAGGCGTGGCGCGCGCCGTAGCGGCCGATATGCCACGCGCTCGATGGAAAATCCCAGCGTCATGCACACGCCAATGGCTATCACCAGCGCCATCACCCCGACCAGCGGCGCGGGGATCCCCAAGTTGGCACCCAGCAGCAGCTCGATCACGGACAGCGAAACGAGTGCGCCGACCATGACCACCTCGCCATGGGCGAAATTGATCAGACCGAGAATCCCGTAGACCATCGTATAGCCCAGCGCAACCAGGGCGTATACGCTGCCCAAGACCAGCCCATTCAGAATCTGCTGGAGAAAGATAGCCATAAAAAACGGCGCCGGAGGCGCCGTTCGTAGCTTGTTCTAAGAGTGCGCGGGACCCGAGTACTCACCGCTGCTCGGCGGTCGTGTACTGCGCTAGCGGCTCAGCCGCCGACCGTGTCCAGATATTCCCACTTGCCGCCCTTCGCCTGGTAAAGGCTGATGCTGCCGCCTTTGATGTCGCCGTTCTCGTCGAACGCGATGTTGCCGGTGACGCCCTGAAACGTGATGCCGGCCAGTATTGGCAAGTACTTGGCTGGATCGGTGGAGTCTGCCTTCTTCATCGCCTCGAGCAGAACGTTAGTAGCGTCATACGCATAAGGGGCATAGAGCTGAATCTCGATTTTGAACTTGCCCTTGTACTTCTCGGCGAAGGCTTTGCCGCCCGGCATCTTGTCGAGCGGGACACCAGGGGAGGAGGCATACGCGCCCTCGGCTGCATCGCCGGCCAGCTTCAGGAACTCGGCCGTCTGCCCGCCATCGCCGGTGAGGAACTTCGAGCTGATGCCGAGGTTCTTGATCTGTTTCATCATCGGGCCGGCCTGGGAGTCCATCCCGCCATAGAAGATCAGATCCGCATTCTTGCCCTTGATGCTGGTGAGGATAGCGTTGAAGTCAGTCTTGTCGGTACCGGTGAACTCGCGTGTCACGATCTGGCCGCCAGCGGCCTTGGCCGCCTTCTCGAACTCGTCCGCCAGGCCCTGCCCGTAGGCGCTGCGGTCGTCGATGATGGCGATGTTCTTGGCGCCGAGCTTGTGGACAGCGTAATCGCCCAGCACCTTGCCCTGCTGTGCGTCGTTGGCCATTACGCGAAACGCGGTCTTGAAGCCTTGATGGGTATAGGTGACGTTGGTGGCCGAGGGAGAGATCTGGGCGAGCCCGGCGTCATGATAGATCTTCGAGGCCGGGATGGTCGTACCCGAGTTGAGGTGGCCGATCACACCTGCGACTTTGGCATCCACCAGTTTCTGCGCCACGATTGGACCCTGCTTGGGGTCGGCCTGGTCATCCTCACTCTGCATCGAGAAGGTGGCCTTCTTGCCACCGATCGAGACGCCGGCCGCATTGGCCTCGTCCAAAGCAAGGCGCACGCCGTTCTCGTTGTCCTTGCCCAGGTGAGCCACGGGGCCCGTCAGTGGCCCCGCGTGGCCGATTTTGATCGCCTCGTCTTTCGAGCCGCAGCCAGCTAGCGCGAGCGCCGTAGCGGCTGCCACACCCACAACTGCCGTCTTCAAATGGACTGAGAGATCCCCCATGTTCATGGTCTTGTCCTCGAGAAAAATGTGGGCCGGTGGAACGGGCGGATTATTCCGCCTTGTCAAAGAGTTGTCAAACGAGTGCCGGCGCGATGGCGAAGATCATGCGAGGGGGTGAGCCGACACGGAAAAAAAAAGCCGGGGCGAGCCGGCTTAACTTTGCGCCCCCGCAGCGCGTTCACTGCAAGGACAGAATCCACTCCACAATCGTCTTGACGTCGGCGTCCGGCACATTGTTTGGCGGCATAGGGATCCCGCCCCAAGCACCGCTGCCGCCGTTTTTCACCTTGGCGATGAGCTTCGCTTCGGCGCCTTGATCGCCCTTGTATTTCTTAGCGACGTCGTCATAGGACGGCCCTACGAGCTTCTTGTCTATCGCGTGGCACGCCAGGCAGTTGTACTTGTTGGCGAGCTGTTTGGCTTTGGCGGCGTCGGCGGCAGCATGCGCGCCGCTAGCGATGAACATGCCTCCCACGGCGATGGCGGCGACCAGGATCTTCTTCATCGTGAACTTCCTCTCCGTTGAGCAAGGCGAGCGCAATTCTAAAGACTTTCCCGCGCTTTGGAAACTCGCGCCGGGAGCTGCCACCTGGTCTGCAATTCGCGCTCAAGCACGGCAGGCTCCCCAATAGGCGGCAGACATTCAACGCCTCGGCAAACCCATGCGTTGACGCCCGGACGCACAGGCTTTTCCATGGCTTCGGGCAGCCCCGCGATGCCCTCAGCAAGCGCTAGCACGAGCGTCGACGGCGCATAGCGTCCCGCCAACCGGGCTTGCCATGGCGTGATCTCCGCAGCGTTGCCGCGCAAGAACACGGTGGTGGGCGGCATCAAGTGCTCCGCCAAGGCCAGGCACAACGTGGCGAATCCGCTGGGATGCCTCTGCATCTGCGGCAAGAACAGGCGCAGCGCACGTTCCACTGCATCCAGGTAGCGCGGCGCGCCGACCACGTGCGCCAGACGCTGCAAGCTGAGCGCTGCCACCCCGTTGCCCGAGGGCGTGGCGCCGTCCGGTCCCGGCTTGGGTCGCAGGATCAACGGCTCGTGATCGCGGCTGGTGAAGAAGAAGGCGCCGCTGACCCGATCCTCGAATCGTTCCAGCAGCGCTTCCGCAAGCTCGATCGCGAAGCTCAGATCTTCGGGGCGAAAGTCGGTCTGCATCAGCTCCAGCAGCGCCGCAAGCAAGAAAGCGTGATCGTCCAGATAGGCGTTGAGGTGTGCGCGCCCCTTGTACGTCGCCAGCAGACGTCCCTCGCGCCACAGCGTGGCGCGCAAGAAGTCCAACGCACGGCGCGCCGATGCAACCCAGTCCGCACGGCCCAATGCGCGTCCGGCACGGGCCATCCCTTGGATCATCAATGCGTTCCAGGAAGCCAGGACTTTCTCGTCGCGGCCCGGACGCACCCGCTGCTCGCGGGCTGAGAACAGCTTGGCGCGCGCCCGCGCCACCAAGGCCTCGGCCGTCGGCAACGCCAAGTCGAGCGACGCCGCGACCTTGTCGATCGGCTGCGCTATATAGAGGTGCCAGTGCTCGCTCTCGAAGTTGGGCGCCCGGGTCAAACCGAAGTGTGCGCTGGCCACCGCGTACTCGTCTTCTTCGAGCAACTGTGCAACCTCATCGCGGGTCCACACGTAGTACTTGCCCTCCACGTGTTCGGAGTCGGCATCCAGCGAGGAGTAATAGCCGCCTTCGGGTGACTGCATCTCGCGCATCACCCAGGCCGCAGTCTGTTCGGTGACGCGCCGGAACAGCTCATCGCCGGTCACCAGCCAGGCTTCAGCGTACAGACGCAGCAGGGGCCCGTTGTCGTACAGCATCTTCTCGAAGTGCGGGATCATCCAGCGCTCGTCTACGCTGTAGCGGCAGAAGCCGCCGCCGAGCTGGTCGTAGATGCCGCCTTCGGCCATTTTGCGCAATGTGAGCAGCGATATCTGGCGAGCGGATTCGTCGTCGTCGATCACGCCCCGACTCAAGGCGAGGTCCAGCTCGGCCGGATGGGGAAACTTGGGCGCGCCGCCCAGGCCGCCGTGCGTTGGATCGAACATGCGTTTCAGATCCGCAAGCGCCGCGGACACCGGCGCGGCTACGAGCGTCACTTCGCGAGTGGGCGGTGGTGCAACGGTGCTCTCGAGCAAAGATACGAGTTCCGCGTTCTGCACGGCGATGGCCTGGCCCTGCTCGCGGTAGACCGACGCTACCCTCTCGAGCAGATCGCCGAAGCCGGGCAGGTTATAGCGGGGCGTCTTGGGAAAGTAGGTGCCGCCGAAGAACGGTTTCTGATCCGGTGTCAGGAACATCGTCAGCGGCCAACCACCAGCGCGCTGCGTCAGTAGATGGTGCGCAGTCTGATAGATCTGATCGATATCGGGCCGCTCCTCGCGGTCTACCTTGATGTTGACGAAGTGGCGGTTCATCGTGGCCGCGATGTCCGGGTCTTCGAAGGACTCGTGCGCCATGACGTGACACCAATGGCACGCAGAATAGCCCACCGACAACAGAATCGGCCGGTCCAGCTCGCGCGCCAGCCGCAGCGCGTCCTCGCCCCATGGATACCAATCCACTGGGTTGTTTGCGTGTTGCAGGAGATAGGGGCTGGTCTGCTGCGCGAGTCGATTGGGCATGGCAGAAAGAAGAGACCGGTCGGGAGTCAGGAGCGTGTTCCCTTCCCGGGAGCTGGGATTGCTACAGGCCCAGTGTAGCCCACAACTGGTCGACTCGCGCCTTGACCTCTCCATCCATGGCGATGATCCTGCCCCACCTGCGCGCGGTTTCGCCCGGCCATTTGTTGGTGGCGTCGATCCCCATCTTCGAGCCCAGTCCCGAGACCGGGCTAGCAAAGTCCAGGTAGTCTATCGGCGTGTTCTGCGCAATGATCGTATCGCGCGCTGGATCCACCCGCGTCGTCATCGCCCATATGACCTCTTTCCAATCGCGCACATCGACATCGTCATCGACCACCACGATGAACTTGGTGTACATGAACTGGCGCAGGAACGACCAGATGCCGAACATGACGCGCTTGGCGTGCCCCGGGTATTGCTTGCGCATGCTGGCCACTGCCAGCCGATAGCTGCAGCCCTCGGGCGGCAGGTAGAAGTCCACGATCTCGGGAAACTGCCTGGTGAGCAGCGGAACGAACACCTCGTTCAGCGCCGCGCCAAGGATGGCCGGCTCGTCCGGCGGTTTGCCCGTGTAGGTGCTGTGATAGATCGGCGCGCGCCGCAGGGTGATACGGTCGAGCGTGAATACCGGGAACTGCTCCTGCTCGTTGTAATAGCCAGTGTGATCGCCGAATGGCCCCTCGAGCGCAACCTCGCCGGGCTGAATGTGGCCTTCGAGCACGATTTCGGCGCTCGCGGGAACCTGCAATGAGGAGCCCAGGCACTTCACCAGCTCGGTGCGCGCACCGCGCAGCAGCCCCGCAAACTGGTATTCGCTCAACGTGTCCGGCACCGGCGTCACCGCCGCCAGGATGGTGGCCGGATCGGCGCCCAGCGCGACGGCGACCGGGAACGGCTGGTCCGGGTTCACCAGGCAGTGGTCGCGGAAGTCGAGCGCGCCGCCGCGGTGGGCCAGCCAGCGCATGATCACTTTGTCGCGGCTGAGCACCTGCTGGCGGTAGATGCCCAGGTTCTGACGCGCTTGGTTCGGCCCGCGCGTGACCGTCAGCCCCCAGGTAATGAGCGGGCCGGCATCGCCCGGCCAGCAGGTCTGAATCGGCAGCCGCGACAGATCGACGTCGGCACCTTCCCATACGATCTCCTGACAGGGGGCACCGGAGCGTTCCTTGGGCGCCATGTCCAATACCTTCTTCAGCACGGGCAGCTTGTCCCAGGCGTCCTTCAGGCCCCGAGGCAGCTCGGGCTCCCTGAGATAGGCGAGCAGCTTGCCGACCTCGCGCAACCCGTCGACTGATTCCTCGCCCATGCCTAGCGCAACGCGCTTGGCGCTGCCGAACAAATTGCCGAGCACGGGTATGGTGTGCCCCTTGGGCTTTTCGAACAGGATTGCCGGCCCGCCCTGCTTGAGACACCGGTCGCAGATCTCGGTCATCTCCAGGCGGGGCGAGACTTCTGCGACGATGCGCTTGAGCTCGCGCTGCGCCTCCAGCAGGGCGATGAAGTCGCGCAGGTCGTTGTATCGCACCGTCTTGACTGGATCAGATCACAGGGTTCGACCCGCCGTCCATCGCAACGATGGCGCCCGTCACATAGCTCGCCCGCTCCGAGGCGAGGAAGAGCACGACGTTGGCGATCTCATCGGCGCTCGCGAAACGCCGCAGCGGTACCCTGGCTTGCGCGTTTGCCAGCACTTCGTCTTCGGTCGTCTTGCGCACGGAAGCTTCCAGGCGCAGCGCTTCCTTGACACGGTCGGTGAGCGTGGCTCCCGGGTTGACAGCGTTGATCCGGACACCCTTTGGTGCGTATACCTGAGACAGACCCACCGTGGCGAGCATCAGCGCCGAGTTGGCCGCCCCGCCCGGCAAGTGGATGGGACTGGCGACCTTGCCGCCCATGCCGATGACGTTGACCACATTGCCCTGGCTGCGCGCGGCCATGCCCGGAAGCGCTGCATCCATCGCATGGATGTAGGTGAAGTATTTCGCGTCCATCGCCGCGTGCCAGGCGCTCGCATCCAGCTCATCCGGAAGGTAGCGTTTGGCCGCGCCGGCAGAGTTCACCAGGATGTCTATGTCGCCGAGCTTGTCGATGACCTCGCGCACCATGTCGCGCGCGGCCTCGGCGCGCGTCAGATCTGCCGCCACCCATAACGTCGCACCGAAAGCAGCGGTTGCCCGCTCCAGGTTCTCGCGGCTGCGCGATGCGATTGCGACCTTGGCACCCTCGGCAAGAAACGCACGCGCGCACGACAGCCCGATGCCTTTGCTGCCTCCGGTGACCAGAACAACCTTCCCCTCCAGATCCAGCTTCACTTGCTGCCCTCCGCCAATGAACCCAGTGGGCGACTATAGGTGGCCGGCCAGCCAGAGGCAACAGTCAACTCGTTGTCGGGAGTAGATACGCCAGCACGATGCCAGCGAAAACCACGGCGCCGACCCAGCTGTTGTCCCGAAAAGCGCGAAAGCAGTTTTGCGGATCCCGGCCGCGGATTAGCGTGTATTGGTATAGGGCCAAGCCGGATGCGCACAGAAGTCCAGCGAAGTACGGCCACGCGAGCTTGAGGGACCAGCCGATGCCGGACATCACGCTCAAGAAGGCGGCGTGGCACAACATCACGGCCGCGACGTCGTAGCGTCCGAACAGGATGGCCGAGGTCCGAATCCCGATCTTGCGGTCGTCGTCGCGATCGACCATGGCGTACTCGGTGTCGTAGGCCATGGTCCAGAAGATGTTGGCGAGGAGCAGCCACCAGGTAGTGGCCGGCAGATGCTTGGTTTGCGCCGCATACGCCATGGGGATCCCGAAGCCGAAGGCCACACCCAGGTAAGCCTGGGGCAGAGCGAGAAAGCGCTTGGTAAACGGGTACGTGACGGCGAGGAACAGCGCACACACGGACAGCACGACGACCAGGCGGCCAAGCGGCAAGATGAGCAGGAAAGCGATCAGCGCGAGCGCCGCCGCTAAGATCCACGCTTCTTTCGGGCTCACCAGGCCGGCTGCCAGCGGCCGGTCGCGGGTGCGCGTCACATGCGGGTCGAAGTTGCGGTCCGCGAAGTCGTTCACCGCTACGCCGGCCGAGCGCATCAGCAGCGTTCCAATCGCGAAGATCCAGACGATCTTCCAGTTCGGCCGCCCGCTGGTGCTCGTCCAGAGCGCCCACAGTGTGGGCCACAGCAGCAGCAGAGTGCCGATCGGCTGGTCCAGCCTCAGCAGCTTCTCATACAGATCCAGTCGCCGCAGGATCGCTGACAGATTCACGCTTGTTTTCGCAGCGCGATGGCGGCGAGGATGCCCTGCATGATTGCCACCGGCGTGGGCGGGCAGCCAGGCACCGCCACGTCTACCGGGATCACGTTCGCCACGCGCCCGCAGCTCGCGTAGCTCTCGCCGAAGATGCCGCCGCTGCAGCCGCAGTCGCCCACGGCAACGACCAGCTTGGGCTCGGGCGTCGCATCAAAGGTGCGCTTGAGCGCCGATTCCATGTGGCGTGACACCGGTCCTGTCACTAGCAGCATGTCGGCGTGGCGCGGGCTGGCCACAAATCGGACACCCAGACCCTCGAGATTGTGGTATGGGTTGTTCGTGGCGTGTATCTCGAGCTCGCACCCGTTGCACGAACCGGCATCCACGTGGCGGATGGTGAGCGCGCCGGCGAACCAGCGCAGTATTGAATTGCTTAGGCGCTGCTGCAACACGCGCAGCGCCTCATCGGGTTCCGGTGGCGGCTCGGTCACGATGCCTGTGTGCGCGATTTTCTTGAGGATCTGGTACATGGCTCAACGTCTCAGGCGAATCTCACAGGTCGACGCCGCTGTAGCTCAAGTTGAAGGACTTGTTGATCAGCGGAAAGTCGGGAACGATGTTGCCGATCACGGCATGCTCCAATAGCGGCCAGTTCTGCCATGAAGGATCGTGGGGGTGAACCCGGCGCAGCGATCCGTTGGGCCCAGTATGGACCGCGATCAGCACTTCACCACGCCAGCCCTCGACCCAGCCCAGCCCCAAACTGTTGTCGATCGGCACGGGAAGATCGGCTCGCATCTCTCCGCGGGGCAGCCGGTCCAGGATCACCCAGCACAGGTCGAGCGACTCCATGACTTCCTCGAAGCGGACCGTTACGCGCGCCGCAACGTCACCGTTTCGATGGGAGGCCATGCGCACGTCCAAGGTGTCGTAGGGCAGGGGAGGAAACTGCACGCGAAGATCCCAGGACATCCCGCTGGCGCGTCCCGCCAGACCGCACAAGCCGAGCCGGTCAGCCAGCTCCGGCGCGACGCGCCCCGCGGCGATGAAGCGGTCCTGCAGTCCGGGGTGCTCGTCGAAGATGACCTTGAGCCCACGCACCTCCGCACGCAGCGCGCTGATCTGAGCACGCATGGCCTGCACGCCTTCCTCGTCGATGTCGCGTGCTACGCCCCCGGCAACGATTGCGTCCATCAGATAACGATGCCCGAACAGTGCGCGGTTGAGCCGCAGCATGTCCTCCTTGAGCCGCGACAGCTGCGCCAGCCCGAACGCGAGCCCGGCGTCGTTTGCCAGGAAACCCAAATCGCCAAGATGGTTGGCGATGCGCTCCCGCTCCAACAGCAGCGCGCGCAACCACTGAGCGCGCTCGGGCGGCGTGAAAAAGGCAGCACCCTCTGCCGCCATGCAGTAGGCCCAAGCGTACGCAACCGTCGAATCGCCGCTGATGCGGCCGGCCAGAAGCGCGCCGTCCAGGATGTTCAACGTCTCAAAGCGCTTCTCGATGCCCTTGTGCTTGTACCCGAGCCGTTCCTCCAGGCGCAGCACGCGCTCGCCCACGACCGAGAATCGGAAGTGGCCCGACTCGATGGTGCCCGCGTGCACCGGCCCCACCGGGATCTCGTGCACGCCGTCGCCGCCGACCTGCACGAACGGGTAGCCATCCACTTCGCCGGGATAAGTCGCGCCCGCGTCGAAGCCCGAGCGCAGGGGAAACTCATGCGTGGGCCAGGCCGCGTGGCGCAGCCATTGCCGGTTGTCTTCGGCGTCGGTGGCGCGCACGCCCAGCAGATCGAACGCTGCGCGCTGCATGCGGTTGGCGGATGGGAAGATGTCCGATACATCCGGGAACTCCGGCTGTCCAGAGGGAACTCTCAGGGTGAGCCATACGAGTCCTGAGCGCACGGTAAGCGTCATGTGGACCTCGAAGTGAGCGCCCTCGGCGAGCTCGGAGGCCCATAGCGCGACGATGCGCCCGCCTTTGCCGCGCACCTGCTGCGCCAGCGCTCGCCACTGCTCCGCATCCACGCTCCCTTGCCATACCGGCATGGCGCCAGGGACGGGCCTCATCTCGACTGGGAAGTCTTCAACTTTCATCCGATGAGCCTCGCTGCGGTGCGATACCATTCGGCCAGGTACGGCGGGATATAGAGGCCGAGCAGCAGCACGAACAGCAGATGCAGGAAGACTGGCAGCAGCGCAGGCGGGTGGGGCAGGCGCTGTGCCGTGGTCGCGCCGAATACCATCGCCTGCACTTTGCTGAAGATGGCCGCGAAGGCGACTCCCAGCGCACCCAGCAGCAACGGCGCGGCCCACGGTTGCTGTTGCATGGCCGTGGTGAGAATCAGGAACTCGCTGGCGAACAGGCCAAACGGCGGCATCCCGAGGATGGCGATGCTGCCCAGCATCAAGCCCCAGCCTACCGCCGGGCTGGTCTGGATCAGCCCGCGGATGTGGTCGATGACCTGTGTACCAGTCTTCTGCGCCGCGTGCCCCACAGCGAAGAAGATGGCCGACTTGGTCAGCGAATGCGCGGTCATGTGCAACAGTCCAGCGAAGGAGGCCACGGGCCCGCCCATGCCGAAAGCGAAAGTGATGATCCCCATGTGCTCGATGGACGAGTAGGCGAACAATCGCTTCACGTCTTTCTGCCGCGACAGGAACAGCGCGGCCACCACCACCGACAGCAGCCCGAAGCCCATCATGAGGTGACCCGCCAGGTGCGAGCCGAGCGCGCCATCCACCAGCACCTTGTTGCGCACGACCGCGTATAGGGCAACGTTCAGCAGCAGCCCCGAGAGCACCGCCGAGATGGGCGTCGGACCCTCGGCGTGTGCATCCGGCAGCCAGTTGTGTAGCGGCACGAGCCCCACCTTGGTTCCATAACCAACCAGCACGAACACGAACGCGATGGAAAGCACGTTCGGCTCGAGCTGGCCTTGCACCGCATTCAAGTGAGTCCACAGCAATGCGGTACCGCCCGCGCCCAGAACCTTTTCCGCCGCCAGATACAGCAGGATGGTGCCGAACAGCGCTTGTGCGATGCCCACGCCGCACAAGATGAAGTACTTCCATGCCGCCTCGATGCCGGCCGGAGTTCGATACAGGCTCACCAGCAGCACCGTGGCCAGGGTCGCCGCCTCCATCGCTACCCACAGAAGGCCCACATTGTTGGTCAGCAACGCGAGCAGCATGGTGAAGGTGAACGTCTGGTACATGCTGTGGTACAGGCGTAACCGCGCCGCCGACAACTTACCGCGCTCCTGCTCCACGCGCATATAGACGCGGCTGAACAACGCGGTCGTGAAAGCGACGAAGGCGGTGAGCGCGACTAGGAAGACATTGAGAGCGTCGACGAAGAACAGCTCATGCCACGCGCTCATCGGCCCTTGCGAGACGATGCGAGCGGTCAGCGCAGCCGCGGCGAGCAGGGTGAGGAGGCTCATGGATGCGTTCAGGTCCGCGGCCCACGGACGGTTGCCTCTCAGCGCCAGCAGCAGCGCTCCAATGAGCGGCACCCCCAGCACCAGCGCGATCTCGATCACGCCTTCTCCTTCAGCTTCTCCAGATGATGGATGTCGAGGCTGTCGAAGGTTTCGCGGATCTGGAAGAAGAAGATACCGAAGATGAAGGTGCCCACCAGCACGTCCAGCGCGATGCCCAGCTCCACCACCATGGGCATGCCGTAGGTGGCGCTGGTGGCCGCGAAGAACAGGCCGTTCTCCATGGCCAGAAAGCCGATCACCTGCGGCACCGCCTTGCGCCGGGTGATCATCATCAGAAACGAGAGCAGCACGCTGGCCATTGCGATTCCCAGCGAGCTGCGGGTGATGGTGCCCGCCAGCTGGGAGATCGGCAGAGCCAGATTGAAGGCGATGATCACCACCACAATGCCCACCAGCATGGTGGTGGGGATGTTCAGCAGCGTCTCGATGTCCCAGCGGATGTTCAGCCGGTCGATCAATCGGTGCAGCAGCCAGGGCAGCGCGACCACCTTGAGCCCGAGCGTCAGCCCGGCCGAGAAATACAAGTGCGGCTGGTGGGTGGCCAGCGCGACCACTGCAGTGTTGACCGCCAGGACCAACCCCTGCAGCGCGAACAGATAGATCAGCCGCAAAATGCGCCGCTGCGACACCATGGCGAAGGCGATGAGCAACAGCAGGCATGCCATGAGGTTGATCAGCTGATGGCTCAACGGCAACGTCATCCAGCGCTCCCCAGCAGCAGTCGCGTCAGCATCCCGAGCACTGCGAGCAGGAATGCCATCCCCAGGAATTCGGGCACGCGGAAGATACGCATCTTCGCTGACACGGTTTCCAGCACCGCCAACGCGGCGCCGCCCAGCAGCAGCTTGACCAGAAAGACCAGAACCGACAGCGGCATCATCGCCCACTGTCCCGCGGCCGCAATGCCCCAGGGCAGGAACAACGCGATGCCGATGCTGGTATAGGTCATCAGCTTGAGCGCGTGCGCCCATTCCAGCAGCGCCAGGTGCCGGGCCGAATACTCGAGAACCAGCGCCTCATGGATCATGGTCAGCTCCAGGTGTGTGGAGGGATTGTCGACGGGAATGCGCGCGTTCTCGGCCAGCAGCAGCATGACGAAGGCTACCGCGGCAAAAGCCAGACTCGGATAGAGCGTCAACTCGCGGTGCGCGAGCGTTTCGACGATGGTGGTGAGTGCGGTGGACTGGCTGATCAGCGCGGGCGTGAAGAACACCATCAGCAGTGCCGGCTCCGCCAGGCTCGCCACCAGCATCTCGCGCCGCGCCCCGAGCGACCCGAAGGCGGTGCCCACGTCCATAGCGGCTAACGCCATGAACACGCGGGCGAGCGCGAACAGCCCCACCAACGCGATGACGTCCGCCGCAGGCGAGAACGGCAGGTCGGTGGCCAGGATCGGGACGATGCTTGCCGCCAGCACCATGCAGCCGAACACCGTGTAGGGTGCGAAGCGAAACAGCCAAGACGCGTTGTGCGCCAGGACCGCGTCCTTGTGGAACAGCTTGAGGATCACGCGGTAAGGTTGCAGCACACCGGGGCCCGACTTGTTTTGCAGCCAGGCACGGCACTGATTGACCCAACCCAGCATGAGCGGTGCCAGCGACACCGCCAATAGGGTCTGGAATAGTTGAGAAGCGAGATAGCCCGGATTCATCTGCCTCGGTAAGGCTCGTCACTGGATCAGCAACAGCAGCACCAGCAGCGTGGCGAAGCTGTAGATCAGGTACAGATGAATGCGTCCGTGATGGAGGAAGCCCACCAGCGAGGAAAGCCACTCCGCCGCCCTCATCACCGGCACGTATAGCCAGTACCACACGCGATCTTCGATGCTTGACCGGTACACGGGCCGCACGTCGAACGGGCTCGGCTGCGAGCGCTCGAGCTTGAAGAACGGTTCGAAGATCTGTTTGATGGGCTGGCCGAAGCCCTCTGCCGAATCCTGCATGCGGGCGTCGAGCCGCCCGAAACCGCAATCCCAGGGCGCGGAGCGGCGCACGCGCCCATGGTAGAAGCGCCGCACGAGCAGGAAGCTGACGAGGACGGTCAGCACAATCCCGAGCAGGAACAGCAACGGGCTGTAGCTGGCGCGCTCCGGCCGGAGGGCGGTGAGAAACAGCCAGCTCGATCCCTGCATGCTGTCTTCGAGCGTTGCGCCTACCAGGGCGCGCGCGATCGGATCCATGGCCACGATGACGGACACCGGCAGCAGGCCGAGCAGGACACACCAGATCGCCAACCACAGCAGGCCGGCGCGCTCCCATGGGCCCGCATCGTGCGCCTGCGCGAGCTCTTCGCGCGGCAGCCCGAGGAAAACCACGCCGTAGAACTTGACCATCACGTAGCCGGCAACCGCCACGGCCAGCGCCAGCGCTGCGGTGACAACGGGCACCAGCATGCTGAGGTAGGAGTTGGGCAGGCTGGGCGAGAGCAGGAACGCCTGGAACAGCATCCACTCCGAGGCGAAGCCGTTGAGCGGCGGCAGCCC
>Ga0335084_10000132_pt1 | contig 52166 bp, 53 predicted proteins | sample Lox_Sample_44_FD_206721 | JGI IMG/M metagenome (GOLD analysis project Ga0335084, IMG submission 206721) | Soil microbial communities from Loxahatchee National Wildlife Refuge, Florida, United States - Lox_Sample_4.4 | ecosystem: Environmental > Terrestrial > Soil > Wetlands | place: USA...
CTGCAGGCGGACGTGGCGCGATGCGCGAATGCGCTCGCGCGCGAGGGCCTGGGGCGGGGACAGCGCTTCCTCATCTCGATGCCCACGACGCCCCAGGCCGTCATCGCGTTCTATGCCGCGATCCGCATCGGCGCGATCCCCGCGCTCATCCACCCGCTCTCCACCCCGGCGGAAATCACCCAGTACCTCGACGCAACGGGCGCCCGCGTGGCGCTCACGCTCGACGCGTTCTATCCGGGCATCGCGGGTGCGAAGCCCCGCGTGCCGCTGGAACGCATCATCCTCGCGCGCGTTGCGGACTATCTCCCCGGCTTCAAGCGCCTCGCCTTCTGGCTTGCGCGCGGACGCAGGATCGCGCGCGTGCCCGCCGATACGCGCGTGCGCTGGTGGAACCAGATGATGCGCGCGCCCGCACCCTCGGCTCCCGTGAGCACCGCGCTCACGAACGATCCGGCCGTGATCCTCTTCTCGGGAGGCACCACCGACCGCCCGAAGGGAATCGTCCTATCGCACCGCAACTTCGTCGCCGAGGGCATGGAGGCGGCCGCCTGGTGCGGGCTGGGCGCGGGCGACTCGATGCTCGCCGTGCTGCCGATCTTCCACGGCTTCGGCCTGGGCGTCTGCATCAACGCGACCCTGATGGCCGGCGGCAAGGCGATCCTCGTGCCGCAGTTCGGCGCGGCGATCGTCGCGAAGCTGTTGCGCGAGGAGCGGCCCAGCGTGCTGGTGGGGGTGCCCACGATCTACGAGGCGCTCACCCGCGATCCCACGCTCGCGAACGCGGACCTGTCGTGCGTGAGGGCCTGCTTCTGCGGGGCGGATACGTTGCCGCGGCCGGTCAAGGAGGCCTTCGAGGCGATGGTCGCGCGCAGCGGCGGACGCGTGAAGCTGCTCGAGGGCTACGGGCTCACCGAGGCGGTCAACGGGATCATGGCGACACCGCTCACCGAGTACCGCGAAGGCTCGATGGGCGTTCCGCTGCCCGACATCTGCGCGAAGATCGTGGCCGCCGGCGGCATCGACGAGGCCCCTGCCGGCACGGAGGGCGAGATCTGCGTCTCGGGGCCGGCGGTGATGCTGGGTTATCTCGACGATCCGCAGGCCACGGCCGGGGCGCTGAGGAAGCACGCCGACGGCCGGACGTGGCTGCACACGGGCGACCTCGGGCGCATGGACGCCGACGGCTTCTTCTATTTCTCGGCGCGCCTCAAGCGCATGATCAAGTCGTCGGGCTTCAACGTGTATCCGGCCCAGGTGGAGGATGTGCTGCGCGCCCATCCGGATGTGCTCGAGGCCTGCGTGATCGGAGTGCCCGATCCGCACCAGGTCGAGCGCGTGAAGGCCTGCATCGTGGCGCGCGATCCGGAAAAGGCGGGACCCGAGCTGGGCGAGAGGCTCATCGCTCATTGCCGCGAGCGCCTCATCAAGTGGTCGTGTCCCCGCGAGGTGGAGTTCATGGCGGAGCTTCCGCTCACGAAGGTCGGCAAGGTCGATTACCGGGAGCTGGTACGGCGCCACGAGGCGCGCGAGGAGACCCACGCATGACCCTTCCCGCGCAAGCGCACGGCGGCGAGCGCGTCGCCGCGGCGCTCGAATCCCACGGGGTCCGTTGCATCTTCACCCTTTGCGGAGGGCACATCTCGCCGATCCTCGTCGCGGCGAAGGCTCGCGGCATCCGCATCCTCGACGTGCGCGACGAGGCGACCGCGGTCTTCGCGGCCGATGCGATGGCGCGAATCACGGGAGCGCCGGGAGTGGCGGCGGTGACTGCGGGGCCGGGGCTCACCAACACGATCACCGCGCTGAAGAACGCTCAGCTCGCGCAGTCGCCGGTGCTGCTTCTCGCCGGGGCCGCGCCCACCGCGCTGCAAGGCCGCGGCGCGTTGCAGGACATCGACCAGGAATCGCTGGTGCGGCCGCACGTGAAGTCGATGAAGCGGGTGCGCCGCGTTGCCGGCCTGGGTCCCTCGGTGGAGGAAGCGCTGCGCGCGTGCCGCGAAGGGGTTCCCGGACCGGTGGTCGTCGAATGCCCGGTCGACCTGCTGTACGAGGAGAAGCTCATCCGCGGCTGGTATGCCGATGCCGCGGGCAAGGGAGATGCGATCGGCGACCGGATGCTTCGCTGGTACCTGAACCGGCATGCGGCTCGCCTTTTCGCGGGAAGCGAAGAGGCGTACGTCCCCGCAGAGAGCGTCGAAGAGCAGCCGATGCCGGATGCTTCTTCCCTCGCACGCGCGGTCGAGGCGCTCGCCAGGGCACAGCGCCCGCTCATCGTCCTGGGAAGCCAGGCGCTGGTCGAATCGCGCGAGGCCGGGAGGGTCGCCCAGGCGGTCGATCGCCTCGGCGTCCCGGCATACCTCTCCGGGATGGCCCGGGGCCTCCTGGGCCGCGATCATGCGCTCCAGATGCGGCACGAGCGAAGGAAGGCGTTGCGCGAATCCGATTGCGTGCTGCTCGCGGGTGTGCCTTGCGATTTCCGCCTCGACTACGGCAAGCACGTGCGCCGTTCGGCGACGCTCATCGCCGCCAACCGCAGCCGCCACGACGCGCGGCTCAACCGCAAGCCGACGATCGAGGCGATCGGGGACGCGGGCCGCTTCCTGGTGGCGGCCGCCGGCGCGATGCGGGACCGGGCGAAGCGCCCCGATTGGATCGCCACGCTCCGGGCCCGTGATGCCGAGCGCGAGACGCAGATCGACCGGCAAGGCGCGGAGCGCGGCGAGCACGTGAATCCGGTGGCTTTCTTCCGCGCCCTCGAGCGCATCGCCGGCGAGGACGCGATCTTCGTCGCCGACGGCGGGGATTTCGTCGCCACCGCGGCGTACATCCTGCATCCGCGCCGGCCCCTCAGCTGGCTGGATCCGGGCGCCTTCGGCACGCTCGGCGTGGGCGCGGGCTTCTCGCTCGGCGCGGCGGCGGCGCGGCCGGGCGCCGAGATCTGGCTGGTGTGGGGCGACGGGGCGAGCGGCTACGGCTTGTCGGAGATCGACACTTTCGTTCGCCATGGAATAGCCGTGATCGCGGTGGTCGGCAACGACGCGGCCTGGACGCAGATCGCCCGCGAGCAGGTGAAGATGCTGGGCGACGCGGTGGGCACGGTCCTCGCGCGCACCTCCTATCACGAGGTGGCGCGGGGTTTCGGCGCCGCGGGCCTGGAGGTTCGCAGCGACGCCGAGGTGGAAGGCGCGCTCGCCGAGGCGCGCCGCATCGCGGCCGCCGGAAGGCCGGTGCTGGTCAACGTGTGGCTCGACAGGACCGAGTTCCGGGAGGGATCGATCTCGATGTAGCGGCCGCCGGTTCCTACAGGATCACCCCGTACGGCCAGTTCTCCCGCACGACCTGCGCCGGCAGCTTGCGCAGCACCTCGATCGCGAAAGCGGTGTCCGAGGACGAGAGCGCATGCAGCGCGTGGGCGCGCAGGAGCACCTGGAGGGCCTTGCCGAACATCGGCGGATCGAGCATCTCGCCCTGGAACTTGATGGCCCCGCCCAGCAGCGCGTCGGCCTCGATGGCGGCCTTGAGGATCGCGATGCGGGTCTTGATCTCCGAGGGCGAGGGCGTGAAGGCCACCTTGCACGGATGGATGTGCGACGGGTGGATCACCTGCTTGCCCGATAGCCCCAGCGAGGCTTCTTCCAGCGCGTGCCGGTAGACCACGCGCGACTCGTCGTCGCCGTGCAGGTCGAGCCAGCGGCGCACGTCGTCGGGCTCGACGATTTCCTCGGGCATGGTGGTCTGGCCGATCAGCGTCTCCACCGCGCCGATCACGCCCTTGCCCGCGATGCGCGCCTCGAAGAGGATGTCGTGCAGGTAGAACTTGAGCTCCTCGATCCAGTTGCGCGGCGTGATGTGGATGCCCATCGCCTTGGAGAAGTCGTGGATGCCGAACACCACGTGCTTCACCGCCGGGTATTGCATGAGCTCGGGCGCGATCTTGAGCGACTTGGGATGCTCGATGATCGGCTGGATGGTGATGCGGTGGTTCAGGCCCGCGAGCACCGCCGAGAGGTCGCGGATCTCCGGCGCCCCGTAGGCCTCGCCCGCCTTGGCGAGCATCACCACGTCGAAGCTGTCCGCGAGGTCGCGCACCAGCTGCAGGTCCTTGTCGTACTCGTCGGTGCGGAAGGGATTGATGCGCACCGCGATCTGCACTTCCTTCTTGCGCGGCATGCCCGGAAGCTCGCGGCGCAGCAGCTCGCGGCTCATCTCCTTCTGCCGGCAGCCGTCCTCGAGGTCGAAGAGCAGGGTGTGCGCCGCGGTGTTCCACGCATGCTTGCGGAAACGCTGCGCGGCTTGCTCCAGGTCCTCGTAGATGCCGAGCGACGGGGCGTACTTGACCGGCGGGTAGTAGATCTGGATCCCGGGCCAGTAGTCGCCGAGGATGCCGGCCTCGGCCGGCGCCGCAGGCGCGGAAGCCGATGGGGGTTGGAGGACCGCGTTCATCGGCCCAACGTAGCACCGCTTGTTGCGCTGCGTCAATTTGGCGCCGCCGGGCCCGTGCGAACTTCCCGGGATCCCTATGCTATAAATCGAAGCATTCCAGAGGAGAGGCTCGTCATGTCCACCATCGAATCGGTGCTGCAGGAAACGCGGGTCTTCGACCCGCCCGCCGAGCTCCAGAAGTCCGCCAACATTCCCGGGATGGCCGCCTACCGCGCGATGGTCGCGGAAGCCGAGAGCGACTTCGAGGGATTCTGGGCGAAGCACGCGCGCAACGAGCTCCTCTGGAGCAAGCCCTTCACGAAGGTGCTCGACGAGGGCAACGCGCCGTTCTTCAGGTGGTTCCACGACGGCGAGCTGAACGCCTCCTACAACTGCCTCGACCGGCACCTGAAGACGCAGCCCGACAAGGTGGCCATCATCTTCGAGGCCGACGACGGCAAGGTCACGAAGGTCACCTATCGCGAGCTGCACCAGCGCGTGTGCCAGTTCGCCAACGCGCTGAAGGCCCGGGGCATCAAGAAGGGCGAGCGCGTCCTCATCTACATGCCGATGTCCGTGGAGGCGGTGGTCGCGATGCAGGCGTGCGCGCGCATCGGCGCCACGCACTCCGTGGTGTTCGGCGGCTTCTCCGCGAAGAGCGTGCAGGAGCGCATCGTGGACGCGGGCGCCGTGGCACTCGTCACCGCCGACGGCCAGATGCGCGGCGGCAAGGAGATCCCGTTGAAGCCCGCGTGCGACGAGGCGATCGGCCTGGGCGGCTGCGAGGGGCTGCGCACGATGATCGTGTACAAGCGCACCGGCTCCGCCATTTCCATGAAGGAAGGGCGCGACCACTGGTGGCACGACGAGGTGAAGGGCCAGCCCGGCGAGTGCGAGCCCACGTGGGTCAACGCCGAGCACCCGCTCTTCATCCTTTATACGTCCGGCTCGACCGGCAAGCCCAAGGGCGTCCAGCACTCCACGGGCGGATACCTGCTGCACGCGATCCTCACGATGAAGTGGGTGTTCGACAGCAAGCCCAACGATGTCTTCTGGTGCACGGCCGACGTGGGCTGGGTGACGGGCCACACCTACATCGCCTACGGGCCGCTCGCGGTCGGCGCCACCGAGATCATCTTCGAGGGCGTGCCGACCTACCCGGATGCGGGGCGCTTCTGGAAGATGATCCAGGACCACAAGGTGAACGTCTTCTACACGGCGCCCACCGCGATCCGCTCGCTCATCAAAGCGGGCGGCGACCTGCCGAAGAAGTACGACCTCAAGTCGCTGCGCATCCTCGGGACCGTGGGCGAGCCGATCAATCCCGAAGCGTGGATGTGGTACTACAACACGGTGGGCGGCGGCCGCTGCCCGATCGTGGACACGTGGTGGCAGACCGAGACAGGCGGCCACATGATCACGCCGCTGCCGGGAGCCACCCCGTTGAAGCCGGGCTCCTGCACGCTGCCGTTGCCGGGGATCATCACCGACATCGTGGACGAAACCGGCCACTCGGTCGGCAAGGGCAAGGGCGGGATCCTCGTCATCAAGAAGCCGTGGCCCTCGATGATCCGCACCATCTGGGGCGATCCCGAGCGCTACAGGAAGAGCTACTACCCGGAGGACTTCCAGGGCAAGTACTACCTCGCGGGCGACGGCGCTTCCACCGACGAGGACGGCTACTACCGAATCATGGGGCGCATCGACGACGTGCTGAACGTCTCGGGCCATCGCCTCGGCACCATGGAGATCGAGAGCGCGCTGGTGGCCAACACCGGGCTGGTGGCCGAAGCGGCGGTGGTCGGAAGGCCCGATGACCTCACCGGCGAGGCGGTGTGCGCGTTCGTGGTGCTGAAGGGCGCGCGCCCGACCGGCGACGAGGCGCTCAAGATCGCCAAGGAGCTGCGCGACTGGGTCGGCAAGGAGATCGGGCCCATCGCCAAGCCCAAGGACATCCGCTTCGGCGACAACCTGCCCAAGACGCGCTCGGGCAAGATCATGAGGAGGCTGCTGCGCTCGATCGCCAAGGGCGAAGCCATCACGCAGGACATCTCCACGCTGGAAAACCCGGCCATCCTCGAGCAGTTGAAGCAGAACCTCTGAGCCGCGACGAAGAGCCCCTCGGGAAGGGGCCCATGCCAGGAGGACGCGCGATGCAGAAGTCGAGCCGCCGCGGGCAGCGGCTGGCGGGGCTGTTCCTCCTCGGGTGCCTGTTCTTCAGCTACCCGCTGCTCGCCGTGTTCAACGTGCGCGCGACGGTGCTCGGCATCCCGGTGCTCTACGCCTACCTCTTCTGCGCGTGGGCGGTGCTCATCGTGCTGGTCGCCCTCACGCTCGAGCGGGACTAGCGGGGCGCGCCATGCTCCAGCCCTGGGTCATCGTCCTCGGCTCCTTCGGCTACATCGGCCTGCTCTTCGCGATCGCCTACTACGCGGACCGGCGGGCGCGCCAGGGCCGCTCGGTGGTCAACACGCCGGTGATCTACAGCCTGTCGCTCGCGGTGTACGCGACCGCGTGGACGTTCTACGGCTCGGTGGGACGCGCCGCGCACGACGGCGTGGGCTTCCTGCCGATCTACATCGGCCCGACGCTCATGATCCTGCTGTGGTGGGCGGTGCTGCGCAAGATGATCCGCGTGGCGAAGCTCGCGCGCATCACCTCGCTCGCCGACTTCATCGCGTCGCGCTACGGCAAGAGCGCGCTGCTGGGCGGGCTGGTCACGGTGATCGCGGTGATCGGGATCCTGCCCTACATCTCGCTGCAGCTGAAGGCGGTCGCCACGAGCTTCCAGATCCTCTTCGACTATCCGGCCGTCACGATGGGCGAGCGGGGCCCCACGGCGCCGATCCTGAAGGTGACGGCGTTCTACGTGGCGATGTTCATGGCGATCTTCACGATCGCGTTCGGCACGCGCCACCTGGACGTGGGCGAGCGACACGAGGGCATGGTGGCCGCCATCGCGTTCGAGGCGATCGTGAAGCTGGTGGCCTTCGTCGCGGTGGGCGTGTATGTGACCTTCGGCCTGTTCAACGGGTTCGGCGACGTGTTCGGGCGCGCCGCCGCGCGGCCGGAGCTCGCGCAGCTGATGGCGCCCTTCGACGCGCCGGGCACGCTCTCCGACTGGGCGTGGATGACGCTGCTGTCGATGCTCGCGATCCTCTTCCTGCCGCGCCAGTTCCAGGTCGCCGTGATCGAGAACGTGGACGAGAGGCACGTGAAGACCGCGATGTGGCTCTTCCCGCTCTACATGCTCGCGATCAACGTGTTCGTGCTGCCCATCGCCTTCGGCGGGCTGCTCTCCTTCCCGGGCGGCGACGTGGACCCCGACAGCTTCGTGCTCACGCTGCCCATGTCGCACAAGCTCGAGGGGCTCACGCTGCTCGTGTTCGTGGGCGGCATCTCGGCGGCTACCGGCATGGTGATCGTGGAGACCATCGCGCTCTCCACGATGGTGTGCAACGACCTCATCATGCCGCTGCTGCTGCGCTGGAAGCGGCTCGACCTCGCCGCGCGCAGCGACCTCACCTCGGTCCTGCTCGACATCCGGCGCGGCGCGATCGTGGTGATCCTGATCCTGGGCTACTTCTACTACGTGGCCGCGGGCGAGGCGTATGCCCTGGTCTCCATCGGGCTCATTTCATTCGCCGCGGTGGCGCAGTTCGCCCCGGCGTTCCTCGGGGGGCTCTACTGGAAGGGAGGCACGCGCGACGGCGCGTTCGCCGGGCTTTCGCTGGGATTCCTCGTGTGGTTCTACACGCTGCTGCTCCCGGCGTTCGCCAAGTCGGGCTGGTTCGGCATGGAGATCGTGGCGCAGGGCCCCTTCGGCATCGAGCTGCTCAGGCCCACGGCGCTCTTCGGGCTCGCGGGGCTGGACCACACGACCCACGCGATGATCTGGAGCATGATCGCCAACATCGGCGCCTACGTGCTGGTGTCGATCTCGAGCCGGCAGGGCGCGGCCGAGCACAGCCAGGCCACGCTCTTCGTGGACGTGTTCACGCAGACCGGCGAGCGCGGGCAGTACTGGCGCCCGGCCACGTCGGTGTCGGCGCTGCAGGCGCTGGTGGGCCGCTTCCTCGGCCCGGCGCGCGCCGCCGAGCTCTTCCAGGCCTACGCGACGGTGCGCGGCCTTCGCTCCGCCGACGAGCTCGAGGCGGATGCGGGCCTGGTGAGCTTCGCCGAGCTGCAGCTCGCCGGCACCATCGGCGCGGCCTCGGCGCGCACCATCGTCGCGACCGTGGCGCAGGAGGAGCACCTGGGCCTGGACGAGGTGATGACCATCATCGACGAAGCTTCCCACGTGATCGCCTACAGCCACGAGCTCGAGCAGAAGCAGCGCGAGCTGGAGCTCGCCACCGCGAGCCTGAAGGAGGCCAACGAGCGCCTGAAGGAGCTCGACCGGCTGAAGGACGACTTCATCTCGACGGTCACGCACGAGCTGCGCACGCCGCTCACCTCGATCCGCGCCTTCTCGGAGATCCTGCACGACAACCCGGACATCGACCCGGCCGAGCGCGAGCGCTTCCTGGGCCTGGTCATCAAGGAATCCGAGCGCCTCACGCGCCTCATCAACCAGGTGCTCGACCTCGCCAAGCTCGAGTCGGGGCTCGCGGAGTGGAGCACGACCGACGTGGACCTGCGCGAGATCGTCACCGATGCGGTCGGGGCCACGAGCCAGCTCTTCAAGTCGCGCGGCGTGGCGATCGAGGCGCGCATCCCGCCGCGCGTGCCGCGCGTCCACGCCGACCGCGACCGCGTGATGCAGGTGCTGCTGAACCTGCTGTCCAACGCGGTGAAGTTCTGCCCGCCGCGCACCGGGCGCGTCGAGGTGCGCCTCGTGCAGGCGGGCGACACGCTGATGCGCGTCGAGGTGCAGGACAACGGCGAGGGCATCAGCGCCGAGCACCAGGCGGTGATCTTCGAGAAGTTCCGCCAGGTGGGCGACACGCTCACGCAGAAGCCGGCGGGCACGGGACTGGGCCTGGCGATCTGCCGGCAGATCGTCTCGCGCCTGGGCGGGCGCCTCTGGGTGGAAAGCGAGCCGGGGCGCGGTTCGACCTTCTCCTTCACGCTGCCGCTCGCCGAGGTGGCCGTGCAGCCGCGCGCGGCGGCGAGCGCATGAACCGCCGCGTGCTCATCGCCGAGGACGAGGAGAGCATCATCGCCTCGCTCGAGTTCCTCATGCGCAAGGCGGGCTACGAGACGCGCGTGGCGCGCGACGGCGACAGCGCGCTCGCGTGCGCCGCCGAGTATGTGCCGGGCCTCGTCGTCCTCGACATCATGCTGCCGGGGCGCAGCGGCTTCGAGGTCTGCGAGAGGCTGCGCGCCGACCCGCGCCTCGCGGGGCTGCGCGTGCTCATGCTCACCGCGCGCGGCTCCGCCGACGACGAGGCTCGCGGCACGGGCGCCGGGGCCGACGCGTACATGACCAAGCCCTTCTCCACGCACGAGCTGGTGGCGCGCGTGCGCTCCCTGATGGGCGAGGGCGGGCGGTGAACGGCGCGCCGACGGTCTTCGTGGTCGACGACGACAGCTCCACGCGGGAGCTGCTCGCATGGCTCATGAAGAAGGAAGGGCTCGCGGCGAAGGTCTTCCCGGACGCGAGGAGCTTCCTCGCGGCCTATTCGCCCGACGAGCCCGGCTGCCTCGTGCTCGACCTGAACCTGCCGGGCATGAACGGCCTGGACCTGCAGAAGTACCTGAACGAGAACGGCGTGTCGCTGCCGGTGATCTTCCTTTCGGGCGGCGCGGACGTTCCCAAGGCCGTGCGCGCGGTGCGCGAAGGCGCCATCGACTTCGTCGAGAAGCCGTTCGACTACAAGCGCGTGGTGGCGCTGGTGCGCGAGTGCATCGAGCGCGACGCGCGCTCGCGCAGCGGCCAGCAGCACCGGCGACGCTGCGCCGAGCGCCTCGCCCAGCTCACCCAGCGCGAGCGCGAGGTGCTCGACCTCGTGGTGTCCGGCCGGACCAACAAGGAAATCGCCGAGGGCCTCGCGATCAGCATCAAGACCGTCGAAGCCCACCGCGCCCACCTCATGGAGAAGCTCGGGGTGGGCTCCGTCGCGGAGCTGGTCCAGACCGTGGTGGCCGCCGGCGGTTAGGGTTTACCCCAATTGCGCGGGGCTGCGCCCGCGCCCTAGGATCGGACGTCCCGGGCCAAGGCTGCCGACAAGAAAGCGGCCGCTCGCCCGGGAACGCGGGATGCGCGCAATGCCCGCGTCTCTTCGGCTTGCCCAATGGAGGGGTTCATGGCGACTGCTGCGGCTTCCCAGGACCTGGGCCAGGAGGAAAAGCGAGTCATCTTCGCGTCCTCGCTCGGCACGGTCTTCGAGTGGTACGACTTCTACCTTTACGCGATCCTGGCGCCGTTCTTCGCGGCGTTGTTCTTCCCGCCGGGAAACCAGACCGCGGCATTGCTGTCGGCCTTCGCGGCCTATGCGGCGGGCTTCCTGGTGCGGCCGTTCGGCGCGATCGTCTTCGGGCGCATCGGCGACCTGGTGGGACGCAAGTACACGTTCCTCATGACGATCCTGTTCATGGGCGGCTCGACGTTCCTGGTCGGCCTGCTGCCCAAGTTCGAGGCGATCGGCTGGCTCGCGCCCATCCTCCTGGTCTCGTTGCGCCTCGTCCAGGGCCTCGCGCTCGGCGGCGAGTACGGCGGTGCGGCGACCTACGTCGCCGAGCATGCGCCTGCCGGCAAGCGCGGCTACGACACGAGCTGGATCCAGACCACCGCCACGCTGGGCATGCTCCTTTCGCTCCTCGTGATCGGCGCCTGCCGCTTCGGCAACCTGATGACGGCCAAGGAGTTCAGCGATTGGGGATGGCGCATCCCGTTCCTGGTCTCCCTCATCCTGCTGATCTTCTCGATCTACATCCGGCTCAAGCTGAACGAATCGCCGGTATTCCAGCGCATGAAGGCCGAGGGCCGCGGCTCCAAGGCCCCGCTCACCGAAAGCTTCCTGCACTACCCGAACAACAAGTACGTGCTGCTCGCCCTCCTGGGGGCCACGGCCGGACAGGGCGTGGTGTGGTACACGGGCCAGTTCTACGCGCTCTTCTTCCTCACCATCACCCTCAAGGTCGATCCGCAGATCGCCTACACGCTGATCGGGCTGTCGCTCATCCTCGGCACGCCGTTCTTCGTCGTGTTCGGCGCGCTGTCGGACAAGATCGGGCGGCTGAAGATCATCCTCGCGGGGTGCCTGATCGCCGCGCTCACGTACTTCCCGCTGTTCCAGGGCCTCACGCACTACGTGAACCCGGCCCTCGAGTCGTTCGCCCAGGCCAACACGATCACGGTGCAGGCGAGGGACTGCAACTTCCACATCTTCGTGGGCCCGTGGTCGAAGTTCAGCGATTGCGACAAGGCGAAGGACTTCCTCACCAAGGCGGGCCTCTCGTTCACGTCGACTGACCTGCCGGCGGGCTCGCCAGACGCCGTGACCGCGAAGATCGGCCCGACGGAGCTCAAGGGGTGGAACGAGGCGAACTGGAAGAAGGCGCTCGCCGACCTCAAGTACCCGACGAAGGCCGATCCCGCCGCCATCAACTGGGGCATGACGCTGCTGATCCTGTTCATCATGCTGATCTACGTGACCATGGTGTACGGGCCCATCGCGGCGTTCCTGGTGGAGCTCTTCCCGACCAAGATCCGCTACACGTCGATGTCGCTGCCCTACCACATCGGCAACGGGTGGTTCGGCGGGATGCTGCCGCTGCTCGCCACGGCGATGGTGGCGGCCTCGGGGGACATCTACTACGGCCTGTGGTACCCGATCGTCGTGGCGCTCATGTCGGTGGTCATCGGCGCGCTGTTCCTGCGCGACAACAAGGACCGCGACATCAACACCTAGGACGCGCGGTACGCAATAATGGGGGCCCCGCCGCTTGCGGCGGGGCCTTTGTTTTTCACGAGGGCCGCCCGCAACCCATAACGCGGCCCCGCACGAGAGGAGGAGCGCGATGGCCGCCGGCGACGTCTACCGCAAGACGGAGCGGGGACATGCGGAGGTGCGCGACCGCAAGCTGAAGCTGAGCCCGCGGCTGCGCACGATGCTGATCCTCGTCGATGGGGTCCTGCCCGAGCTGATCCTGAAGGACGACGCCGCGCGCGTCGGCGCCCCGCCCGATTTCCTCGCCCAGCTGGCCGACGCGGGCTTGATCGAGCGCGCCGAGGCCGCCACGGGGCCGGGTGCGGCCGCGGAGCCGGCCGGGCCGCAGGACGAGTTCACGCGCTTTCGCAACGCCAAGCATTTCATGAACACCACGATCGTGGACGCGCTCGGCATCAAGGCCTTCTTCTTCACGATGAAACTCGAGCGCGCGGGCGTGGTCGCGGACCTGGTGGAGCTCGCCGGGCCGTATCGCGACGCGATCGCCCGGGCGCAGGGCGTGGGCCAGGCCGACGTGCTGGCCGCGAGGCTCAAGGAAATGCTGCGCTAGAATCGCGTCATGGCGGATGGCAATGTGTACCGCAAGACCCCTTCGGGCGATGCGGAGGTGAAGGAGCGCAAGGCGAGGCTTTCCCCGCGGCTGCGCACCATGCTGATCCTCGTCGACGGGGTGCAGACCGAGTCCCACCTGAAGGCGGAAGCCGCCGGCATCGGCGCCCCGGCCGATTTCCTCGAGCAGCTCATGGCCGCGGGCTTCATCGAGCGCGTCGGCAAGCTGGGCGATTTCCTGCGCTGATGCTCGCGCGCTACTTCGCGCGGGAGATCCTGCTCGCCAGCGCGCTGGTGCTGGTGGCGCTGGTGGCGCTCTTCGGTTTCTTCGACATGGTCCACGAGCTCGACGACCTGGGCCGCGGCACCTACAAGCTGAACGCGATGCTCGCGTACGTGGCGCTCACGCTGCCCTCGCACGCCTACGTGCTGCTGCCGGCCGCGGGCCTCATCGGCACGCTCTTCGCGCTGGCACGCATGTCGGAGGGCTCGGAGATCACCGTGATGCGCGCCGCCGGCCTTTCGCTCGCGCGGCTCGCCGCCTATGTCTGCGTGGCGGGCGTCGCGATCGCGCTCATCACCCTTGCGGTGGGCGAGCTCGTCACGCCCTTCACCGAGGAAGCGGCCAAGGGCCTGCGCCTCAAGGCGACGAGCTCGATCGTCGCGCGCGAGTTCCGCTCGGGCTTCTGGGTGAAGGACGACCGCAGCTTCGTGAACATCCAGGACGTGACGCCGGACACGCAACTGCTGAACCTGCGCATCTACGAGTTCGACCCGTCGTTCCGGCTCACCTCCATCAGCCGTGCCGAGAAGGGGACCTACGCCGGCCCCAACCGCTGGGACCTTTCCAACGTCGAGCTCACGCGCTTCGAGGGGAACCACGCGGTGCTGCGCCGCCTGCCCCTGTGGACGTGGAACTCGGTCCTCACGCCCGAGATCCTCTCCGTGCTGAAGGTCGTGCCCGAGCGCATGTCCGCCTCGAACCTGAGCACGTACATCGAGCACCTGCGCGAGAATCACCAGAAGGCCACGCGCTACGAGATCGCGTTCTGGACGAAGTTCTTCAGCCCCGCGGGCGCGATCGTGATGATGGTGCTGTCGATCCCGTTCGCCCTGCAGTCCTCGCGGGCCGGCGGCACCGGCGCCAAGCTCGTGCTGGGCATCATGATCGGCCTCGCCTTCTACTTCGCGGGGCGGCTCTTCTCGCATGTGGGCCTGCTCAACGACTGGCCGCCGCTCGTCTCGGCCGGCGCGCCGGCCGTCATCGCCGCGGGCCTCGCCGTCGCGCTGCTCTACCGCTCCGAGGTTCGCTGAGGCGGCGCATCCACGATCGCCGTGCCCGCGAGGCGGTCGTGCAGGAACTGGCGGTCGCGGTCGAAGAGGGCCCAGGCGAAGCCGGCGCCCAGCGCGGCGAGGCCGAGCACCGCGAGCAGGTAGCGGTGCGCGGCGCGAGCCGCGCCCACCGGGGCGCCGTCCCAGCGCACGACGCGCAGGCGCCAGGTCTTCATGGGCAGCGTTTGCCCCGAGCGCGTCCACGCGAGGACGAAGTACGCGCCGACCACCGCGACGTTCCACGCTTGCAGCGCATAGCGGTGCCAGCCCAGCGTGAGGTCGCCGAAGAGGATCGTGAAGGGCAGGTCCGCGACGATGACGATCGCCACGACGATGAGGGCTTCATAGAGGGCGCTGGCGAGGCGCCGGCCGAGCGCGGGCGCCCGCGGGGGCGCCGCCGTCATCGGCCCGGCGCGTTGTGCGACGGCCCCGGGGGACGGCCGCCGCCCGTCTGCCGCTCGCGCAGCCACCGTTCACGCAGCTCGTGCTGCTTGTCGGGCGGGAGCTTGCGCAGGCCCTGGAACGTCTCGCGGGCGGCGCGGCGCTGCTCGGGCGTCATCGCGGCCCAGTCCTTGACGCGCGCTTCGAAGCGCTCCTTCTGGATCGGCTGCATGGCCGGGTAGCGCCGCGCCGAGGAGATGAGGCGCTGCTGCTGGTAGCCGGGCAGGTGCTCCCAATCCGATTGCACGGGCGCGAGGATGCGTTGCTCGTTGGCGGAGAGCTGCGACCAGGGAGTGGGCGGCACGTTGGGGTCGTACGCCGCCGCCGGCCCGGCCAGGCCGAGCAGGACCAGCGCGAGGATCAAGGCTCCTGCTTGGCGAGCCACGCGCGGAAATCCTGGTCGAGGTAGGCGTCCACGGGAAGCTCCTGCGTGAGGAGCTGGGCGTCGAGCTCGCCGACATCCGTCTCCTGCATGGACTGGATGCCCAGGGCGACGAGCAAAGCCACGATCGGCAGGAAGAGCAGGGCGCGCTGGACGAAGGAGTAGCGGATGGTCTGTGCCGTGCCGGCCGCGACCGTGACGAGGCCGAACAGCCGCACCGGCTCGCGATAGGCGTCCAGGGCGCGCAGGCGCGCCGCCTTCAGGCGGGTTTCCTGGATCTCGCCGAGGTTGTGCGCGGACCTCTCGAGCCAGGGCTTCAGCCGCGAAGCAAATTCCTTTTCATTCATAGCGTTATCCCTTTTGCTTTCAGGACTTTCGCCAAGGCGTGAGTGGCCCGGGAGCAGTGGGTTTTCACGCTGCCTTCCGAGCATCCCATCACCTTGGCGGTTTCGCTCACGTCAAGTTCTTCCCAGTAACGCAGGATGAACGCCTCGCGTTGACGGTCGGGAAGGGCCTTGATCGCGTCCTCGATCGCTTCCATGACCTGCGACTGCTCCAGCCGCCCGGCGGGCGAATCCGGGATGTTGCCCGGCCCGTCCACCTCGAGGGTCTCCAGCGGGTCCGCGTCGTCGTCCTCGCCGCCGAGACCCAGGTTCGCGAGCGGAGTCGTCCACGTGGAGCGCACCTTCTGGCGGCGGTAGTGGTCGCGGATCCCGTTCTGCAGGATGCGCTGGAAGAGCAGGGGCAATTCCGGCGCCGGGCGCACCGAGTATTTCTCCGCCAGCTTCATCATCGAGTCCTGCACGATGTCGAGCGCCGCTTCCTCGTCCTGCACCGAGTAGACGCACTGCTTGAAGGCGCGCCGTTCAACGGATGCGAGGAAATCCGACAGCTCCTTTTGTGTGGCCAGGGGATCTCCCCGTTTCCTTTGGCGCCCTTTCGCGAGATGTTAACAAACCGCTTCCCGGGGCCCCGCGGTTTGCGCCGCGCGAGCGCCCGGGATTGTGGCTTGACCAATTGCTGCACTGCGGCTAATGTCTTTGGTCCACCCCGAAAAATTCTCGATTTACAAGGCGTTAGCCATGGAACTCAAGCTCCCACCCCTCGCAGAGACCGGCCAGACCCTGACCGGGGCCGAGATCGCCATTCGCTGCCTGCAGGAAGAGGGTGTCGAGTACGTATTCGGCTATCCGGGGGGCGCCGTCCTCTTCATCTACGACGCGCTCTTCAAGCAGAAGAAGGTGAAGCACATCCTGGTGCGCCACGAGCAGGGCGCGCTGCATGCGGCCGACGGCTATGCGCGCGCGACCGGCAAGCCGGGCGTGGCGCTGGTGACGAGCGGGCCCGGAGTGACCAACGCCGTGACGGGCATCGCCACCGCCTACATGGACTCGATCCCGATGGTCGTGATCACCGGCCAGGTGCCGACCGCCGCCATCGGGGAGGACGCGTTCCAGGAGTGCGACACGGTGGGCATCACGCGCCCGGCGGTGAAGCACAACTTCCTGGTGAAGGACGTGAACCAGCTCGCCGTCACCCTCAAGAAGGCCTTCCACATCGCGACGACGGGGCGCCCCGGCCCGGTGCTGGTGGACATCCCGAAGGACGTCTCGAACCAGCCGGCGCCCTTCCACTATCCGGACAAGATCAGCCTGCGCTCGTACAACCCGGTGATGCGCGGCCACGCGGGGCAGGTCAAGAAGGCGATGCAGCTGCTCGTCGAGGCGAAGCGGCCGATGATCTACGTGGGCGGCGGCGCGATCCTGGGGGAGGCCTCGGCGCAGGTGACCGAGCTCGCGCATCTGCTGGGCTACCCGGTGACCAACACGCTGATGGGCCTGGGCGCCTATCCGGCGAACGACAAGCAGTTCGTGGGCATGCTCGGCATGCACGGCACGTTCGAGGCCAACAACGCGATGCAGAACTGCGACGTGCTGCTCGCCGTGGGCGCGCGCTTCGACGACCGCGTGATCGGCAACCCGAAGCACTTCGCGGCCGGCAACCCGGCGCGCAAGATCGTCCACATCGACGTGGACCCGTCGTCGATCTCCAAGCGCGTGAAGGTGGACGTGCCCATCGTGGGCGGCGTGAAGGAGGTCCTCACGGATCTCATCGCGTTGCTCAAGGCGTCGCCCGCGAAACCCGACGCGCAGGCGCTCGCGGCCTGGTGGAAGCAGATCGGCGAGTGGCGCGCGAAGGACTGCCTCAAGTACGACCGGGGTTCCTCCATCATCAAGCCGCAGTTCGTCGTCGAAAAGCTCTACGAGGTCACGAAGGGCGACGCCTACATCACCTCCGACGTGGGCCAGCACCAGATGTGGGCCGCGCAGTTCTACCGCTTCGACAAGCCGCGGCGCTGGATCAACTCCGGCGGCCTCGGGACCATGGGCGTGGGCCTTCCCTACGCGATGGGCGTGAAGCTCGCGTTCCCGGATGCGGACGTCGCGTGCGTCACGGGGGAGGCCTCGATCCAGATGTGCATCCAGGAGCTGTCCACCTGCAAGCAGTACCACCTGCCGGTGAAGGTCGTGAACCTGAACAACCGCTACATGGGGATGGTCCGCCAGTGGCAGGAGTTCTTCCACGGCAACCGGTACGCGGAGTCGTACATGGATGCGCTGCCGGACTTCGTGAAGCTCGCGGAAGCCTACGGGCACGTGGGCATGAAGATCGAGAAGCCGGGAGACGTCGAGGGCGCGCTGAGGGAAGCCTTCGCGATGAAGGACCGCCTCGTCTTCCTCGACTTCATCACCGACCAGACCGAGAACGTCTTCCCGATGGTGCCCGGCGGCAAGGGCATGTCGGAAATGATCCTCTCCGAAGAGCTCTAGCCATGCGCCACATCCTTTCCATCCTCGTGGAGAACGAGGCCGGCGCCCTGTCTCGCGTGGCGGGTCTCTTCTCCGCGCGCGGCTACAACATCGAGACGCTCACGGTGGCGCCCACCGAGGACCCGTCGATGTCGCGCATGACGATCGTCACGCAGGGCTCCGACGAGATCGTCGAGCAGATCACCAAGCAGCTGAACAAGCTGGTGGACGTGGTGAAGGTGGTCGACCTCTCGGAGGGCAAGCACATCGAGCGCGAGCTCATGCTCGTGAAGGTGCGCGCCGCCGGCAAGGACCGCGAGGAGATCAAGCGCACCGCCGACATCTTCCGCGGCCGCATCATCGACGTCACCGACAAGTCCTACACGATCGAGCTCACCGGGACCACCGAGAAGCTCGACGCCTTCCTGGACGCGCTCGACCGGGCCGCGATCCTGGAGACCGTCCGCACCGGGGTGTCCGGCATCGGGCGCGGCGAGTGGGTGCTGAAGGTCTGATACCCCTCCAAACAAGGAAACGCACATGAAGGTCTACTACGACAAGGACGCCGACCTCTCGCTCGTGAAGGGCAAGAAGGTCACCATCATCGGCTACGGCTCCCAGGGCCACGCGCACGCCCAGAACCTCACCGACTCCGGCGTGAAGGTCACGGTGGGGCTGCGCCGCGGCGGCGCCTCGTGGGACAAGGTGAAGAAGGCGAAGATCGCGGTGAAGGAAGTCGGCGAGGCGGTGAAGGGCGCCGACATCGTGATGATCCTGCTGCCCGACGAGAACCACCCGGCGGTTTGGAAGGAGAGCATCGAGCCCAACATCAAGAAAGGCGCCGCGCTCGCCTTCGCGCACGGGTTCAACATCCATTTCCAGCAGATCCAGCCGCGCGCCGACCTGGACGTGATGATGATCGCGCCCAAGGGGCCCGGGCACCTGGTGCGCTCGACCTACGTGCAGGGCGGCGGGGTGCCGTGCCTCATCGCCGTTCACCGGGACGCCTCGGGCAAGGCGAAGGACCTCGCGCTCTCCTACGCGGCGGCGATCGGCGGGACCCGCGGCGGGGTGATCGAGACCAACTTCCGCGAGGAGACGGAAACCGACCTCTTCGGCGAGCAGACGGTGCTCTGCGGCGGCATCGTCGAGCTCATCAAGGCGGGCTACGAGACGCTGGTGGAGGCGGGCTACGCGCCGGAGATGGCGTACTTCGAGTGCCTGCACGAGACCAAGCTCATCGTGGACCTGATCTACGAGGGCGGCATCGCCAACATGAACTACTCGATCTCGAACAACGCCGAGTTCGGCGAGTACACCACGGGGCCCAAGGTGATCGGCGCCGAGGCGCGGCGCGCCATGAAGGAATGCCTCGCGCGCATCCAGTCGGGCGAATACGCCCGCGACTTCATCCTCGAGAACCGGGCCGGCGCGCCCACGCTGAACGCGCGCCGCAGGCTGCTGGCCGAGCACGACATCGAGAAGGTGGGCGAGAAGCTGCGCGCGATGATGCCCTGGATCCGCCAGAACAAGCTGGTCGACACCTCGAAGAACTAGGCGGGAGGCACGGGGCGCGAGGCATGAGATGAGCAAATGGCCGCATCCGGTCATCGCGGTCGAGGGCATTCCCTTCGTCCTCGTGCTGCTGCTCGCCGCCGTGGCCGGGGCGGTCTTCTGCGGGTGGTGGTCGCTGCCGCTCTGGCTGCTGCTCATCTTCGTCCTGCAGTTCTTCCGCGATCCGCCGCGTGAGATCCCGCAGGGCGAGGGGCTGGTGCTTTGCCCCGCGGACGGGCGCGTGATCGTCGTGGGCGAGGCTCCCGACCCGTATCGCGGCGGCGCGAAGTCGGTGAAGGTGAGCATCTTCATGAACGTCTTCAACGTGCACTCGCAGCGCTCGCCGGTGGACGGCCTGGTGAAGGAGGCCGTCTACTCGAAGGGCCGGTTCGTGAACGCGGCCTTCGACAAGGCCTCCTCCGACAACGAGCGAAACGCGCTCGTGCTGCAGCTTGCCGGCGGCGTGGAGGTTTCCTGCGTGCAGGTGGCGGGCCTCATCGCGCGGCGCATCCTCTGCTACGTGAAGGCGGGCGACCGCCTGGAGCGCGGCCAGCGCTATGGCTTCATCCGCTTCGGCTCGCGCGTCGACGTGTACCTGCCTCCCGGGTCGCGGCCGCGCGTGGCGATCGGCGACAAGGTGAAGGCCGCCTCCACGGTGCTCGCCGAGCTGCCGCGGCCCTGACCGCCATGGCCACTCGCCTCGAGAAAAGGCCCGTCAAGACCGCGCTCGACCCGGTGCGCAAGCGCGGCATCTTCCTGCTGCCCAACATCTTCACGACGTTGAACCTCTTCGCGGGGTTCTACGCGATCGTGCAGGGCATGAACCACGAGTTCGAGAAGTCCTCGATCGCGATCTTCGTGGCGATGGTCCTCGACAGCCTCGACGGGCGCGTGGCCCGGCTTACGCGAACGCAGTCGGCGTTCGGCGCCGAATACGACAGCCTCACCGACATGGTGTCGTTCGGCGCGGCGCCGGCGCTCGTGATGTACGAGTGGGCGTTGCGCGACCTCGGCCGGCTGGGATGGGTGGCAGCCTTCGTCTACTGCGCGGGGGCGGCGTTGCGCCTCGCGCGCTTCAACACGCAGCTGTCGGTGGCGGACAAGCGCTGGTTCACCGGCCTGCCCAGCCCCGCCGCGGCGGCGCTCGTCGCGGGAATGATCTGGGTGTTCAACGACTACCAGGTGAGCGGGGGCGACGTGAAGGGCTACGCGGCCGCGCTCACCGTCTATGCCGGCCTCACGATGATCTCGTGGGTGAAGTTCTACAGCGGCAAGGACATCAACCTGCGGCGCGCCGTGCCCTTCCACGTCGTCGTGCTGATGCTCCTCGCGCTGGTGCTGATCGCGATCGATCCGTCCCATGCGCTGTGGGCGCTGATGCTCGCCTACGGCGTGTCCGGCTACGTGATGTGGGCGGTCAACCGGTGGCGCATGGAGGCGGCGCAGAAGCAATACCAGAACATCCGCGACGCGATCGAGGAAGGGCATGTGACGGCGCTCGCGCGCCTGCTCGCGAACACGCCCGTCGATGCCGTGGTGGCTCCCGGCGGGCGAACCTTGCTGATGGTCGCGGTCGAGGAAGGCAACCTGCCCGCGATCGAGCTGCTGGTCGCGCGCGGCGCCGCGCTGGACCTGGGCGACGCCCAGGGGGCCACGGCCCTGCTGCTCGCCGTCGGCATGGGTTTCCACGAAGCGGTGGAGGTGCTGCTCGGGGCCGGGGCGAATCCCAACGCGCACGACCTCTCGGGCCTGCGGCCGCTCGACCTCGCGGAGGAGCACGAGGCGCAGGAAATCGCCGCCCTGCTGCTCGCCCACGGCGCCAAGTCGAGCAAGGAGCTCGCGCCCCGGCAGCCCTAGCGCCGGGGCGGTTTGCCAGCGGCGCGGGCCTCGGCTATAGTGGCCCCATGCATCCGCACGGCGATATCTCGATCCTTCGCCCCGCCCTGGCCGGCGCGCTCGCGCTCGGCCTGCTGCTGCGCCCCGCGCGCTAAATACTCCAAACACAATTTAGGTTTCCGGTGCGGTTCGCAGTTCGCGGGCCGCTTACGCGTTCCTGGCTGGATCCCCGCCTTCGCGGGGCGACCGACGGAGAGACACATGAAAGACCAGTTGATCATTTTCGACACCACCATGCGCGACGGCGAGCAGAGCCCGGGCGCGGCGATGACCAAGGACGAGAAGGTGCGCATCGGCAAGCAGCTGGAGCGCCTGCGCGTGGACGTGATCGAGGCGGGTTTCGCCGCGTCGAGCCCCGGCGACTTCGAGGCGATCCGCGCGGTGGCCGCGGCGGTGAAGGACTCGACCGTCTGCTCGCTCGCCCGCGCCAACGACAACGACGTGAAGCGGGCCGGCGAAGCCATCAAGGGCGCCAACTCGGGACGCGTGCACACCTTCATCGCGACGAGCCCCATCCACATGAAGCACAAGCTGCGCATGGAGCCCGACGCGGTGCTCGAGGCGGCCGTTCGCGCCGTGAAGCTCGCGCGCCAGTACACGGACGACGTCGAGTTCTCCGCCGAGGACGCCGTGCGCTCGGACATGGACTTCCTCTGCCGCATCTTCGAGGCGACCATCGCCGCGGGCGCGAAGACCATCAACGTGCCCGACACGGTGGGTTACTCCGTGCCGGAGCTGTGGGCGGACGTGTTCCGCCAGCTGCTTTCGCGCGTGCCCAATGCCGGCAAGGCGGTGTGGTCGACGCACTGCCACAACGACCTGGGCATGGCGGTGGCCAACTCGCTCGCCGCGGTCATGGCCGGCGCCCGCCAGGTCGAGTGCACCATCAACGGCCTGGGCGAGCGCGCCGGCAACGCTTCCCTCGAGGAGATCGTGATGGCGGTGAAGACGCGCTCGGACGTCTTCCCGTGCACGACGCGCATCGACACCACGCAGATCGTCCCCGCGAGCAAGCTCGTCTCCACCATCACGGGCTACCCGGTGCAGCCCAACAAGGCGGTCGTGGGCGCCAACGCGTTCGCGCACGAGTCGGGCATCCACCAGGACGGCGTGCTCAAGCACCGCGAGACCTACGAGATCATGCGGGCTTCCGACGTGGGCTGGGGCGCCAACCGCCTCACCCTGGGCAAGCTCTCCGGGCGCAGCGCCTTCAAGTCGCGCCTGCAGGAGCTGGGCATCTCGCTCGCTTCCGAGGAACAGCTGAACGTCGCCTTCGCGCGCTTCAAGGAGCTCGCCGACAAGAAGCGCGAGATCTTCGACGAGGACATCCAGGCCCTCATGTCCGACGAGGCGGTGACGCCGGAGGTGGAGCGCTACCGCCTGATCTCGCTCTGCGCCCACTCGGAGACGGGCGAGCAGCCCTTCGCGCGCGTCGTGATCTCCGACAACGGGCGCGAGATGCGCGCCGAGACGCGCGGGGACGGCATCGTGGATGCGACCTTCAAGGCGGTCGAGAGCATGGTGCAGAGCGGCACGGAGCTGCTGCTCTACTCGGTGAACAACGTGACCGAGGGAACCGACTCGCAGGGCGAGGTGACCGTGCGGCTCGCCAAGGACGGCCGGGTCGTGAACGGCATGGGCTCGGACACGGACATCGTCGTGGCCTCGGCCAAGGCGTACGTGAACGCGCTCAACAAGATGACCGCCAAGTCCCAGCGCATGAACCCGCAGTACGGACCCGAGTCGGTCGCCGCCGCCGGCAGCCCGTGAGCGAACCGATGCCCATGCCGTCCCTCGGCATGGGCACCTGGCACATGGGCGAACGCGCCTCGCTGCGCTCGCAGGAGGTGGCGGCGCTGCGCGCCGGCCTCGACCTGGGCATGGGCCTCATCGACACCGCGGAAATGTACGGCGAGGGCGGGGCCGAGCGCGTGGTGGGGGAGGCGATCGCGGGCCGCCGCGACGAGGTGTTCGTCGTGAGCAAGTTCTATCCCCATCACGCGGAGCGCCGCAAGCTCCTCGCGGCGTGCGACGGATCGCTGCGGCAGCTCGCCATCGACACGATCGACCTCTACCTGCTCCACTGGCGCGGTCCGGTCCCGCTCGACGAGACCGTGGCCACGCTCGAGGAGCTGGTGGCGAAGGGCAAGATCCGGCGCTGGGGCGTGTCGAACTTCGACGTCGCGGACCTGGAGGACCTGGTGCTCGTTCCCGGCGGCGAGCGCGTCGCCGCGAACCAGGTGCTCTACAACCTCTCGCGGCGCGGCATCGAGTTCGACCTGCTCGACTGGTGCGTGGGCCGCGGCATTCGCGTCATGGCGTATTCGCCGCTCGACGAGGGCCGCCTCGCGCGCCACCCCGCCCTGCACGACATCGGCGCGCGGCTGGGAGTGCCGCCCGCGCGCGTGGCGCTCGCGTGGCTGCTGCGCCACGGCGGCCTCGCGGTGATCCCGAAGGCGGCGAGCATCGCGCACGCGCAGGACAACCACGCCGCCGCGCAGCTCGTCCTGGACGACGAGGCGCTCGCCTTGCTCGATCGCGCGTTCCCGCCGCCGCGGCGCAAGCGCCCGCTCGAGATGATCTGACGCCGCGCGGCGACATCGCGAATCGTCGGGAAACAAGCGGTTGGGGGCGAGCGCGGATTTCATGTAGCTCCACGGCGACGAATCGCCGCTCCGGCGCCATGGGCTTCGCCCCCGGAATCGCGCTTCGCACAGAGTGAAACGCGGCGTGCGCCTGCGCCGTGGCACGAATCGTGAGTGGTCCTTCCGGAATGGCCGACGTCAACGAGAGGGAGGGACCCATGAAGTATGGAGAGAACCTGTTTGCCCGGCGCGACCCGCGCGCCGCGTTGCGCGACGCGGGCCCGCCCCCGGCATCGCCGTCCCCGTCACCCACGCATCCGACGTACCCGCCCGGCACGCCCGCGGCCCATCCGCGCGCCGTTCCCCAGGCCGCGAGCGTGCCGCCTCCCATTCCCGCGCCCGTCCCCGAGCCCGCCGCGCCCCCGCGCAGCGAGGAGCCGGCGGGAAGCAAGCTCATCGTCGGCCCCAACATCAAGCTGCGCGGCGTCGAGATCGACGACTGCGACACCCTGGTGGTGGAAGGCCGGGTGGAAGCGACCATGGTGAGCCGCGCCATCCAGATCGCCGAGAACGGGGCCTTCAACGGCAAGGTGGACGTGGACGTCGCCGAGATCCGCGGCGACTTCAAGGGCGAGATGACCGCGCGGCGCAAGCTCGTGATCCATTCGAGCGGGCGCGTGAGCGGCAAGATCCGCTACGGCAAGATGCTGGTGCAGGAAGGCGGCGAGATGAGCGGCGACATCGGCGCGCTCGACGGCTCGCCGCCGCATGGCGCCGGCGGCTAGCTCTCCCGGGCGAGCCGGGCGGCGAGGCCGGTGTAGGTCGCGGGCGTGAGGGCGAGCAAGCGGTCCTTCGCCTCGCCGGGAATCGGCAGCGACTGCACGAAGGCGCGCAGCTCCTCGCGCGTGATGCCGCCCTTGCCGCGCGTGAGCTCCTTCAGCTTCTCGTAGGAGCCCTCGATGCGGTGGGCGCGCATCACCGTCTGCACCGCTTCGGCGAGCACGTCCCAGGCGGCGTCGAGGTCCGCGGCGATGCGCCGCGGATCGGCCTCGAGCTTGTCGAGGCCGCGCAGGCACGCGTCGTAGGCGACCAGGCAGTAGCCGAAGGCCACGCCCATGTTGCGCAGCACGGTCGAGTCGGTGAGGTCGCGCTGCCAGCGCGAGACCGGGAGCTTCTCCGAAAGGTGGCGCAGCATTGCGTTCGCGAGCCCCAGGTTCCCCTCGGAATTCTCGAAGTCGATGGGGTTCACCTTGTGCGGCATGGTCGAGGAGCCCACCTCGCCCGCCTTCGCGCGCTGCCTGAAGTAGCCAAGCGAGATGTAGCCCCACACGTCGCGGTCGAGGTCGACGAGGATGGTGTTCAGCCGCGCGGCCGCGTCGAAGGCCTCCGCCAGGGCGTCGTGCGGCTCGATCTGCGTGGTGAGCGGGTTGTAGGCCACCCCGAGGCTCGTCACGAAGCGCCGCGCGAACGCGGGCCAGTCGAGCCCCGGCACGGCGGCCACGTGCGCGTTGAAGCCGCCGGTGGCGCCGTTCAACTTGCCCAGCATCTCCACCGCCGCGAAGCGCTCCCGCGCGCGCTGCAGGCGCATGGCGACGTTGGCCATCTCCTTGCCGAGCGTCGTGGGCGTGGCCGCCTGCCCGTGCGTGCGGGCGAGCATGGCGAGGTCGGCATGCTCGGCGGCGAGCGCGCGCATCCGCGCGATGATCCTGTCGACGGCGGGCAGCAGGACGCGCTCGCGCGCCGCCTTCACCATTCGCGCGTGGGCGAGGTTGTTGATGTCCTCGGAGGTGCACGCGAAGTGGATGAACTCGGCGGCCGCCTTGACCTCGGCGTTGGCCGCGAAGCGCTCGCGCAGCCAGTACTCGACCGCCTTCACGTCGTGGTTGGTGGTGGCCTCGATGGCCTTCACGCGCTCGGCGTCGGCGAGGCCGAACGAGGAGGCCGCGCGGGTGAGCTCCTCCACCGTGGCGGGCGAAAAGGGCTTGAGGGGCGTGAAACCCGGGTCTGCGGCGAGCGCCAGCAGCCAGGCGACCTCGATCGACACGCGCTCGCGGATCAGCGCGAACTCGCTGAAGTGCTCCTGCAGGGGTTTCGTCTTCGAGGCGTAGCGCCCGTCGAGGGGCGAAAGGGCGGTGAGGAGCGAGGACATCGGGCCGCGATTCTAGCACCCGCTGCTATACTGCGCCGCCCAGGAGGATCGCCATGAAGCTCGTCGGCTCGAAGACCAGCCCCTATGTCCGCAAGATCCGCGTCCTGCTCGCCGAGAAGAAACTCGCCTTCGAGTTCGTCGAGGAGAGCGCGTGGAATGCCGGCACGACGGTGCCGCGGTACAACCCGCTCAACAAGGTGCCGGCGCTCGTGCTCGACGACGGCGAGTCGGTGTACGACTCGGCCGTGATCACCGAGTACCTCGACGCCCTGGGACCCGCGCACCTGCTGCCCGCGGACCCGGCGGCGCGCGCCAGGGCGCGCCGCGACGAGGCGCTGGGCGACGGCATCGCGGATGCGGGCGTGGCGATCTTCCTCGAGCGCAAGCGCGAGGCGGCGCGGCAGGATCCAGCGTGGCTCGCGCGCCAGCGCGACAAGGTGGATGCGGGCATCGCCGCGTGGTCGAAGGCGGTCGCTTCGCGCCCGGCCGGCGCGCCGCTCACGCTGGGCGACATCGCGTGCGGATGCGCGCTCTTCTGGCTGGAGTTTCGCCTGCCCGAGGTGCGCTGGCGCGACGACCCGGCGCTCGCGCGCTGGGCGCAGGCGCTGGAGGCGCGCCCTTCCTTCGCCACGACGAAGCCGGGCTGATTCAGGCGATGATGCCGCCGCCCAGGCACACCTCGCCGCGGTACAGCACCGCCGACTGACCGGGCGTCACCGCCCACTGGGGCGCGTCGAATTCCAGCTCGAAGCCCGTGCCGCTCGCGGCGCGCACCTGGCACGCCGAATCAGCCTGCCGGTAGCGCGTCTTCGCGCCCAGCGCGTCGCCGGGCGCGGGCGCCTCGCCGCTCACCCAGCTCGGGTCCGCGGCGGCAAGGCGAGCCCTCATGAGCAACGGATGGTCGTGCCCCTGGACGACGAGGAGCGTGTTGGCCGCAAGGTCCTTGCCCGCGACGTACCACGGCTCGCCGCCGCCCTCGCGCCGCCCGCCGATGCCCAGGCCCTGGCGCTGCCCGAGCGTGTAGAACATGAGCCCCTGGTGCTCGCCCACGGTTTCGCCCTCCGGGGTCTTCATGGGGCCCGGCTCGCGCGAGAGGTAGCGCTCCAGGAAGGCGCGGAACGGCCGCTCGCCGATGAAGCAGATGCCCGTCGAGTCGCGCTTGGCGTGGTTGGCGAGGCCCGCCTCGCGCGCGATGCGGCGCACCTCGCTCTTGTGCAGGTGCCCGACGGGAAACAGGGCGCGCGCGAGCTGCGCCTGCGTGAGGCGGTGCAGGAAGTAGCTCTGGTCCTTGCCCGGATCGAGGCCCTTCAGCAGCACGAACCGCCCGTCGCGCTCCTCGATGCGCGCATAGTGGCCGGTGGCGATGCGATCGGCGCCCAGCGCCATGGCGTGGTCGAGGAAGGCCTTGAACTTGATCTCGGCGTTGCACAGCACGTCGGGGTTGGGCGTGCGCCCCGCGCGGTACTCCGCGAGGAAGCTCGCGAAGACGCGCTCGCGGTATTCGGCGGCGAAGTTCACCGCTTCCAGGTCGATGCCGATGCGGTCCGCGGCGGAGGCGGCGTCGACGAGATCCTCGCGCGTCGAGCAGTACTCGTCGTCGTCATCGTCTTCCCAGTTCTTCATGAAGAGGCCCGTGACCTCGTGGCCCGCGCGCTTGAGCAGCAGCGCCGCGACCGCGGAGTCGACTCCACCGGACATCCCGACGACGACCTTCATGATCGGATTCTAGGGCTCCAGAAATGAAAAAAGGCGGGGCACGCGGCCCCGCCTTCCGTGCTGCGTGCGGCGATTACTTCTTGTTGGCGTCCTTGGCGGGCGCGGGAGCCGGGGCCGGAGCGGGAGCGGCGGCGGGCTTCGCGTCGGCCTTCGGGGCCTCGGCTTTCGGGGCGGCGTCGGCCTTGGGAGCGGTTTCCTTCTTCTTCTTGGACTTCTTCTTCTCGCTCTTCTTGGGCTCGGCCTTCTTGGGCTCGGCCTTCGGGGCTTCGGCCTTCGGCGCTTCAGCCGCCTTCGGGGCGGCCGCGGCGGCGGGCTTGTCGGCCGGCTTGGCGGGGGCGGGAGCCGGGGCGGCACCTTGGGCGAATGCACCCAGGCTGGCGCTGGCGAACAGTACGGCGATCAGGGCGGACAGCTTCTTCATGATTTTCTATTTTCCTATCTTCTGTTGATGGGCTCGGAAGTTATCAATGCACGACTGCGCTGGTGCCCAGCCGTCGCCAGCATTAACGCGGCGCATTATACCGGGGTTGACTAAGAAAAGCCTGACTTTGCAGGGACTTCGCGCCACTGGCCGGGTTCGAGCCCGTCCAGATTCCAAATACCGATACGGATTCGGACCAGGCGCAAGGTGGGCAATCCCACCGCGGCCGTCATCCGGCGCACCTGCCGGTTGCGGCCTTCGCGCAACGTGATTTCTATCCACGAGGTGGGAATCGCGCGGCGCACGCGGATGGGCGGATTGCGCGCCCACAGGGAGGGCTCCGCGATGGTGCGCGCCGGCGCGGGCCCCGTCGGGCCGTCGGAGAGCTCCACGCCGGCGGCGAGGCGCTCGAGCTGCTCCGCGCTGGGCACTCCCTCCACCTGCACCCAATACGTCTTCTCGAGCTTGTGGCGCGGGTTGGTGATGCGCGCCTGCAGCGCGCCGTCGTCGGTAAGCGCCACGAGCCCCTCGCTGTCGGTGTCCAGGCGCCCGGCCGGATAGACGCCGGGCACGTCGACGAAATCCGCGAGCGTGGGCTTGCCGCCGCTCGGGCTGAACTGGCAGATCACCCCGAAAGGCTTGTTGAGGAGGATCAGGCGCGGCGCCCCGGGGGCGCGCGCGAGTCGCTTTGCTATACTTTTTCGGTTTTGCAGTCGAATTTCCTTCCGGAGCCCCATGAACAAGATCAAGGTGAAGAACCCCGTCGTCGAGATGGACGGCGACGAGATGACGCGCATCATCTGGAAGCGCATCCGCGAGAAGCTGATCCTTCCCTATCTCGACATCGACCTCAAGTACTTCGACCTGGGCATCGAGCATCGCGACGCGACCGACGACCAGGTGACGGTCGACTCGGCCAACGCGACGAAGAAGTACGGGGTGGCGGTGAAGTGCGCGACCATCACGCCCGACGAGGCGCGCGTGAAGGAGTTCAACCTCAAGCAGATGTGGAAGAGCCCCAACGGGACGATCCGCAACATCCTCGACGGCACCATCTTCCGCGAGCCGATCATCTGCCAGAACGTGCCGCGCATCGTGCCGCACTGGAACAAGCCCGTGGTGGTCGCGCGCCACGGCTTCGGCGACCAGTACCGCGCGACGGACTTGCGCTTCGAGGGCGCCGGGACCCTCAAGATCGTCTTCACGCCCAAGGCCGGCGGGGCACCCGTCGAGCGCGAGGTGTTCCAGGCGCCGGGCTCGGGCATCGCGATGGCGATGTACAACCTGGACGCCTCGATCCGCGGGTTCGCGCAGGCCTGCTTCAACTACGCGCTCGACCGCAAGTACCCGGTCTACCTCTCCACCAAGAACACCATCCTCAAGGTGTACGACGGGCGCTTCAAGAACATCTTCCAGGAGGTCTACGAGGGCGAGTTCCGGGCGCGCTTCGAGGCCGCGGGGCTCACGTACGAGCACCGCCTGATCGACGACATGGTCGCCTCCAACCTCAAGTGGAACGGCGGCTACCTGTGGGCATGCAAGAACTACGACGGCGACGTGCAATCCGACACGGTCGCGCAGGGCTACGGCTCGCTGGGCCTCATGACCTCGGTGCTCACCACGCCCGACGGCAAGACGGTCGAGGCCGAGGCGGCGCACGGCACCGTCACGCGCCACTACCGCATGCACCAGCAGGGCAAGCCCACGTCGACCAACCCGATCGCGTCGATCTACGCCTGGACCCGCGGGCTCATCTACCGCGGCAAGATGGACAACACGCCGGAGCTGGTGAAGTTCGCCCAGACGCTGGAGAAGGTGTGCGTGGACACCGTCGAGGCCGGCAAGATGACCAAGGACCTCGCGATCCTCATCCGCCCCGACCATCCGTTCCTCTCCACCGAGGAATACATGGACGCGGTCGACGCGGAGCTCAAGCGCCGCATGCAGTAGCGGCGGCGCGGGGGGCAAGAAAAAAGCCCCCGGGAAACGCTCCCCGGGGGCTTTCCGTGCTGAATGCTGCTCCCTATGCTGCCTGAATGTTCGACGCCTGCTTGCCCTTCGGGCCCTGCGTCACGTCGAATGAAACCTTCTGGCCTTCCTTGAGGGTCTTGAAGCCCTGCATCTGGATCGCCGAGAAGTGCGCGAAGAGGTCTTCGCTGCCGTCGTCGGGCGTGATGAACCCGTAACCCTTCGCGTCGTTGAACCACTTCACTGTGCCGGTTGCCATGCGCTAGCTTGCCTCTTGGTAAACGGGTGGAGTCCCGCACATCGTTCGGATCGAGGCCCCGCACGTCTGCCGCTGCTTCTGTAGGCGATGCGAAATCCTTGAAACCAAACTCCAACGCGCTTTTTACGCGCCGTCCCCGGGAGTGTCAATAGAGCCCGCCGGGAGCGCGGGACCCTTGAAAATCCCCGTCCGCTTGTCCATATTAGGTGAAGGTAGTTCCACTCTGGACGAAGGGAACCGGAGGACTTGCGATTTGAGCACCCTCCAGCCCCCGCTGACATGGCCGAAAAACCGGACGGCTCGACGCTCACCAAGCCGAGCGAGACGCAGGTCAAACCGCCGCCGATGTTCCAGGTCGTCATGTACAACGACGACTACACGCCGATGGAGTTCGTGGTCGAGGTGCTGCAGATGTTCTTCGCGCTGCCGCGGGAACGCGCCACACAGATCATGCTCAAAGTCCATACTGAAGGCCGCGGGGTCTGCGGGATCTATCCCAAGGACGTCGCCTCGAGCAAGGTGGAACAGGTGACAGCTTATTCGCGCGAACACCAGCATCCGCTGCAGTGCGCGATGGAGGAAACATGATTGCCCAGGAGTTGGAAGTCAGCCTGCACATGGCCTTCGTGGAGGCCCGCCAGAAGCGCCACGAGTTCATCACCGTGGAGCACCTGCTTCTCGCGCTCTGCGACAACCCGTCGGCCTCCGAGGTGCTGAAGGCGTGCGCGGCGAAGATCGACGAGCTGAAGAAGGCGCTCTCGGACTTCGTGATGCAGCACACGCCGACGGTGGCGGGGACGGGCGAGGTCGACACGCAGCCCACGCTGGGCTTCCAGCGCGTGATCCAGCGTGCGATCCTGCACGTGCAGTCCTCGGGCAAGAAGGAAGTGACGGGCGCCAACGTGCTGGTGGCGATCTACGGCGAGAAGGACTCCCACGCCGTGTACTTCCTGCACCAGCAGGGTGTCTCGCGCCTGGACGTGGTGAACTACATCTCCCACGGCATCACCAAGGCGCCGCAGCAGCCCGGCCAGCGCGAGGAGGGCGAGAACGAGGCCGAGGCGCCCGAGGCGCAGTCGGGCGGCGCGCTCGAGAGCTTCACCCAGAACCTGAACCAGCTCGCCGTGGACGGCAAGATCGACCCGCTGATCGGCCGCGAGGCCGAGCTCGAGCGCGTCGTGCAGATCCTGTGCCGGCGCCGCAAGAACAACCCGCTGCTGGTGGGCGAGGCGGGCGTGGGCAAGACCGCGATCGCCGAGGGCCTCGCCAAGCGCGTGATCGACGGCCAGGTGCCCGAGATCCTCGCCAAGGCGCAGGTCTACGCGCTGGACATGGGCGCCCTGCTGGCGGGCACCAAGTACCGCGGCGACTTCGAGCAGCGCCTGAAGGCGGTGTTGAAGCAGCTGGTGGACAACCCCAACGCGATCCTCTTCATCGACGAGATCCACACGCTGATCGGCGCGGGCAGCGCCTCGGGCGGCACGCTCGATGCGTCCAACCTGCTGAAGCCCGCCCTCTCCTCGGGCGCGCTCAAGTGCATCGGCGCGACCACCTACCAGGAGTTCCGCGGCATCTTCGAGAAGGACCATGCCCTGTCGCGGCGCTTCCAGAAGGTGGACGTGAACGAGCCGTCGATCCAGGAGACGGTCGAGATCCTCCGCGGCCTCAAGTCGCGCTTCGAGCTGCACCACGGCGTGAAGTACACGGCCAACGCGCTCACCACCGCCGCCGAGCTCTCGGCGCGCTACATCAACGACCGGCACCTCCCCGACAAGGCGATCGACGTGATCGACGAGGCGGGCGCGCTGCAGCGCATCCTGCCCAAGTCGAAGCAGAAGAAGGTGATCGGCAAGCCCGAGATCGAGGAAATCGTCTCCAAGATCGCGCGCGTGCCGGCGCGCAACGTCTCCAACGACGACCGCAGCGCGCTCAAGAACCTGGACCGCGACCTGAAGGCCACGGTGTTCGGCCAGGACGAGGCGATCGACGCGCTCTCCTCGGCCATCAAGATGGCCCGCAGCGGCCTGGGCAACCCCCAGAAGCCGGTCGGCTGCTTCCTCTTCTCCGGCCCCACGGGCGTGGGCAAGACCGAGGTCGCGCGCCAGCTCGCGTTCATCATGGGCGTGGAGCTGATCCGCTTCGACATGTCCGAGTACATGGAGCGCCACGCGGTCTCGCGCCTCATCGGCGCGCCCCCCGGCTACGTGGGGTTCGACCAGGGCGGGCTGCTCACGGAGGCCATCACCAAGCATCCGTACTCGGTGCTGCTGCTCGACGAGATCGAGAAGGCCCACCCGGACATCTTCAACATCCTGCTGCAGGTGATGGACCACGGCACGCTCACCGACAACAACGGCCGCAAGGCGGACTTCCGCAACGTGGTGATCGTGATGACCACCAACGCGGGCGCCGAGGGCCTTTCGAAGAACGCCATGGGCTTCACGCAGACGCGCGCCCCGGGCGACGAGATGGCCGAGATCAAGCGCCTGTTCACGCCGGAGTTCCGCAACCGCCTGGACGCGGTGGTCTCCTTCGGCGCGCTCGACGAGGACGTCATCCTGCGCGTGGTGGACAAGTTCCTCATGCAGCTGGAGGCGCAGCTGTCGGAGAAGAAGGTCGATGCGATCTTCACCGACAAGCTGAAGAAGTACCTCGCGAAGAACGGCTTCGACCCGCAGATGGGCGCGCGCCCGATGGCGCGCCTCATCCAGGACACGATCCGCCGCGCGCTGGCCGACGAGCTGCTTTTCGGCGGGCTCTCCAGCGGCGGCCGGGTGACGATCGACCTGGACGACAACGGCCAGGTGAAGCTCGACATCGCGCAATCGGCGCCCCAGCCGCCCGAGCCGGTCGAATCGGCCTGACGGCCAGCCGCCGCCGCTTCCTGGGGGCGGCCGCCGCGGCGGCCGCCTGGGGCGTGTCCCCGGCCCTTCCAGCGGCCTCCCGGGGCCGCGTGGTGGTCGTGGGGGGCGGATATGGCGGGGCCACCGCCGCGCGCTTCCTGAAGGCCCTGGACGCGTCGCTGGACGTGACGCTGGTCGAGCCCAACGAGTCGTTGCACTCCTGCCCGCTGTCCAACCTGGTGCTGGGCGGGTTTCGCAGCGTGGAAGAGCAGTCCTGGCCGTATGCGGGGCTCGAGGCGCGGGGCGTGCGCGTCGTGCGCGACAGGGCCACCCGCATCGATGCCGGGCGCAAGGCCGTGCGCCTCGCGCGCGGCGCGGACCTTCCGTTCGATCGCGTGGTCGTCTCGCCCGGCATCGACTTCCTTTGGGACGAGCTGCCCGCCTTGGGGGACGCCGCCGCCCGGGCGGCCATTCCCCACGCATGGCAGGCCGGGCCGCAGACGGCGGCATTGCGCGCGCAGCTCGAGGCGATGCCCGATGGCGGCACCTTCGTGATCTCGATTCCCGAAGCGCCGCTTCGTTGTCCCCCGGCCCCGTACGAGCGCGCCTGCCAGGCGGCGGCGTACTTCACGTCACGCAAGCCGCGCTCGAAGATCCTGGTGGTGGACGCCAATGCCGACGTCCTTGCCGAGGGCGCGCTCTTCAAGAAGGCGTGGCGCGAGCTCTACCCCGGCATGATCGAGTACCGCCCCGACAGCAGGGCCGTCGACGTGGACGTGGCCACGCGAACCGTGAAGCTCGAGTTCGGCGAGGCGCGCGGCGACGTGGTCAACGTGATCCCGCCGATGCGTGCCGGCGACATCGCGGCGCCCTTCATCACCGCGAACGGCCGCTGGTGCGAGGTGGACTGGCTCACGTATGAATCGAAGGCCGCGCGCGGCGTGCACGTACTGGGCGACTCGCTGCAGATCGCGCCCCTCATGCCCAAGTCGGGCTCCATGGCGCACGCGCAGGGCCGCGTGTGCGCGGCCGCCATCGCGAGCCTGCTCGCCGGCCGCGAGCCGGACCCCGCGCCCACGCTCGAGGGCGAGTGCTATAGCTTCGTTTCGGGAACGCTCGCGGGACGCGTCGCGTCGCGGCACGCTTACGACGCGGCCGAGGCCACCATGAAGGTCGTGCCGGGCTCCCAGGCCGTCTCCGCCGAGGCCACCGAGGCGCACGCCCGGGCGGCGTTCGGGTGGGCGCGCACGGTGCGCGCCGCGATGCTGGGCTAGGCAGCCCCCGCGGGCTCGATCCACGCGGGATCGAAGCCGGGATTGGTGAGCGCCGTGAGCACGTGGTCGCGCCACGCGCCGTCGATGAAGAGGTACGCGGGAGCGAGGCCCTCGCGCACGAAGCCCAGGCGCTCCAGCAGCCGCGCGCTGCGCCCGTTCTCGGGCCGGTAGTTGGCCATGATGCGATGCAGCCGAAGCCCGTCGAACATGTACGCGTTGGTGGCGCGCAGCGCCTCGGCCATGAAGCCGCGCCCCTCGTGGCTGCGCGCGACCTGGTAGCCGAGGTAGCACGCGAGGAACGGACCGCGCACGATGTTCGTGTAGTTGCACGTCCCGACGATGGGCCCGTCGGCGGCACCCGGTTGCATCACGAACCGCACGGCACGCCCGGAATTGAACTCCTCGAGCGCCCCGGCGAGGCGCTCGCGCCAGAACGACTCGGTGAAGAACGCGGGGGCCGCGGGCGGCGACCAGCGGTCCAGGTGGCCTTCGAAATTCTCGCGCAGGAAGCCCGCCATCGCCTGCTGCATGCCCGGGCGCGCGAGCCGGACGTTGAGCCGCGCGGTGCGCAGGTCGGGAAGCGGCGCCGCGTTCACCCTAGGCGGCGAATACCCGCCACTGCTGGGGCCAGCCGTCCATGGGCGCGCGCTTGAAGCCGCTCTTGGCGAACTGGTGCCAGCGTCCCACCACGAACGCCATGACGGCGTTGGCATACGCGTTCACGTCCCAGTCCGCGGGCAGGGCGCCGGCGCCCACCGCGAGGCGAGCGCTCTGGCGCAGGCTCGCTTCCAGGCGGTCCATCAGCTGGTTCACGCGCGCCTGCAGGCGCTCGTCCTCGTTCACCAGCGCGTCGCCGATCAGCACGCGCGTCATGCCGGGGTTCTTCTGCGCGAAGCCGAGCAGCGTGGCGATGGTCGCCTCCACCTGCTTCATCGCGTCGGGCTCGTCGGCCTGGATCTTGTTCACCAGCGTGAAGACGGTCTGCTCGATGAACTCGATCAGCCCCTCGAACATCTGGGCCTTGCTCGCGAAGTGGCGGTAGAGGGCGGCTTCCGAGACTTCCAGCCGCGCGGCGAGCAGCGCCGTGGTGATGCGCTCGCCTTTCGGATTCTCCAGCATGGAGGCGAGCGTCTGCAGGATCTGCGCCTTGCGCTCCCCGGTCTTCGCCATCTTCCCCTCTCCCGTTGGGCCGTCCGTCCGCGTCGCGCTGGGGCTTTGCGTTTCGATTTGCAGGCGGAGGCGAATGTTACCATTACGCTTTACACGTCGTCCGAGGCGCGCGCCCGATCGAAGGACCGAAATGGCAGGACACAGCAAGTGGGCGAACATCCAGCACCGCAAGGGTCGCCAGGATGCCAAGCGCGGCAAGATCTTCACGCGTCTCATCAAGGAAATCACCGTCGCGGCCCGCATGGGCGGCGGCGACCCGGCCATGAATCCGCGCCTGCGCCTCGCGGTGGACAGGGCCACCGACCAGAACATGCCGAAGGACAACATCGAGCGCGCCATCAAGCGCGGCACGGGCGGCCTGGACGGCGTGAACTACGAGGAGATCCGCTACGAAGGCTACGGCCCGGCGGGCGCCGCGGTGATCGTGGACACCCTCACCGACAACCGCACGCGCACCGTGGCCGAGGTGCGCCACGCCTTCGCGAAGTACGACGGCAACCTGGGCGCCAACGGCTCGGTCGCGTTCCTCTTCAAGCATTGCGGGCAGCTCCTGTACGCGCCGGGCACCGACGAGGGCAAGCTGATGGAAGCGGCCCTCGAGGCGGGCGCCGACGACGTCGTCGCGAACGACGACGGTTCCCTCGAGGTGATCAGCGGCCCCTACGAATTCGTCAAGGTGAAGGCGGCGCTCGAGAAAGCGGGCTTCAAGGCCGAGCTCGCCGAGGTGACCATGAAGCCCGCCAACGAGACGGAGCTCGCGCCCGACGACGCGGCGAAGATGCAGAAGCTCCTCGACGCGCTCGAGGGGCTGGACGACGTCCAGGACGTGTACACCACGGCGGTGCTGGGATAGTGGCGCCCCAGGCACCCGGGGTGCGCATCCTCGGCATCGATCCCGGGCTGGGCGTGACCGGCTATGGCGTCGTGGAGAAATGCGGCTCCGAGCTCACCTACCTCGCGAGCGGGCGCATCCGCTCCGACCAGAGCGAGCCGCTCGCCGCGCGGCTGGCAACGATCCTCGCCGGCCTCGCCGAGGTGATCGCGAGCTATCATCCGGCCGAGGCCGCCGTCGAGAAAGTCTTCGTCAACGTGAACCCGCAATCGACGCTCCTGCTCGGCCAGGCGCGCGGCGCGGCCATCTGCGCGGCCGTGATGGCGCGCCTGCCGGTGGCCGAGTACACCGCGCTGCAGGTCAAGCAGTCGGTGGTGGGCCAGGGCCATGCGCGCAAGGAGCAGGTGCAGGAGATGGTGAAGCGGCTGCTCAGGCTTGCACGCGCCCCGGGCCCGGATGCGGCCGACGCGCTCGCCTGCGCCATCTGCCATGCGCACGGCGGGCTGGGCGCGATGCCCGCGCGGGGCCGGCGCCTGCGCGCGGGCAGGATCGCGTGAGAATGGGCGCGGGCCACGAAACGCGAGGCGCGAGATGATCGGCAGGATCCAGGGCGTCCTCGTCGAGAAGAATTTCCCGCAGGTCATCGTCTCGTGCGCCGGCGTGGGCTACGAGATCGACGTGCCCATGAGCACCTTCTACCCGCTCCCGCGCACGGGCGAGGAGGTGACGCTGCTCACGCACCTCGTGGTGCGCGAGGACGCGCACCTGCTGTTCGGATTCCTCACCGCGGGCGAGCGAGGCGCCTTCCGCCAGCTGCTCAAGATCAGCGGCGTGGGCCCGAAGGTCGCGCTGTCGGTCCTCTCCGGGATGTCGGTGGACGACCTTTCGGCGGCGGTCTCGAACGAGGATGCGGGGCGGCTCACCAAGATCCCCGGCATCGGCAAGAAGACCGCCGAGCGCCTCGTGCTGGAGCTGCGCGACAAGCTGCCGCGCGCCGTGCTCGCCACGCGCACGGAGGCGGCCTCGGCGGCGAGCTCCGACGTGCTTAACGCGTTGCTGGGCCTTGGCTACAATGAGCGCGAGGCCTCCGCCGCGGTGAAGCAATTGCCCTCCGACCTGCCGCTTGCCGACGCGATCCGCCAGGCGCTCAAGCAGCTCGCCAAGACGTGATCGAAGCCGACCGACTGATCTCGGCAGCGCCCGCCTCGCCGCAGGAAGACGGCGAGGAGAGGGCGCTTCGCCCGCGCCACCTCGCCGAATACGTGGGGCAGCCCAAGATCCGCGAGCAGTTCGCGATCTTCATCGAGGCCGCGCGCAAGCGAAAGCAGGCGCTCGACCACGCGCTGCTCTTCGGCCCGCCGGGCCTGGGCAAGACCACGCTCGCGCACATCATCGCGCGCGAGATGGGCGTGAACCTCAAGCAGACCTCGGGCCCGGTGCTCGAGCGCGCCGGCGACCTCGCGGCGATCCTCACCAACCTCGAGCCCAACGACGTGCTCTTCATCGACGAGATCCACCGCCTGTCGCCCGTCGTCGAGGAGATCCTCTATCCCGCGCTGGAGGACTACCAGATCGACATCATGATCGGCGAGGGCCCGGCGGCGCGCTCGGTGAAGCTGGACCTGCCGCCCTTCACGCTGGTGGGCGCGACCACGCGCGCCGGCATGCTCACCAACCCGCTGCGCGACCGTTTCGGCATCGTGGCGCGCCTCGAGTTCTATTCGCCCGAGGAGCTCACGATGATCGTGAACCGCTCGGCGCGCCTGCTCGAGGTGGCGATCGAGGAGGAGGGCGCGCTCGAGATCGCGAAGCGCTCGCGCGGCACGCCCCGCATCGCCAACCGCCTGCTGCGCCGCGTGCGCGACTACGCGGAGGTGAAGGCCGAGGGAACGATCACCAACGAGGTGGCCGACATCGCCCTGCGCATGCTCGAGGTGGACGCCATCGGGCTCGACCTCATGGACAGGAAGCTCCTCGCGGCCGTGATCGAGAAGTTCGGCGGCGGCCCGGTGGGCGTGGAGAACCTCGCCGCGGCCATCGGCGAGGAGCGCGACACCATCGAGGACGTGCTGGAGCCGTTCCTGATCCAGCAGGGCTACCTGCAGCGCACGCCGCGCGGGCGCGTGGCCACCGCGCTCGCCTACCGCCATTTCGGGCTCGCGCCGCAGGACGGGGCGCGGGGGGGAGAGCTCTTCACATGAGCCGCATCGCCGTCAAGCCCACGCTGCAGCCCGAGTTGTTCGTCTATTCCTTCCCGGTCCGCGTGTATTTCGAGAACACGGACGCGGGCGGCGTGGTCTATCACGCCGAGTACCTGAAGTTCCTCGAGCGCGCGCGCACCGAATGGCTGCGCCACCTGGGGTTCGACCACCAGGCGCTCGCCCGCAACCACCGCACCCAGTTCGTCGTGACCTCGATGGCGATCGATTTCCTCAAGGCGGCCCGGCTGGACGACACGGTGTCGGTGAGCGTGCGCCTCGAGTCGCTCGGCAAGGTGCGCAGCGTGTTCGCGCAGGAGGTGCGGCGCGAGGACGACGTGCTCGTGAAGGCGAAGGTCACCGTGGCCTGCGTGGCCGCCGAGACCTTCAAGCCCTGCGAGATCCCCGAAGCCCTGCGCCGCAAGATGGAGGCCGCCCTGTGATCGTGAGCCACGACCTCACCGTCGTCTCGATGATCGTGAACGCGAGCATCGTCGTGAAGGTGGTCATGGCGATCCTCGCCATGGCCTCGATGCTGTCCTGGACCTACATCTTCATGAAGCTGTTCTCGATCCGCCGCGCGCGCCGCCAGGCCGACGAGTTCGAGCGCGAGTTCTGGAGCGGCACCGACCTGGTGGGGCTCTACCAGCGCGCGGCGAGCGGGCGCTACACCTCGGAGGGCCTCGAGCGCATCTTCGAGGCGGGCTTCAAGGAGTTCCTGAAGCTGAAGGGCCGCCAGGGATCGGACCTCGCCACGCTGCTCGACGGCACGCGCCGCGCGATGAAGGCCACCTACCAGCGCGAGATGGACGTGCTCGACTCGCACCTTTCCTTCCTCGCCACCGTGGGCTCGGTGAGCCCGTACATCGGCCTCTTCGGCACGGTGTGGGGGATCATGAACGCGTTCCGCGGGCTCTCGAACGTCGCGCAGGCCACGCTCGCGCACGTGGCGCCCGGCATCGCGGAGGCGCTCGTGGCCACCGCGATGGGCCTGTTCGCCGCCATCCCCGCGGTGATCGCCTACAACCGCTACAGCCACGACATCGACCGGCTCGCCTCGCGCTACGAGAGCTTCATGGAAGAGCTGCAGAACATCCTGCAGCGCCAGGCCCACCTGCCGGACCAGGCGGACACCATCGTGGGCAGGACGCGCTAGCCGTGCGCGAGCGCCGGGCCATCGCCGAGATCAACGTCGTGCCGTACATCGACGTGATGCTGGTGCTGCTCATCATCTTCATGGTGGCCGCGCCGCTCATCAACCCGGGCCAGATCGACCTCCCGCAGTCGGGCGCGAAGCTCAATCCCGCGGTCGCGCCCCTCGAGGTCCGGGTGCGCGCCAACGGCGACCTCGCCGTGGTCGACCGCACGCGCTCTTCCGAGGAGATCCCGATCACGAAGGACGGGCTGCTCGGGGTCGTGCGCGACGCGCAGGCGCAGCATGCCGACCAGGCGGTCGTCATCGCCGGCGACCGGGCGGTGCGCTACGAGGAGGTGATCGGCGTGCTGGACCTCCTGCAGCGAAACCAGGTGAAGCACGTGGGGTTGCTCACCAAACCCGCGCAGTGAAGGCGTCGCGCAGGGGCGAAGCGCCCCCCCAGGAGCGTCCGCCGCCGCCGGGCCGCGCGGGCGCGGTGGTCCTCGCCATCGCGGTCCACGCGATCTTCTTCGCGCTCATCGTCTTCGGCGTCACGTGGCAGAGCCGGCAGGAATCGCCGCTCGTCGCCGAGCTGTGGTCGAAACTGCCTTCCGCACCCGCGAAACCGCCCGAGGCGGCGCCCGCGCCGCCCGAGCCGGTGAAGCCGCCCCCGCAACCCGAGAAGCCGCCCGAGCCGGTGAAGCCCCCGCCCGAGCCGCCCAAGGAGGTGGAGCCCCCCAAGCCGGATCCGGAGATCGCGCGCAAGGCCGAGCGCGAGAAGAAGGAGCAGGAAAAGCGCGAGCAGCTGCAGCGCGAGAAGGAGCGCAAGGAGAAGGCCGAGCGCGAGAAGAAGGAGCAGGAGGCGAAGAAGAAGAGGGAGGAGGAAGCGAAGAAGAAGCGCGAGGACGAGGCCCGGCGCCAGGAGGAGGAGCGCGTGCAGAAGGAGATCCAGGAAGCGCGCGCCGCGGCCGCCTCGCAGCGCCAGGCCGAGATCGACGAATGGATGAACAAGATCCGCACCAGAATCCGCGGCAAGGCGAACATCCCTGACACCGTGGTAGGCCACCCGACCGTTCAGGTTAGTATCCGGATCCTGCCCACCGGCGAGGTCCTCGACGTCACGGTCACGAAGGCGAGCGGCAACCCGACGTACGATGCCGCCATCGAGCGGGCCATCCGCAGCGCCTCGCCGCTGCCGGTGCCGCGGCCGGATTCGGAACTTTTCCCGGTATTTCGCAACCCTACGCTGAATATCACGCATGACCGCTAGCCCCTGCCTGCCGCCGCCGCGATGAAACGTGCCTTCCTTGCACTGGGCTTGCTGCTCGGCGCGTGCCTCGCGCACGCCCAGCTCACCATCGACATCACCACCACCGGCGGGCGCCAGGTGCCGATCGCCATCGTGCCCATGGCCGGCGAGGCCTCGCAGCCGCAATCGGTGAGCGAAGTCGTGGGCGCGGACCTCGCGCGCACCGGCCTCTTCCGCCTGGTGAACACCTCGGGCGTGAGCCCGCTGCCGACCGAGCCCTCGGAGGTGAACTTCGTCGACTGGGGCTCGCGCGCGGCCGAAGCCCTGGTGATCGGCAAGATCGAGCCGGGGTCGGAAGGGCGCGTGGAGGTCCGCTTCCGCCTCTTCGACGTGCAGAAGCAGTCGCAGCTCGCGAGCTTCTCGTACCTGGTCGCGCCCGCGCAGCTGCGCGCCACGGCGCACCGCATCGCCGACGTGATCTACGAGAAGCTCACCGGCGACAAGGGCGTGTTCTCGACCAAGATCACCTACGTCGTGAAGCGCGGCCGGCGCTACGAGCTCCAGGTGGCCGACGCGGACGGTTTCAACGCCCAGTCCGTCCTCGCCTCCAACGAGCCGATCATGTCGCCCGCGTGGTCGCCCGACGGCAGCCGGCTCGCCTACGTCTCCTTCGACCAGAAGAAGCCCATCGTGGTGGTGCAGAACCTCGCGCAGGGCACCACCCGCATCGTCGCCGCCTTCCGCGGCAACAACAGCGCACCGGCCTGGTCGCCCGACAGCCGCACGCTCCTGGTGGCGCTCAGCAAGGACGGGCTCACCCAGATCTACCGCATCTCGGCCGAGGGCGGGGAGGCGCAGCGCCTCACCGACTCGGCCGGCATCGACACGCAGCCCGCGTATTCGCCCGACGGGCAGTGGATCGCTTTCACCTCCGACCGCGGGGGCTCGCCCCAGGTCTACAAGATGCCGGCCGCGGGCGGGCCGCCGCAGCGCCTCACCTTCGAGGGCAGCTACAACGTGGGGCCGCGCTACAGCCCCGACGGGAAATTCCTCGCCTTCGTGCAACGCGACGGCGGGCGCTACCGCATCGCCACGCTCGAGCTCGCGACCGGCCAGGTCCAGGTGCTCACCGACGGCGTGCTCGACGATTCACCCACCTACGCGCCCAACGGTAAGATGGTCCTTTACGAGGCCTCCGTCGGGGGGCACGGCCAGCTCGCCGCGGTTTCCGGCGACGGGCGGGTACGCCAGCGGCTCACCTCCGCAGCCGGAGATGTACAGGACCCCGCATGGGGACCACTGCCAACCAACTGATGGGATCGCATCCCCTTCGCAATGAATCAGGACCAGGAGACCAACATGAAGAAGCTTGCCTCGTACGTCGCACTCGCCTTGATCGCCGCCGCATGCGCCAGCAAGGAGACCAAGACGGAGCCGCAGGTCGCGGATCGCTCGACGCCCGCCCCGACCGCCTCGGGCACGACCGGCTCGATGCAGACCACCCCGGCGCAGCCTTCGCCGTCGATGGCGGGCAACCCGCTCACGGATCCGAACAGCCCGCTGTCCAAGCGCAGCATCTACTTCGACTTCGATTCGAACGCGGTGAAGGACGAGTACCGCCCGTTGATCCAGGCGCACGCCCGCTATCTCACCAACGACAAGCGTGACGCGCATATCCGCATCGAGGGCAACTGCGACGAGCGCGGCAGCCGCGAGTACAACCTCGCGCTGGGCCAGCGCCGCGCCGAGGCCGTGAAGAAGATGATGACCGTGCTCGGCGTGGGCGACAACCGCATCGAGACCATCAGCTACGGCGAGGAGAAGCCCGTCGCCCAGGGCCACGACGAGGCCGCGTGGGCGAAGAACCGCCGCGACGACATCAAGTACGCGGGTGAGTAGCCGGCAGGATCGCGCGGGGCTCGTGCGCCGGCTCGCCTGGGCCGGCGCGCTGGCGGCCGCCGCCGCGGCCATCCCCGCGCGCGCCGGCCTCTTCGACGACGACGAGGCCCGGCGGCGCATCGAGCAGATCAAGCAGGAGCTGGCGCAGCAGGGCAAGGACAACGAAGCGCGCATCGCCAGGCTCGAGGAACAGATCCGCAACATCGGCGTGATCGAGCTGGTGCGGCAGCTCGACCAGCAGAACGCGGAGATCGCCCGCCTGCGCGGCCAGATCGAGGTCCTCAACAACGACAACCAGCAGCTGCAGAAGCGCCAGCGCGACTTCTACCTCGACATCGATTCGCGGTTGAAGCGGCTGGAGGGCGTGCCGGCGGCCGGCGTGGCGCCCCCTCCGGATGCGGGCGCGGCCAACGCCAACGCCGCATCGGCACCGCCCGTGGTGCCGGCCACGGCGCCGGCCCACGCGCCCACCAAGGAAGACCAGGCGCGCGAGGTGAAGGCGTACGACGCCGCATCGAACCTCTTCCGCCGCAACGATTTTCCCGCGGCCATCGAGGCATTCCGCGCGTTCGTGAGGGATTTCCCGGGCAGCGCGCTCGCGGCCAACGCGGGATACTGGATCGGCATCAGCTACGCGAACATGAAGGACTACAAGCGCGCGCTCGCGGCCCAGGAAGAGGTCATCTCGCGTTACCCGCAGTCGCCCAAGGCGCCCGATGCGCTGCTCGCCATCGCGTCCCTGCAGTCGGAGCAGGGCGACACCGGCAGCGCGCGCAACACGCTGGAGGACATCGTGGCGCGCTTCCCCAACTCCGAGGCGGCAGGCAAGGCGCGCACGCGGCTCGCGCAGTCGAAGCGCTAGGTCGCGCGTTGAAGTCCGCGGTCGTCCTGCTCTCCGGAGGACTCGACTCGGCCACCGTGCTCGCGATGGCGCGCAGGGACGGCTGGCAGTGCTACGCGCTTTCCGTCGACTACGGGCAGCGCCACCGCGCGGAGCTCGCCGCCGCGGCGCGCGTGGCGAAGGCCCTGGGCGCCGCGGAGCATCGCATCGTGCCCCTGGACCTGCGCGTGTTCGGCGGCTCCGCCCTCACCGACGATTCCATCGCCGTGCCCACGGTCCCGGGCGAAGGCATCCCCGTCACCTACGTCCCCGCGCGCAACACGATCTTCCTGTCGCTCGCGCTCGCGTACGCCGAGGTGACCGGGTCGGATGCCATCTTCACCGGCGCCAACGCGGTCGACTACTCGGGCTATCCCGACTGCCGCCCCGAATACCTCGCCGCCTTCGAGAGGATGGCGAACCTCGCGACCAAGCGCGCGGTGGAGGGACATCCGCTCTCCATCCTGGCGCCCATCGTGCGGATGACGAAGGCCGACATCGTGCGCAAGGGCGCCGGGCTCGGCGTCGATTTTTCCCTCACGGTGTCCTGCTACAACGCCGATGCCGAGGGGCGCGCGTGCAATGCGTGCGATGCCTGCCGCCTGCGCCGCGAAGGCTTCCGCGCCGCCGGACTTCCCGACCCCACGCGCTACCGAGGTTAGAATCCGGCAGTGATCGCGGAGACATCCTTCTGAGCGGCGTTCCGAATCCCGCGGCCGTGGTCGTCGGGGGCGGCTTCATCCTCGCCTTCGTCTTCGGCGCGGTCGCCAACAAGACCAACTTCTGCACCATGGGCGCGGTCTCCGACGTCGTGAACATGGGCAGCTGGGGGCGCATGCGCATGTGGCTGCTCGCCATCGCGGTGGCGATCCTCGGCGCGCACGGCCTGCAGCTCGCGGGCCTCGTGGACCTCTCGAAATCCATCTACGTGCGTCCCGGCGTCACGTGGCTGTCGTACGCGCTGGGCGGTTTCCTGTTCGGCGTCGGCATGACGCTGGGTTCCGGGTGCGGGAGCAAGACGCTGGTGCGCCTGGGCGGGGGCAGCCTCAAGTCGCTGGTGGTGCTCATCTGCCTCGGCATCGCCGCCTACATGACGCTGAAGGGTCTCTTCGCGGTGTGGCGCACGCAATGGCTCGACCCGGTGACGCTCGAGCTCGCCCAGCGCGGCGTGCCCCACCAGGACCTGCCCGCGATCGTGGCGGCCTGGACGGGCGCGAGCCCGGCGGCCTGCGAGGCGGCCGTCGCGTTGGTCGCTGCCGCGGCGCTGCTCGCGTTCGTCTTCAAGGACCGTGATTTCCGCGCGAGCTTCGACCACATCCTCGGCGGAACAGTCGTGGGCCTCGTGGTCGCGGGCGGCTGGTACGTCACGGGCCACCTGGGCTACGGCGAGAGCCCGGAGACGCTCGAGACCGTGTTCTTCGCGACCAACAGCCACACCATCGAGTCGCTGTCCTTCGTGGCGCCGGTCGCGTACTCGCTCGAGCTGCTCATGCTGTGGACGGACAAGTCGCTCGGGCTCACGTTCGGCATTGCGAGCGTCGCGGGAATCGTGCTCGGCTCGCTGGCCTATGGATTGGCGTCGCGGACCTTCCGCTGGGAGGGGCTCGCCGGCGCGGAAGATACGGCCAACCACGTGATCGGCGGGCTGCTGATGGGATTCGGCGGCGTGACGGCACTCGGATGCACCATCGGGCAGGGCATCACCGGCTTTTCCACGCTCGCCATCGGGTCGATCCTCACCTTCGTGTCCATCGTGGCGGGATCGGCGCTCACGATGAAATACCAGTACTGGAGGCTGATGCGCGAAGCGTGAGCAAGCTTTGACCCGATGCGGCCCGAAACGCTATAATTTCGCGTTTCCCCCGGGGCGTTAGCTCAGCTGGTAGAGCAGCGGACTTTTAATCCGTTGGTCACTGGTTCGAATCCAGTACGCCCTACCAATTCCGTCAAGGACTTACCCGTCCACCGCGCGGTCCTGCCCTCGCCATGGCGCTCACGCTAGCGATCGACCAGGGCACGCACGCGAGCCGCGCGCTCGTCGTGGACGGGCGCGGTGCCATCGTGGCGAGCGGCGAGAAGGCGATCGGCCTTGCGCGCCCGCAACCCGATTGGGCCGAGCAGGACGGCGACGAAGTGGTGGCCTCGGTGCTCGAGGCCTGCGCGCAATCGCTCGCCGCGCTCGGCGAGCGGCGCGGCGAGGTAACCGCCGCGGGGCTCGCCAGCCAACGCGCGAGCGCGGTGTGCTGGAACCGGCGCGACGGCCGGCCCCTTTCCCCCATCTTCAGCTGGCAGGACCGGCGGGCGCACGCCTGGGTGAGCACGCTCGAAGCCGCGCACGGGGAAGCGGTGCACCGGGCCACCGGCCTCTTCCTTTCCCCGCACTACGGCGCGAGCAAGCTGCGCTGGGCCCTGGACCACCTGCCGGCGGTGCGCGCCGCCGCCACCGATGGCACGCTCGCGTGGGGTCCCATGGCAAGCTTCGTCGCGTTCCGCATCCTCAAGGAACATCCGTTGCTCGCGGACCCGCAGTGCGCGGCGCGCACGCAGCTGTGGAACCTGCAGGCGCGCGACTGGGATCCGTCGCTGCTCGCGCTCTTCGGGCTTCCGCAGGGGTTCCTTCCCGCCACGATGCGCACCTGCGGACATTGGGGGACGCTCGCATGCGCGGGCGCCCCGATTCCCATGACCGCGGTGAACGGGGACCAGTCGGCCTCGGTCTTCGCCTTCGGCATGCCCGAGCCGGATTGCGCGTACGTGAACATCGGCACGAGCGCGTTCGTGCAGCGCGCGCTTCGCGAGCCGCCGGGTTACGTGCCGCGGCAGCTCACCGGCATCATCCTCGACGACGGCGAGACCACGGTGTACATGGTCGAGGGAAACGTGAACGGCGCCGGCGCGGGGCTCGAATGGTTCTCGCGCGAGTTCGGCACGGCGGATCTCGTCGCGGCGATGCCCGAGTGGCTGGCGAGGCCGGGCGATGGCGTGCCGCTCTTCCTGAACGGCGTGTCCGGGCTCGGCGGCCCGTTCTGGGTGGCCGAATTCGAGTCCCGCTTCGTGGGCGAGGGCGAGCCCTGGCAGAAGGCGGTGGCGCTCGTCGAGAGCATCGCCTTCCTGTTGAAGGCGAACATGGACCACATGGCGCGTTACGTGGCGCCGCCGGCGCGCGTGCGCGTGAGCGGCGGCCTGTCGCGCATCGACGGCCTTTGCCGCCGGCTCGCCTCGCTCGCCGGCGTGCCGGTGCATCGCCGCGACGATCCGGAGGCGAGCGCCCGCGGCATTGCCTTCCTGGCGGCCGGCCGGCCCGCGGGGTGGACCCACGATGTGCACGAGGACGTGTTCTCCCCTGGGGCCGATCCCGGATTGTCGAGCCGCTACCGGCGTTGGCGCGGGAACATGGCCGAAGCGACCGGAATTTGATTCGGCGCAACCGTGACTCGCCCCGGACGCACTAGCGTAACCCTACCGCTTGTTCGCGAAGGATCTCGTGGAAACGGAGAAATGAGATGTCGGTGAGCGTCTCCCTCCGCGACGTCTACAAGGCCTTCGGCGAGGTGAAGGTGATCCAGGGCATCTCCATGGAGATCGCCGCTGGCGAGTTCGTCGTGATGGTGGGGCCCTCGGGCTGCGGCAAGTCCACGCTGCTGCGCATGATCGCGGGGCTGGAGGAGGTGACCTCCGGGGAGATCGCCATCGACGGCCATGTCGTGAACAACGTGGAACCCAAGGACCGCAACATCGCCATGGTGTTCCAGAACTACGCGTTGTACCCGCACCTGTCGGTGCACGACAACCTCGCCTACGGCCTCAGGATCCGCGGCCTCACGAAGGGCGACATCGAGGTGCGCGTGCGCAAGGCCGCCGCCACCCTCGGCCTCGACGAGTTCCTCGACCGGCACCCGCGCGAGCTCTCCGGGGGCCAGCGCCAGCGGGTGGCCATGGGGCGCGCGATCGTCCGCGACCCGCAGGTGTTCCTGTTCGACGAGCCGCTGTCGAACCTGGACGCCAAGCTGCGCGTGCAGATGCGCGCCGAGCTCCAGGCTTTGCACCACCGGCAGGAAACCACGACGCTCTACGTCACGCACGACCAGGTGGAGGCGATGACGCTCGCCGAGCGCATGCTCGTGATGAACCAGGGGCGCGCCGAGCAGATCGGCACGCCCGACGAGGTCTACACCCGCCCCGCGACGACGTTCGTCGCGGGCTTCATCGGCTCGCCGCCGATGAACCTGATCCCGGGGTGCGTCGAAACCGACGGCCTGATCCTCGCAACTTCCGACGGCGCGCGCGTGCGCCTGCCGCGCCGCTTCGAAGCGCTCGCGGGCCGCGAGCTGCTGCTCGGCGTGCGGCCCGAGCACCTCGAGATCTGCGCGCAAGCCGATGCGATGCTCTCGCCCGAGATCGATTTCGTCGAGCTGCTGGGATCGGACCTGCTGGTGTACGGGAACCTCAGCACCGCCAAGACGCGCCTCGCGGCCCGTGTCGCCGCCAGGCTGAATGCCTCGCTCAAGGGCCGGCGCGTGGTGGTGCCCATGCGCTACGACGAGGAGCACATGCACTGCTTCGACCTGAAGAGCGGCAAGCGCATCGAGCTCTGAGGGCGCGGCGCCCGCTCAGCGCACCCGCATCGCCGCCACGGCAAGCGCGCAGGCGCCCAGCAGCAGCATCATCGCGAACTCGAACGGGTGGTCGGCGAGGCCGCCGCCCTTGAGGAAGATGTCGCGCACGACCACGAGGTAGTAGCGCAGCGGGTCGATCCACGTGAGCAGCTGCACGCCTTCGGGCATGTTGCGGATCGGGAACGCGAACCCGGAAAGCACGGTCATCGGCATCACGAAGAACATGGCCGAGAGCATCGCCTGCTGCTGGGTGGCGGCGTAGCTCGAGACGAGGAGCCCGAGCCCCTGCGTGCTCAGCAGCACGAGCGCGCTCGCGACGAAGAGGGCGGCGACGCCTCCGCGCAGGGGCACGCCGAACCAGGCGAGGGCGACGGCGGTGATGAGCGCCACGTCGAGGAGCCCCACGCAGGCCACGGGCACCATCTTGCCCACGAGGAATTCCAGGCGTCCCACGGGCGTGACCATGAGCCGCTCGAGCGTGCCGATCTCGCGCTCGCGCACCACCATCATCGCGGTGAGCATCATGGTGCTCACGAAGAGCACGTTCGCCATGATCCCCGGCACGAAGAACCAGCGGTCCTCGAGGTTGGGGTTGAACCAGGCGCGCGGCTCGACGGCGACCGCGGGAACGAAGCGCGCCTGCGTCGCGGCGTACTGGCCGATCACCTGGGCGAGCTCGGCCACGACGAGCTGCGCGGTGTTCGGGTCCGAGCCGTCGGCGATGAGCTGCACCCTGCGCTGCGTGGCGAAGCGCGCCGGAACCTGCACGATCACGCCGATCCCGCCCCGGTCCATCATCGCGCTCGCGGCCGCGATGGAAGGCTCGAAGCGCAGCGTGTAGTGGCCGGTGGCGGCGATCGCGGCGAGCAGCTCCCGGCTCTCGGGGCCGCGGTCGAAATCGACCACCGCGACGTCGGCATGGCGCACGTCGAAGGTCGCCGCGTAGCCGAAGATGAAGAGCTGCAGCAGCGGGGGCACCACCAGCGTGAAGCGCATGCGCGGGTCGCGCAGCAGCTGCACGAATTCCTTGGCGAGCAGCGCGGCGAGGCGCCCCCAGAGCGCGCGCAGGCCCGGGCTCATCCGGCAAGCCCCAGCCGCGCGGCGCGCCGGTAGAGCAGCGTCGCCAGCACCGCGAGGATCGCCGCCAGGGCCGCGACCGCCGGCCACACGGTGAAAGGCGAGATGCCCTTGAGGAAGATGCCCTTGGAGAGCAGCACGAAGTAGCGCGCGGGGAACACCAGCGTGAGGTACTGCAGCCACAGCGGCATGTTGCCGATCGCGTAGATCGCGCCCGACAGCAGGAACGAGGGCAGGAAGGTCGTGACCTGTACCAGCTGGCTCGCGAGCATCTGGTTGCCCGCGACGATGGAGAGCAGCGCCCCCTGGCACATGACGATGAGCAGGAACAGGGCCGAAACCCCCGTGATCGCCGCGATCGAGCCGCGCAGGGGGATGTCGAAGACGAACACGGCGGCCGCGATCGCGCCCAGGACGTCGACCATGCCCACGAAGAAATAGGGAATGAGCTTGCCCACCAGGAACTCCGCGCGGGTGAGCGGCGTGGTCCTCAGCATCACGATGTTGCCGAGCTCCATCTCGCGCGCCATGGTGAGCGCCGTCATGAGCGCGCCCACCACGGACATCACGAGCACGATCACGCCCGGCACGATCGCGTAGCGGCTCTCGTTGGACTCGTTGAACCAGGTGCGCGCATCGATCTCGATGTAGGGGCTCGCATTTGCCAGCGAGAGCGCGTAGCCGTTCACGAGGGCGAGGGCATAGTTGCGCACGAGGCGCGCGGTGTTCGCGTCGGTGCCGTCCAGGATCAGCTGGACGCGGGCGTTGCCGGCGCGAAGGTCGCGCGCATAGTCGCGCGGAATCACGAACGCGGCCCACACCTCGCCCTTCTGGATCGACTCGGCGAGCGCGTGGCGGTCGCGGTAGCGCGCGGCGACCTGGAAGGCGGGGCTCGCGCCGATGTGCGCGGCGAGATCCGTGGAGGCGAGGTCGCCCGCCTCCTGCAGGATGCCCACGGGCGCGGCCATGATGTCGAGCCGGATGGCGTAGCCGTAGAGGAACAGCATGATCGTGGGCATCAGGAACATGAGCGCGAGGCTGCGCGCGTCGCGCAGCAGGTGCCACGCCTCCTTGCGCGCCATGGCGCGAACGCTGGCCCACCTCATGGCGCGCGCTCGGCGGCGAGCAGGGCGACCACCACGTCCTCGAAATCGGGCGCGGCGACCTCCACGCGGTCGAGCGCCACGCCGGCGGCCGCCGCCCGCGCGGCGAGCGCGCGTGCCGCCTCGCCCGCGTCGCGTCCGGCGCGAAGCCGGGCCCGCAGCCTTCCGGCATGGGGCACGACCTCGAGGATGTCGTCGTCCTTCGCGAGCAACGGCAGCCACTCGGCGGTCCGCGGGGCGACCACTTCGAGGATCGGCGCATCGAGGCCGCGCGCGAGCAGGCCGTGAGGCGAATCGGTGGCGACGATGCGCCCGGCGTGCATCAGCGCGAGCCGGTCGCAGAAGAGCGCCTCGTCCATGTAGTGCGTCGTGATGAGCACGCCCACGCCGCCTTCGGCGAGCTCGTACACGAGCTCCCACAGCTCGCCGCGGGCCAGCGGATCGATGCCCGAGGTGGGTTCGTCGAGGAACAGCACCGCGGGCTCGTGCAGCAGGGCGGCGGCGACGGCGAGGCGCCGCTGGTGGCCGAGAGGAAGCGAGGCTGCGCGTTGGGCCGCGATGCGCGCGAGGTCGAGCCGCTTCATCGCCCATTCGATCCGCGCTGCGGTGCGCGCGGCGTCCAGGCCGTAGAGGCCTGCCTGCAGGCGCAGGTTCTCCACGACGGTGAGGTCGCCGTAGAGCGCGAAGCGCTGCGTCACATAGCCGATCCGCCCCCGGGCCGCGCGCGCGCGTCGAACCATGTCCACGCCGGCGATGCGGACGTCCCCGTCGGTCGGGGGAAGCGTTCCGCACAGCATGCGAATCGCCGTCGTCTTGCCGGCGCCGTTCGCGCCCAGCAGGCCGAAGACCTCGCCCTGGCGCACGGCGAGGTCGATCCCGGCCACGGCGACGAAATCGCCGAAGCGGCGCGTGAGGCCGTGCGCCTCAATGGCGAACGAGGCTTGCGGTCCCATTGTCGTTGCCGCCCGCCAGGGCCAGGTCGCGCAGCGCGATGTCGTGCAGGGAAGGGCGCTGCGCGCTCACCCGGAGTGCCGGCACGAGCTTTTCCACGGCGCCACGGAACGCGCTTTCGAGCTCCGGCCGCGTGAGCCACACCTTCAGCGTCCCGCCCACGGGAAAGACCAGCTTCACGGCGTCCATGGCGCGCACGTCCCGGCGTCTTGCGCGCGCCCCCTCGCCGCCCACCTCGAAGAATGCGGGCTCCACTTCGCTCACCAGCTCGAGGGGCGAGCCCACGCGCGCAAAGCGCCCGCGCACCAGCATCCCGACGCGGTCGCATCGCTCGGCCTCGTCCATGTTCGCCGTGGCATAGACGATTCCCACGCCTTCGGCGCGCACCTGGTCGAGAAGCTGCCAGAAGGCGCGCCGCGACACGGGATCCACGCCGGTGGTGGGCTCGTCGAGGAACATGACCTTGGGGCGGCTCACGAGGGCGCAGGCGAGCGCGAGCTTCTGCATCATTCCGCCCGAAAGATTCCCGGCGCGCCGGCCGGCGAATTCGGCAAGGCCCG
>Ga0335084_10000133_pt1 | contig 52053 bp, 29 predicted proteins | sample Lox_Sample_44_FD_206721 | JGI IMG/M metagenome (GOLD analysis project Ga0335084, IMG submission 206721) | Soil microbial communities from Loxahatchee National Wildlife Refuge, Florida, United States - Lox_Sample_4.4 | ecosystem: Environmental > Terrestrial > Soil > Wetlands | place: USA...
GAGCGGTCGCAGGAGATCGGGAAGATCGTGCGGGTAATCGAAGACATCGCCGACCAGACCAACCTCCTGGCCCTGAACGCCACGATCGAGGCGGCACGCGCCGGGGACGCCGGCCGCGGCTTCGCGGTCGTGGCCGAGGAAGTCCGCCGTCTGGCCGAGCGCTCGGTTCAGGCCACGCAGGAGATCAGCAGCGTGATCGACGGGGTCCAGAAGGAAACCCAGGCCGCGGTCTCGCTCATGGAAGGGGTGCTCTCGGGGATCGTGGGCTCGGTCAATCAAACCTCACAGCTCATTACCGAGGCGGCCATCGCCACCGAAGAGCAGGCGGCCGGCGCCCGGGACGTGATGGACATGGCCGGCACCATGGCCAACCTCACCCGGCAGATCGCGACGGCGGTCAAGGAGAACGCCTCCGGCGCTCGGGAGATCACCAGCGCCGCGCAGAAGATGAACCAGCTCACCCACCAGATGTCGGAGGCGGTAGGCGAGCAGAAGCGGGGCGGCGACATGATCGTCAAGGCGATCGAGTCCATCGCCATGGTCTCCCGCCAGAACCTGGTGGCGATCGAGCAGATGAGCGGCGCCGCGCGAAACCTCGCGAGCGAGTCCGAGTCGCTCCGCCAGCAGGTCGAAACCTTCCGCACCTGAACCGCGCCATGACCGCTTCACTGGCGAGCCAACTCGCCGGTCTCAACCCCTCTGACTCCACGACCCGGGAGGAGCTGATTCTCTCGGGGCTCGAGTCGGATCATCCCGAGACCCGGGAGACCGCGATCGCCTGGGCGGCGCGGCACATCGAGCCACAGACCCTGGCCCGGCTGGTGGCGCGTGAGGACCAGGCCACGCTCCGCAACTCGGCGCTCTCCGCCCTGGAGCGGCAGGGCCCGTATGCCATCGCCATGGTCGAGCGGATGCTGGAGGACATCGACCCCGACGTGGCCATGTTCGGTTGCCTGATCATGGGCCACATCGGAACGGAGACCAACGCGGAAGCCCTGCTCCGGCTCGTCGGCCACGCCAATGTGAACGTAGCCCAGGCCGCGGTGGAGGCGCTGGGACGGATCCGGGCCCAGGTGGCGCTCCCCGTCCTGGTGGACCTGCTTCAGCGGGAACCCTGGCTGCAGCTCGCGGCGATTGACGCCCTGGGTGCGCTGCAGGACCCGCGCGCCGTCCCTCCGTTGCTCGAGCTGGCCACCGACGATCTGCTGGCCGAGCCGGCGATGGACGCGCTGGCGCGGATCGGCGCGCCCGAAGCGGTCGCCCCGCTGATCAACCTCCTGCTGGTGACCGATCCGGTCGGCCCTCGCTGTTCGTTGCTCCGGGCCATCGCCGCCGGGCTGGAGCGGGCACCGTCTCCCATCTCGCTCGCGCCCGCGGGTCCCAGCATCCGGGCCGATGGCTCCGAGTCGGGCCTGTACGCCTTTCTGGGCCGGATCCTCCGAGGGCAGGATCCTTGTGCGGAAGCCGATATGTCAGTCCGCGAGGATGATCGGCAGCGCACCCGAGGGGGCGACGGGACCGTACGCTCAGCCGCGGCCCTGGTGATCGCGGCGGAGCTCGACGAGCTGTATCCCAACGTGGTCCGGTGGGCCGCCGAGCGGGAAGGCGCCGCCTGGGTGGGGGCCCTGGCTCGTCGCTACCCCTCGGTGTTGCGGCTGTCTCTCCTGCACTTGCTCGCCCATTCGGAACCCGTCGTCCGGCGCGGGGCCTTGCTCAGCCTCTCGTTCTCCTCGTCCGACCTCCCCGCTCTCACCGAGCGCCTGGGCGATCGCTCGGCCGAAGTGCGCACGGCCGCCTGCCAGGCCCTGGGCTCTCTGGCGGACGCGGCGGCGATTCCCGCGCTGGTCCGGTTGCTGACCGATGGCCCCGAGGAGGAGCGGAGCGCCGCGTCCGCCGCGCTGGCGCGGATGGACCCCTCTGCTCTGGAGGCGGCCCTGGTCCCCTGTCTGCGCGACGGCTCGCCCGAGGAGCTGATGCTGGCCGCGCTCCGCGCTCTCGATGGAAAGCGGTGCCCCAAGCTGGCCAACCGGATCCTGCAGCTGGCCCAGAGTCGCGCTCCGGCGATTCGCCGGGCCGCACTCAGGCTGTGCACGGGTCTCGAAGGCTCGAAGGCGGAGGTGCTGCTGCTGCGCGCGCTGGCCGACCGGGAGTCCACGATTCAGATGGAGGCGCTCGAGCTCCTGCTGCGCCGGCCCGGCGGGAAGGTGGTAGACACCTTGCTCGCTCTGCTCCAGACCGGCGATTCGCTCCGCTACCACGTGATCCGCGCGCTGGGCCGCATCGGTGACACGCGGGCCATCCGCCCGCTCGAAGCGCTCTGCCAGACCGCGCCGATTCACGAGAAGCTGGAAGCGATGGCGGCGCTGGTGCGCCTGCGGAGCCCGGTGGTCCGCCCCTTCCTCCTCGAAAGCCTGGACGTCTCGCATCCCGAGGTCCGGCGGGTCGCGGCGCAGGGCCTGGCGGCTCTGGCTACCGACAGCGATCTCGGCCTGCTGCAGCGCCTGGCCGACGATCCCGACTGGGTGGTGCGCAACGAAGCGGGGCAGGGACTGGGACGCCTGGGGCTGCCCGCGGCCCGTCGCACCCTGCTGGACCTCGCCCGGGACGTGGAACCCATCGTCGCGCAGACCGCGCGATCGGCTTTGCAAGGCGGTTCGATCGCCCAGGCGTCATGATCGGGCCCGACGGCGCCGGCTGGAAGCTGCTGACCGATCTGATGGCCGAGCGGTTCGGGTTGGGGTTCGATGGTCCGCGTCGGGAAATTCTCGAGGCCCGGATCCGGCCCCGCCTCCGCGCGCTGCACCTCCAGGACTTCCGCGAGTACTACCACTACCTCACCCTGCACCCTGAGCGCGAGACGGAATTCGCCGAGCTGGCCCGCCGCCTCACCAACAACGAGACCTATTTCTTCCGGGAACAACAGCACTTCGAGATCCTGCTCAAGCACGTCATTCCCTCGGTCGCCCCCACGCTGGGAGGGGCGCCGCTCCGGATCCTTTCGGCGGGATGCTCCTCGGGAGAGGAGCCTTACTCGCTGGTGGTGAAGCTGGTCGATGCGGGCTTGGGGTTGAACGGACTCTCCTGGGAGATCGATGCCTGCGATCTCAACTCCCAACGGATCATGCAGGCTCGCGGGGCGATCTACGAGCCGCTCTCCCTCCGGAGCTGCGACACCGAGACCCGGAATCACTGTTTCATCGAGGTGGACGGCCGGTTCCGGTTGCGGGACCGGTATCGCAAGGGAGTGCGGTTCTTTCAGGCCAATCTCGCGGCGCCGATCTCCGCCATGGCCTGGGGCGTCTATCACGCCATCTTCTGCCGGAACATGCTGATCTACTTCACCGACGATGCCTTTACCGCCTTGATCGCTCGACTGGAACGGGCGCTGGTCCCCGGTGGGTACCTCTTTCTCGGGCACGCGGAGTCGCTGATCGACCGGACGCCCACATTCGAGCCGCTCTATCTCGAGGGCGCGATGGTCTATCGCCGGCGCTGGGGAAGCAACGGCAATGGGAGCGCGGGATGATCCGGGTCTTCGTCGTTGACGATTCCCCCTTCGTCCGGAAGGCGCTGACCAGAGTGCTTCAGTCGGAACCGGAAATCCAGTTGGTCGGCACTGCGGCCAGCGGGGTCGAGGCCCTGGAGCGAATCCCCAAGGTGGAGCCCGACGTGGTCACCCTGGACGTCGCGATGCAGGGGATGGATGGCCTCAAAGTCCTGCGGTCCCTGCTGGCCTGGCGGCGTTCACTTCGGGTCATCATGATCTCTGCCCACACCCGGATTGGCGCCGAGGCGACCCTCGATGCTCTGGCCATGGGGGCGGTGGATTTCATCGACAAGGCGCGGCTGGACCTGCTCGATCTCGATGCGGTCCGGCGCGAGTTGCGAGAGCGACTCCTGGCCTGGGGCCCGGCCCCCGAGGATGGCGCCGCTCACCCCGCGCCGGTTGCCCACGCGGCAGCCAGCGACGCCGCCCTCGATGCCGCGCGTTACGATGTCTGCGTGATCGGGGCCTCGACGGGCGGGCCCGCCGCCGTCCAGAGCGTGCTGGAACGGCTTTCCCTGCTCTTTCCGATCCCGATCGTCATCGTGCAACACATGCCACCGGGATTCACGCGGCCCTTCGCGGAACGGCTCAATCGGGTCTGCCGGATCGATGTGGGTGAGGCGGGAGAGGGAGAACGGTTGCGGCCGGGTCGCGCGGTGATCGCACCGGCGGGGTATCACCTGCGGCTGAGCCGCTCGCTAGTCACCCTGCTCAGTGGTGAGGCCAGCTCGAGTCGCCACGTGCCCAGCGTGGACGTCCTGATGAAATCGGCCAATCAGGCCCGTCCCGGCCGGGTGCTGGGCGTGTTGCTCACCGGGATGGGGTATGATGGTGCGGAGGGACTGAGCCTGATCCGGGCCAGCGGCGGGACCACGATCGCGGAGAGTGCCGAGACCTGCGCGGTGTTCGGAATGCCGCGGGCCGCGTTGGAGCGGGGGGCGGTGGACTACCTGCTGCCGCTGCCGGATATCGGCACCGCGCTTGCCTCGCTCGGGACTGGGCGCCCGCGGCCCGCCGATTCGCGAACTTCCAGACCCTAGTCGCCACAAGATTTCATTAATTGCCGGGCTCTGGACCGCTCTCGTTGGACGGGTTACCGTAGAGAGCGGTTTTTCGCGTCTCTCCCTCTCGACTGGAGAACCATCCATGCGGCAGCGCGACCTGGTTCGGCTGGGCCTCGGGACCATCGGTATGGCTCTGTCCATTGCGGGCTGTAGCAGCTCCACATCCAACAATGGTGGTGGAGGGGGAACTCCCGGGCCCGATCTCTCGGGGAACTACGATCTGGTTTCGATCGCGCAGGCAGGTGGGGCCCCAGTGACGCCTCCGAATGCGACTGGGACACTTACCTTGACACAGACTTCGACGAATCACGGGACCTATGCGGTGGACTTGACTATCGCAGGCGCCCCTCCGACACACGTGGTCGATAACGGCACCTACCAGCAGAAGCACGTCAATGGCATCGACTCGCTCTACCAGGTTTCGAGTGGGGCGCTGGGCCAGCAGGTCGGGACCTACACGTTCAAGGACAACACCGGTGTGGGCATGGACACGCTTCTGGTGAACGTGACTGCGCAAGGCATCCCGGTGACCACCGTCTGGTTCAAGTAGATCATCCCCGCGACGGGCGCCAGAGCGACCGCCGACTCCCATGACGTCCGGGCCTTCTACCGCAGCTCCTCGGGAGACCGCGCCGCCGGCGCGCGGTCTCCTTTTTCTCATCCTGCTCCTGCTCTCAGTCCGGCCTCTGGCCGCCCAGGGCGTGGCCATGCTGCGCGGCCGAGTGGTCGACGCGCAGACCGACAGCGCCGTAGCCGGGGCCACCGTACTCCTCCGGGGAAGCGTCCTCAGTACCACCACCAGCAGCAGCGGCGACTTCGCCTTCCAGCAGCTCGACGCCGGGAATTACGCGCTCCGGGTCGTCGCCATCGGCTACCAGAGCGCCATCAGCGACTCCATGAAGTTGGAGCCGGGAGAGGTGTTGACCCTGGTGGTGCGATTGGAGCGCGCGGTGGTTGACCTGCCGGGGATCGTGGTCACTGCGGGCGGCGCCCAGGAGCGGGCCGGGGAATCGCCCGCCAGCGTGGCGATCCTCGACAAGAAGGAGCTCGTGACCCGGAACTCGATCGAGGTCGACGACGCGTTGCCGTTCGCGCAGGGCGTGACCTTCAATCGAGACGAGCCCTCGATTCGCGGCTCCACCGGCTATTCGGACGGCGTCGGCAGTCGGGTCCTGATGCTGCTGGACGGCCACCCGGTGCTGTCGCCCGACGGCGGGCAGGTGGATTTTCCCTCGCTCCCCATCATGGACGTGGACCGGACCGAGATCGTGAAAGGCGCCTACTCCGCCATTTACGGGAGCAACGCCCTGGGCGGCGTGATGAACCTGCTCACCGCGCCGATCAGCGATCAGGCCCATACCGCGGCCAGAGTCTTCTACGGCTATTACGACATCCCGGACCAGTATCGGTTCACCAGCAAGCTGCAGAGTTTCCAGGGGATCGACCTCCAGCGCTCTCAACGGGTGGGCCCCATCGGCCTGCGGCTGGCCGGAAGCCGCCATACGACCGACGGCTACACCGAGAACGGCGAGGGGGGCGTCTGGTCAGGGCGGATCAAACTGTCCTCGCCTCCCGAGAGCGCTCATCCCTGGGACGCCTACGCGATGTTCACCAGCAACGACGCGCAGGATTTCTTCACCTGGGAGTCGGACACCACCCCGCTCAAGGTTCCGTCGGCGCAGCTGGGCGACTGGAGCCGGGACCAGCACCTCTACGTCGGCGGCACCGTCCTCCCGGTCGCGCGGACCTCGTGGCTCCTCAGGGTCAGTCCGTACGTCAACTACGTGGCCAACCGCAACCACTACCACGACAATGCGGATTACCACAAAGCCGTACGGTACGGGACCTCGGTCGAGGCCCTGTTCCATCCGGAGCGCCGGAACACCATCACCAGCGGGATCGATGTGGCCGGCACCAATGTGAAGTCGAGCGACCTGGGGACCCCCTTCCTGGGTGACCTGGCCGCGTACGCGCAGGACGAGTTACGGATCACCGACCGATGGAAGGTGGTGGGTGGCGCCCGGGTGGACTATCACTCAGCCACAGGCAGCCAGTCCGAAGTCAACGTGAACCCCAAGCTCGGATTGGTCTACCAGATCAGCTCCTGGCTGACCGCCCGGGCGAGCGGCGGGCACGGCTATCGAGCCCCGGCGGCGATCGAGCAGTATGTCTCCACGTATCAGTTCGGCTTCCACGTAGTGCCCAACCCGGATCTGCGGGGGGAAACCGCCTGGTCGGCCGAGGTCGGCGCCACCGCCACCCCGATGGGACGCCTCTGGATCGACGCCGCGCTCTTCCAGAGCAACTACGACAACCTCATCGCCCCTGGCGCCGCTCCCAATCAGCCCTTCGTCTTCCAGTTCCAGAACCTCAACCGCGCCCGCGTGCGCGGCCTGGATGCCGGGGCCCGGGTCGGCGTGATTCCCGATCTGGTCCAGGTCGAAATGAACTACCAGTACCTGGACACCGAGGACCGCGACACCGGCCAGCCGTTGCCTTACCGCTCTCGCCACAACTTCACGGCGAGCGTCTCCACCTTCGGAGGCTTGATCGGCGTCGACTACCGGTTCCGCAGTCGGGTGGAGGCGGTGCTGGCCTATCCCCTGGACCCGCGAAACGACATCAACATCGTAGACCTGCGGCTGGGCTACCGGGCGCTCGGGACCTACTTCATGGCCAAGGTCTCGAATCTTTTGCAGGAAGCGTACGTTGACGTAAAGGAAAGGAATATGGGTCCCGTGAGAAACGTCACCCTCTCGATCTACCGCCCGCTCTAGCCGTCATCCGCTGCTCGTCCTTCGGGGGATCTATGTCGTCACGAACCGTACCGTGTCTCGCCGCTGCATTGCTGGTCGGCACCACGCTGGCCGCCCAGGTCCCGTCAACCGCCGTGCAGATCTCGGGCGCGGTGAGCGCGTTACCCGAGGCGCTCCGGGACGGTGCCACCGTGCTCGGCTATTCGAACTATCACCACATGGTGACTCTCCGGGAGGGTACCAATGCGATGATCTGCCTGGCCGACGATCCATCGCAGCGGGATTGGCACGTGGCCTGTTACCACAAGGATCTCGAGCCGTTCATGGCTCGCGGGCGTGAGCTGCGCGACCAGGGCGCCAACCGGGCCCGGGTCGACAGCGTCCGTCTGGCCGAGGTCCAGTCGGGGAAGCTCAAAATGCCGGACCACCCCGCCGCCCTCTACTCGCTCTTCGGAAGCCGGGACAGCGTGAACGCCAAGACCGGCGTCGCCTCCGGCGCCGAGCCGCTCTACGTGATCTATATGGCGTACGCGACGGCGGAGGCCACGGGCCTGCCGACGCTGCCGGGTGGCGGAAAACCGTGGCTCATGTATGCCGGGAAGCCCTGGGCGCACGTGATGATCTCGCCCTGAGCGCGGAGGGCGAAGTGGACGCGCGATTGTAATGGGAGTTCAGGGCGAAACGAAGTTCGGTTGCTGCTCCAGCGGGACCTCAGTCCATCGTTCGCTCTCCGACAGGGAGCCGATCGCCGCTCCGAAACCGGCGCCAGTGAGGCCGAAGAGCGTGGCGCCGAGCAGGGCTCTCGCCGCGGGGGTATTCGCCGTCCCCGATTGAGAATTGGTCGCCAGCAGGCCGGCGACCATGCCGGCCAGGGCACCCACCACCGCGCCTCGCAGCGCGCCGCGATCGGCATTGGATTGCGGCCCGGAGCTGACCTCGATGCGCCGGATGGTCGGGTGAGGGAGCGAGACCGGATCGGCCCAACTGGCCAGCTCCAGTCGGAGCGAGTCCTGATCGTGGGAGAGAACGGTGCCAATCAGCGGGGAGTTACCGGCCTGGGTACAAACGACGCGGACCCGTTGGCCGGGTCCGGGTTGAACAGCGACGTCAGTCTGCGCGGCCAGGTTGCCGGTTACGCCGCAGAGGGCGCAGACCAGCGGGAGGAAGCGGATCCGCCGAACTCCGGAAAATCCCATGCTGGGAATCTGCGGCCCGATCCCCGCCCGTCAAGAGGAAAACGCTAAATGGTGGAGAGGAGGGCCTTGAAGCGGGGGTGCTCCCGGAGCGATTCCAGGTCGGAATCGTTCTCCATCCATTCCCGGTGCCCGGAGCCGTTCCGCACGGCCCGCTCCAGGCAATCGAGGGCGCGGTCGGTCTCTCCGGTGAGGGCGTAGACACAGGCCACGTTGTAGAGGACCACGGAGTCCTCGGGGTCGATCGCCAGTGCGCGGCCGGCCCACTCGAGGCTCTTCTCCCGCTGACCGGCCTGGCAAAGATCCACCGCCCCCAGGTAGAGCGCCCGGGCGTCGTCGGGATTGAGCTCGAGATGCTTCTCGATGATGGCGATGGACCGCTGGCGCGCCGCGTCGGCTTCGGCCTGCTTGCCCATCCCCTTGTACGCCAGAGAGGCGAGAGCGGGCGCCTGGAAATCCTCGGGACGCACCTCGCCGGCCTGTTCCAGGTGCTTGGCGGCCTCGGCCAGTTTCCCCTGCTGGAAGCAGGCCCTCCCGTAGAAATAGTAGGCCTCGAACGACTTGGGATCGAGCCGGATGGCGGTCTCGAACTCCTGTTGCGCCTCGTCGTACCGCTTGCGCAGCGTCATGGCCAGGCCCCGCGAGGCGTGGGCTTCCGCCACCTCGGGCCCCAGCGCCAGCGCCTTCTGCGTCGCGTTGTCGGCGTGCTCCAGGTTGGCCTCGCTGGCGTCCCACCACATGTAGAGCAGCGAGCTGCAGTCGGCGGCGGCGGTGTAGGCCAGCACGAACTGGGGATCCAGTTCGATCGCGCGGGCAAACATGCGGCGGGCAAACTGGAGCCCCTTCTCCCGGTATTGGTGGGAGAACTGCCGGCCCTTCAGGTAGTACTCGTAGGCCTGGAGGTTGTCGGTGCGGGGCTTCTCGATGGCCCGCTTCTCTTCCTCGCTCAGGACCACCCGGAGCGCCTTGACGATGCTTCCCGCGATCTCATCCTGCACCGCGAAGACGTCTTCCAGATCCCGGTCGTAGCGGTCGGACCAGAGATGGTACCCGTCCGCCACGTCGATCAGCTGAGCGGTAATCCGGAGCCGGTTGCCCGCCTTGCGGACGCTGCCTTCCAGCACCGTGCTCACGTTGAGTTGCTCGCCCACCTGGCGGATATCCTGGTTCTTGCCCTTGAAGGCGAAAGCGGACGAGCGAGACGCCACCCGCAGCGCGCGGATCTTGGTGAGCGCGTTGATGATCTCTTCGGCGATACCGTCGGTGAAATATTCCTGGTCCCGCTCCGGACTCATGTCCGCGAAGGGAAGCACCGCGATCGACTTGGTCTTGTTGGCCGCTCCCCCGGACATGATGGAGGTGGGTCCAGGAGGGGTCGACACCCCGGGAAGCGCCAACGCGGCGGCCAGGGTGGTCCCGCTGTCGTAGCGTTCATCAGGGTTGCGCGCCAGCACCTTGGCCACCGCCCGCTCGATCCCTTCCGGGATGCTGCCCCGGAGCCCGCGAAGTGAGGGCACCGGCTCGCTCAGCCGCTTGACCATGACTGCCTGGGCGCTGGGGCCGCTGAAGGGCGGCTCACCCACCAGCATCTCATAGAGCGTGCAGCCCAGGCTGTAGAGATCGCTTCGGCCGTCCAGGTCGGTCTGCCCCGCCGCCTGCTCGGGGCTCATGTAGGCCGGCGTGCCGATGGCCGTGCCGGTCTGGGTGATGTTGTCGGTCCCGGCCTCGGTGATCGCCTTGGCGATCCCGAAGTCGGTGACCATGGCCTCGCCCTCGTGGAGCATCACGTTTTCCGGCTTGATATCGCGATGGACCACCCCGCGGCCGTGGGCGTAGGCCAGCGCCGCCGCGACGTGCCGGGCGATCTGGAGCGCTTCGTTCAGGGGCAACCGTTTCTCGCGGATCAAGCGGCCCCGGAGCGACTCGCCCTCCACGAACGGCATCACATAGTAAAGGAAGCCGTCGGCCTCGCCGGAGTCGATCAGGGTCAGGATGTGGGGATGATTCAGGCGGGCGGCGATTTCGATCTCCCGGAGAAACCGCTCCACGCCCAGCTGGGCGGCCAGGTGGGGATGCAGGACCTTGATCGCCACCGGGCGCTTGTGTTTGAGGTCCTGGGCGAGGTACACGGTCGCCATGCCCCCGTGGCCGATTTCGCGTTCGAACGTGTAGCGTCCGGCGAGCGCGGTCTGAAGGCGAGTTTGTGCGTCGGGCACGGCGAAGAACTCCGGGGAAAACCGAGGGTAGGATACCGACAGCGAGGAACCGAAGCTAGGGCAGCCTCTTCACGATGGAAAGGGGCAACGGAGTGGAGGAGACAGCGTCCCGATCCTGCTAGATTTGGAGCCCGGTAGGGAACCCACAAAGGAATCATGAGCGAACCGAAGAAGAAGCGGGTCGGGAAAGAAGTGGTCTGGCGGGAGGCGCGGGAGCTGGTCTGGACCCACCGGCGCCGTCTCTCCCTGGGGCTGATCCTGATGTTGATCAGCCGCCTCTCGGGCCTGGTCCTCCCGGCCAGCTCCAAATATCTGATCGATCACGTCCTGATCGCGGGACAGCGCCAGTTGCTGTGGCCCCTGGCTGGCGCCGTCCTGCTGGCCACCCTGGTGCAGGCCGTGACCTCCTTCGCCCTCTCGCAGGTGCTGGGCGTGGCGGCGCAACGGGCCATCACCGACATGCGGCGACGGATCGAGCAGCATGTATTGCGGCTCCCGGTCCGCGCCTTCGACGCCACCCAGACCGGCGTTCTCATCTCCCGGATCATGACCGACGCCGAAGGGATCCGGAACCTGGTCGGGACCGGACTGGTGCAGCTGATAGGCGGCCTGGTCACTGCCGCCATCGCGCTGGGGGTGCTGTTCTACCTCAATTGGCACCTCACCCTGGCCACCATCGTGCTCCTCCTGATCTTCGGCGGAGGCATGGCGCTCGCCTTTACGCGCCTGCGGCCGATCTTTCGCGAGCGCAGCAAGATCAACGCGGAAGTGACCGGCCGCCTGGGCGAATCCCTCGGCGGAATCCGGATCGTCAAATCCTACGTGGCGGAACGGCGTGAACAGCTGGTCTTCGCGCGGGGGATTCACCGCCTGTTTCGAAACGTGGCCGCGACCATGACCGGCGTTTCGGCCGTGGGCGCGCTCAGCGTCGTGGTGGTCGGGGTGATCGGGGCCCTGATGATCGTGGTGGGCGGAAATGCGATCATCGGCCAGAGCATGACCCTGGGCGATTTCGTGATGTACATCTTCTTTACCGGAATGGTCGCGGCGCCGCTGGTCCAGATCGCCTCCATCGGCACCCAGGTCACCGAGGCCTTCGCGGGACTGGACCGGATCCGGGAGCTGATGAGCATGCCCAGCGAGCTCGACGAGGACCAGAGCCGCGAGCCGCTGGGGAAGATCCGGGGTACGGTGGCCTTCGAGCACGTGAGCTTCGAGTACCGCCCCGAAGTGCCGGTCCTCAAGGACATCTCCTTCATCGCTCCCGCCGGGACGACCACGGCGCTGGTGGGACCCAGTGGATCAGGCAAGAGTACCCTCATCAGTCTGGTGATGGCCTTCAACCGGCCCACGGCGGGACGGGTGCTGATCGACGGGCGGGACCTGGCCGAAATTCGCCTGCGGGACTATCGGTCTCAGCTGGGGATCGTGCTCCAGGACAACTTCCTCTTCGACGGCAGCGTGGCGGACAACATCCGGTTCTCCCGCCCCGAGGCCACCACGGAACAGGTGCGCGAGGTGGCCCGGATCGCGCACTGCGACGAATTCATCGAGGGATTCCCCGAGAAGTACGATACCATCGTCGGGGAGCGGGGGGTGAAGCTGTCGGGGGGACAGCGGCAGCGGGTGGCGATCGCACGGGCCATTCTGGCCGATCCCGCGATCCTGATCCTGGATGAAGCCACTTCGAGCCTGGACAGCGAGAGCGAGCAGCTGATTCAGGACGGGCTGCGCGCGCTCCGGAGCGGCCGGACCACCTTCGTGATCGCCCACCGGCTAAGCACCATCCTGAGCGCGGACCAGATTCTGGTGCTCGATGCCGGCATCATCGTCGAGCGCGGGACCCATCCAACCCTGTTGGCGATGCGCGGGCGCTACGCCTCGCTCTACGAGAAGCAGTTCCGCTTCGAGCGGGACCGCTTCATCAACCCCGGGGAGGACTTCACCCCCGAGCCGCCCAAGGTCGAAGTCCCGGCCGGCTCCACCCGCGGGGGCCGATTCAGCGACTAGCCGGTCCCGCCGCCTCGTCGGGGCCGAGGCCGTACGCGGCCAACACCGCGCGCCGGAGCAGAGCCAGGGGCAGGGGCCCGGCTTCCAGCACCCGCTCCACGTACTGCTTTTCCGAGAAGCGGTCTCCCTCCGCGGCCTGAATCTCGGCCTTCAGTCGCTCCAGCTCGAGCCAGCCGATGATGTAACTGGGCGCCTGGGTCGGCCAGGTGGTAAACCGGTTGACCTCCGCTTCGGCTGCGCTCCGCTCCAGCCCCACCTCGTCCACGAAGAACTGCACCGCCTGTTCGTAGCTCATCGCCCCGGTGTGGAGGGAAGGATCGATGATCACCCGCGCCGTCCGCCAGAGACGCATCTGAAGCTGAGCCAGGCGGGCGTCGGGGTTGTCGTCGTAGAGTCCCGCCCGGCCCATCCAGTGCTCCGAGTACAAGGCCCACCCTTCGTCGTAATAGGTGTTATCGAGATGGCGTCTGATCTTCCGCGGGTTGAGCGCGGTGTAGACCGCCTGGAGATGATGGCCGGGGTAGCCCTCGTGCAGGGCGATGACGCTGATCCAGCCGTTGTTCTGGGCCCGGAGCTTCATGGAGACCTCGTCCGGGGTCATCCCCGGCACCACGTCGGTCACGAAGAAGCGCCCGACCTTGACCCCGTCCCGATCGGTCAGTCCTCCGTAGCCGCCCCAGGCGTAGGTGTCCCGGAGCTGCGGTGGGGTGGGAACGAAGACCAGTTCCTGGCAGGGCGGGAGGCGGATCAGGTCGTCCCGGATCAGGAGGGCCTGGACCCGGTGCGACTGGCGGCGGTACGCATCGGTGATCGCGCCCGGTTCCGGATGGCGACTTCTCAGCTCTTCGGTCAGGACGTGCCAGTCGGTCCCCGGTCGGAGGGCCTTGGCCAGTGAGTCCAATGCCAACTTGGTCTCGGCGTGGATCCGGCGCCCTTCCGCAATCAGGTTGTCCGCCGTGAAAGGAAGGAAGTTCACCTTCTGGAGGACCCAGTCGTAGTACTCCTTTCCGGTCGCCCAAGAGCCCTCGGGCCCGGCGACCAGAGTGTCCCTGAGAAAGGCGGCGTACCCGTCCAATGCCGCTACTGCCTGGTCCGCATCGGTGAGCAGCACCGTTCGCATCGAGTCGGGGGCGGATGAGCCGACCCGTTGCCGGAAGTCTCCCCGCAGGAACTCGCTGAACCGTTGACTCGAGGTGATGGCCAGTCGGACCCAGAGCGGCGGCGGCGCCTTGAGCTGGCGGCGGCCCATCGCCAATGCCCGGGGCGCGATCTCCAGATCGGAGCGGACGGCGCTCCAATCGCTCGCGGTCGGCGTATGATCCCCGGCGACGCGCCAGAACAGGCTGCCCAGAGTGAGATAGTTCCCGGGACTCCGTTGGGCACGATGGAGGACGGTGTCATAGACCTGCCGCTCGAGGACCGATTCGATCAGCAGCCAGTCGATCCGCTGATCGACCACCAATCGCGTGGTATCGATGCTCCGCAGCTGCTCCAGTCGCTTCGTCGCACCCTCGGCCTCTCGCGTCTCCTCGGCGACCTCGAGCCCGGACAGCATCTGGTCCGCTCGAGGCTCCTCCTGGGCCTCCGGTTCCTCGAGGTAGCTCTCGATGAACTTCTCGAAGCGAAGGGAATCCGCCGCGATGGGCGATACGCCGGCGGGAGCCGCCGGCGCACAGGCGGCGAGCAGCATGGCCAGGGCACCGGGCCATCGGGCAGTACTGTGGATAGACATGCCGCGGACCGCGAGTGGAGGTTGGGGTTGGAAGCGGTGATGATGTCGGCCGAGGCGCCGGGGACAGCCTCAGCCGGAGCGGGGATGACTGCTCAGCAGGTTTCCACCCAGTTGACGGAGGCGGTCTGCTTGCAGCGCCGACACTCCATCTCCTTGGGCTTCCCATCCATGTACTGGCGCTCCCGGCAGGCCGGGCAGACGGCATAGGTCGTTGGGGCCGAGCTGCCTGCCCCGCTCCAGGTGGGGCGCATGACCCCGGTGCGGACCACGATGCTCCACTCGGTCGGTGGGTCCTTGCGGATGCTCACGTCCCCGCGCTTGACCCGGATGCGCTGCTGGTCCACTTCGACCACGACCCCGTCCGGAGTCTCCTCCACCACGGGATACCAGGCGCCACGACGCAGAATATCCGCCATGCGTTCGGTACACCGGGCCCATCCGAGGCTCGTCGCCATGCATCTCCGGTCCGCTAAAGGCCGCCTTCATGATACTCCCTAGCCGGGCAGTCCGCGACTCCCCACTGGAGGGGGTCCGGCCCGCACTTGACAACCCGATGACTTTGGTCGTACTTGCAGCACGCTGGCCGTTTTCGAGCTGCTCCGTGGAGGTCTATCACGTGATCGCCCAAGCGATTGGCTGTTTCGCCGACTCGAGGTGCTGTACCGGGGCCTCTCGGGAGGATCGCGCGCGGGCTGGCTAGAGCGGACTGTTCCATCGCAGTGTGTTGCCGGCCGCGATCCCCGAGAGGCGTCGCGGCCGAAATGTTTCCCGGGCCGGAAGGCCGGCGATTTCTCTTGAGGAGGACACGATGACCAACGTAGCTCCCGCGGCGACCGCCATTCCCATCGAACAGCGCGGATACGCCGTTCCCGACGTCCTGGTCTCCACCGACTGGGTCGCCAAGCACCGGGGCGATGCCAACGTGCGCCTGGTCGAATCCAACGAAGACCTGCTGCTCTACGAGACCGGACATGTTCCCGGCGCGGTCAAGATCGATTGGGTGAACGACCTGAACGACCAGCTCCGGCGCGACTATCTCGACCGCGACCGTTTCCAGAAGCTGCTTCGCGCCAAGGGGATCAACCAGGACACCACGGTCGTCTTCTATGGCGACAAGAACAACTGGTGGGCCACCTATGCCTTCTGGGTCTTCAGGCTCTTCGGAGTCGAACGCCTCAAGATCATGGACGGCGGGCGCGCCCGCTGGCAGGATGAAGGCCGTGAGCTGGTGACCGATGTCCCCCGCTACGCGGAGGGCAACATCACCGTAAGCGACCGGGACGACACTCGCATCCGCGCCTTTCGCGACCAGGTCCTGGGCCACGTCAAGGCGCGCCTTCCGCTGGTTGATGTGCGGAGCCCTGAGGAGTTCCGCGGGGAGCGGCTGCACATGCCCGACTATCCCAATGAGGGGGCGCTCCGGGGCGGTCACATTCCCGGCGCCAAGAGCGTACCGTGGGGCCGGGCCATCACCCCGGAGACCCACACCTTCCGCCCCGCCGGCGAGCTCAAGCGGATCTATCTGGAAGAGAACGGCATCAAGCCCGACGACGAGGTGGTCGCCTACTGCCGGATCGGCGAACGCTCCTCCCACACCTGGTTCGTGCTCACGTACCTGCTCGGCTTCAAGAAGGTTCGGAACTACGACGGTTCCTGGACCGAGTGGGGCAACCTGGTGGGGGTACCGATCGAGAAGCCCTGAGGGGTTCCGAGGGCGACGGCGGGCGGGGTGAGTGGCCCCGCCCGCCGTTTCGTTTGGGAGGGTTGTTATGAGGCGGGAGTCGCGGGCTGGCCGCCGTGCCTGGCGGCCGCTTCCGCCATCTTCTTCACCCGCTGCAGGATCGCGGTGAGCCCGTGGATCCGGGTCATTCCCAGGATTTCCACCAGGCCCAGTCGCTCGAGGAGATCGTTGGGCAGCTTGCTCACCTCGGCAGGCTCGGCATCCCGCACTGCCCGCTCGAGCAGGGAGACGAAGCCCCGGACGGTGGGTGCTTCCCGTGGCGCGTCGGCATAAAGGCGCACGCCGGCGCCTTCGCTGGCGAGCCAGAGAAAGACGGGAGACATGCACTCGGGGACCATGTGCATCCCTTCGTTCCGCATGGCCTCGAAGTGCTCGGGCAGGGGCGGGAGCTTCTTGCTGTAGTCCAGCAGCAGATCGAGACGGGTCTGTCGGTCGGCCGCCTGAAATCGCTCCAGCGTCGAGGCGAGGGTACTCATGGACTCAGAGGTTCTCCACCATCGCCTTGCCGAAGCCGCTGCAGCTCACCTCCGTCGCCCCTTCCATCAGGCGCGCGAAGTCGTAGGTCACCCGCTTCTGCGCGATGGTCTTCCCCAGGGACGCAATGATCAGGTCGGCCGCTTCGTTCCAGCCCAGGTACCGGAGCATCATCTCGCCGGACAGGATCACGGAGCCCGGGTTCACCTTGTCCTGTCCCGCGTAGCGCGGAGCGGTCCCGTGGGTCGCTTCGAAGATCGCGTGGCCGGTCAGGTAGTTGATATTGGCCCCGGGTGCGATGCCGATCCCGCCCACCTGCGCCGCCAGCGCGTCCGAGATGTAGTCGCCGTTGAGATTCATGGTGGCGATCACATCGTACTCCGCCGGCCGGGTGAGGATCTGCTGGAGGAAGGCGTCCGCGATCACGTCCTTGATCACGAGGCCGTTGGGCAGCTTGCACCAGGGACCGCCGTCGATCTCGGTGGCGCCGAACTCCTTCTTCGCCAGCTCGTAGCCCCAGTCCCGGAAGGCGCCCTCGGTGTACTTCATGATGTTGCCCTTGTGGACCAGGGTGACGCTCTTTTTCTTCTGCGCGACCGCATACTCGATGGCGGAACGGATCAGGCGATGCGACCCATCCTCGGAGATCGGCTTGATCCCGATCCCGCTGCTCTGGGGGAACCGGATTGAGGTGACGCCCAGGTTTTCCTGGAGGAAGTTGATCAGGTGCTTGGCGGCGTCCGACCGGGCCTTGTACTCGATCCCGGCGTAGATGTCCTCGGTGTTCTCCCTGAAGATGATCATGTCCACCAGCTCGGGATGCTTGACCGGCGAGGGAACCCCGGTGAACCAGCGGACCGGGCGGACGCAGGCGAAGAGATCGAGCTTCTGGCGGAGCGCCACGTTGAGCGACCGGAACCCGCCTCCCACCGGCGTCGTCAGCGGGCCTTTGATCGCCACCAGGTGATGGTCGATGGCCCGGAGCGTGTCATCGGGTAGCCAGCTGTCGAGCCGGTTCTTGGCTTTCTCACCGGCGAAGACCTCGAACCAGATGATCTCGCGGCGGCCGCCATAGGCCTTCTTCACGGCGGCATCGAAGACCATCTGAGAGGCGCGCCAGATGTCGGGACCGGTGCCGTCTCCTTCGATGAAGGGAACGATCGGGCGGTCGGGCACCTGGAGCCGGCCCTGCTGCATGGTGATCGTCGAGCCCCGACTCGGCGGAGTCAGCTGGTCGTAGTTGGGGGCGGGGGCGGTCGCGGGAGCTGGTGAGGTTGGCATCGTGACATCCAGAGGTAGAATTCAGATTGCCGCAATATACATGAACCGTCCCTCGCACCCCGGCCCCCCGCTTCCCCCTACCGTCCGATCGGTCGGCCTCCCGTCTCACATCTCGGCTCCCCGGAGCCCGGCCGAGCTGGTGAGCGAGGCAGCGGACGCGATCCGGGCCGGATTCGACGCCTGGCATGCGCAGTTCCAGCTGGTGACCCGCCGGGCCCGAGCCCGCTTCGCCACCTGCGACTGGCGGGGCGCTCAGCAGGACGCCCTGGAGCGTTTGTCGCTCTATCGCCAGTTCGTGGATTGGGTAGTTGGCGACCTGCTCCGCGTGCTGGACGTGCAGGCCTACCTCCCCGAAATGTGGGTAGCGATCCGTGCCGCGTATGAGGAGCGGGTCGAGGGGCGGGAAGACATCGAGCTGGCCTACACGTTTTTCAATTCCGGCTCCCGCCGCCTGCTCCGGACCTACGGCGTGGCCTCCGGCCGGGAATTCGTGGCGGCGGACTTCGAGCGGCTCACCACCACCGCGCCCGCCTCGCACCGTTCCTACGGAGCGGAGGCTGGGCTCACCGAGTTGCTCCGCAGGCTGTTATCCGAGCTGCCACTCGATGCGCCCTTTCGCGATCTCGATCGCGACGTGGTCGCCGCCGCCAAGGCCCTGACCCGGGACCTGCGACTCGATCGGGATCCGATCCGATCCATCGACGTCATTCCCGCGCTGTTCTATCGGAATAAAGGCGCCTACGTCGTCGGCCGCATCCGTCGGCCCGGAGGGCTCACTCCGCTGGTGCTGCCGCTGATCAACGGTCCCCAGGGGGTCGAAGTCGATGCGGTCCTCACCGGGGTGGACGAAGCCAGCGTGGTGTTCAGCTTCACGCGGAGCTACTTCCACGTCGAGGCCGAGCGGCCCCGGGCCATGGTCGATTTTCTGCGCTCGATCCTTCCGCACAAGCCGGTGGACGAGCTCTACACCGCGGTGGGCTATCACAAGCACGGGAAGACCGAACTGTTCCTCACCCTGCAACGGGTCTTGCGGGACCCCGGCGCTCACTTCGAGCGGGCCGAGGGGGACGAAGGTCTGGTGATGAGCGTCCTCGCGCTGCCGGCGCTCAACATCGTCTTCAAGATCATCAAGGACCGGTTCGGGGCGCCCAAGACCTCGACCCGGGCCGACGTGATGGGGAAGTACCACCTGGTCTTCGTGCGGGACCGGGTGGGCCGGCTGGCCGATGCTCAGGAATTCGAAGGTCTCGAGTTCCGGCGCGACCACTTCGCGGAGGGTCTGCTGGAGCACCTGCAGCGGGAGGCGGGATCAACGGTGCGGGTGGACGGCGAGCGGGTGGTGGTTCGGCACCTCTACACCGAGCGCCGGGTGACGCCGCTCAACCTCTTCCTCAAGACGGCCACTCCGGAGGTCGCCGCGGATACGGTGCTCGACTACGGCCAGTCGATCAAGGATCTCGCTACCGCCAACATCTTCACCGGGGACATGCTGCTCAAGAATTTCGGGGTAACCCGGAACGGGCGGGTGATCTTCTACGACTACGACGAGCTCTGCTTGCTCACAGAGTGCAACTTCCGGCGCCTGCCTCCGCCCCGGAACGAGGACGACGAAATGGCGGCCGAGCCCTGGTTCTACGTCGGCGAGCGGGACGTGTTTCCGGAGGAGTTCCGCGCCTTTCTAACCCTGCCGGGACAGCTCGGCGAGGTGTTTCTCCGGGCTCACGGGGACCTGCTGGACGTGGGTTATTGGAAGCGGATGCAGGACGTGGTCGCCACCGGTGAGGTCGTGGACTTCTTTCCGTACAAACAGAGCCGCAGGCTCGGGCATGAAGAGTGAAGCGGGGGAAGGATCGGGGCGCTTGCCCCGACCATTCCCCTGGTCGTGAGGCGTCTGTCGCCTAGCTCTTCCCCAACTTCCCCGCTAACAGCTCCGATAGGTATCCGAGCAAGGCCCCAGCTATCATCGACACGCAGAATTTCAGAACGTTTTCTGTGGAAAGATTGGATATGGACAGGAACGCACCGGCACCGACAGCGGTCCCTCCGATAAACGATAGCAACGAAACTCGCGATTGCAGGACTATTGCGACGCCTGCCAACCCCATGATGAGTACGTTGACTGGTTTGGCTCCTCCAAGAGCGCCGGCCAGCAGGATCGCCACCCGGGCCCAGAAGGCCCCACTGAGGAGCGCTACGATGGTCTTCACCAGTCCATCGGTCTTTCGTCCCGAGGCGTAGAAGCATCCCCAGGCGATGATGGCCGGCCAGATCCAGAGACCTAGCAAGCCGCAAGCGAAGTCCCAAGCGGCGAGCAGTACCCCGAAGGCGATCGCTTGAGCCATAAGCGGGTTCATACCAGCCCTCCCCCTAGAGATGAGACCACGACGCAACTCCGAGCCTCTTTGGAGCACTACGTCCTGACGTCGAGAACCAAACAGTCTACGCTGGGAACGAACGCCAACTCTGTCAAGAGTTTGCCCTTGCCGAGCATACCTTCGGGGATGAAGCTTCCCTCCCATGTCGAGCCCCGGCCGTGCCCGCCTGGGAGTACTGGCTGCGGCACTGCTCTTTTCGACCGGAGGAGCGGCGATCAAGGCGGCCGGGTTCACCGGGTGGCAGGTAGCCAGCCTTCGGTCGGGAATTGCCGCTGTCTCGGTCCTCCTGCTTTCCCGCCAGGCACGAGCCGGCTGGACCTGGCGGGCCGTCGTCGTGGGCCTCGCCTATGCCGCGACCCTCGTCCTGTTCGTGCTCGCGACTCGGCTCACCACGTCCGCCAACGCGATCTTCCTCCAGGCCACCGCACCCCTCTACCTCCTCGCGCTGGGTCCCTGGATTCTCCACGAGCGGATCGATCGGCGGGACTTGTTGGTGATGGCCGCCCTCGCGGCCGGGCTGGCCTGCTTCTTCGTGGGACGAGAGCCGAGTTATCTCACCGCCCCGGATCCGGCCAACGGCAATCTGCTCGCCGCGTTGAGCGGCCTGACCTGGGCGATCACGGTGGTGGGGCTCCGCTGGCTCGGAAAGCACCGGGGTGCGCCCACGGCCGCCATCGTCTCGGGCAACTTGGCCGCCTTTGCCGCGGCGCTGCCCTTCGCGTGGCCTCTCGGCAGCCACCCCGTTCGGGACTGGCTGCTGGTGATCTACCTCGGCGTCTTCCAGATTGGGTTGGCCTACATCCTCGTCTCGTCCGCCGTGACCGTCTTGCCGGCCTTTGAAGTCACCCTGCTCCTCTACCTGGAGCCGGCCTTGAATCCGGTCTGGGCCTACCTGGTGCACGGGGAGCGTCCCGGCGCGCTGGCCCTGGTGGGGGGCGCCATCATTCTTGCCACCACCGCGATCAAGGCGGTAAGCGCCGGGAGATGGCGGGCGCAAACGGAGAGCTGATTCATGGGACTGATCGAAACCGTCCGGGTGCGGGGCGGGAGCGCGCCGCTCTGGCGACTGCATCTTCGCCGCCTCGAGGCGAGTTGCCGCGCCCTGGGGATTCCGTACCCCGGTTCACTGGCAGCGCCGAGCGGGGGCGAGGACCGGATGGTGCGGTTGGAGGTGGATACGGCGGGCGTGCGGGTGACGGAACGCGCGGTCGGGCCGATCACTCCGATTCAGGTCATTACCTCGCCGGTCGGGTATCGGCCTTATCCGCACAAGACTACCGATCGGGCGCAGTTCGATGAGACCCTGGCGGCCGCCAAGGCCGGCGGCGCGAGTGACGGCGTGCTCCTTACCCCCGAGGGCCTGGTGGCGGAAGCCGCCATCTTCGCGCTGCTCTGGTGGGAGAGCGGGCGCCTCTGCGGCCCGGCGCTGGATCTCGGTATTCTTCCGAGCGTGGGTCGTGCCCGGTCGGGGGAAGTGACAGGTGGAATCACCGAGCGGCGCGCCCGGCCAGCCGATCTGGCGGGGTTGCCGGTCTTCGCGGTGAACGCCGCGCGAGGCGTGGTCCCGATCGCTGCGTGGGACGGTCGCGCGGTCGTTTCGACGCGGCGGACGCAGGAGCTGGCAGAGGCGTTTTGGCCTTGACCCCCCGGTGGGCCTACGGTACCTTCCCCCGGCTTGAACCGTGCCAGCCCGGCAGCAGCGTGGTGGCTGTAGCTCAATCGGTTAGAGCGCCGGACTGTGGCTCCGGAGGTTGCGGGTTCAATTCCCGTCAGCCACCCTGGGCAATAGAGAGACTGAGGACTGAGGGTTGAGTCAGGACCAGTGGCCCACTCCTTCGGGTCCTGAGGCCAACTCAGTCCTCAGTCCTCGTCGCTCCGTCCAGTGTGTAGGTCCGTAGCTCAATTGGTAGAGCACCGGTCTCCAAAACCGGGGGTTGGGGGTTCGATTCCCTCCGGGCCTGTGAGAAAGGACTGAGGACTGAGGACTGAGGACTGAGTCGCTTACTCGGCGCTGGGGCCACTCAGTCCCCAGTCCTCAGCACTCAGTCCTGGCGGTTATGGCGCTATCGTCTAGGGGACTAGGACGGGGCCCTCTCAAGGCCCAAACACGGGTTCGAATCCCGTTAGCGCTATGGAAGACGGTACTGAGTACTGCGTACTGGGTACTGAGTGCTGAACGATGGGGCCTCCTCAGGACTCGGGACTCAGGACTCAGGACTGTGGTTCCGGCCCCATCGTCTAACGGTCAGGACACCACTCTTTCAAGGTGGTAATACGGGTTCGATTCCCGTTGGGGTCACTATACCGGAGTGCTGAGTGGTGAGTACGCAGGACTCAGGACTTCGGTTCCCGCGCCGCTAGCTCAATTGGCAGAGCAACTGACTCTTAATCAGTAGGTTGTAGGTTCGATTCCTACGCGGCGCATTGGGGGGCTCGGGGCAGCTCAATCTCACGCATGCCGGGCATGAGAGACTCGCCGAGGCCCGGCCTGACACCTTGCTCCTGAATATGAGTTCGTGGGAGTTGGCCGGGCACTCCACTACTTCAGGGTGAGCCCGGTGGTGGATGGTTCCCAAAGACATGGGAAAATTGTTCGGGAACCATGACGGTCCCCCAGCTGCTTTGCAGGGTGTTCATCTCCTTGATTCTGGCCACGACGGAGTCGGCCGTGGCTGCCCTCCTCTCGATGTCGCTGGACGCAAAGTGTAGCCGTCCCTCCCAACTCGACGCGAACACGGTGTGAATTGGGTATTTGAGCATGTAAGTCATGCCGTGTTCGTAGTAGCCGTCGGTCCCCAGGTAGTTTCGGGCCATGAAGAAGGTGGTCCGATCCTTGAGCTTCTCCTCCCAAATAGGGCTGCCTTCCTCCAGTTCCCGCTCCCCATCGAGCCCCAGGAGATCCAGGAGTGTTGGAGCGATGTCGATATGGGAGGTTTGGGTGCTCACGATTTGCGGCCGCTTGAGGATCCCGGGTGCAAAGATGAGGAGGGGCACGTGGAACGTCATGTCGTCCAGGGTCCCCGCGGAGAAATTCGGATGCTCCTGTCTGGTGCGAATCCCATGATCCCCCACCAGCACGATGAGCGTGTGATTGAGGGTGCCCGCCTTCTGCAGGATGGTGACGAGTTCGCCTAGCCACTCATCGATCACGGCGAAGAGGCGTCGACCTGACTGCATCACCTCTGGATCGGTCGAGGTCGGAAGGACATTCGGCCAGGGAGCGTGGCTGTATTGAGGTCCAAAGGCAATAAGGTAGCGTTGCTTGGCGGCGATTCTCGCCTTGAGTTCGCTCTTCAGGAGATCGAGGACGCGCGTATCCTTGATGTGAGTCCGCTGCCGCCTCTCATCCCCCGTGGCCCGCGCTCGCAGCGGTGGCACATCGCTCATATTGGGGCTGACGATGGCGTCGAAACCCAGAGAGGAGTATCGCGTACGGTCGTGTTCCCAGTTGTCCACTGAGTTGGGGTTGAACATGGTCGTGTGGTAACCGGCGTCGCGGGCGGTGCGGACGACCCCGGGGGCCAGGAGCTGTGGGTGATCCTCGTTCAGCTTCACGATGAGATCCCGTGCCGCGTTTGAGGGATACCACGAGCTGAACATGGAAAACACCGCGCGCACGGTGTACGGATACGTGGTGTAGTGCTGGGTGGCTAGGAACGATCGCTCGGCAAGCCATCGCATGGTTGGTGGCAGGGTCTGGATTGAGTCCAGATTGAGGCAAGCGTAGGGCGCCGTCTCCAGGACCACTACCAATACGTCATAGCCGGCCGCCTTTTTCCAGTACGCGCTGTGTCGGTTGGGCACGGGAGCGCGGGTCAATTTGCGATAGCTGTCCAGCAGCGTCGTGGAGTTCATCGGTGCGCGATTCTCGACCGTCTCAGTACTTGCGCCCAGACTGAAGAAGGTTGTAACTGCTTCAACCAGAACGCTCGATCGATACGGGTTGGGGCTGGGCAGCGGGATGACCCAGGCCACCAGGGTGGTGGCCATGGTCAGAGCGCCCGCGACCATGATGATCATGGCGACAGTTCTTCGCCAGCGGGCGACTCGTGGTCCGAGCCAGACCAGCACTCCCCCGAACACGACGTTCATTGCGAGCAGCGCTCCCAGTTTCCCTGCCGACGAGTATAGGACGTATTCTTGCATGTACCGACGGCCTACGTCCTTGAGGCCGCCAACCAGCACAGTCGACGGCAGGAACGTTCCCACTTCCCAGAAGCATTTGAGCTCGATGAACAATATGAGGAGCGTCGTGACGCACATTGCCTCCATCAGCCAGACCCGATGGCGAGGAGGAACTCTCCAAAGCAAAGGAAGCAGGACTAGCGGGACGATCAGGCAGGCAACGGCTAGATCCTCCCGGAACATGGCCAGCTGCTGCCACCGCGAGAGGAGGTAGGCGCTCGGAAGGTCCAGCGACTGGGAAAGGAATTCGAAGCCACCCCCGCCTGCGTCGAGGATGGTATAGCGGATATGAAAGGTCACAAGAATGACCGGCACCCAGAGGACCAGGCACAGTCCTGCGAAGGTCCAGGAGGCGTTCCAGGTCCGCCGAAACCCCGCAGGAGGTTCGGAATCGACCGAACCTGTCTGGTGCTGCTGAATTTCTCGGGCTGAGACAGTCAAAGGCTCAACTCCAAGTCGGAGATTGAAGTCTATTAGGGTACGGCCGCGTTTGCGCGTTCGTTGGCTCTCACCCGCGGGGGATAGAAGGGGTCCCGTATTGCGGTGCATGGCCGGTCTACTTCTTGCACTGCAGGGATCGTGCCGCATCTCCGGCACTTGCGTTTGAGACCAAAGAGGGGCGTCCAAGGATTCCCCGCGCCTGTGAGACTAGTTTCGTTTCCGCCCAAACCGTCCATCGAGATTAAGGATTCTGAATGTCGATTCTGGTTACCGGTGGTGCGGGGTACGTCGGGAGCCACACGGTTCTCGCACTCCTTCGCGAAGGCCATGAGGTGGTGGTGGTGGACAACCTCTCCAACAGCCACGTGGAATCGCTCCGGCGAGTCCAGGAACTGGCCGGCCGGTCGCTCGCCTTTCACGAAATCAACCTGCTCGACACCGCGGCCCTCGAGGGAGTCTTCCGCCAGACCCCGATCGAGGCGGTGATGCACTTCGCCGGGCTCAAGGCGGTCGGAGAATCCGTGTCGGAGCCCCGCCGCTACTACCACAACAACGTGACCGGGACCCTGGCCCTCTGCGAGGTCATGGAGCGCTGTGGGGTCCGGACCATGGTCTTCAGCTCGAGCGCCACCGTCTATGGCGACCCGCACAAGGTCCCCATCACCGAGGATTTTCCGCTGAGCGGAGCCAATCCGTACGGCTGGTCCAAGATCATGATCGAGCAGATCCTCCGCGATCTGCACCGAGCCGAGCCGGAGTGGCGGATCTCGATCCTTCGTTACTTCAACCCGGTCGGCGCCGATCCCAGCGGAAGAATCGGCGAGGATCCCAACGGGATCCCCAACAACCTGATGCCGTACATCTCCCAGGTCGCTGTGGGGAAGCTGCCCGAGCTGCACGTCTTCGGAGACGACTATCCGACGCCCGACGGGACCGGTGTGCGGGACTACATCCACGTGAGCGATCTCGCGGCCGGCCACCTGAGCGCCCTCAAGGCGTTGGAGAAGAGGCCCGGGGTGATGGTCTACAACCTGGGGACGGGGCGAGGCTACAGCGTGCTCGAGGTGGTCAAGGCGTACGAACAGGCGGCTGGTCGAAAGATCGCGTACCGCATCGTCGGGCGGCGCCCCGGCGACATCGCGGCCTGCTATGCCGACTGTTCCAAGGCCAAGCGCGAGTTGGGATGGGTGGCGAACATGGGGATCGCGGGGATGTGTGCCGACAGCTGGCGCTGGCAGTCGCAGAACCCGAAGGGCTATCTCTAGCGCGATCCCTCGCGCGGAGGGATCAACCGCCGACCGCGTTCAGAAGCCGCTGGGCCCCTGCGCCACCGTCGCCGAGGAATCACCCTTCCAGCTGGCCCAGGTCAGGCCGCACTTGTCCACGAAGTAGTCGGTGGGATGGCCCTGGCGACCGAGCAGGTCGTGCAACATCTCGTGCCGGACGACCAGTTCGCTGTTGGTCCAGTCCCCGGCGATGGTGATATCGCTGCCCGACTTGGACTTGCTCCAGAGGCCGACGACTTGGCCGACCTCGCTATTGAAGGTGTCCACGTTGGGGACGACGTACCAGGAAATGCGAGAATAATCTCCCACGAGACCGGAGCACTGCTCCGTCCGCTCCCACCAGGTTTCGAATTCCGTCGGCGGGTGCATGGCCACGGCGCCCGCGGGAAGCGGGGTCGGTTCCAGCACCGTGCAGGCAGGGGTGGTAAGAAGCGCCCCGACCACGAGGACGCGCAGAGATTGGCGCCCACACGAGGGACGACGCGAAGTCGACTGGGTTTGAATCTGCGTGGAAGTCATGGCTCCTCTCCCACGCCCGATAGCACAAAACGTGACGCTCATCAAAGCCCCTTCGGGCTAGCTGATCGTCACGTCCGCGCTGAGTCCGCTTTCGGCACCGAGCTATCTCGCTGAGCGAGACCTCTAGTTTTGCGGCCCCGGATCGCTCCGGGTGTGCTCTTATCGGGCGGTTCGCTAAATCAGGGTACTGGCGATTTCAGTTGTCGCCCTCTATACAGCCAGTCCGGTGCCAGCGCCGTAAATCCTTGTCCCATAATGACTTGCAAAATGCATCGTGAAGGCTGCAAGACCTTCAGTATGGTGCGCCGCCACACCTCTGGCGGATCGGAGGGACAATCTGCCGCTCACCTCGGGCACCCGGGCGCGGCTGCCCGGTTTCCCGGATGAGACTACATTGGGGCCATGCCGAGCCCTGCCTGGCTTCGCCGCGTCCCCCGCTCGGGGTTGAGTCTCGCCGCGGGGCTCCTGGTGCTGGCTCCCACCGCCGTCGATCCGGCGCTACCCAAACTCTCGCTGGTGGTCGTGTTCACCGTGGATCAGTTCCGTGGGGACTATCCGGCGCGTTTCGGGGACCAGTGGACGGGGGGCCTGGCCCGCCTGACCCACGAGGGGATCGTGTTCCCCAACGCCATGCAGGACCACGCGGTGACCGAGACCGCGCCCGGCCATTCCACCATCCTGTCGGGACGGGATCCGGCCCATACGGGAATCGTCACCAATACCCTCGGTGTCGCTGACCGATCGTCTCCCCTGCTCGAGGTCACCGGGCCGGGCGCGTCACCGGCCCGGTTCGTCGGCACCGCCTTGTACGACTGGATGCGCACGGCGGACCCCGACGCCAAGGTGCTCTCGGTCTCCCGCAAGGATCGCGGAGCCATTCTCCCGGTGGGACGGGCGAAGGCACCAGTGTTCTGGTATCAGAGCGGGCTTTTCACCACCTCCCGGTACTATGCCGACACTCTGCCGCCCTGGGTCGAGGCCTACAATGCTCGTCCCTGGTCGGCGGCTCTGGCTGGAAAGGCGTGGACCCCGTTGCTGCCCGATTCCGCTTATCCCGAGCCCGACTCGATGGGCTACGAGAACGGCGGGCACGACGTCACGTTTCCCCATCGCTTTCCGGGCACCCCCGATTCGGTCGCCGCCTTCCTGCCATCCTATCCCTGGATGGACTCGCTCACTCTGGACTTCGCCCTCGAAGGGGTGCGGCAGTTGGGCCTCGGTCGCCGGAGCCGCCCTGATCTGCTGGCCATCTCGCTCTCCGCCACCGACTACGTCGGGCATGCGTTCGGCCCCGACTCGAAGGAGCTGCACGACCAGGTGCTGAGGCTCGACCGCTGGCTGGGCGGGTTTCTCGATTCGCTGGATCGCCTGGTGCCTCGCGCGCGCACCCTGTTCGTGCTCACCGGGGATCACGGGGTGACCTCGTTCCCGGAATTGGCGGTGGCACAGGGACGCAAGGGTGGGAGAGTCGGGGTGGATAGCCTGCTCCAGGCGCTGGCCGGCGGGCTTCAGGCGCGAGCCAATGACTTCTTCGAGCTCCGTCAGGAGAGCGGCTTGTTCTCCGCCGATGTCGCGGCCATGGCTAAAGCCGGGATCAACGTGGATAGCGTTTCGGATGCGCTGGCCCAGTCGCTGGCACGGCTTCCTGGAGTCACCAAGGTCTTCACTCCCAAGTCCCTCAAGAAGGCGCCGGCCTCCGATCTGGATGCGGCCCGCTGGCGCCGCTCGCTGCCGGAGAACTTCGGCTGGCTGGTCTGTGCGTCGGTGGCGCCGGGGTACCTCTGGACCGGTGAAGGGGGATGGACCACCCACGGGACGACCAATCCGGACGACGCGAGTGTGCCCATCATTTTCATGGGGCCCGGGATCCACGCTGGGGTCTCCCCAACGGCCGTGCGAACGGTCGACATCGCACCGACCCTGGCGGCTCTGCTCGGCCTCGAACCGAGTCAAAAGCTCGACGGTCAAGTGTTGACCGAAGTGGTCGGCAAGCGGCACTAGGCATGCGCCAAGCTCTCGACACTCGTCGGCGGTCCCCGGCCCGAGTGCTGTTCCACTTCACGTCCCTCTTCTTGAGCCTCGCCATGCCCCTCGCCGGCCAGACCGATCCTGCCCTCGAGCACGCCAGAAAGCTCCTCAAGAAGACCATTCTGATCGACGGACATAACGACCTCGCCTGGGTGATCCGGCGGTCCAAGGAGCATCCACGGGATGTGGCCGCGTACGACCTTCGGACCACGACTTCCGGACACACCGATCTGGCCCGGCTTCGAGCGGGACTGGTGGGAGCTCAATTCTGGTCGATCTATGTTCCCGGTGAGATCAAGGACAGCGGGTTCGCCAGGGTCCAGCTCGAACAGTTCGACATCGCCCGGCGCGCCATCGCCCGTTATCCCGACGACCTCGAGCTGGCGCTCGGCGCCGAGGACGTGGAGCGCGCCTGGCATCATCACCGGATCGCGTCGTTGCTCGGCATGGAAGGGGGCCACGTCCTGGAGAATTCGTTGGGTGCGCTGCGCTCCTACTATCAGCTCGGTGCCCGCTACCTGACCCTCACGCATAACGTGACCCTGGACTGGGCAGACGCCGCGCTCGACACCGCCCGGCACGGCGGTCTGACACCGTTCGGCAAGGACGTGGTGCACGAGATGAATCGCCTGGGGATGCTGGTGGACATCTCCCATGTTTCGGACGGCGTGATGAGTGACGTGCTTTCGACCGCCCAGGCACCGGTGATCTTTTCCCATTCGGCCTGTCGCGCCCTGGTCACTCATCCGCGCAACGTGCCCGACTCGATCCTGGCTCGGCTACCCGCCAATGGCGGGGTGGTGATGATCGCCTTCGTGCCGCAGTTCGTCTCTCCGGCCGTGGCCGAGGCGGATATGTCCGAGCGGGCTGCCTTGGCCCGGGAGCTGGAGCGTGTCACCGATCCCGAGGAGCAGGATCGGATCGAGAAGGAGTATCGAGCGGCCCACCCCTGGCCCCGGGCCACCTTGGCCGAGGTCGCCGATCACATCGAGCACGCCCGGAGTGTGGCGGGGGTCGATCACATCGGCATCGGGAGCGACTTCGACGGGATCGATGAGGTGGTGCTCGGCCTCGAGGACGTTTCCAAGTTTCCTGACCTCTTCGCCGAGCTGATCCGCCGGGGGTGGAAGGATGAGGAGCTGAAGAAACTGGCGGGAGGGAATGTGCTCAGAGCGCTGAAGGAAGCTGAGAAGGTTGCCGGGCAGTTGAAGGGGGAGGAACCGAAGTACTGAGTACTGAGTACTGAGTACTGGGTACCGAGTGGTCGACAGGAGCAATTCCAGGCACTCACTTGCCTGCGGCCTTGGCGCGCTTTCGGGCGACGGCTGCCCGAAGCGCTCCCAGGATCTTGCCAAGCTCCGTTGCCCCCTTCATCAGCTCTCCTAAGTCTGAGGGCTGCAGATAGCCCACGCCGCCTGCCAGATACAGGTGAGATCGGAGTTCAGCGCAGGAGCCCTTGGCAATTGAAACGTACTGGTGGAACTCGGTCATCTTCCCGCGTTCAAAGCCCTCGGCCAAGTTGGCCATTATCGAACACGCAGACCGACGGACCTGCCCGCGTAGCGCTGGATCGCTCAGGAAGGGTCCTTCCCCCGTTACCTGATACAGCCTTACGGCAAGAGCTCGCGCCTTTTGCCAGGCGATCAAGTCTTCGAACCGCTGGACCTTGGACATGCCCTGACAGTATCAGGGGGTTCGAAAGGAGGGATGACCTAATTGCTCCGGCGGAGATCTTTTTTCCGCAACTCAGTACTCAGTACCCAGTACTCAGTACTTTCTCGCCAATATCGCCCCGACCACCAACGCCGTCACCCCAAACGCCGTCCACTGAAACGCGTAGCTCAAGTGGGGGCCGTCGTCGAGCGGTGGCGGCTCCAACCGGAACATCCTGCCTCCCGTAGACTCGCTTCGCGCCTGAAGCACGTAGATCTCTCGCACTGGATAGGGGAGGAAGCGGCTCATCTCGCCGCGATCCAACCGACGCCAGGTGAGGAGCCCACGGTCCTCCAACCGGCCGCCGCTGTCCGAGGTCTCCGGAATTCTGAACGCCACTCCCTCGACCACGACGGGTCCTGGATCCGGCAGCAGGGTCAGGTCCACTCGGATCCCGTCGGCGGAAGGGAGAAAGCCCCGCAGCACCAGCGTGGCCGTGTCTCCCTGGGTGGGAATCAGCGGCATCACCACCCGCACACCGGGTGCCCCCTCGTGATAGAACTGCCGGAGCAGGATCGGGTGGGCCAGGTCGTAGTGCCCTTCCAACCGGACTCGTCGGTTCTCCCATGACCCACTGGCTCCACCGCCGAGTTCGATGGTGGGGAGTTCGCGCTGAGCCAAGGCGGCCGCGTTGGCCCGCCGGCGCGCTTCCAGTCGCGAGAGTTGCCAAAGGGCCATGCCGAAGCAGGTGAGCATGGCGAGCAGGGTGAGTCCCCAGAGGACTCTGCGGGGGGGGACGGGTCGGGGCATAACCGTAAGCTAAGCCGTGTGGGTGAGGTCTCCTGTTTCGTCGCTCCGTTGCCCAGGTCGGTAAGTGTAGCGGCGACGCAACCGGTTCCAAGCCGGAACGTTTTCTAAGTCCTAGCGGTTTAAGTTGTTGGCCTGTAGCATATTGGTCCCCGCTTCGGCATGGGGCCTGCCCCTTCCTTAGCGGTACTCCGGCTCCTTGGCTCAGGGGCCGTTTTTGACTTTACCCACTTCCCCGGAACCCAGGTCGGTTTGCTCGCGTGAGCTCACTCCGCCGTCTGGTCCGCATCGCCTCCTACACCTCGCTTGCCGTGGCCAGCGCGACGTGCAGCCAGGATAGCGGCGTCATCCTGCCCAGTGAGGGGGTGCCGGCGAGTATGAGCGTGGTGGACGGCAACACACAGACCGGAACCGCCGGCTCACCGTTGCCGATACAGCTGATCGTCGGGGTCACCGATGCCAAGAACCGCCCGGTCGTGAGCCAGGCGGTCGAGTTTAAGGGCACCTCGCCTTCGCCGGGACAACTGATCCCCGACACGGCGTTCACCGACGGTGACGGTAAGGCGAAGTCTCAATGGGTGCTGGGCTCGCACGCCGGTACCCAGACCGTGCGCGCCCGGGTGCTGGCCTCTGGGCAGGCGGGGCAACTGGTCAAGGACTTCAGCGCCACGGTGATGCCCGACGCACCCGACACCCTGCTGGCGGTGGTCGGGCAGAACCAGACCGCGCCGGTCGGCTCTGATCTCGCCGATTCCCTGGTGGTCCTGATTACCGACCAGTACGGCAATCCGATCGTCGGCCAGACGGTGAACTGGGCGGTGCCGACCGGGCAGGGAAGCATCAGCGCCAACATCACGACCACCGGCATCGACGGCCGTGCGGCGGTGAAGCGAACCCTCGGCCCCACTTCCGGGCCCCAGACCGCGACCGCGACCGCCGGCACCCTCAAGGGTTCCCCGGTCACCTTCATCAGCACCGCATCGGCCGGCGGCCCCGCCGCGCTCCAATTGACCTCGGGGAACAACCAGGTCGCTCCCGCCGGATTCGTCCTTACTGACTCGATCGTGGTGCGCCTGGTGGACGGCAACGGGAACGGGGTGCCCGGCCGAGTGACGACTTTCGCGGTGGCGAGCGGTGGCGGGTCGGTGCTGCCCACCGGTGTGACGACCGACGCCAACGGGTACGCCTTCACCAAGTGGACTCTGGGTCCCACCGCCGGTCCCAACACGGTGACTGCCTCCGCGGCCGGATTCTCGGTGCTCTTCTCCGCCACCGGGACTGCGGCAACGCCCACCAAGATGCTGGCCAACTCGGTGCTCAGTCAGAGCGGCACGGCCGGGCTCCCGGTCACCGCCAAGCCTTCGGTCAAGATCACCGACCAGAACAACAACGTGGTGCAGGGGGTGACCGTCACGTTCCGGGTGACGGGTGGTGGCGGCTCGGTGCCGGACAGCACGGTGACCACCGATCTCAACGGCATCGCCACCGTGGGCGACTGGATTCTGGGTGGGGTGGCCGGGGCGAATAGTCTCGAGGCCAGTGCCAAGAAGGCCGACGGCACCGCGCTGACTGGGAGCCCGGTGACCTTCACCGCCAACGCCGGTGTGGGTATCGCTGCCAAACTGGCCTTCTCGCAGCAGCCGATCAACGCCGTGGCCGGAGCGGCAATCTCGCCGGCCGTCACGGTCCTGGTCCAGGATGCGAACGGGAACACGGTGACGACGTCGAACGCCGCGGTGACGGTGGCGTTGGGCGCCAACCCCGGGAGTGGAGTGCTCAACGGCACCCTGACCCAGAACGCGGTCAACGGGGTCGCGACCTTCTCCGGACTGAGCGTGACCAAGGTGGGGATCGGCTACACCCTGACTGCGGCCGCTACCGGCCTGACCGGGACCACGAGTAGCACGTTCAACATCATCGCCGCGGGGGCCACGCAGCTCGCCTTCACGGTGCAGCCGACCAACACGATCGCGGCCCAGCCGATCGCGAACATTCAGGTGACGGTCCAGGACGCGAACGGGAATCCGATTACTACCGGCGCGCCGGCCACCGCGCAGATCACCCTGGCCATCGGAAACAACGCCGGGCCCGGCGGCACCCTGTCCGGGACCGCCGTCGCGACCGCCGTGGCCGGCGTGGCCACCTTCGCGGGGCTCAGTATCGACAAGGCCGGCGTGGGTTACACCTTGAGCGCCACCTCTCCGGGATTGACCCCGGCGACCAGCGGCGGATTCAACATCGGCGCCGGCGCGGCGGCCAAGCTGGCCTTCGTGGTCCAGCCGACCACGGTAGCCGCCGGGTCGTTCATCGCGCCGGCGGTCCAGGTCGCGGTCCAGGACGCGGAAGGGAACCTGGTCACCACCTCGAACGCGCCGATCAGCCTGGCGATCGGCAATAACCCGGGCACCGGAACCTTGACCGGTGGTGGGTCGGTCAGCGCCGTCGGCGGGATCGCGACCTTCTCCGCGCTTTCCATCAATAAGACGGGTACCGGATACACGCTGGTGGCCACGTCGCCGCCACTCAATAACGGCACCAGCGCCGCGTTCGACGTGACCCCGGGCAGCAACCAGCGCCTGGTCTTCACGACCGAGCCGGTCAATATGGTCGCAGGCACCGTGGCCCCCGCCATCGTGGTCACGGTCCAGGACGCCAATGGCAACACCATTACAGGGAGCACGGCGTCGATCACGCTGGCAATCGGAACCAATCCGGGAACGGGAACACTGACGGGCGGCGGGCCAGTCGCAGCGGTGGCCGGGGTCGCCACTTTCAGCGGTGTCGCTATCAATAAGAGCGGTAACGGTTACTCCCTTACCGCCTCGACCACCGGTGCCTCCGGCGCTACCAGCACGCCCTTCAACGTCGCCCCCGGCGCCGCCAGTCGCGTCGTCTTCACTCAGCCTCCAACCGGCGCCACCGCCGGCGTGGCTATCGCTCCCACCGTCGCAGTGAGCATTCAGGATGCCAATGGCAACCTGGTCCCCACCGCGACCAACGCGGTCACCCTGGGCTTCGGGGTGAATCCCGGGGCGGGCACCCTGACCGGTGCGGGGCCGGCTACGCCCACGGCAGGGGTCGCGACTTTCCCCACACTGAGTATCAACAAGTCAGGTGTCGGCTACCGGCTGACTGCGTCAGGGGTGGGCCTCAGCGGGACCGATACCAGTGCGGTGTTCAACGTGACTGGGGCGGCCCCCACCCAACTGGCTTTCGTCCAGCAGCCGACCAACGTCGTGGCCAATTCATCGATTGCCCCGGCCGTGACCGTAACGTTGCTCGACCAGTTCGGAAACCTCTCTCCCACGGCCACCAATTCGATCACCATCGGGCTGGCTAACAATGCCGGGGCTGGAGCCCTGGCGGGTACGGTGACCGTTCCCGCCGCTGGTGGGATCGCGACCTTCGCCAACCTGAGCATCAACAAGGTCGGCACGGGGTACACGCTGAGCGCCAGTGCCACCGGTCTGAGCTCCGCTACCAGTTCGGGCTTCAACGTTACGCCGGCCGCAGCGGCCCAGGTCGTCTTTATCCAGCAACCCACCAGCGCAACCGCCGGCATTGCAATCGCGCCGGCCATTACGGTGGCTGTCCAGGATGCCGCCGGCAACCTGGTCACCACGTCGACGTCGGCAGTCACATTGGCGATCGGCGCGAATCCGGGCGGCGGCACTCTGGGAGGAACCGCTACCCAGAACGCGGTCAGCGGTATTGCGACGTTCTCCGATCTGAGCATCAACAAGGCGGGTAGCGGATACACCTTGACCGCGGGGAGTGGGAGCCTGAGCGGGGCGACCAGCACACCGTTCCCTATCGCCCCGGGGTCCGCCACTCATTTCGTATTCGTAGTGCAGCCCAGCGCCAGCACGGTGGGCGGCTCGCCCATTACGCCGCCGGTGCAGGTCGCGATCCGGGATGCCCAGGAGAACACCGTTACCAGCGCCACCACACCGGTCACCCTCACTATCGGGAACAATCCGGCCAGCGGAGTGCTGACCGGTGGTGGAGCCACGAACGCCGTGAGCGGCGTCGCCACGTTCAATAACCTCCGGATCGACAAGGCGGGCAGCGGCTACACTCTGCACGCCGACGGCGGGGGCCTGCCCCAGGCCACCAGCGCTTCGTTCAGCATTCTGGTGGGCACCGGAAACAAGCTGGTCTTCCTGGTTCAGCCGACCAGCACCACGGTCGGGGCCAACATAACGCCGCCGATCCAGGTCCAGATTCAGGACGGCTCGGGCAACCTCGTGCCAACGGCCACCGATAGCGTGTTGCTCACCGCCAGCGTCCCGGGCGTGCTGGGTGGCGTCGTCCGGGGCGCGGCGGTGGGTGGACTCGCGACGTTCGCCAGCGTCCGGGTGAACGCGGCGGGCACCGGCTACACTCTTTCGGCCTTGCCCATCGGTACCGGCCTGATCGGTGCGACCAGCACCGCCTTTAATATCACGCCGGCGCCCACTACCACCGCGATCACCTCCGACACCCCCGACCCGACGGTAGTGGGCCAGGGCTACACCGTTGCCTTCGGCGTCACTTCGACTGGCGGCACACCTACCGGCACCGTGACGGTCACCGACGGCACCGAGACCTGTGTCGCTGCGGCGGCGGCCACCTCCAGTTGCGTCCTCGCATCGAGCACGGCGGGAGCCAAGAGCCTGTCCGCGACCTATTCGGGTGACGCCAACTTCGCCGGTAGTGTCTCCTCCGTGGCCTTTCCCCACACGGTCAACAGGGCCAACACGATTACCCTGATCACCAGCGATGCCCCCGATCCGTCGGTGGTGGGCCAGACGTTGATGGTGAACTACACCGTGGCCGTCGCTGCGCCTGGCGCGGGCACCCCGGCTGGGAACGTCGTCATCACGGTCAACGACGGCAGCGGGGCTACCTGCTCCGCCTCTGTGGCGGCAGGCGGCTGCCAGATCACCTTCAATTCGGTCGGCGCCAAGACCATCACGGCGACCTATGCGGGCGACGCCAACTACAATGGAAGCGTCGACACCGAAGCCCATCAGGTCAACGCGGCTAGCACGACCACCACCATCACCAGCAACACGCCCAATCCATCCAACGTGGGCCAGCCGGTGACCTTCAACTACACCGTGACCGCCAACCCGCCCGGCGCGGGGACACCGGCCGGTAACGTCACCGTCACCGACAGCGCCGGCACCAGCTGCACCGCCACGGTCGTGGCCGGATCCTGCCAACTGACCTGGACCACCGCCAGCGCGACGCCGCGAAATGTGGTCGCCGTCTACGCTGGGAACGCCAACTTCGCTGGCAGCAGCTCGGTCGGGACCCCGCAGACCGTGAACAAGAGCGTCAGCGCCACGGCGGTCGTTTCCTCGCTCAACCCCTCGACCTACGGACAGCCGTTGACCCTGACCGCCACGGTAAGCGGCGCGGGGACCACGCCGACCGGTAGCGTGCAGTTCCTCGATGGCGGAGTGAATCTCAACGGGCCGGTGACCCTCACCGCCGGCTCTGCCAGCCTGGCCCTCTCGGGGACGGCGCTGATCGGCGGAGTGCATGCCATCACGGCCAACTACAGCGGGGACGCGAACTACGACACCAGCGGTGGGGCGTTGGCTGGAGGCCAGACGGTCAATAAGGCGGCGAGCACGACGGCGGTGACCAGTTCGAGTAATCCATCGGTCTTCGGGCAGGGGGTGACCTGGACGGCGACGGTGACGGCAGGGGCAACCGGGACGGTACAATTTGCGGTCGATGGGGTGAACCTGGGGTCGGCGGTGACCGTGGTTGGCGGAGTCGCCATCAGTCCCAGCCGGAGCGATCTGTCGGTCGCGAACCACACGATTACGGCCAGCTACAGCGGTGACGTTAACTTCACCGCGAGCATCGGGACCCTGGCGGGCGGTCAGACCGTCAACCCGGCCTCCACCACGACGACGCTCAGCTCCTCGTCGAATCCCTCGGTCTTCGGGCAGTCGGTGACCTTCACGGCCACCGTGGCTGCGGTGGCGCCGGGAGTGGGCACGCCCACCGGGTCGATCTTCTTCGCGATCGATGGGATCAACTTCGGCTCCCCGGTGACCCTGGCGAGCGGTACCGCCACCAGTACTGCCACCACGACGCTGGTGGCGGGGAATCATGCGGTGACGGCGATCTACGCCCCCACCGGAACCAGCTTCGGTGGGAGTAGCGGGTCGCTCACGGGTGGTCAAACGGTCACAGCGGGCGGGACCACCACGGTAGTGACGTCGTCGGTCAATCCGTCGGTCTTCGGCCAGTCGGTGAGCTTCACGGCCACCGTGACCTCGACCAGTGGCACCCCGACCGGAACGGTGCAGTTCGCGGTGGATGGGACCAACACCGGCGTCCCGGTACCCCTGTTCGGCGGCATCGCGTCCGCCCCTGCGATCACGTCGCTCACCGCCGGGAACCACCCGGTGACGGCCACATACATCCCGAGCGGGAGCTTCGGCGCGAGCAGCGGCTCCCTGACCGGGGGCCAGACCGTCAACCCGGCCTCCACGACGACCGCGGTCTCGTCGTCGTCGGCGTCCTCGGTATTCGGGACGTCGGTCACGTTCACGGCCGCGGTGGCCGCGGTAGCCCCCGGATCCGGTACGCCAAGCGGTACGGTCCAGTTCGCGGTAGACGGCACCAACTTGGGCACGGCCGTAACCCTGGCTGGCGGGGTCGCGACCAGTATCGGCATTTCAACGCTGAACGTTGGCAACCACCCGGTCACGGCAACGTACACGGCGACCGGCAGTTTCTCCGGCAGCACAGCAACCCTGGCCGGTGGTCAGACGGTCACGCCAGCTTCCACTACCACGGCCGTCGCCTCGTCGGTGAATCCGTCCGTCTTTGGCCAGTCGGCGACCTTCACCGCCACGGTGACCTCGCCCGGCGGCACGGTGAATGGGACGGTCCAGTTCTCCGTGGATGCCAGCCCGTTCGGTCCGCCGGTGACGCTGGTGGCAGGGGTAGCCACCAGCCCGGCCACCTTGGCGCTCACGGTCGGGATTCACACCGTGTCGGCCTCGTACGCCGCGACGACCAACTTCTCCGCCAGCAGCGGCTCGCTGAACGGAGGGCAGGTGGTCAACAAGGCCAACACCACCACGGCGCTCTCCTCATCCCAGAACCCCTCGAGCTTCGGGCAGTCGGTCACGTTTACCGCCACCGTTAACGCCACGGCGCCCGGTGCCGGCACGCTCACCGGCACGGTCCAGTTCAAGGTGGACGGGGTCAATCTCGGCACGCCGGTGACGCTCACTGGCGGGTCCGCTACCAGTCCGGCGACGACCACGCTCGCGGTGGGGACTCGGGTGATTACCGCCGATTACTCAGGCGACACCGGGTTCAACACCAGCACGGGTACGATGAACCAGGGGGTGGGCGCTAACGCTTCCGCGACAGTGATCGCTTCATCCAGCAATCCGTCGGTCTTCGGCCAGTCGGTCTCCTTTACCGCTACCGTGGTCGGATCCGGCGGTACCCCGACCGGGACGGTGCAGTTCACGGTGGATGGAAGCAACCTGGGAGGGCCGGTCCCCGTCACCGGCGGCGTAGCCACCAGCCAGAGCACGGCGGCCCTGGCCGTAGGGAATCACTCGGTGGGCGCCACCTATAGTGGAGACGGAAGCTTCAACGGCAGCAACGGGACGCTGTCCGGTGGCCAGGTCGTCAACAAGGCGGCCAGCGGTGCCGCGGTGGTCAGTTCGGTCAATCCTGCGACGTTCGGACAGTCGCTAACCTGGACGGCTACAGTGACGGCCGTGGCCCCGGGAGCCGGCAGCCCGACGGGCACCGTCCAGTTCGCGGTGGACGGGCTGAACTTTGGAACCCCGGTGACCTTGGCAGGCGGAGTCGCGACCAGCGCGGCCCGGGCTGACCTGACCGTGGCCAGCCACACGATCACCGCCAGTTATAGCGGGGACGGCAGCTTCAATAGTGGCGTAGGGACGTTGGCTGGTGGTCAGATAGTCAACCCGTCGGCAACGACGACCGTCGTGACCTCTTCGACCAACCCGTCGGTTTCCGGTCAGTCCATCACCTTCAGCGCGACGGTCGCGGTGATCGCGCCCGGAGTGGGGACGCCGACCGGATCGATCCAGTTCCAGGTGGATGGGAGCAACTTCGGGACACCGGTGACACTGGTGAGCGGAACCGCGAGCAGTCCGGCGACTGCTGCGCTGTCCGTTGGGAATCACCCGGTCACCGCGATCTATTCGCCGAGCGGAGGCAGCTTCAGCGGGAGCAGCGGAACCGTGGCGGGTGGGCAGACGGTGAATGCGGCGAGCACTACTACGACACTCGCTTCGTCTCAGAACCCGTCCACCTTCGGCCAGTCCGTCACTTTCACGGCGACGGTAGCCGTGGTCGCCCCGGGCAGCGGCACCCCGACCGGCACGGTCCAGTTCGCCGTTGACGGATCGGCCTTCGGCGCCCCCGTGCTTCTGGTCGGTGGGGTTGCCAGCAGCCAGGCCACCGCAGCGCTCGCGAACGGCAACCATCCGGTGACGGCCACCTATACGCCGACCGGAACCAGCTTCAGCGCCAGCAACGGAACCCTGGCTGGCGGCCAGACGGTAGGCGGCGCGAACACCACGACGACGGTCGCTTCTTCGCTGAACCCGTCCGTCTTCGGCCAATCCGTCACTTTCACCGCTACCGTGGTGGTGGTGGCTCCGGGTACCGGCACGCCGACCGGAACCGTTCAGTTCGCGGTTGACGGCTCCAACCTCGGCACACCGGTGACGCTGGACGGTGCAGGGCATGCGACCAGTCAAGCCACTTCCAGCTTGGTCTCAGGCAACCATCCGGTGACGGCCACCTATACGGCGACGGGCGGCTTCACCGGAAGCAGCGGAACGCTGGCGGGCGGGCAGAACGTCAACGCAGCGAGCACCGCCACGGCGGTGGCTTCCTCTGCCAACCCCTCGGTGTTCGGGCAGGGTGTGAGCTTTGCGGCCACCGTGACCGCCGTTGCCCCGGGCTCCGGGACCCCGACGGGATCGGTGCAGTTCAGTGTGGATGGAAGCAACCTGGGCACGCCGGTGGCAGTGGATGGCACGGGGCACGCGACCAGCGCGACCACCTCCACTCTGGCCGTTGGGAATCACCCGGTCCAGGCGGTCTACACGGCGACGGGGAGTTTTGCCGGCAGCAGCGGGACCCTCACAGCTGGTCAGACGGTGAATGCGGCGGGCACGACCACGGCCGTGGCGTCCTCGCTCAACCCCTCGATCTTCGGACAATCGGTCACCTTCACGGCGACGGTAGCGGCGGTGGCGCCTGCATCAGGGACGCCCACCGGATCGGTTCAGTTCGCGATCGACGGGACCAACTTCGGGTCGCCGGTGACGCTGGTGGCTGGAGCCGCGACCAGTCCCGCCACCGCAACGCTGACCGCCGGGAATCACCCGGTGACTGTGGCCTTCACGCCGACCGGGAACAGCTTCACGGCCAGTACCGGGACCCTGGCCGGCGGCCAGACCGTGAGCGCGGGCGGGACCACGACCGTTGTGACGTCATCGGTGAACCCGTCGACCTTCGGGCAATCGGTGACCTTCACCGCCACCGTGAATTCCACCAGCGGCACTCCGACTGGGACGGTGCAGTTCGTGATCGACGGGACCAATTCTGGGGCGCCGGTAGCGCTGGTGGCGGGAGTCGCCACGCAGACGACGGCAACGCTCGCGGCCGGAAACCACCCGGTGACCGCGAACTACATCCCGAGCGGCAGCTTCACCGCGAGCAACGGGTCCCTGACCGGGGGACAGACCGTCAATCCGGCCTCCACCACGACCGGCGTCTCTTCGTCGTCGTCGGGGTCCACGTTCTTCGGGACCACGGTGACCTTCACGGCGGCGGTGGCGGCGGTTGCCCCGGGAGCCGGAACCCCGACGGGGACGGTCCAGTTCGTGGTTGATGGAACCAACCTGGGGACTCCAGTAGCTCTGGATGGGACTGGACACGCCACCAGCCAGGGGATCGCGACCCTGAACGCTGGTAATCATCCCGTCACAGCTACTTATACGGCTACCGGCAGCTTCTCGAGCAGCAGCGGGACTCTCCCCGGGGGCCAGACCATCGTTCAGGCGTCAACCACCACGGTGGTCGCCTCCTCGGTGAATCCGTCGGTCTTCGGGCAGTCGGTGGCCTTCACGGCCACGGTGACGTCGGCCGGTGGCACGGTGAATGGGACGGTGCAGTTCTCGGTGGATGCCAGTCCGTTCGGGGCCCCGGTGACGTTGGTGGCCGGCGTCGCGACCAGCCCGCCGACCTCGGCGCTCACGGTCGTGAATCACTCCGTGACGGCCTCCTACGCCGGGACCACCAACTTCACCGCGAGTAGCGCTCTCCTGGTCGGTGGGCAGACGGTCAACAAAGCCGGCACCACCACGGCCGTCGCTTCGTCGCAGAACCCCTCGAGCTTCGGGCAGTCGGTCACGTTTACCGCTACGGTGAGCCCCACGGCGCCGGGCACCGGGACCCCCACCGGCACCATTCAGTTCAAGGTGGACGGGACCAACCTCGGTACCCCGGTGACGCTCAGCGGCGGGTCTGCCACCAGTCCGGCCACGACCACACTCGCGGTCGGAACTCGAGTCATCACGGCGGATTATTCCGGCGATGCTGGATTCAACACCAGCACGGGGACCGTGAACCAGGGAGTGGGGGCCAACGCCTCGGCCGTGGTGGTCGCCTCATCCAACAATCCATCGGTCTTCGGCCAGGCGGTCTCGTTCACCGCCACCGTGGTCGGCTCCGGCGGGACGCCCACCGGGACCGTGCAGTTCACGGTGGACGGTACCAACCTGGGGAGCCCAGTCACCCTGTCCGGTGGCGTCGCCACCAGCCCGAGCACGGCAGCCCTCGCCGTCGGCAATCACCCGGTGACCGGGATCTACAGTGGCGACGGCAGCTTCATCGGGAGCACCGGCACGCTGGCGGGCGGTCAGGTCGTCAACAAGGCAGCCAGCAATTCCGTGGTAGCCAGCTCGGTCAACCCGGCGGTCTTCGGACAGTCGGTAAGCTGGACGGCCACCGTGACGGCCGTGGCTCCGGGAGCTGGCAGTCCGACCGGCACTATCCAGTTCGCGGTCGACGGCGTGAACTCCGGGACTCCGGTGACCTTGGTGGGTGGCGCGGCGACCAGTCTGGCCCGTGCTGACCTCACGGTGGGCAACCACACGATCACCGCCGGCTACAGCGGCGACGGAAACTTCAATAGCGGCGTGGGGACGCTGAGTAGCCAGGCGGTCAACTCGGCCGCCACCACCACCGCGGTGGTCTCTTCCCTGACGCCGTCGGTGTTTGGTCAGTCGGTGAGCTTCACCGCCACGGTGGCGGTGGTGGCACCGGGAGTGGGGACGCCGGGCGGATCGATCCAGTTCCAGGTGGACGGCAGCAACTTCGGGTCGCCGGTAGCACTGGTGAGTGGGGCCGCGACCAGTTCGGCCACCACGACGCTGGCGGTGGGGAGTCATCCGGTCACCGCGATTTACACCCCGACAGGGACCAGCTTCGCCGGGAGCAATGGATCACTGGCCGGTGGGCAGACCGTGACTGCGGCCGCAACGGCCACGGCGGTCGCCTCCACGGCCAATCCATCCACCTTCGGCCAATCAATCTCGTTTACGGCCACCGTGACCTCGACCGCCGGGACTCCGACGGGGACCGTGCAGTTCCAGGTTGACGGGAGCAACTTCGGAACCCCGGTGACCCTGATCGGCGGTGTCGCCACCAGCCAGGCCACGAGTGCCCTGGTGGCCGGGAACCATCCGGTCACCGCCAACTACTCGGGGGCCGCCAACTTCAGTGCGAGCAGCGGGACCCTGGCCGGCGGCCAGACGGTGAACGCGTCCGGAACCACGACAGTGGTGACCGCCTCGCCGAGCAGCACCACGGTCTTCGGACAACCGGTGACCTTCACCGCGACGGTAAGCTCGAGCGGCGGAACTCCGACCGGCAGCGTGCAGTTCGCGATCGACGGGACCGACTTCGGGACCCCGGTGACGCTGGGGGGCGGCGCCGCGACCAGTTCGGCCACGGCTGCCCTCGCGGTCGGGAATCACGCGATCACGGCCAGCTACACGCCGACCGGCAGCTTCAGCGCGAGCAACGGGTCCCTCTCCGGTGGGCAGACGGTGAACCCGGCGAGTACCACGACCACCCTGGCCTCCTCGGCCAATCCATCGGTCTTCGGCCAGTCGGTCGCCTTTACGGCCACGGTCGCTGTGGTGGCGCCGGGAAGCGGCACGCCGACCGGCACAGTGCAATTCGTGCTCGACGGATCCAGCTTCGGCACACCGGTAACGCTGGATGGGACCGGACACGCTACCAGCCAGGCCACCACGACCCTGTCCTCGGGGAACCACTCGGTCACCGCCAACTTCACCGCCACCGGAGGCTTCAGCAACAGCGCCGGAGTCCTGGCCGGTGGCCAGAACGTGTCGGCGGGCGGGACCTCGACCGCGGTGGCTTCATCGGCCAACCCGTCGGCCTTCGGCCAGTCGATCACCTTCACCGCTACGGTGACCTCGACCAGCGGGACTCCGACCGGCACGGTCCAGTTCCTGGTTGACGGTGCCAGTTTCGGCGCCCCCGTCACATTGGTGAGTGGAGAGGCGAGCAGTCAGGCCACGTCCGCGCTGAACGTCGGCAACCACCCGGTCTCCGCGAACTACATCCCGACCGGAAGCTTCAGTGCCAGCAGCGGCTCCCTGAACGGCGGGCAGGTGGTGAACTCCGCCAACACCACCACCGCGCTCGCTTCGTCGCAGAACCCCTCGACCTTCGGCCAGTCGATCACCTTCACGGCCACCGTGGCGGTGGTCGCGCCTGGGACCGGGACGCCGACTGGCAGCGTCCAGTTCGCGGTAGACGGGGCCAACCTCGGCACGGCGGTAGCCCTGGTCGCCGGCGTGGCCACCAGTCCGGCTACCACCGCTTTGGCGCAGGGGACCCACGCCGTCACGGCGACCTACTCTGCTACCGGTGGATTCTCAGGGAGTAATGGAACGCTCGCCGGCGGACAGACCGTCAATGCCGCCAGCACCACCACGGCACTCGGTTCCTCGGTCAATCCCTCGGTCTTCGGGCAAGGGGTGAGCTTCACGGCTACGGTGAGCCCGGTGGCTCCTGGCGGCGGAACTCCGACCGGAACGGTGCAGTTCGCCGTAGATGGGGCCAGTCTCGGAACCCCAGTCACGCTGGTCGGCGGGGCCGCCACCAGTCCGACAACCGGGGCGCTCACGGTCGGCAATCACGCTGTAACGGCGACCTACACTGCGACCGGCAGCTTCACCGGCAGCAACACCAGCCTGGCCGGCGGCCAGACCGTCAACAAGTCCAATACGACGACCGCGGTTGCCTCCTCAACCAACCCGTCGAGCTTCGGCCAATCGGTCACCTTTACGGCCACCGTGACTGCGACGGCCCCCGGCACCGGTACCCCCGCTGGCACCGTCCAGTTCAAGGTGGATGGCACCAACTTCGGCTCGCCGGTGGCCCTCGTTGCCGGCAGCGCCACGAGCGCCGCGACCACGACGCTCGCGGTTGGGACGCGGGTGATCACGGCCGACTACAGCGGCGATGCTTCCTATAACATCAGCACCGGGACGGTGAACCAGGGCGTTGGGAGCTCGGCTACCGCGGTCGCCGTCGCCTCCTCCGCCAATCCGTCGCTCACCGGACAGGCGGTGAGCTTCACAGCCGCCGTGAGTGGCTCCGGTGGCACCCCCACAGGGACGGTGCAGTTCACGGTTGATGGAACCAACTTCGGGACTCCGGTCACGCTGGTCGCCGCCAGCGCCACCAGTCAGTCCCTCTCGACCCTGACGGTGGGGAACCACTCGGTCACCGCCATCTATAGTGGAGACGGGAGCTTTACCGGAAGCACCGGGACGCTGCCTGGTGGCCAGACGGTCAACGCCGCGGCGACCACTACGGCGGTGAGCTCGTCGGTTAACCCGTCCACCTTCGGCCAGTCGGTGACCTTCACCTCGGCGGTGAGCGTGACGGCGCCCGGATCCGGTCCGGCCACCGGTACGGTGCAGTTCGCGGTGGACGGCGCCAACTTCGGCACCCCGGTGACGCTGGTGAGTGGGGCCGCCACCAGTCAGGCCACCACCGCGCTGGCGGGCGGGAGCCATCCGGTGACTGCGACCTATACGCCGAGCGGAGGATTTCTCGGGAGCAGTGGAACCCTGGCCGGCGGACAGACGGTCAACAAGACGGGCAGTACCACCGCGGTGGCCAGCTCCGTGAATCCGTCGGTCTTTGGGCAGGCGGTCAGCTGGACCGCGACGGTGACCGCGGGCGCCACGGGCACCGTCCAGTTCGCAGTGGACGGGGCGAATCTGGGCGCCCCGGTGACGCTGGTGGGTGGGGCGGCAACCAGCGCCTCTCGGAGCGATCTGACCGTCGGCACTCACACCGTCACTGCCAGCTATAGCGGAGACGCCAACTTCAACACGAGTTCGGCAACGCTCGCCGGTGGGCAGGTGGTGAACGCGGCGTCAACCACGACCGCGCTCAGTTCGTCCCAGGACCCCTCCACCTTCGGGCAGTCGGTGACCTTCACCGCGACCGTGGCGACGGTAGGACCGGGGACGGGGACCCCGGCCGGATCGGTCCAGTTTGCAATCGACGGGACCAACTTCGGCGCCCCGGTGACGCTGGTGGCTGGAAGCGCCACCAGTGGAGCGACCACCTCGCTGGCAGCCGGGAATCATGCGGTCACGGCGACCTACACCCCGACCGGGACCAGCTTCAGCGGGAGTAGCGGGACCTTGGGTGGTGGGCAAACTGTCAACAATGCGGCAACTACGACCTCGGTAGCTTCCTCCGCCAACCCGTCGACCTTTGGCCAGTCGATCACCTTTACGGCGACAGTTGTCGCGGTCCCGCCGGGTGCGGGAACCCCGACCGGCTCCATACAGTTCGCGGTGGATGGTAGCAACTTCGGCACGGCGGTGACCCTGGTGGGCGGACAAGCCACCAGTTCAGCGACGGCCGCACTCGTCGCGGGCGCCCATACGGTTACCGCCACGTACTCCGCGACCGGGAGTTTCACCGGGGGCAGTGGTACGCTGGCGGGGGGCCAGACGGTAAATGCGGCGGGGACCGCGACGACTGTCGCTTCGTCCCAGAATCCCTCGACCTTTGGGCAGTCCGTCACCTTCACCGCCACGGTGACCTCGGGCGGCGGGACGCCCACCGGGACGGTGCAGTTCGCGGTCGACGCGACCAATCTCGGCGCCCCGGTGACCTTGGACGGCACCGGCCACGCCACCAGTCCGGCTACGGCAGCTCTGGCGGCGGGCAACCACGCGGTCACGGTTACCTACACGCCGACCGGCGGCAACTTCAGCGGGAGCAGTGGCACACTGGCGGGTGACCAGACGGTGAATGCGGCGGGGACCACGACCACGATCGCGTCGTCCCAGAACCCATCGACCTTCGGGCAGTCGATCTCCTTCACCGCCACGGTGACTTCAGGTGCCGGGACGCCCACCGGGGCGGTGCAGTTCGCCGTCGACGCCGCCAATCTGGGGGCGCCGGTGACCCTGGTCGGCGGTCAGGCCACGAGTCCGACGACGGCTGCCCTGCTGGCGGGCAACCACGCGGTCACCGCCACCTACGCACCGACCGGGAGCTTCAGCTCGAGCAACGGGACCCTGGCAGGGGGGCAGACGGTGAATGCGGCGAGCACCACGACCGCGGTCGCCTCCTCGCAGAATCCCTCGACCTTCGGGCAGTCGATCACCTTCACCGCCACGGTAGCGGCAGTAGCCCCGGGGGCCGGGACACCGACCGGGTCGGTGCAGTTTGCTGTGGATGCCATCAGTCTGGGGACTCCGGTGACTCTGGACGGTACCGGTCATGCGACCAGTCCGGCTAGCTCTGCGCTGACGGCCGGCAATCATGCGGTGACAGCTACCTACACAGCGACCGGCGGGAACTTCAGCGGGAGCAATGGGACGCTGGCGGGTGGCCAGACGGTCAATGCGGCGGGCACTACGACCGCGCTCACTTCGTCCCAGAACCCCTCGACCTTCGGCCAGTCGATCACCTTCAGCGCGGCTGTGACCTCGGGAGCGGGGATCCCGACCGGGTCGGTTCAGTTCTCGGTGGACGGCAGCAACCTGGGTAGCGCCGTAGCCCTGGACGGCACCGGGCACGCCACCAGTCCAGCCACCGCGGCGCTCGCAGCGGGTCTCCGCACGGTGGCGGCCAATTTCCAGGGAAGCGCCAACTTCGCCTCGAGCAGCACTTCGCTGGTGGGCGGGCTGGCGGGACAGCAGGTCAACCAGGCCACGACCACGACTGCCATCACCGGGAGCTCGCCCAATCCGTCTACCGCCGGCGTGGCATTCACGGTGGACTTCGCGGTTAGCTCAGGAACAACGACGCCGACCGGGAATGTGACCGTGAGCGACGGGGTCGACGACTGTGTTGGGACGGTGGCTGCGGGCAACTGCTCCTTGACCCTCTCGACTGCCGGTACCCGCACGCTGACCGCGAGCTACCCCGGGACGACCAATATCCAGGGCAGTACCTCGGCCGGAGCCTCCCATGGTGTAGTCCCAGCGGCGGCCAATGCCGGTCAGTCGACGGCCACCGTCCCCGATGGGACCGCCACGCAGACGACCACCATCACGGTTCAGGCTCGTGACGCCTTCGGGAATCTCCGGACCAGCGGTGGCAACACCGTCCTGGTCACGGTGAGCGGAACCAACGCCACCGGCCCCATCACTGCCACCGACAACGGGGATGGAACCTATACGGCGACGTACGTGCCGGGATCGCCCGGGACGGACAGCGTTGACATCACGCTGGACGGGGATCCGATCGGTGGCAACCCCTACACCAGCAACGTCAATCCCTGAGTGACGCTATCTGGAGACGGTGTCGGGTTGACCGCCATTTTTTCGATGGCTAACTTCCCGCGCGCGCCCTGGTGGTGAAATTGGTAGACACGCTATCTTGAGGGGGTAGTGCCGAAAGGCGTCGCGGTTCGAGTCCGCGCCAGGGCATCGCGAACGCCACTGTAGCTCAGTGGTAGAGCTCTCGATTCGTAATCGAGCGGTCGTCGGTTCAAATCCGACCAGTGGCTCTGGCGGGATGGATTCGAAGGCCTCTGCGGCTCTCACCGAACAATCCAGGTCCCAGAAACGAACGAGGACGGCAGGCTTGGCCTGCCGTCCTCGTCGTGTTCGCGTCGCCGTTCGCTACACTTCCCGTTCAACCATCCGCTTGTACAGCCAATATTCCGGCCCGGCCATTTCCTCCGGCCAGTCCGCCATATGGGACGCGCCGCGCCACGACTCGTCACCATCGCTATCCGCTGAATCGAATTCGATCTCCTGCTGCTCCCACGGGAGCGGCTCGTGCTCGAGCCAGGGCAGATCGCCATCGGTCTCCCAGGGCTTCAGTTCGCTGTCGCTCTCCCAGAGCATGTGGACCTCCTCGACGACCACGGGGATCGGGTGGCCGCAACCCGCTGCCTGCTCACTCCGCACCAGGCCAACCAGAGTCGTTCCGGTGCTGCCCTTCGGCCCCTATTCCAACGCACACTCCGGGCCATGATGCTGGCGTGGGCTGTAAGTGCTGCGATGCAAGTACTTAGGGAGAGATGTTCGATTACCGGCAGTGACCTCGAGGCGCCCGCAAACGTCCCAAAAGGCCGGATGGGACCAAAGGACGCGGTATTCCAGCCAGCCCCACTCGGTTCCACGGCGGCAAGATGCGATGCAATGGCTCTTGGGGCGCTGCTGAAGCGCATGCCTAAGCCGTTGTAATGAAATGCGTTACGGTGCAAACCCGAAAGCGGCACACCATGTGCAATCCATGCACACGTTGAGCTCCAACTGAGGGTGGTCAATGGTATTGCCGCTTCGAGCCTTGAGCCCCGCCCAGCGGTGGTCAGACGAAGGGTACAGCTACACGGTCATGATGAACCGGACCGTGGGGATCATCGTGCTCGAAGTGTCCCGGCAGCTGATCGCTGGCCGTATGTCCCCCATCGTGGGACGCCGCGCCTTCGTGCAAGACGAGGAGCCCCTCCTCGGCGCCATTCTCGGTTCCAACGGACCCGCCCGCACGCTTCTCGTGGATCGGATCATCCGCGGCGGGCCCCTGCTGCTCCACGATGTCCTCAAAGAAACCGCATGCGAGGCTGACCTCGGGTAAAACCAGGTCCCTTATCGGTGTCGATGCTTGAAGGGTGCATCGCTCGATCGACCCGAGGTTGGCCACGCGCCACATAGCAGAACGGGGACGGCCGGTCTGAGACCGCCGTCCCCGTTTTTCGTTTCTTCTGGTCCCTGGTCCCTGGTTCCTGGTTCCCTCAACTTCACCTTTCCCCTTTCCCCTTTCCCCTTTCCCCCCTACTTTCCCCCGCTCACGACGGGATCCCTCCCCTCCCTCCGGTTGGGTTCGGGACAGGCTCCGCGCAGTTCGGTCGCTCTGGGAGTAGCCGTCGAAAGGCCGGTTGAACGGGACGTAGCGCAGCTCGGTAGCGCACCTGAATGGGGTTCAGGGGGTCGCGGGTTCAAATCCCGCCGTCCCGATGGCGGTCCAACGCAAGAAGCCCCGCGGCTCAGTGCTGCGGGGCTTTGTCTTGACCAACGCCCACCTCTTGACTCACTGAGCCCTCCTACGGCGCTTTGGCGAATCGCATCGCCACCGAGTTCATACAATAGCGCAGCCCCGTTGGCTTCGGCCCATCGTCGAACACATGGCCGAGATGCGCATCGCACCGGCGGCAGGAGACCTCGATCCGCACCATCCCCAGGCTGGTGTCGGTTTTCTCGACCACATTCTCCTTGGCGATCGGTGTCCAGAAGCTGGGCCATCCGGTCCCGGAATCGAACTTGGTCCGGGAGTCGAACAGGGCGGTATCGCAGCAGATGCAGCGGAAGACCCCTTTGCCGTGCTCCTCGAGCAGGGGCCCGCTGAAAGGCCTCTCGGTGGCGGCATGACGAGTGACCTCGAACGAGGCAGGCTGAAGCTGCCGTTTCCATTCCTCCTCGGTCTTCGTGATCTTGGTGACCGAAACCGTGCGGGTCCGCTCGCCTGAGTCGGTGAACTCGACGATCGTGACCATCTCGGTGCTTCCGAGTGGCAGCATCTCCGCCACTCGCCACCGCCGGTCGATGAAGCGAAAGCCGAGGCCTGCTGCCGCAGCACCCAGGACCAGGATAAACGATCGCCGCTCCAAGATTGCGCCGGTTGGATCTCTTTCACTCATGGCGATCTCAGCTCCCTCTCATCCGAACGTGAACGCGAACGCCTGAACTCCGGGATCCAGGAACTCGATCTCGAAGGTTCGATCTTGGATCGCTCCCTTCTGCCGAACCAACTGATAGAGCCGGTATTCGGTCACCACCCCGGTTCCGGCCTCATCGACATCGGCGCCGTGGTCCGGTCCCGGAGTCGCCCCATCGATCCGCACCTTGAACCGGATCGGTTTCCCATCGGCTCCGGGGCCCAGCACCAAGTGCAGGTCTCGCGCGTGGAACCGGAAGACCACCTTACCCGGTGCCTTGACCAGCGACGCCTGCTCACCACCCACACTCCAGGACCCCGCCAGCCCCCACTGATTGGTGGAGAGCTGGACTGGCCCGGTATAGGTCTGCGGGCGGTCCCTCGCGACGGACTCCATCGATGCGTAGTTCCGCTGCCGCAAGTAGCCGAGGTAGGTCTCGGGGGAGCGAACGTTGCTGAAGTCCGGCGCTGCCTGGGAGCCGGAGGCGTTGATCTGGACCAGCCCGCTGGCCTTGAGTCCCTCATTTCTCTCCCGGAGCAGCTGCTGGATCACCATTTCGGATTCGTCGTAATGCCCCTCACCGAAGTGGTGATAGCGAATCGTCCCTTCCGCATCGACGAAGTAGTGGGCCGGCCAGTACTGGTTGTGAAACGCATTCCAGATGGCGTATCGGCTGTCGATGGCCACGGGGTAGCTGATCTTCAGGTCGCCGATCGCTTTGCGGACGTTGGCGGGATCCTTCTCGAAGGCGAACTCGGGCGTGTGCACCCCAATCACCACCAGGCCATCGTCCTTGTACTTCTGCGCCCAGGCCTCGACGTAGGGGATGGCGCGCAGGCAGTTGATGCAGCTGTAGGTCCAGAAGTCGATCAGGACCACCTTGCCTTTGAGCCCTGCGGCCGTGAGCGGCGGTGAATTGAGCCAGCCTTCTGCCCCATCCAGACCGGGGAAGCTGCCCTCGTTGGCCAGAGCCATTTCCTTGGGCGCCGACGCCGGGGCCTGGCTCGCCCCGGCAGTCGCGGGGCGAATCCGATCCACCAGGCTCTGCTCGATCCCCGACGTACTTGCGAGAGAGATTCGCCGCAGGATTCCGGTGTCCCAACCCAGCCCGATCGCAATCACTCCGACCAGCACCGCGACTCCCAGCCCCCGTCGAATCCAGACCTCGGCGGCGAGCGACCGCTTCATCAGGGCGAACACCCTCCCCCCGGCCATCAGGGCCAGGGCCAGTGAGAGTGCCGCACCCGCGGAGAACGCCAGCAGGAGGAGCGTGGTCCTGGTACTCGGCCCCTCGAGCGCGGCCCCAGCCAGGATCAGTCCCAGAATTGGGCCCGCGCAGGGCGCCCAGAGCAACCCAGTAGATACGCCCAGCAGCACCGACCGTCCGATGCCAGGCGCCTCGGGGCCGGCCGAACTCTCGACGCGTGCGCCGAGGCGAACCAGGGGGACCGTGAGATACTGAGCCACCGTGGGTGACAGCAGGGCCAGGCCGA
>Ga0335084_10000134_pt1 | contig 51824 bp, 41 predicted proteins | sample Lox_Sample_44_FD_206721 | JGI IMG/M metagenome (GOLD analysis project Ga0335084, IMG submission 206721) | Soil microbial communities from Loxahatchee National Wildlife Refuge, Florida, United States - Lox_Sample_4.4 | ecosystem: Environmental > Terrestrial > Soil > Wetlands | place: USA...
CAATGGCGGGCGAAATGGAGGATCGGAGCAGGGGTAACATGGCGCGCACCCGATCCACGGTAGCGATGATATTCGCGCCGGGCTGCCGGAAGATGATGATCAGGACCGCGGGCTTTCCGCTGGATAGCCCCATATTGCGGATGTCTTCGACGGAATCGGTTACGCTACCCACATCGCCCAGGCGCACGGGCGCGCCATTGCTGTAGGAAATGATCAGGCGGCGATACTCATCCGCGGTAAAAATCTGATCGTTAGCGTCCAGGGTCCAGGCGTTGACCGCACCGTCGATCGCGCCTTTGGGCCGGTTGGCGTTGGCGCTGCCCAGGGCGGTGCGCACCGTGTCCAGGCCCACGCCCAGCTTGTTCAGCAAAGTGGGATTCAATTCGGCACGAACCGCGGGCTTGGCGCCTCCGCCCGCGAACACCTGTCCCACTCCTTCCACCTGCGCCAGTTTCTGCGACAGGATCGAATCGGCGGCATCGTACATGCGCGGCAGAGTGATGATGTCGGACGTGAGGGCCAGAATGAGGATGGGTGCGTCCGCCGGGTTCACCTTGCGGTAGCTGGGATTACCTGGCAAGTTGGCCGGCAGCTGTGAGCGGGCCGCGTTGATGGCGGCCTGCACATCGCGCGCGGCAGCGTCGATATTGCGATTGAGGTCGAACTGGAGGGTGATACTGGTGGACCCCAACTGGCTGGTCGAGGTCATCTGGTTGATGCCGGCGATGCGGCCGAACTGGCGCTCCAGCGGGGTTGCCACCGCGGACGCCATCGTTTCCGGACTCGCGCCCGGCAATCCGGCCCCGACGGAAATGACAGGAAATTCCACCTGGGGCAGCGGCGCAACCGGCAGGTAATTAAACGCCAACGCCCCCGCCATGAGCAGCGCTGCCGCCAGCAACGAGGTGCCGATGGGACGCTTGATGAATGGCGCGGAAATATTCATGCTCTAATCCAAAGACGTACTAGTCCGCGGAGGCCCCGCCGGGTTCCTCGATGGCATTGCCTATGTTCAGGTGAGCGAAACGCTGTGCTAGGCGATCAAACCAGAGATACACCACCGGCGTGGTGTAAAGCGTAAGCAACTGGCTCACCAGCAGGCCGCCGACAATCGTAATACCCAGCGGATGGCGCAATTCCGACCCCGTGCCACTTCCCAGCGCCAGCGGAAGCCCGCCCAGCAGCGCCGCCATCGTGGTCATCATGATGGGACGAAAGCGCAGCAGGCAGGCCTGGAAGATGGCCTCTTCCGGCGGTTTATGCTCCACTCGTTCCGCTTCCAGCGCGAAGTCGATCATCATGATAGCGTTCTTTTTCACGATGCCGATCAGAAGAATGATTCCAATCAGCGCCACCACTCCCAGATCGTTGCCGGTCAAAAGCAGAGCGAGGATGGCGCCCACGCCGGCTGAAGGCAAGGTCGAGAGAATGGTCATGGGATGAATGTAGCTCTCGTACAGCACCCCCAGCACGATGTACACGGTGACGATGGCCGCCAGGATCAACCAGGGCTCGGAGGAAAGTGAATTCTGAAATGCCGCGGCCGTTCCCTGGAAGCTGGTATGAATGCTGGGCGGAAGGTGAATGTCCTGTTCCGCTTGCTGTATCGCTTGGGTCGCCTCTCCCAGAGAAACTCCCGGTGCCAGGTTGAACGATAGCGTGACTACCGGGAACTGTCCCTGGTGGTTCACCGCCAGAGCGGTGTTCGAAGTCTGGAAGTGGCTGAAGGCAGCCAGCGGAACCTGCGTCCCGCGGTTGGAGTGCACGTAGATGTTCTTCAGCGAATCCGGATTCTGCGAGAACTGCGGGTCCACTTCCAGCACCACATGGTACTGGTTCAACTGGGTAAATATGGTGGAAACCTGGCGTTGCCCGAAAGCGTCGTAGAGAGTGTCGTCGATGGCCTGGGGCAATATTCCCAAACGCGACGCAGTGTCACGATCGATGACCAGTTCAGCTTTAAGCCCGCCATTCTGCTGGTCGGTGGCGACGTCGCGCATCGAGGGCAGTTTGCGCAGTTCATCCACCAGGCGAGGGGCCCAGGCTGAAAGCTCCTGGGAGTCGGCATCTTCCATGGAGTATTGATATTGCGTCCGGCTGACCCGATCCTCGACCGTCAGGTCCTGCACCGGCTGCATGTACAAAGTGATGCCGTTCACTTTCGCCAGTTCCGGCTGCAGCCGGCGAATGATCTCACTGGCGGTTGACTTGCGCTGATCCCGCGGCTTCAGGTTGATCTGAATACGCCCGCTGTTCGGAGTGGCGTTGGTGCCATCGATTCCGATAAAAGAGGAAAGGCTCTCCACGTCGCGATCTTTCAGAATGACCTGGGCGAGGGCCTGCTGGCTCTTCGCCAGCGCGGGGAAGGAGGTATTCTGAGCCCCTTCCGAAATGCCAAGAATCACGCCCGTGTCCTGCACCGGGAAAAATCCTTTGGGGACGACCACGTACAGGAACAGGGTCAGGACCAGAGTGCCGGCGGTGACCAGCAGGGTGATGGTCTGGTGCTGCAACACAAATTTCAAGGTGCGGCCGTAAAATTCGATGACCCGGTTGTAGAAATTTTCCGTGGACCTGTAAAAACGGCTCTGGTGTTTGGGGTCGTGCCGCTTCAGCAGCTTGGCGCACATCATCGGCGTCAGCGACAGGGAAACCGCGGCCGACACCAGAATGGTGACTGCCAGGGTGACGGCGAATTCGCGGAATAAACGCCCCACGATGTCGCCCATGAACAGCAAGGGGATGAGCACCGCGATCAGCGATACGGTCAGCGACACAATCGTGAAACCAATCTGTCCGGCCCCTTTCAAGGCGGCTTCCAGCGGCGATTCGCCCTCCTCCAGGAAGCGCTCGATGTTCTCGATCATCACGATCGCGTCATCGACCACGAACCCGGTGGAGATGGTCAGCGCCATCAGGGTCAGGTTGTTCAGGCTGTACCCCAGCAGGTACATGACTCCGAAAGTGCCTACCAGCGAGAGAGGAACAGCCACGCTGGGAATGACGGTCGCCGACAGGTTGCGCAGGAACAGGAAAATCACCATCACCACCAGCCCGACAGTGAGCATCAGTTCAAACTGAACGTCTTTCACCGATGCTCGAATGGTTTCGGTTCGGTCGGTGAGAACCTGCACTTTGATCGCGGCGGGCAGCGAGGACTGCAATTGCTTCAGGAGCACTTTGACCCGGTCGGCAACGCTGATGATGTTGCTGCCGGGCTGGCGCTGAATGTTCACGATCACCGCTGGAGAGGTGTTCATCCAGGCGGCCTGCTTGACGTTTTCGGCGCTGTCGACGGCGGTGGCGATATCGGAAAGACGCACCGGCGCGCCGTCCTTGTAAGCCACCACCACGTTGTTGTATTGCGCGCTAGAGCTCAGCTGATCATTGGCGCCGATGGTGAACGACTGGCGCGGCCCATCCAGCACGCCCTTGGCCTGGTTGACATTGGCCGCCGCCAGCGCGGTGCGGACATCCTCCAGACTCAGTCCATACGAAGCCAGCGCCGTGGGATTGGCCTGGATCCGCACCGCCGGCTTCTGTCCGCCGCTGATCGAAACCAGTCCGACGCCGGGAAGCTGGGAAATTTTCTGCGCCAGGGCGGTGTCCGCCAGGTCCTCAACTTTCGAAAGCGGCAGCGTGTCTGAAGTCAGGGCCAGCGTGAGTATGGGAGAATCGGCCGGATTCACCTTGCTATAGATGGGCGGGTTGGGCAGATCGCGCGGTAGATAAGTGGTGGCAGCGTTGATCGCCGCCTGGACTTGTTGCTCCTCGACGTCGATGTTCTCGTTGAGGTTGAACTGCAGCGTAATGATGGAACTGCCCAGGGAGCTGGTGGATGTCATCTGGCTGAGTCCGGGGACCTGGCCAAACTGGCGCTCCAGAGGCGCCGTTACCGATGAGGCCATCACATCGGGGTCAGCTCCGGGATAAAACGTCACTACCTGAATGGTGGGATAGTCAACTTCGGGAAGCGCGGAGACGGCCAGGTTGCTGTAAGCAACCATGCCTACCAGCATAAGCCCGACCATCAACAAAGTGGTGGCGACCGGGCGAAGAATGAAAAGCCGCGACGGGTTCATGGCGCTCCCGTGGCGGAAATCGGCTCGGGCTGGGCTTGCGAAGCCGGAGACTCCGCATTGCGGTTTGCTCCTCCGCTGCCCATGTGTGGATCCACTCTGCTCCCGGCTTGCAGCTTGTCCTGCCCGTCTATTACCACGATGTCTCCAGGGGCAACTCCGCTGGCGATCGAGGCCACGTTGTTCTGGCTGAAAGAAACCGTGACTGGGCTGACTGCGACCGTCTTATCGGCTTTGACCGTAAACACAAAACTTCCCTGGGGACCAGTCTGCACGGCGACGGAGGGAATCGTGATGCTGCCCTTGTGCGTTTCCAGCAGCAGGCGCACATTGACGAACTGGTTGGGCCAAAGGGCGTCGTCCGGGTTGTCGAACAGCGCTTTCAGACGCCCGGTGCCGGTGGACTGGTCGATCTGATTGTCGATGGTCAGCAACTTGCCTGTGGCCAGCCTGGTTTGGTCGTCCCGGCTGTAGGCCTCGACCGGAAGCGTGCCCTTGTGCATGTGCTGGGACACGTTGAGCAGACTGTCTTCCGGCAAGGTAAAGATGACGGCAATGGGCTGCAGCTGGGTGATGACCAACAGAGGGTTAGTATCGGCTGCGTGCACCATGTTGCCTACGTCCACCAGCCGGAGTCCGATGCGGCCGCTGATGGGAGCCGTGATGTGCGAGTACACCAGGTTCAACTTTGCGTTGTCGATCGCGGCCTGGTCGGAGCGCACCGCTCCCTCCAACTGGTCTGCTGTGGCCCTCTGCGTATCTACCTGCTGTCGCGACATCGCGCCGGAATCGTCCAGCAAGCTCTTGAAGCGTTCGTAATTCAACCGCGCGTCCTTGAGTTGGGCGTGGTCGCGGTACAAAGCGGCCTGGGCCTGATCGAGGGCGACCTGGAACGGCCGGGGATCGATCACCGCTAGCAGGTCCCCCTTCTTCACATGCTGGCCTTCCGTGAAATTCACCTGGGCCAGTTGTCCGTCCACCCGGCTCTTGACGCTGACGGTGTTGGAAGCGGTCACGCTCCCCAGCCCTTTCAGATATACAGGCACATCTTTGCGTTCTGCGGTAGCGACGGCGACGGGCACCGCCATCTGGGTCGCAGCCCGCGCCGTATTAGGCTTGGAGCCCGCGCTGCACCCGAGCATGAAGAGCGCCACCGCCGCTAACGTGAGGGCCGCCACAACAACGTATTGGCGAGACGCTTGGCTGGTTCGCTGGACGGGCGTCACGCCCGTTCCTGGTCGGTGGTGCTCGATCCGCATTTTCACTCCGTCGTTCTCCCGAAAGCCGCTCCCATCATCTTCGCGGCGCAACAAGCCGTAGGCATTTGACTCTAAAAATTATATCTCGGTTGCGGCTTATCTTCAGTCTTTACAATACTTTACATTTTCTAATCTAGTTTCCATCTCAGGCCATGAAAGTAGCGGGGCAAAACCGCCGCGTGTGCGCGCTCGCCCTGAGGGCGCACTCTTCCAAGTCCAGATTGCAGAAGTAACTCGATTGGCCAGCTTCCGGCTGGCGGAGGAGGATAAGTCGGAAATACTTACAATTCTGTGGATTGGCGTCAATACGGGGAAGACTGTACGACCTGGCGCTTGGGGGAGGAGCCCTTCGGGCCAAGGTCTGAGTGGCGGGATCGAATCCCGGTGGCGATCACTCAACCACCATTCATGGGCGCAGGGATTTCAAATAGGAGATGACCTGCCAGAGCTGCTGGTCCGGCAATCTGGACCATGAAGGCATGCCTCTTCTCATATTTCCGTTCACCAGCAGCCAGTGCAGGTCGCCTTCGCTGGCCTGATGCTGCACTCGATCGCTGGTCAACGGGGGGCGTTTCTTAGTGCCTTCGGCATCTTCTCCATGGCAGTGCGAACAGCGATCCACGAAAATCCTGCGCCCCGCGGCAATCGCGTCTCCTTGGTTGTGATACGGGCTGACCTTTTCGTGGTCGCGGGCGGGCACGTTCTTCATCCAGCTGCCATCGGCACCGCCGAACACCACTGCACCCGGGGCCAGTACCAGCAGAAGCGTGAGTGACAGTCGGCGGATCATTGCGCGCCCCGATGAAATCGACTGAAGAGCTGGTCAATTTCGTAGGAAACCCCGAAGCGGTACAGTCGTGGAAGGCTATAGTCATTCAACCCAAACTGGGGAGAGAACGAAAGCGTCATTCCATTGGGCGCCGCCCAGTTGATCAGGGGTCCCAGATAGTGCGAGGTCAGGCGCGTACCAAAGCTGTGGCGGTCGCCCAAGCCTCCGTACATTTCGACTCCGCCCTGAAACTTTTGGCCGCAGAATGTGCAGCTATGAGCACTGGCCGCCAGCTTCAGCGGACGGCTGGCTCCGACGGCATATCCAAACTCCCAGGGCTCGCTGGCAAGGTTCTTCTCCGCGATGATGTTTTCGCTGATGTTCCATCCATGGTAGTTGCTCCCCAGAATCAGCTTGAGCTCCAGCTCTCTCTCCTTTTCCAACCGGGCAGCGGCATTGGATTCAAGAAAATCATCCCTGCCGTCATGGCCGACCACTTCGCGTAGCGCTTTGTCCGCACTTGTGTTTTCAAATTCGACGTAAATCACGGGGTTGATCCAGTATTCACGCAATAGGGGGCGAAAACGGTTTTCCCAACGGTAGCCGGTGAAGATGGTGCTGTCGTGCTGCGTGATCTGGCCGTCGAGATAAAACTCCGACGTCCACCAGGCAGTGGCGCCATATTCGAACTCAATATTGCTACCCAGGAAGCGGTTTCCGGCCGGTGGCTTCCCCACCGCATTGAAGACCTCGATCTCGAGGTTTCCCGGTTCCTCCATTTCATGAGAATAGGTGACAAAGTAAGGCCGCTCCTGCGCCCAGGCAGCGCCGACAACGATCGCGACAAACAGACTGAGGGCCAGGGCTGGTTTCATACAGAAATTAAGGCGATCCATAGTTGCAAACCCGTTGCAACTAAAGATCCTTATCACTCTAAGCGGTCTGCCCGGGAGGGGTCAACCATCCGCTCAGATTTTCTGTTGCATCCCGGTTGCAACTAGATGCAACGACCACGAGGGCGCCGAAAGGCATCGTTCGCAGAGCAGGTCTCGGCGCGGCGAGGCCTTAGTCCTTGGGTTGGTCCGTGGTGCGGCACTGAGCGCAGTAGCCACCGACCTCCAGCCGGGTGACGACAATATGGAAACGGCAATCCCTTTGAATCTGTCCCTTCAGACGGTCGAATAGATCGCTTTCGAACTCGCTAATCTTCCCGCAGCGCAGGCACGCCATGTGGATGTGGTCCCGCTGGGGTCGGCGTTCGTAGTAGTGCTTCTCGCCCTGCATGTGCATAAGATCGAGTTCGTCAATCAGACCGTGCCGTTTGAGCAGTCCGAGCGTGCGATACACCGTGACCCGGTCAATCTGGGGATCGAGGCGGCGGGCGCGGCGCAACAGTTGGCTGGCGTCAAGATGCTGCTTGGCGGTCTCCACCACGCTCAGAATGGTGCGGCGCTGGCGCGTCATGCGCAGTCCACGCGACATCAATTCCGCCTGTAGGCGTCCGGGAATCTCGGTCTGGGGCAATGGCATAGGAGAATCCTTCTTGCAACTCGGGTGCATTATTATAGCCTGAAGTCCCCAACGACGCCAGATACTTCGGAGCAAGGTGGTGGCTGAGTTTGAAACGCCCGCATGACGTCATGGGCAACGGGTGGAGCAGGCCTTCAGGCCTGCATAGCGCGACCGTCTCTTGCAGCGGGCTTCAGCCCCTGCCGTACCTCAGTGGCTGAAGCCGCATGCTCTGCGTCGCCCTGATTGCAGCGCTAATGCGCTGCTCCATCCAAAATCGCCCCGGTAGACCACCCAGAATTTCAAACTGAGCCGCTACCTGGAGCAAGGAAACAGGGTCAGTCTGCGAACCCGTTATTGAATTTATGGGTGGTATGGCGAAACTGAGTCACGCTTAGGCGCGCCACCCCTGACTTGGCCTATTTCAGGCCCGGCCAAAGCGCTTCCAGTACTCTTTCCAGCAGAGGCCGGCGCGGAGGGTTGCGGCTGACTGCCGCCCGGTACTTGTCGATCCATTGTGGTTCCGGGTCGGGTATCTCACCAATCGATTCCGGTCTGGGCGTGAACGGTTTCGGGGAACGCCCGGGAGGTGCCTGCAGTCGCCTTTCATCCCGGTTGGCCAGCGCCACGAAGCGGAATGGCTGCTGCGTCCAGGAGACAGGGCTCAACATTTCGGCTGCCCCCGACATCGGTCCTCCCTGAGTCAGGAACATTACCCTGATGCGGGTACCGCGCATCAGAGGTTTCGGCAGGCAGAGCAGGCCTCCCGTGGAGGAAAACACCTCCACCCTCCCCGTGACCGTGTCCCCGCTCGGGAAGCGAAGTACAGCGGGAGTGTATTCGGTGGTCCTGACACGTGGGGCCCGGCGATCGAACGCTGGGGGCGGGTAAGTCATGCTAAACGGGAAGTATGGTCCTTGCCCTTCACTGGGGAGGAGATTACGAAAGGGAATGCATGGACGCAGTTACCCCAGTCGGCCCTATTCGCGCACCAGGAGCGCCACGCGCGGGAAGCGGAATTGCCCCGCGGCGTCGTCAATGACGTTGACCTGGCAGGTGTAGAAACCGGGCTTGAGCTGGGTAAGGGGTACATCCAGTTGGAAAACCGCGGCCTTACGCTCGGGCGCGTTGAGCTGCTCGCTTTCGACCAGCGGAGTTTCATAAGCTTTGGTGTTGCCGCGAAAGAAAGCCACATTGGTCAGCAGGTGGATGGCCGGGCCGCTGCGATCGTTTGCGACTGCGCTGGCATTTGCAGCCGCGCGGGCGGGATCATAGACCTCGTAATAAAAATACAGGTGCTGGCCGGCGGAGAAGACATGAGTCACGCTGGGAATCACCTCTGACCCGTCGCGCACCAGCGGGTTATCGCTCTTGTGCTTGCCGGCCGGTTGCAACTGGTTCGCCAGCACAATCGAACTCATCTTCACCGGCGCGGATTTCAGGTCGGGAACGGTGAGATCGGTCTCGAACGAACCCAGGCGTCCGCTCTGGTTCTCCCGCACCACGAACTTGAGATGATAGGTGCCGGCCGGCAGGACGAATCCGGCGTTGTACTGCACGTTCTTGCGTCGTACCAGCTGCGACGTGTTCAGCGCCAGCTTGACCGTGTCTCTTATTTGTCCCACCGGCCGCTTCTCCGGATCGGTCACGATACCCAGAACATCCAGGGTGGCGCGGTCCTGGTCGTTATCGTGGGTGAAGGGAATTTGGGAGCCAGGCACGACCACCGACACCGGCACATAAAATTTTCGGTCCGCGATGCGGAAGTAGGCGGCGGACAAATATACCGGCAGATCGTTGGTGGGAAGGTCCGAGGCCAGCTCTTCGTCGAGTTGGCGTTCGCGATCGTCGCGGGTGGAATGCGGGAAGTCGGCCGGAGCGTAGTAGCCTCGGCGGAAATCTATTTTGACGCCGGGCCGGTTGACTCGCACCGTGATGCGGCGGAAGCGCCCGTCCCGCGTCGGATTTGTGCTGTGATACCCGAGCAGGTAATACAGCGAGGTGTCCTGCTGCACCCCGGTAAACACCTTGCCGAAATCGTTGGAGTCGAGGAATGCGCGCCCGCCGGTGTCGCCGGCCAGGGTGACCAGCGTTTCCTGCGTGGTGGCGTTGGAATCGAACTGGCCGGCCACCGACTTGCCGGAGTAAGGCGAGGTCCCGCGCAGGCTGGCATTCTGCGCCTCGCCGCCCGGCACCAGGGCCTGCAGCCCGCGAATGTCCATGGTGTAAATGGCCATGTTGGCCCGCACCGCGGCGTTGGTGGCAGAGCGCAGCTGCGACTGGTTTTCAATTCCGGTGCGGTCCATGCCGCTGGAGAAATAAATCAGCGACTTCTTCTCATTGATCGTTGCCAGCTTCTCGGCGATCGAACGCAGGGCCTGCAGACGGCGATCGGTGTTGAAGATGTTGTACTCGGTGTCATCCACGGTAAACGATCCGCCAGTTTCCGATGTGCCTTCGGTCGCGCCGGTGCTGCCTTCTTCGAAGCCCGCGCCGGCGCCAAGATTGAAGGCCTGCAGGGCTTTCTCCAGCAGCGCGCGATCGGAAGTGAAATCCTGATTCACGCTGAGCGTGCTGCCCAGCGACACCACGGCCACCAGGTCGGCGGCCACCATCTGCCGGTCAACATAGTTCTGTGCCGCGGTCGTGGCCTGGTCGATTTCGTCCGGTTGCATGGAACTGAGATCAAAAAACAGGATGATCAGCCGGCGGTCTTTCAAAGGCCGGTTGACAAGAGCGGGAGTCTCGCCGGCGCCCTGCGGTTGAGCCGGGCGAAGCAACGGCGCTTCGCTCGCGGCGGTCGAGAGCACCGCGTCGGTATTTTCCAGGTCGAATGAGACCACCTGCTGCGGCTTGTTATCTTCGAGCACTGTGAAGTCTTCGCGCTTCAGGTCGCGCACCGGATTGCCGTTCCGGTCGCGCACGGTCACATTCACCAGCACCAGTTCGGTCTTGGAGCGGAAAGTGTATTCGCCGGACGGTTCCTGCGAAATCATGTTGCCGCACAGCATCACAACCACAAGCACGCACGCCAGAATGGAGCGCTGCGCGTCCCCCCGCGTTCGCCGGTTAGCTCCGTGCCCGGAATTGGTGGCCTTGCGCATCAGAACCTGAACCTCACAGTAAGCTGCAGGGAGCGCATCGCGCCCACCGAAATCACCCGGCCGTAGGTGGGGGAATTTAGGACGGTATCGATGCCAACGTACTGCGGAGTGTTAAAAATATTCGAAAACTGCGCCCTGAACTCCAGAAAGCGCGTTTCACTCAGGGGAAAAATCTTGGTGAATGCCATATCGAACAGCCGGCTGCCCGGTCCTTCGATACTGTTGCGGCGTGCATCGCCAAACGCCCCCGCAGGACTTACGAACGCGGCCGTGTTGAACCACTCCGCGATGGATGGATTCGGCAGGCTGACGAATTGCCCGGGCACCACATCCGCCCGCACGGTTCCGTTGGTGCCGCGGTTCACATCCTGCGGGTCGCCGAGAATGCGGGGAGTGAAGGGCAGGCCCGACGCCATGGTCCAGTCGCCGCTCCAGTTCCAGTCTCCGAACACCGCCCGCAGCGGGCTGTTGCCCGCGAGCCACCGCCGGTCGTGGCCGAAGGGAAGTTCCCAGAGATAGTCAGCGGTGAAGTTGTGCCGCTGATCAAAGCTCGACAAGCCGCGCTCGGCCGCCAGGTCGAAAGCATTCTGGGCGACGTTCGTGGTGCCGGAAAGTACGGTGCTGCCCGCCCCTTGCGCAACCAGCGGTTCGCCGCTTCCAATCGTCGACGCATTGTCCAGCGACTTCGAGAAAGTATAGCGGCCGCCGATGGAAAAGCCCGCCTGCAGCCGTTTGCGCACGCGCACGGACAACGCGTTGGCGGTCGAATCTCCCACCGAGTCTTCCCAGTAAAAAGGCTGCACGCCGGGAAAGAGTACTCCGGTCGCCGTGCGGTTGGGGGCCTCCAGAACATCGAGACGCGTGCCCTTGGTTCCGGTGTAATCGAGATTCATGATGAGCGTGGGGCGAATCTGCTGCTGAACGTCAACGTTCCAGATCTGCACGTAACCCAGGCGGTAATTGGGATCCACGCCAAAATTGTTGGTGATGGAGCCGGGGGGCACGGGTGGAAATCCATCCTGCAAGGTGAGCTGGCCAGCTGCCGATTGCGTGTTCGTCGCCGTGGTTGAAAACGGCGGCTGGAACGCCATGTTCTGCACAATGCTCTGATACGCGCTGGTGTTGTAGTTGATGCCATAGCCGGCGCGCACCACCGTGTTGCGCAGCGGCTTCCAGGCCAGGCCGAGGCGGGGAGCGAAGTTATTGCGGTCAGACCGCACCAGGGTGATGGGAAGCTGGCCATTGTACGGTCCGGTTTCGCCCACCTGCACGGGAACGGGTGGCGAGGTAAAGCCCACCGGCAGATCCAGATTCACAATGCGATCATTCAGTTCAGAGAATGGAGAGAAGTACTCGTAGCGCACTCCCAGATTTAACGTCAGATTGCCGCGCAGACGCCACTCGTCCTGCACGAACAGGCCCCAGGAATTGCCCCGGAAATGATAGTTGTTGTTGCCGAACTGGACGGACGTGAGCTGTGGAAGCCCGAGCAGGAAGTCGGCAAAGTCGTAGCCGGAATTCACGCCGGTAAAAGTGAAAGTCCCGCGCGCGTTGCTGTCAGTCTCGGGGTTGACTTCAATTCGGCGAAAATCACCACCCCATCGCCAGGTGTGTTTGCCGCGTCGGTAGATCAGGCTGTCGGAAAACGTCCAGGTCTGGTTGCGCAGCAAGCGTGGGTTGGTATCGTTCAGGCTGCCGAAATGGGTGAACGAGAGGTTGGGCAGGCCCCAGTCAAAGGGATTGGTGGAAACGCCGGTTATGCCGAGGTTTCCCGTGATGTCCTGGCTAAAGGCGTAAAGGTTTTGCGTGCTGACACTGGAGCGGTTGAAATCGAGGCGCGCGTTGTTGATCACCTTGCCAAAGGTGCGCACATATCCGAGGGGCACGTCGAAGCTGCGGGTGCTGGTATGACCTCCGACGCTGGGGAAGGGATTGGTCAGGTTCGCGCTGGCCGCGTGATAATGGAAACCGAAATTCAGGTTATTGCGCGGCCCCCGCATCCCTCGCCCGCCGCGGCCGCTGCTGGCCCCGCCCAGCGCGTGGTTCACTCGAATATTGAAGTCATCGCTGTCATTGAGCGTGGAGGTGACCAAGTGAAAATTCGGCTCGCCGGCGGTCGCATTCGCGACATTGGGTAACGGGATAAAGGGCAGAAGCCCTTGCGCGGCAGGATTGATAGACAGGCCGGCGTTTTGCAGGATATTGCCCGGGATGGGTTGTCCATTGCTGGGATTGACCAGTTGCACTCCCGCCACGCCCGAAAAATCGCCGCCGCGTTCGACCGCGGTGGGCACAAAGGAAAAGGCATCATAGGGCGAATCGCCGCGCGAGCCGTTGTAGTGCGCAAAGAAGAAGGTTTTGCTGCCGCCCTGGTAAATTCCCGGGATGTTCAAGGGCCCGCCTACGGCAACGCCGAAGCGCTGTCTTATATAGCTGGCTTTGTCCGTCGAACTGTCGGTGAGCGCATAGGGCGCAGCGTCCAGAGCGGAATCGCCGACCGAGTAATAAATCGAACCGTGCGGCCGGTTGATGTCAAACCTGCCGCGTCCGCCGCCCAGCATCATAGGGCCGCCCCGTCCTCTCCCGCCGCCGAAGCCGCCGAACCCGCCTCCCGGTCCGCCTCCGCCCGGAGGTCCACCGCCGCCAGGTCCACCTGCGCCCGGTCCGCCGCCACCGCCAAAGGCGCCTGCCTGCTCGCGTCCCTCACGCATCCTCTGCTCCAGTTCGTCCGTGCTCATGCCGAACATGCCGACGCTGGAGTTGCTGCCCGAAAACGAAACCGATTCCGTAGCGGCGTCCGCAGCCACGCCCGGGATAGGCATTCCGGCCGGCACGATCTGGTCTGCTCCATTGCTGTTGTTGGCTTCAGCGCTGGCCAGTCCTTGCAAGACCGACAAGCTCTGGAATCCTCGACTGGCTCTCGCCGTCGCCGGCCCCTGCTGGGCACGTTCCACTTGCTGCGCGCGCGAGAGCAAGGTCAATTCCAGGTCGGCACGAAGGCTTGCTTCACCCACCACGATTTCCCGCATACTCGGCGCAAATGCGGGCATCTCAACCCGCAGTTGATATTTCCCTGGGACGGCGACCCGGAGCGAGTAGGCGCCATTCGTATCCGTGGAAGTTGTGGTCTTTGCTTCTGTCGAAGGGTTAGTTACGGAAACGGTTGCTCCTGGAATCGGAGTGTTGCCCGATTTCACCATGCCTGTAATCAAAAAGTTGGCGGACGCAGGCGCGTCCTGTCCCAGCGCGCCCATCGCGGCCAGCAGGAAAAGCACCACAGGTCGCATGACGATCAACCACGTCCTGGGACCGGAAGACGTGGCGACGCCGCACTGCGATTCGGCGCAGCACGTCATGCGCGGCCTTTCCCCTCATCTGTCGGAAGCATCAATATATTCAACACTGCGCAGCCTGTTCACTGGGTAAAAACTCGGTCAACAACCGTAAAGTTTCGTAAACCTTATTTACAGCAGGTTAGGGTGGAGCAGCGCTTCACCATTGCGTTAAGAGCTGTGCAAGTTAGGGTGGAACAGCGCTTCAGCGCTGCATTAAGGCTGTGCTTGATAGCGGCTTCAGCCGCTGAGGTACTTAAGCACGGCAGGCTCTTGGTCAATCCTCACGGCGCTTTCATCGCCGAAACTCCTCAAAAGGGTACGCCCCCTACTTCCACGCAGAATTTAATTTCCAAATGGTTAGTGACACAACGCTCGCCCCATTCCCATACGCAAATACTTCTATGCCGTCGCTGCCCGGCGGAGGATAAATGCGGTCAGAGAGGACCCGTTCGCCGTCATTCACAAACACCTCGACACTCGAGCGGTCCACGAAAACGTGCAGCTTGATTGCGGTGTTTTGCTCCACTTTGGCAGAGAAGCGTCCGGGAAAGTCGTTACTGAACGAAACCTCGCCTGAGCTCGTCCGATCAACAAAAACCTCGTGATGAGCGGCATCGAGGCCGATCAGGGTCTCGACCTCTTTGCCCTTTCGCAGGCGAAATCCGATTTCGTCCGCCTGCCCAGACTCTAACTCGGCCTCGACCTCGTAAACTTCGCCCTTCGTACCAGCATCACGAAGTTTTCGGTTAGCTTCCGCGACACCGGCATTCACAATGCGGACTTTCTCACGCCGCAGACTCTCCAGTTCTCGGACCGGCCGCTGGACCATGCGCAACCCGTCCGCATAGCGGCGCAGCAACAAAGTACGCGGAATCGATTGTGCTCCGCGCCAGAGGACGGTCGGCTCGGCATTTGCATACTTCCAGTTGCTGAACCAGCCAATCCACAGATGCCGCCCGTCGCTCTCGGGCACGTTATTCCACGTGTTGGTGGCGTAGAAGTCCTTGCCCCAGTCGGCCCAAAGCGCGGGAGCGTCCGGGACTTCGCTGGTGAAGCTGGCGCCATCGAACTTGCCGATCAGGTAGCGAACTCCGGTGCCGCCGGCCGGCGCCCCCGGATTGCGATTGACGATCAGCACCCACTTCTTTTCGGACGTGCCCTCAACCGGAAGTTCGATCAGGTCGGGACACTCCCACTGTCCTGTTGTATCTCCCGCCGGGCCGAATGTAGAGCGCTTGCTCCAGTGCTTGAGATCGGGCGAGTCGAGGACCACGAGCGTTCTTTCGTCGGCCAGGACCGCTACCATCACCCACTTGTGTTGCGGTGCATACCAGAAAACATTCGGATCGCGGAAGTCGGGGGCGTCGAGGTCAGCAACAGGATTACCGGGGTAATTCGCCCAGGTCCGCCCGCGGTCGTTGCTGAAGGCGATGTGCTGTTTCTGCCGGTCTTTATAGGCCCCGGTGTAGATGGCCACCAGGCAGGAATGGTCTTGCGGATCCGGATTCTGGCACAGGCCACTGCTGTTGTTCCAGTCCACCACCGCGCTTCCCGAATAAACCATGTACTGGCCGGGAACTTCATGCAGCGCGACTGGCAGATTCTGCCAGTGCACCAGGTCGCTGCTGACGGCGTGTCCCCAGCTCATGTGTCCCCACACGTCGCCTTCTGGGTTGTACTGGTAAAACAGGTGATATTCGCCCTTGTAGAAGACAGTCCCGTTGGCATCGTTCATGAAATTCTGCGGGGGTGTGAAGTGGTACTGCGGCCGCCACGGCTGGTCGTAAGCGGGGTCCTGCGCGTGCGAACGCAATGTCAACATGGACAACAGCACGAGGCCCAACAACAGCCACAGCATGATCCTCTTCATGGTCGTTGCAGGAAACCGGGTCAAGGTTTGTGCTGGCGTTGCTTTTCGGATTCGTCGATAGTCTTTCGGAATTGCTCAACCGCCTGGACCTGCGGCGCATTCAGCGAGTCCCTTGCGATATAGCGCCAGACCGGCGACGCATCCAGCGGGTATTCCATTCTCCCCCGATACACCTCAAAAGTATCGTCGGACGAGAATACTTGCGTGCCGAGTTGCGGGCCCCTGTTCCCCATGTCACCAGGAAGAGGCTGAGATAGATCAGGAGGGCGACCCGGTTGCTGGCCGATGCGGGCGTCTCCGATCCCAGGCTGAAAGATGACCGGCCGGTTGTCTGCAGGGGAATGAGCGATGATGGGCCCGCTCCTGTTTCCCTTTCGAACCGCAATGATCAAATCCGCGGTGTACGCATCCATTACCAGATTGAATCTGCCCCATTTTGTGATCGCTCTCTCCACTTCCTCCTGGGCATTTCGATTGGCCAATGGTGCGGTCACAGCCTCGCCCGCGTCCGGATGAATCACCACCATGACGGTTTGCGCTCGCAGCACATCTTCGGGGAGCAACTGCTTCTTCTTATCTTTTGCCTGGCTCGGGAGAACTGAAAGGAGCAAGAGGACGAGAAAGACAATCGAAACACGACGGAACATGATCGCCTCCGGAGACGGTGGCTGCGCGCCTGTGATTATACGACTCGGGGGAGTTGTTCGTAGCGCCGGAATCTCTTCTGCTTTCGCCGCGGTCTATTTCAAGGAGACTTCGGGAAGGGCCCGACTTCACTCGGGCCGTCAAGTCCCTAACCGCCTTCGTCATGCCGCCAGGCCCGCCCCACTCCAACACCTCAATGCGTAAACGAGAAATTCAGGCCCGTCGTCAGCAGAATGTCATTCTGCTTGGCTCCCGCGGGTGGATTGGTCACATAGATATCTCCGAACGCGTTCTGCCATCCCAACCATTTACTGATCTTGGTCACCGTGCCGAAGTTGAAGGTGGCGCGATACTCGCCGGTGTCATTCAAGTTGGGGAAGAAATACAGCTTTTGGGTCAGCACAGTATTCATTCCCAGCTTGTGACTGAGTTCCTCGCCTGCCGATGCGGCCGCGAAGTTGCGGCTGGGGAGCAAAGAGTATTTTTCACGGGTGTAGTTGATGCCGCCCAGCAGATCCAGCGTGGTGCGATCATTCTGGATCGCGTGCCAGCCCAGGCCGCCCCCAAACACCGAGCGCAGGTCCAGGGTCTGCAGAGCATCCGTCTGAAAATCGGCGCCCACGTAACCAAAGAAACGGGGCGTGAAATCATGGTCGTAACGAAGTCCGCCCTGTACCGCGTTGGCGGTGGTTGCGGGGGTTGCACCCGGCGCGTCGTTGGTGGCGTATACGCTATTGGTGTAGAGGCCAAGGTGATCGTGCAGGGTCTTGCGGTCGGCGGTGAAGGCCACGGCCAGGCTTTTGGTCTGGCTATTGCCACGCGTGAGGGCAAATCCCACGTTGGCTCCGCCCTTCCACCCTTCCACCAGGCCGGGATGCAGCGATTTCTCATATGCAGCCTGCTCGGCTTCGCCGAACAGCTTGGTGACCGACGCCTTGGGTTCGGTGACCGTGCCCGCGTTGGCCGTGGCCACCGCCAGGTTGCCGTCGGAAGTGGTCACCGTCCCGACCACCGTCTTCCCGTCGCTCAGGCTCACATGCAGGGCCTGCGTGGAGGTGATCTCCTGCACCGCTGGCCACTGCACCGTGACTTCACCGGCAAACTCCGTTTTGATAACCAGCGTTTTGTCGTCCGACTTCTCAATGGTTCCGCTTAAGCGATCGCCGTTCTTCAGCACGATCTGATCGGCCAGGAGCGATGCGGGGCACAGAAAAGTTAAGATCAGAGCCAGTACTTGTAGTTTCGACACGTGCATCCTCCGGAAATGAACTGCTGAATCGTGAATTAATTCATGTAGTGGTAAGACCGCCAGCTGCTGAAGAAGAAGAAGGATCAACAACGGGAATCACCGACTGCGTGAGTCGCTCGTTCTTGCTTGCAGTCCCGCGCGTGGGTTGCGAAGATGAGCGAAATTATATGGGATGCAAGCAACAAGAGCAAAGCTTGACGACAGATCGGGGAGAATACTAGGCGCATCGTGAGGCATTCCCCGAGGCCAAGGTGGACCCAAAAAGTTAGCTGGGACGGTTGGAAGAATCCTCAGGAGCGGTGCTCTTGACATCCGTATTTGCGGTTGTTGGCCCCGCGGAGTGTTCCTTCATCCCGTCCTTCAGAGCGCGAATGCCCTCGCCAATACCCTTGCCCAGTTCGGGAAGCTTCTTGGGACCAAACACCAATAACGCGATGGCAAAAATCACCAGCAGGTGCATCGGTTGGAACAGGCCCTCGAACATAAAACCCTCCGCCGCCTGCGGCTGGCAGCAAATCCAACAGTATCGAAAGCGGCAACTTACGTCAACTTGCCCTTAGTCCGGGCCAAGCAGGCCAAGGGCCAGTTACCTTGGTGACAGACGATTCTGACAGTTTGCGTGGGCTCGCGCCGCCCCTCCAGTACGCGCCCCAAGGGTAGGCTTCTATATCCCATCCGGACTTCGAATTGAGCTAATCAGTTGGTATTGATGTGCCAGAACGGAACTGGACTGGATGAAAAGTCGCTCTTTATTGCTTCGCCCGGCCCTGACTCCCCATCCCTTGTGTTGCACTATAGGGCAATGGGCAAGATGAACTACCGTGCATCCGCGAACCAGCCAGCCAGACCTAGAATGGCATTGCATTAGGGCGATACGCATTTCGCTCCGGGAGCAATCTGATGAACCCCGTAACCTCGACCCTGCAAGCCGACAGCAGTTCGATTCCGTCGGCAATTCTTTCCAGCGAAAGCGGCTTCCAACGCGCTACCTCCTCGGGGGAGAATCTCCCGGCTGCACTCGGACCCCGGCGTGTCGGATATGGTCTGCCCTGCGTAAAGTGCAAGACCTATTACGCTGCCGATCTGGCGAAGTGCCCGGTATGCAAGTCGGAAGAGAGAGTTTCGCCGGTCGTGACCGCTTCAACCAATTCCAGTCTTTCGGACGGCGCTCTGCCTGTGCCTGACCAGGCTGTGCTGGAGGCAGAACGAGAACGCTTTTTGCGGGAGTTCAAGTCCCAGGTTTATGCCGCCCACGTACAAATTGACCCCGCCGAAATTCCTCCGGCCGGGAGTATGGGTTGCAGCGTGGAAGAAAATCATGATGGCGAATTCGAGCCGGCCGCGGTTTGTCAGCACTGCTATGCCCGCTTGCAGCAGCGGGTTGACCTGCTGGAGGCAGCCCTGCACATGGACCTGGTCGAAGCCACCCGGGTCGTTTACGAAGCGGTGTGGGCGGATCCATCTGATCCCAGCAAGACTTACCAGAATGCCGCCCGCGCGGTTCTGGCTGAATTGCGCAAGCGCGCCGGCATCTCAGTGGTTCTAGGGTCACTCCAACCATTGACCCACTAAGGGTCGCCTACTGGGGTTTCACGCTGACCCACTTCCTGCCGGCGTATAGCCGGTAGCTGCCTCCGTCTTCCACGATTTTCAGCGGCACGGGGTGTGCGATTTTCTCGTCCAGTTTTCCGGCAACGCTGAACAGATCGTTGGCCCCCACGTCCATCACCAGAAACTTTCCGTTCTGCGAAAAGCCAAAGCCATACTGGCCGGGCCGGAGCTCCGTCCCTTCTATGTTGAGTTTCACTTCCGTGATCAGGAAGCCCTGATATTTTGCCTGCACGTCGGAGGCATAGCCCGAAGTATCTATCAGTCCGGCCAGGACCAGTTTGCCCTCAGGCGCGCTGAACCCCGCCGCATTGCGCAACTGCACCGAAGCCGATTGCCCGCGGAAGAAATAAGTCGCGGGAACGACCTTCCTGACCTCATCGGCGCTGAGCACACCCGGTTTCTGCTGGGCCGAAAGCATTGCGCAGCAAATCACCACCAAAGCCATGCATCGCTTCATGAAGCATTCCTCCATCGAAAATATGAACTGCGAACTGAAAACCAGAAACTGACAACTGAGCATTTCTGTCCTTCCGCCTGACAAACGGCACAGCGGAGACTCGAGCTGAACCGACCCTGTCCCGTACAAGAAAAACGGAGAGACGAGGTGGAACCCACATCTCCCACCCTGTCTATCCAAAAAGAGAGGCGAGAGGGAGCCCCCGCGGTGATTATTTGGCCGGCTCAAAGCGCAATGACCCGAAGGCGGAGGGCACGTGAAAATTCGGCTGCGGCGTACCAGTGGCCTGCCAGGCCATGTAGGTTCGCGGTTCCTTCGTTCCCTCAGTGCGATAAAAGTTCGCCCGCCAAACCGCCTTCGGATCGAAATTCGGAGTCAGGGCTTTCATCGGAATAGCCAGCTCTGCCGTCCAGCGCAGACCCTTCTCATCGAGAAACACCGACTTCTTCAAGCCGCTTTTCAGGTCGGCAGGTCCGCCGGGGAAAATGTCCAGATCGATCCACATCCCGTTGGGACTCACTTCGAACTCCCGGTAGTAGTGGGTTCGTGTGGGATCGGGCTGTAGAAATGCCTCTGCAACGTCCCGGTCCCACAGGTGGTCGCGGCGTCCGTTGCTGTCGGAATCTTCAAAAAGATAAAGCTCCCGGTAGCGGCATGCAAATCTCAAATAAAGTGTTTGCGGAGACCACAAGACCCGGACTTCGGTCTCTCGCTGCTCATCAGGATTTTTGCCCTGCCAGTCGGAACAAAAAACGGCAGGCTGCGCGCTCAGCCACGCCGTGGCGGGATGTTCCGCATCCAGACTGATCTCCGCGGCCACGAATGAGGCGACAATCTCGGAAGCGGTTGTAGCGCACTTCGGCAGTGGCGCAGTTTGGCTCATCATAGCTATCGAGGCAAGCAGAATAGCGATCGCAGGTGTCAGTATAAGTCTCAATGGGCGCATAAGCATCACCAGGAAAATCGGTTTGACCGCAAGATCCGGATAGTCCACGCCGTCCCCGGGCCGTAGGCTGGGTCATTATGACAGCCAATGCGATACTCAACCTGAACGAAGTTAATGACATGACACGTAGCAACGAAACTCGTCGAATCGAAAACCGGCCGACGGAGACTCAATGGCAGGCCGTTTTGGCCCGCGACGCCAGTCAGGACGGCAACTTTGTCTTCGCCGTCTCCTCAACCGGGGTGTATTGCCGCCCGTCCTGCCCCTCGCGCCGTCCCCGCCGGGAGAATGTCACTTTCTTTCACCGGCCGGATGAGGCGGAGAAAGCCGGCTACCGTGCCTGCCTGCGCTGCCGTCCGAAAGCGATTGGCGGCAACAAGCAAGCGGAAATGGTGAAGGCGGTCTGCCGCTACATCGAGCGCCACCTGGATGAACCGGTCACGCTGAGCCGACTGGGAGCGGAATTCCACCAGAGTCCGTTCCATCTACAGCGCTCGTTCAAGGCCCTGCTCGGCATCTCGCCGCGAGCCTACGCCGATTCCTGCCGCATGAACCAGCTTAAGCGCAACCTGCAGGCTGGCCACTCGGTCACCCGGGCAATGTATGACGCCGGATACAGCTCGAGCAGCCGTTTGTACGAACGCACTGCGTCGCAGCTGGGCATGACTCCAGACAAATACCGTCGCGGCGCCATCGCCGCGCCTATCCGTTATACCTTTGCCGATTCTCCCCTGGGACGAATGCTGATCGCCGCCACCGAAAAGGGTATCTGCACCATCCAGTTCGCGGATTCGGACGACGAACTGGAGCACGGCCTCAGGCACGAATTTCCCTTCGCCGTCCGGCGCCGCGATGACGCCGCCATGCAAACCTGGAAAGATAATCTGCTCCGAAAGATGCATGGTCACAAGCTGCGTTCATCGCTCCCGCTGGACATTCAGGCCACCGCCTTCCAGCGCCGGGTGTGGACGCAACTGCAAGCCATCCCGTTCGGCGCGACCCGCTCCTACGCCCAGGTCGCGAAGGCCATCGGACAGCCCACCGCCACTCGCGCCGTGGCCCGCGCCTGCGCCACCAACCCGGTGGCCGTAGCTATTCCGTGCCACCGCGTGGTCCGCAAGGACGGAGACATGGGAGGCTATCGCTGGGGAGTAGAACGCAAAGAAGCCCTCCTGCAGCTGGAGAGCGCCGAAGCGGCCGCCAGGTGAGTTGCCTGTCCTCGTCCCCAAGAGTCGGAGGGGCGAGGGCGGGGCGCTATAAACGCCAACCTGAAGCCATTGTTTCCGGGTAGCCGGTGACTCGGGCGCAATCCCCAGAGGCGTCAGTGATCAGCTGCGAACAACTACGCATCCAAGGTGAATGCGTGCAGGCCTTCGAAGACGCAGTTTCCGAATGGTGTTAGGCGTGATTATGCTGGTGACCCGGTCTTCTGCTCTCCCGACCCCGTAACACGACAAGTGGCTCTCATTCTCCGCACTGGCGGAGCTGTCGCTATTGACCTTCGTGTGCGGCAAACATACGATCTCAGTACATGGCCACGCCCTCTCGACCTCTCGGGCAGACGGTTTCCATTACCGCATACTTCACAAAATCGGCGGTGGGGGGATGGGTGTCGTGTACGAAGCGGAAGACCTCAAGCTCGGTCGCCAGGTCGCCTTGAAGTTCTTGAGTGTCTTGACGAAAAAGAAGCACAGGGCCGCGACCTGGCTGATTACAGTCCCCGGCATCAGCCTTGCGCTCTCGCAGTAGATAGGCTTGGTAGGTTCGAAGTTCGTTCAGGCCGAGTTTGTCGGGTGACTTGCCGAAGTGCTTGGCGAAGTCAGCCACGACCCGCAGGTAATTGCGCGTGGTGATTGCAGAGTAGTTGCGGCGCCGGAGTTCTTCCAGCATGATTTTTCGTAAATGGGTCACGGGGGTCTCCTTTCTCCGTGACCCAAACTACGTCAGCCGTGCCGGAAATGTCCGGGTTCACCACGCGGTAGCGTCCGCCGCGCCAGCGGCTTAGTCGTGTGCTGGGCATGCTCAGTAACTTGGAGGTGAAAGTCCTCTGGCCAACCTGATGGAGGTGAAGGCCTAGTGATAATGCAAGGGCTACCGCCGCGAGGCGGGGTCCGAAGGAAGCATGGAACAAACGTGCGAGTCGATGGACAAAAACCGAATAGAAGGCGCCCGTACCCCACGAGTGGGCAACTTACCGCGAAGTCCATAATCCAGTCCCTACCGGGACAGGAATTCCTTAAGTTGGCGCATATGGCGTGGGGTCTCGCCCGTGATCACTTCTGCGCATAAACCTTCCGTGCCGATGCCAGCATCTCCAGCACCGCGGTCTTCTCCGCCTCCGTGTTCCAGTCCTGGTTCGACTTCGCGGCGTCGATCATGCGATCGATCCAGGCGATGAAATACGCTGTGTCCTCCGCACTCCTGGAGTGCGAACCGGCAACCGTGATGTAGATGGGACTGGTAGTCGCATAGGGATACATATCCAGTACAGGATGCTCGGCCTTGTCGCTCCAGGCCCGCAGCAGACACCAGCCGCTGCGCGAGACCGGAATGGTGTCTTCCACGTCCACCGCTTCGTGGTCGCCGCTTAGCTTCAAATCGCGTACGACCTCGCCATTGCAGATCACCTGCAGATGATCGATGGGAACGAACGACCGCAACCAGGCCGTGAACTTCACCTTGTTCTCGCCGGCCGGCAAGGACAGATCGTCGCCAGGTTGCTTGCCACCTAGTGAGAATCCCAGCAAAGGGCCGTTGGTGGCAAAAGTGCGGCCGTGCTTGATCGAATCCAGCCAGGCGCCGATGTTAAGCGGACCCTCAGGAACTTTGGCGTACACACGGTTCAATCCCACCGGTCCGCGCAAGGACGCAAAGTTGGCCATGGCGTCCGTGCCCGCCGCAGTCGGCAACCGGAATCCGCAGTTCAGCAGCCGGTACCAGACGGTCGCAGTGGATTTGTGCTCCGCGAATCCCAGGACTTCAACGTAATCTACCTTGCCCAGTGCCAGGTCGACCGGCAGTTCGTGGGTCAGCGATGCATCTTTCACAGGATCGGGCACAGCATCATAGGGATGAACATATCCCACCAGCGCGTGCTGTTCATGAGCCATGTCAGCCACATTTGCGTTGGCGGGAAACAGGCTGGCCGCGGCGGTGTTAGGATAGGCGGAGTAGCCGGGCAGAAGAAAATTCCGTGTCAGATTCAGCAGGCCCAGGTGGCCCCAATAGCTGGTGTGAAATTCCTGCCCATGCAGCAGAAGATTGGTCGCAGTCGAGGCCGGTTCAGGCTTGGGGCTGAAGTACGCAATGTCCGGAATGCGCTGCTCCTTGTTGACCACCAGGTCTTCCACGATCTGCAGGTTCTCCGCCGCGGCCTGTTCCACCAGATGCCGCGGCGTGTTGCGGTATGCGCCACCATAATTCAAGTGCACGTGAACATCGCCGCTCACCCACTGCCAGCCTGCCTGTTCGGGAGGTCGAAGGGGCTGCAGATGGATCGTCAGGCTGGATTTGCGCCCGGCGGCGATGTTCATCGTGTGTCGCTCGAATCGGTATTCGAAGCCCTTCATGATCTCGACTTCCGCTCTTCCGGCCGGCAATGTCGTTTCCGCGTTGCCTGAGGTCTGAAAATAGTGCGCCTCGAAGGGGCGCTCGGTGCGCGTGAAATTGTCGTCAGCATTCATCCATGCGTCATCGGGGGCATACGCTCGGCCATCTGCGCCCACGACGAAGATTCTTGCCGGTGTGGGGCGCCCTGCCGCGTCTAGCACTGCAATGCTCAACTGGCCCACCGGCTTCAGGTAATGTTTCTCCTTCGCGACCAGTTGGGTCTGCGCGCCGCCGGGGACCGTTTGTGTCCACAAGGAAGTATTGCCGCCGCGGTTGGAGATGAACGCGATGCGCTTGCCGTCCGGCGACCAGCGCGGCGCTACGTTATCGAAATCGCCATAGGAAAGCGGGAACGCGTCGCCACCCTCCGACGGCAGCACCCAGAGCTGGTGCCACTGCTGTCCCAGATAAGACGCATAGACGATACGTTTGCCATCGGGCGAAAAGTCGGGCCGCGCTTTCCAGGCCGTCTCTTCGTAGTGAATCTCGCGTGCTTCCGCGCCGGGCTCCGCCTTCATCCGCCAGAAGCCGCCGGTGCCGTAGATGTGGCCGCGATTCGAGACGAAGAGAATATCTTTCCCATCCGGCGACCAGGCCGGGCTGATCTCGTGATCGAACTGGCTGTAGTAGTAGCGACTAAGGGTGCTGCGGTTCTCCCCGGTCAGACGCTGGACGTTCTCCAGTTCGCCGTCGCTGAATTGCCCCACGAAGATATGAAAACGTCCGTGGAACGACGTGGAAACGAATGCGATTCGCGTGCCATCGGGCGAGAACCGGGGCTCGACGTTGACGGCGCCGCCGGTCGTGAGTTGGCGGGTGGCTCTTGTTTGCAGATTCAGGGACCAGAGTTCAACCGCGTCCCTGGCATACGTGGCATATACCACCCAGCGGCCGTCAGAAGAGCAATCGGGTTGGTAGTCGTAGCCGGGGCCGCTGGTCAGCTGTTCGGCGACGGAGGAGTCGAGCCCTTGCTGCCACAGCGATCCCGCCATGGAATACACCACGCTGCGCGCATCCGCGGCCCACGCGACCGCGCTTGGGCCAGTAGTCAGTTGCGGCAGATACATCTCGCGAAAGTAGTAGGGATGCGGCTCGTCGATCTGCTTGAGCACCGGTTCGCGCTGGGCCCGAACTGGAACGGCCGCGGCCAGAAACGCGGCGGCCAGCAGGAGCAACGGGTTAGTCCGGTTTTGCTGGTGCAAGGATTCCTCCAGGTCTCCGCCCTACCGCGAAACCACCGGCAAAACAATGCGCGAAGGCCGACGGCGGTCAGTGTAAATCGAGAGGGTTGCTTTCTGCATCCGGGCGTATGAATTTTCAGGTTCGCCGGTATGCAGATTGCGTGAGAAATTCGGAAAGAAGGTTGCCGATATCTGTACGCGTATGCGATGGCCCTTCCGAAAGACGTTGCTGGTGATCAGGCCGTCGACATGCAGCTCATAGACCCGGTTGGGCCTGAGTAGTTGCCGCCCCTTCCTCAGGTCGCGATAGCTGGCTCGCAGCACGTCGAGGCCAGGGCTCATCAGATTGAAAGCTGTCCCGTCCGGAGCTACATCGAGCAGGCGCACCCACAAATCGGTGTCGCGACAGTCGCAGACCAGATAAATCTGCGCGCGAATCGGTCCGGTCACCTCGGTGTCCCTCTCCAGCGGGGCCGAGTCGAAAGTCAAAACATCGTGGCGCTCGGTCAAATCCCGGTAGTCGTGCGCGCCCGAGCTGCTGTATGGATTGACCACCGGCTTTTCCGGATCGGAAAGAAAGGACGCGAATGCCTTCTTCTCCCTGGGCGCTTCTGTGGACAGGCTTCCACGCCCGTCGCCAGATATCGGGCCGACCAGATAGTACGACGCCGCCTTTGAAGCGGGCGGCCAGGCGTCGGCCGCGCGCCACTGATCGTCTCCCATCACAAAGTAGCGGACGGGCTTTTCCTTCTCTACTCCATTCGCGCTGCCTCGCAGGTAGTGATCCATCCAGCGCAGGACAACTTCGTCGTAGTCAATCGCTGCCGCCGCCCCAAACCGGCGCTCTCCTGATTTTGTCTTTCCAGTGGAATCCACGCCATGCACCCAGGGACCGATCAGTAGATGGGTCTGGGGGTCGGGAGCTCCGGTGCGGGCTCTCAGCAATCCGGCAAAGTTGGTCGTGGCCCCTTCGGGGCCGTAATTGTCGTCGTACCAGCCGGAGAGGTTCAGCACGGCGGCGTGCACCCGCCCGAACTTGTTCCGCAGATCGCACCACTCCCACCAGGGATCGTCATAGGGATGCGTGAGCCAGTCGTAGTAGTACGGAGCGATGCCCCGCAGCTCCTGCAGCTGGTCGAGCGGCACCGTGTTCAGCATTTTTGGACTCGCCTGGCTCCAGGTGGCAACCGCCTCGTCGGGGGTCTTCGGCCCGGGCAGATTTCTCTTGGCCCGTATGTCGGGAGCGATGTTGTCCCAAATCCATTCGATCCACGACATGTCCCACAAACCGCCGGCGTAGAAGAAATTCTGCGCCGAAGAAAAAGTCATGGCCGGCACCATGGCTTTGAGGTGCGGCGGGCTCTCCTCCGCAGCCAGCCACTGCACTGCCCCGGGATAAGAGAGTCCGAAGGTCCCAACCGCGCCGTTCGACCAGGGTTGACGCGCTGCCCACTCGATGGTGTCGTAGCCGTCGCGACCTTCATTCTCGTAGGGACGAAATTCGCCGTCGGAAGCGTAGCGTCCACGAACATCCTGCACCACGACCGCGTATCCGTGCTCGACCGCATGCCGGAAAGTGGTGTATTCCTCGAGCGCCGCTTCTTTGCCGTAGGGTGTGCGATAAACGAGCACCGGGAATGCGCCGTCGCCACTCGGCCGCAACACGTCGGCGCGCAAGATCACGCCGTCCCGCATGGGCACCGCGACGTTTGTCTCCACTACCAGATTCCCGAATGAAAAAGCGACTTGCTGGGCTGCGGCGAGAAGAGTTACCACGCAAAGCAGCGGCAGAAGGAATCTCGATTTCATGGAACGGCGTAGCCTAGCAGTTTGGCCGCATTCAATACAAGAATCAGGAAGGCGCTTCGCCCGGCGGCCGCTTTCTGACCAGCAGCCAGTTGATCATGGCTACCAGCGCGGTGGTCAGCAGGATCAGCGATCCGCTCAGGTTCACGCCGGTAATCAATACCGCGCAAATTCCAACGCCCAACACGGCAAACAAGGTTCCTCCCGGCAGTCGAAACATCGCAGCTCCCGGCTGCTTGTGGCGAAACACCGGCAAAGCCGCGCAAACCAAGCCGTAATAGAGGAGTCGCGCCACCGCGGACAGGGTTGCATTCCAGGTGAAGCTGCCCAGCAGCGCCAGCAACCAACTCAACAGGGCAAACGCAAGAATAGAAACATAGGGAGTGCGGAAGCGGGAATGGACGGCACCGAAGACCGAGGGGAAATCTCCGTTCTCCGCCAGCGCAAAAGTGATTCGTGGCACCCCCAGCATGTTAGCGCTGAGATAGCCCACTACTGAAACCAGCGCGCCCACGGAAACGAAGGCGGCGCCGCCGTTGCCGAAAACGAGCCGCGCCACGTCCGCCAAGGGGCGGGCGCTGTGCCCGGGATCAGGCAGAATTCCCACAACCACCCACTGAATCGCCGAGTACAGCAATGTGCATGTGATCAGAGCCGTGAACAGGGCAAATGCCGCGTCACGCCGGGGATTTTTGGCTTCGCTCAAAGGCGTGAGAGCAGTCTCGAAGCCGCCGTAGGCAAACACCAGAAGCAGGCTGGCTTTCAACCAGACGCCGGCCCCGGCGCCGCCCGGCAATATGGGTGCCGGCTGGTGACCTGCCATCAGATAGAACGAACCTGCAATCGCCACCAGAAACAGCGGCACCAGCTTCGCCACCGTGAACCCGTTGCTGACCTGAGTACTTGCCCGCACTCCGCGATAGTTGATCAGGGTCAAAATCCCATACAGAAATGTCAGAATAAGGAATCGCAGAAGAGGCTCCCTGGCATTCGGCCAAAACTCGCCACAATAGGTGACGAACAGGTTGGAAGTGGCTGCCGGCGCAGCCAAGCGAACCAGCCAAAGCATCCAGCCCATCTCGATTCCCACCAAACGCCCGAAAGCGGCGCGCGCGTAGAGGTAGGGACCGCCCGCTGCGGTAAACTGCGAAGCCACTTCTGCAAAGCACGCCATGATGACGCCGGCCGCGGCCCCTGCCAGCAATACCGCCCAGGGACTGGCCCGGCCAAGCAGCCGAGCCACGTCAGAAGGCAATCCGAATATCCCACTGCCGATGATGGAATTGACCACGAGCGCCGCCAGGCTCCAGCGCCCAATGGCCCGCACCAACCCGTCTTGTTCGCTCCCGAACAAGACGTGGTTGTACCACAGCTGTCAGCCGTCACCTATCAGCTTTCAGCCAACCGGTCCATACCACTGGACGACCGCTTCGCACGAGTACTGGATGACTGGAATTGGGGGCAGACTTCTGAAAGATTGGAATTGTCTTGCCGAGGTCTGAAGTCCGAGGTCCGACGACCGAAGACTGCTACGCCGCGTCGTTCTCGATCTTGATGCGCAGCGACTTCAGGAACTTGAGGTCCTGGTCGCTGATTTTGAACTCGGGATTGGTACTCAGGGTGGTCACCAGGGACGTCTTATCATCGGACTTCTCACCCGGCTTGCTGACCCCGATGGTCGCTTCCAGAACCAGGAAGATGTCATATCCGCTGTCCTTGATCTTGGAAACTACTTCGGCGATCTGCTCGCTGTCTGCCAGTGATTCGTTGATCGCCTCGCCCAGTTCCTTCATCAGCTGCTTCAATTGCTGGTCCACTTGGCCCCCTGAAGTAGAGCGGCAGTACTCGGTTACTTGGATGCCGGATTGGGTTACCCCGGCTAACGTTGCCACTGTAGTGCTCCGTCATTGTAACCCCGAACACTGTTAAAATCGACGCTGATGGTGAATGTGTCGACAGTTCGCAAACTGAGTATCGCGGCCCGCATTGCTGCCCAACATGCCGGGCGTACTCGCACCGTAAGCGCGGTACTGAAAGGCGCCCGCACGACCGCATTTCACTTTGGCCGGGTGCTGCGCCAGCTCTTTCTCGAGGTCACGGGCTTTGTTTTCCTGGCTTTAGCATTCATCGGTGCGGGCGCCATTTTCCGTGAGTACGCCCACTACCAGGCCGGCCAGACCACCTTGGGTCGCGTGCTGGTCGCAATTATTTTCACTCTGACTTTCACTTGGTTTGGCGCCAGCTCGTTCTGGAGAGTATGGAAAAAAGGCTAATACCTGCAACAACGAAGGACACCAGGGTCCACGAAGGAAATCCTGTACCAGCCGGACAGCCATAAGATTTCCTTTGTGGACCCTGGTGTCCGCAGTGGTTAGTGCCCTTCATCATGACCGATAGCCCCAAATCCGTGCCTGCCGATCCCCAAACCTCTTCCCACATTCCGATTCGCCCGCTCTATACCCCGAGCGATCTGGAGTCTCGCAACCAGGAAAGCGAGGTCGGATATCCAGGCGAATATCCCTTTACCAGGGGCGTGCAGGCCACCATGTACCGGGGCCGGCTCTGGACCATGCGCCAGTATGCCGGCATGGGCGATGCCGAGGAGTCGAACAAACGCTACAAGTACCTGCTAGCGAACGGCACCACCGGGCTTTCTGTGGCGTTCGACCTGCCCACTCAGATCGGCCTGGACTCCGATCACCCCCTGGCCGTCGGCGAAGTCGGCAAGGTGGGCGTGGCCATTGACTCCATCGAAGACATGCAGCGCCTGTTCGATGGCATTGATCTGACCAAAATTTCCACCTCGATGACCATCAACGCGACGGCGTCAATTCTGCTGGCGCTCTATGTCGCCGTCGCCCGCCGCCAGGGCACCGACATCCGCCAGTTGTCCGGCACCGTGCAAAACGACGTGCTCAAGGAGTACATCGCCCGGGGCACGTACATCTTTCCCCCGGCGCAGGCCATGCGGATCATCACCGACCTGTTTGCCTGGACCAACCAGAACGTTCCCGAGTGGAACACGATTTCCATCTCCGGTTATCACATGCGCGAAGCCGGATCGACCGCGGTCCAGGAAGTTGCGTTCACCCTGGCCAACGGCATCGCCTACGTGCAGGGGGCCATCGACGCCGGTCTCGATGTCGATAGGTTTGCTCCGCGGATTTCATTTTTTTTCAACGCCCACAACAACTTTCTGGAAGAGGCGGCGAAGTTCCGGGCCGCCCGCCGCATGTGGGCTGGAATCATGCGGGACCATTTCTGTGCGAAAAGCCCGCGCTCCTGGATGCTGCGCTTCCATACCCAAACCGCGGGTTCCACCCTGACTGCGCAGCAGCCGGAAAACAATATCGCCCGTACCGCCTTGCAGGCCTTGGCCGCAGTTCTCGGCGGCACTCAATCACTGCACACTAACTCGTACGATGAGGCGCTTGCCCTGCCTACCGAGCAAGCCGCCCGCATTGCGCTCCGCACCCAGCAAATTCTGGCCTACGAGTCTGGTGTCCCGCAAACCGTGGATCCGCTGGCTGGCTCGTATTACATCGAGACCCTGACCAATGAGATTGAAACCCGCGCCTCCGACTATCTGGGAAAGATTGAAGCTCTCGGCGGCATGATCAAGGCCCTCGAACGCGGCTATGTTCAGCAGGAAATCCAGAACGCGGCTTACGAGTACCAGCAGCAGGTCGATCGCGAGGAAGCGGTGGTGGTCGGTGTCAATCACTTTGCCCTGGAGGAAGAAAAACCCATCCCCATCCAACGTATCGACGAAGCGCTCGAACGCAACCAGGTCGAACGCCTGCGCGCACTGCGGGCACGCCGCGACCCAGGCCCCTGGCAGGCTTCCCTTCAAAACATCGAAAACGCAGCCCGTACCGGAGAAAACCTCATGCCCAGAATCCTGGAAGCAGTCGAAGCCAACGCCACCGTGGGCGAAATCTCAGATACTATGAGAAAGGTTTTCGGAGAGTACAAAGAAGCCGTGGTTATCTGAAACCCCTGTCATCCTGCGCGAATTGACTGCTTCGCTTCGCGAAGCAGTCGCGCAGTCGAAGGACCCCCGTAGCAAGTTCCTCTCTAAGTTCTCGTGTTTCTGTCCTGCAAGGAAATGCAACAGACAGCTGCAGAGGTGTTTCGCTCCGTCGGGCGAGCCTTGCTCGCCCGCCCGGACGAGGGCGTCCGCGCCTACGTAAGGTTTCCCTGCGAGAGCGCGCCCGCGTTTGGGAACCGAGGCCGCTAGTCGGAGACTTTGTAGCCGCACGCCTGCCGGCAGGGCGGACAATAGTAGAGACCATCGCTGCACAGGCGGATGTCAACTTGCGCCTGACACGAACAACAATACCTCTCGCAATCGCACTTGTCCTCAGTCAGATCGCACTGCATGCAGTGATACTTAGTCTTGGTAGGGGTGGACATGGACGAACTCTAGCGCGGTCACAGGTTTGTGGAAAGTTCCCTTGGTAACCGCCTTTTCCAGCCCACAAATCGCCCCCCGCCCCGTCAGTTGATGCCACTGCCGAGCGCGTGTTAGGGTTATCAGTCTCACCATTTCAGCGGCCAGCCACTGCTTTTTATCGAGGTTTCATTGCCCGCAGTTGAGGCGACCACGCCAGCCATCCGCAAGACCGCGCTCTATTCTGTTCATCGACAGATGGGCGCCAAGATGGTCGAATTTAACGGCTGGGAGATGCCTGTCGAATACCCGTCCGTGGGCGGCATCATGGCCGAGCACTACGCGGTGCGGACCGGCGCGGGCATTTTCGACGTAAGCCACATGGGCGACATCCGCTTGGCGGGGCCGCAGGCTTTGGCCGCGGTTCAGCATATATCCATGAACGATGCTTCCCGGCTTGCCATTGGCCAGGCGCAATATTCGGCCCTGCTTTATCCTCAGGGAACTTTTGTGGACGATGTGGTCGTTCACCGCTTGGGCGAGGATGAATACCTGCTGGTAATCAACGCTGGCACGCGCGAAAAGGATTTTAATTGGGTGCGCGACCATACCCGGCACTTCGATTGCGCCGTCCAAAATCTCTCCGACGACTTTACGCAAATTGCCATCCAGGGTCCGAAGGCGGTCAACCTGTTGCAGAAGCTCACCAACGTCGACCTCTCGGCTGTGAAGTTCTATTGGCTGACTCGGGGGACGGTCTGTGGGCTTCCGAATACTCTGATCGCCCGCACTGGCTACACCGGCGAGGACGGATTCGAGATCTACGTGCCCAGCGATGGACCAACGAGTGCCCGGGTGTGGAACGAGATTCTGGAGGCGGGCAAGGAATTCGGAGTGGTTCCTTGCGGACTCGGCGCCCGCAACACGCTGCGTCTCGAAGCCCGGCTGCCGCTCTATGGCCACGAGATTTCCGATACGATCAACGTATGGGAAGCGGGTCTCGATCGTTTTTGCAAGATGGAGAAGCCAGACTTCATCGGTCGGGCTTCTCTCGAGAGAGCGAAGGCTGAAGGAACAAAACGCGGGTTGGTGGGGCTGGAGATGTTGGACCGTGGAATTGCTCGCGATGGTTACAAGGTTCTCGACCTGACTGGCCGCGAGATTGGCTATGTCACCAGCGGTTCTCCCGCGCCCTTTCTGAAGAAAAATATCGCGCTTGCGTATGTTCCAACCGAGTTCGTTCCCCTGGGCACGGAACTGAAGGTCGAAATCCGCGGGCAGGGCGTGAAGGCACAAGTGGTGCCGACCCCTTTCTATAAGCGCCCAAGAAAGAACTAAGAACCGAGAACTAAGAACTGACAACTAAGAACCAGCACCTAGAAACCAGAAACTAGAAAACGCAAGAGCAATCCGCACAGGAGCCAAACGCGAGATGTCGTTTCCTACTGACTACAAGTACACCAAAGAGCACGAGTGGATCAAAGCCGATGGCAAGAATGCCACCATCGGCATTACCAGCTACGCTCAGGAGTCGCTGGGCGACATCGTCTTTGTCGATCTGCCCAAGCCGGGTGCCGACATCACCGCGGGTAAGACCTTTGGTTCAGTGGAATCGGTGAAGGCCGTCTCCGATCTTTATGCGCCCGTCTCCGGTACTGTTACTGAAGTGAATGGAGACCTGGCGACTGCGCCGGAAAAAATCAACAAGGATGCGCATAGCGCCTGGATGATCAAAATCACCTTGAAAGATCCTGCCGAGCTCAACTCTCTGCTCATTGCTGCCGACTATGAAAAGTTCGTCGCCGAAGAGGGGGGACACTGATTCGCGCAACCGTGACTTATCTTAACCATGGCCCGGCGCGACCGCGCCCCATCGCAACCATGACCCAGCCCGGCTGCTCCACAATCGAAGTGGCCTTGGAGTACATCTAAAGAAGCTCTATGCGCTATCTGCCGAAGTCCCCCGCTGATCGAAAGGCCATGCTCCAGTCCATGGGCGCACGTTCGATCGACGATTTGTTCTCTCCGATTCCCGCTGAATACCGGTTGCAGCGGGACCTTAAGGTCCCCCGCCAGATGGCCGAATCCGAGATCGTGGACTGGTTTCGCGAACGCTCCCGCGAAAACGGCGACACCTATGCCACATTCCTCGGAGCCGGCGCCTATTCTCACTACCGCCCGGTGATCATCGATTCGCTGATCTCGCGAGGCGAATTTCTGACCGCTTACACGCCTTATCAGGCGGAAATTTCCCAGGGCACGTTGCAGGCGATTTTTGAATTTCAGACCATGATTTGCGAGCTTACCGGCATGGAAGTTGCCAATGCCTCGATGTACGACGGTTCGACCGCGGCCGCCGAGGCCGTAATGATGGCCGTGCGTCTTTCCGGCCGTCGCTCGGTGATTATTGCGCGCAGCGTGCATCCGGAGTATCGCGAGGTCTTGACCACCTACGCGCATCACCAGAACCTGCCGCTCTCGACTTCCTCGTTCAGAGAAGATGGCCGGCTGAACCTGGAAGAGCTGGAAAAATCCATCACGCCCGATACTGCTTGCGTCCTGATTCAGTCCCCAAATTTCTTCGGGACCATTGAAGATGCAGCCGCCATTGCAGACATCGCTCACAGGAAGGGCGCGATGCTGGTGGTGTCAATCGCCGAGGCTGTTTCTCTGGGCATCGTAGCGCCGCCAAGCCAGGCGGACGTGATCGCCATGGAAGCTCAATCTTTTGGTGTGCCCCTGGGCTTCGGTGGCCCCTACTGTGGAGTCATCGCCACTCGCGAGCAGTTTGTCCGCCAGATGCCCGGCCGACTGGCTGGCCAGACCACGGACCGCAACGGCAAACGCGGCTTCGTTCTCACCCTGGCAACCCGCGAGCAGCACATACGCCGCGAAAAGGCGACGTCGAATATCTGCACCAACCAGGCCCTGGTCGCGCTGATGGTCAATATCTTCATGACCATCTACGGCAAAGTCGGCCTGAAGGAACTGGCCAGGCAAAATCTGGCCAAGACCGCCTACGCTGCCGCTCAATTCAGCAAGCATGCCAGACTGCTCTTCTCCGGCGCGCCGCGTTTCAACGAGTTCATAGTGCAGACCAGTGAAGATCCTTATGCCATCAACAGCCGCCTTCTGGGACACAAGATAGTGGGCGGGCTCCCCCTGAAGAAGTTTTATCCCGAGCTGGGCAATGCAGCGCTGTGGTGCTGTACCGAACTAACCATGCGCAGCGCGATCGATACCGCGGTCGGACTGGTAGCCGAAAGCGAGCGCTCGGTGCGCTCGGCTAAAGAAGAAGTGGATGTGCAGGAGGTGGCACGGTGAAGCATATGACCCGCAAGGCCACTCGCCACGTCAGCCAGAATGAAGGCTTGATCTTCGAGAAGTCGTCGTCCGGAAAAACAGCCTGGAAGCTGCCTCCCCTGGATGTCCCGGAGGTTGACGCTTCCGCCCTTCTGGGGCCCTCCGAAAGAAAAGACCTGGGCACCTTGCCCGAAGTGAGCGAAATAGAAATCATCCGCCACTTCACCCGGCTCTCCACCTGGAATTACGCCATTGATCTGGGTATGTATCCGCTGGGCTCATGCACTATGAAGTACAACCCGCGGGTGAATGAGCTGGTCGTGCGCCTCGAGGGCTTGGCCAACGGACATCCTTACCAGCCCGAGCGGATTTCGCAGGGCGCGCTGCGCATCATCAAGACTCTGAGCGAATGCCTTATTGAAATCACCGGCATGGATGCCATCACGCTGCAACCTGCGGCTGGAGCGCACGGCGAGCTCACGGGATTGCTGATGGTCCGCGCCTATCACGAGTCAAAGGGCGATCCGCGCAAAAAGATCCTGATCCCCGATTCCGCGCACGGCACCAATCCCGCGACCGCGGCCATGGTCGGTTACTCGGTAGAAAACTTGAGATCCAATGCCCAGGGCATGGTGGATGTGGCCGCGCTGGCGGCGCAGATGAACCCGGACGTGGCGGCGCTCATGCTCACCAACCCCAACACCCTGGGGGTTTTCGAGCAGGAAATCCACAAGATCGCCGAAATCATGCACGCTAAGGGAGGCCTGCTGTACATGGACGGCGCCAACATGAACGCCCTGGTGGGAAAGGTCCGGCCCGGCGACTTCGGCGTTGACGTGATGCATCTGAACCTGCACAAGACCTTCTCCACCCCTCACGGTGGCGGCGGTCCAGGCTCTGGTCCCGTGGCGGTAAAAAGCAAGCTCGAACCATTTCTACCCAAACCTGTCCCGGTCACCAAGCCCGACGGCACCCTGGGCTTCGAATATGACCGCCCGCAATCGGTAGGCCGGGTGAGAGCGTTTTATGGGAATTTCGGAATGTTCGTGCGCGCCCTCGCCTATATTCTGGCCAACGGTCCTGACGGCCTGCGCCAGACCACGGAAGACGCTGTGCTTAACGCCAACTACATTCGCAAGGGCCTCGAAGGGATGTACGATCTGCCCTATTCCACGCCCAGCATGCATGAAGTCGTCTTCAGCGATAAGCTGCAAGCCAAAAAAGGCGTAAGGACGATGGACCTCGCCAAGCGCCTGATCGACTACGGATTCCATCCCTACACGACCGCCTTTCCGTTGATCGTGCCCGGCGCGTTGATGATCGAACCGACGGAGAGTGAGCCCAAGGAAGAATTGGACCTCTTCGTCGAAGCCATGAAGTCGATCGCTGAAGAAGTTGAGGAAGATCCGCGAACCGTGCTGGACGCGCCTCATTCCACCCGCGTGTCCCGCCTGGACGAAACCGCAGCCGCCCGCAAGCCTGTGCTCAGGTGGAAACCAGGGTCTTAACCACTGAGGACACAGAGGACACGGAGGGTGGTTCGCCTTGCACCATGCGCCGGATCCCATCACGCAGATGCACCACATTGAAATTCATCAACAGGCCGACATACTTCCCACTCAGCTTTAAGAAAGTAATAAGTTGTGCCAAGTGCACCGGCGTAATAGCGTCCACTGCCTTAATTTCAACCACGACGGTGTTCTCTACCAGAATGTCCACTCTAAAACTCAGATCGATCCTTTCGCCGTGGTAATTCACCGGAAGAGGAAGCTGCGAGGCGGTCCGCAAGACGCGCTTTCTCAGTTCGTGGACCAGGCAAGCCCTCATACACGCCCTCCAGTAATCCGGGCCCCAGAGCGGTATGGACCTTCATGGCAGAATCAACCACCGCACCGCTGATTTCATTGAAATGCATAGACTCTGTGTCCTCCGTGTCCTCTGTGGTTCTACTGGAAGGGTCGCCAGCAGTATGTGACGTTCGTCACATGATTAAGGAGATGCGTCACAAAGAACGCCTCTGCGTTCTCCGTGTCCTCTGTGGTTAAATCCTTGCAGCCGTGCCTGAAAAGCCTCCAGGTCTTTTCTCATCGCCCGAGAAGCGCAATGTCATTTTGTGTCTGCTGCTGGTGGCGGCGACACTGGCGCTCTACAACCCGGTCAACCGCCATCCCTTCGTTAATTACGACGACGATCGTTACGTCACCGAGAACCCGCATGTCCATAACGGCCTGACCTGGGACACAATCACGTGGGCCCTCACCGCCACCGAGCAAGGCAACTGGCATCCTCTTACCTGGCTGTCGCACGCCCTCGACTATCAACTGTTCCGCCAGAATCCCGCCGGACACCACTTCGTCAGCCTGCTGATTCACGCCGCGAACGCTGTCCTTCTATTCCTGTTTCTGATGTATGCCACCGGCCGCCTGGGTCCGGGCCTGTTCGTGGCTGTGCTCTTCGCGCTTCATCCCATCAATGTTGAGTCGGTGGCCTGGGTGGCTGAGCGAAAGAACGTGCTGTGCACATTCTTCTTTTTCGCCACGCTCATCGCGTACTGCTGGTATGCGCGGCAGCCGGATTGGCGCCGATACCTGGCATTCACGGGTTTATTTGCTTTGGGGCTGATGTCGAAGGCCATGGTCATCACTCTCCCGTTCGTGCTCCTGTTGCTGGATTATTGGCCGCTGGGCAGGATTCCGGGAGGGGCAGCCGGCTCGTTTCGCTCGGCGCCGCTTTCGAAACTCATCTTCGAAAAATTACCGCTGCTCGCGCTTTCGGCCGGGAGCGCGGTAATCACGATGCAGGCCCAGCAGGCAGGAGGAGCCGTGCGCTCCACTGCTCAGTTCTCGCTCGAAGTGCGTCTGGAAAACGCAATCGTGGCTTACGCCATGTATTTGTGGAAAATGATCTGGCCGTCCCATCTGGCCCCCATCTATCCCCATCCCGGAGATTCTCTGGCCGCGTGGCAGGTGGGGGCATCAGCCGTCCTGCTGCTGGCGGTGACCGTCGTGGCGCTGAAGTTCCGTGCGAGGCGATATCTGCTGACGGGCTGGCTGTGGTTCCTCGGGACTCTGATTCCGGTGATCGGTCTGGTGCAAGTGGGTGACCAGGGCATGGCCGACCGCTACGCCTATATTCCGCTGGTTGGAATTTTTGTCATGATCGCCTGGGGACTGGCGGACCTGGCCGACTCGAGACAAATCGGTCTTGGCGCACGTGTGATTCCCGCAGCTTGCGTTCTGCTCGCTCTTGCCTTCGCTACCCACCGCCAGCTGGATTACTGGTCGAGCAACTACGATCTCTGGACGCATGCGCTCGCGGTGACTGACAGAAATTTCATCGCGCAGGACAACCTGGGCGGGGCGCTGTTGTTGCTGGGCAAACCTGATGAAGCCTATTTACATTTCCAGGCTGCAGCCGAAATCAATCCGCCCGACCCCATGAGCCGCTCCAATCTGGGTGCCTACCTGCTGGACCACGGACACCTGGCCGAAGCCATCGAGCAAAACAACCGCGTCATCAGTCTGACTTCGGACCCTGGCTTGCTCGCGGCAACGTACGCCAACCTGGGCACTGCCTATCGCAAGCTCGACCAGGACGAAAAGGCCCGCACCAGTTATGAGCAGGCGCTGCATCTGAACCCGAACCAGTACAACGCGTATCTGGGTCTGGGGGAGTTACTGGAAAAAGAAAGCCGGCTGGACGACGCTATCAATAATTATTCAAGGGCGGTCGAGGTGCGGCCCACAGACACAGGATTTCTCTTGCTTGGTCATGCTCTCGAGAGAGCAGGGCGCCGCGCAGAAGCGTTGGCCGCTTACCAGGCGGCTTTGAAACTTTCACCTGAAATGCCGGAAGCTCAGCATGCGGTGGATGCACTTTCCGGAACGGCGCGCTGACCTCCACCGCACCCGGCTCATTCTCCGATCTCTACTTTTTCTCGCTGATATCGACCGAAGCGCGCGTCTTTTCCCAGTCCACGTGCAAGGCACAGGCCGATCCCGTCTGATCGAAGCTGATGGTGAAATTCTCTATCGGTGCCGGCAGTGGCGATACTCGCATGTCCATGCGGGTAAAGTCCTCTCCCTCGCCCGGATAGGGAATGCCCCACTCCCCGGTCTTCTTGCTGATGATCAGGACCCATTTGTCGGCGTTGGGGAGAGTAAAAATGGTGTAGCTCCCGGCGGGAACATCCTTGCCTCCAACGTTGAGGTTTGTATCGGTCACCAGTGTAGTGGCCTCATTGGCCCCGGTCCGCCATACTTGGCCGTAAGGCACCAGTCCGCCAAATATCTTGCGGCCTTTCATGCGCGGGCTGGAGTAGTCAGTCTTGACGGTCTTGCCGTCGCTGAACTTGCACTGGGCCTGCGCGGGTGGGCTGGGACGCTTGCTCGTATCCTGGGCGCAGGCGAACAGGGCGAATAGAGGCAGGAACAGACCCACAAGTGCGGCACGTATCTTCATGAATTCTTCTCCTTTGGGCAAATCAGACTCTAGCTGCGTCTCCTAATACTTTGACGCAACTCCGAAAACTTGGACAGCAAGACGCCCGCAATTATGCTCCACCCAGCCCGCCCGATACAATCAAGCCATGCCGGTATTCGACGAAAAAAGAGATGAACTGGAGCACTATGAAACCATGATGGGAGTCCCGCGAGGACGGTTGGCGGTGACCATGGACATGATCACCGACGCCATGGCACTGATCGGCCAACACGGCGTCTATTGCCAGAGCCAGCGCTGGCCGGGCAAGCCGGTCCTCGACATCCAACTGGTGATGAAGGGGCTAACGGATGCGAAGGAGCTGATCCAGAGCGTGATGGCAGAACTGAAACCGCAACCTTAAGCAAGCCGTGAGTCGCAGTTTTTTCCGTCTACTCTGTGTTATCCCGTGTCCTCCGTGGTTAATCCGTCTTATGCCAGCGTGTACTTTCCTCGCTCAATCACCTTCTGCGCGATCTGTTGCCGCAGGGCAATCGTGTTGAAGGGCTCGTGTTTCACCAGGCGGCGCAGGATCGCCAGCTGCGTTCGCAGCATGTCTCCTTCGGCCACGGCTGCGATGATCTTCTTCGCCGCCGCTTCGATCTTGTCCATGGCTTGCGAGATGTAAACCCGCGTCATGGCGATGGCAAATGACGCGGCCGCTTCGTCGTTCTGCTGGGCAATCTTCTGGGCCCGCAAAACGGCGGACTCCATGGCGTAAGTTTCAATAACCATATCGGCGATAGCGCCCATCACTTCCTGCTGGTCCTGAATCGCCTGCATATATTTCTGGGTGGCTGCCCCGGCGGCGAACAGCCCCAGCTTCTTGGCCTGGGTGACCAGTTTGCGTTCCTCCGCCAACGGACCTTCCAGTTCTTCTCCGACGCTGGGCCCGGCGAGCACTTCGTCCATCAGTTTTTTGATCGCGGGCATCAGCGGCAGCTGTCCTGACATAGCACGCTTGAGTAGAAAGCCGGTAATGATCAAACGGTTGATCTCGTTGGTGCCTTCAAAGATACGGTTGATGCGCGCATCGCGGTAGGCGCGCTCGGCAGGGTACTCCTCGACAAAACCGTAACCGCCGTAAATTTGGACGGTTTCGTCCACCACGTAGTCGATCATCTCCGAACCCCAGACCTTGAGAATGGAGCATTCGACCGCGTATTCTTCGATCGCTTTGCGCGTTTCTTTGGCTGCATCGGGGCTGCTCTTGTCCACTTCGTTGAGCGCCACGTCCATCATGCCTACGGTGCGATAGACCGCCGCTTCGCCGACATAGATCAGAGTCGCCATGTTGGCTAGCTTCTCGCGCACCAGACCGAAATCTGCGATCACTTTGCTGAACGCCTTGCGCTGTTTGGCGTAGGCAATGGCGTTCTCCAGCGACAATCTCGCTCCGCCCACACTCATTGCCCCCAGCTTGAAGCGGCCCACGTTGAGGATGTTGAAAGCGATCACGTGCCCCTTGCCGATTTCGCCCAGCAGATTGTCCACCGGGACCTTGCAGTCGTTAAGAATCAGGGGACAGGTGGAAGAGCCACGGATGCCCATCTTGTGCTCTTCCGCGCCGATCGAGAATCCCGGAAAAGTTCTTTCCACCAGAAACGCGCTGAACTTTTCACCATCCACTTTGGCGAACACGGTAAACAGGTCGGCAAAGCCCGCGTTGGTAATCCACATCTTTTCGCCATTGAGGATGTAGTACTTGCCGTCGGGCGAAAGCTGGGCGCGAGCGCGGCAGTGCAGCGCGTCGGAACCGGAAGACGCCTCCGACAACGCATATGCCCCGACGATCGCCCCGGCGGCCAGCCGAGGCAGATATTTCTTCTTTTGCTCTTCCGTGCCGAAATAAACGATCGGCAGCGTGCCGATGCCGGAATGTGCGCCCCAGGTGGTGGCGAAGCCGGCATACTTGGCGATGTGATCAGCGATCACCGCGGCGGTAACTTTGTCCATTTCGAGTCCGCCGTAGGCTTCGGGGATTTCGACCCCGCTCAGCCCCAGGTCCCCGGCCTTCTTCAGCAGATCTCGAGAGATGGAAAAGTCCTTGTGCTCCATCTTTTCGGCATTGGGCAGGATTTCGTTGACCGCGAATTCCTCCGCGGTCTGCCCAATGAGTTGGTGCTGCTCTGTAAAGTCCTCAGGAGTAAAGACTTCGTCAACTTTAGGCTCTTCGAGCAGGAAGCTACCGCCGGAAAATTTGGTGCTCGGGACTGCGTAAGTCGTAGCCATGATCCACCTCCCAAACCGATTTCACCCTGCGTCTAAGGGAGACGCCGGGCGTGGAACTTGCTTTGATCATTGTACTTCATGCCAACTGGTGAATTTTGCCAGGGCGCAACCGCGGTATTCAAGTCCGGCCGGCAACGGACAAGGTCATATTATCTTTTTCTTCTCAGGGACTCTTCGTCTCCGTGGTTAGTTGTGGTTTTCGAAGATTCCCGCCGCGCCCATGCCTCCGCCGACGCACATAGTCACCATTCCGTAGCGCGCATTGCGCCTCTTCAGTTCGCGAATGATGGTGGCTGTCAGCTTCGCCCCGGTGCATCCCAGCGGATGCCCCAACGCAATTGCTCCGCCATTCGGATTTACCCGTTCGGGATCGAGTCCAGCTTCTTTAATCACAGCGAGAGACTGCGCAGCAAAGGCTTCATTCAGTTCGATCACGTTGATGTCGGAGAGTTTCAGCCCCGCCATTTTCAACGCCTTGGGTATGGCAAACACCGGTCCCAGCCCCATTTCTTCGGGTTTGTATCCCGCCGTCGCAAAGGAAACGTAGCGCACCAGCGGCTTGATTCCCAGCGCCTTGGCGCGTTCGGCCGACATGACGATGGCAGCCGCCGCGCCATCGGATGTTTGCGAGGAGTTACCTGCGGTCACGGTTCCCTTGGCGTGGAAGACGGGCTTCAGCGCCAGCAGCACGTCAAGCGATGTATCAGCCCGCGGCCCTTCGTCCACCTTGAATACAATTTCCTGGCGCTTCGGTTTCGACCCGTTCGGTGTAGTGAAGCTCACGTTTACCGGCACAGTTTCATCGGCAAACCTCCCCTCCTGGATCGCAGCTAGCGCCTTCTCATGGCTGCGCAGCGAAAATTCGTCTGCCGCCTGTCGTGTGATGCCGAAGCGCTGTGCCAATCGCTCGGCGGTCAGCCCCATGGTGAGATAGGCGTCAGGATAGTGGTCAACCAGCCACGGGTTGGGAGATATCTTGTGTCCGCCCATGGGAATCATGGACATCGATTCCGTTCCACCGGCCACAATGATCTCGGCGCCGCCGCTCATGATGCGTTCCGCCGCCATGGCAATCGCCTGCAGCCCGGACGAACAGAAGCGATTGATGGTGATTGCGGAAACCTCGACTGGCAATCCAGCCCGCAGCGCGGCGATTCGGGCAACGTTCATCCCTTGCTCGGCCTCAGGCATAGCGCAGCCCAGGATCACGTCCTCAATTTCTTTGGTATCTATTTGCGGCACGCGTTCCAGCGCGCCTTTAATAGCGATGGCGGCCAGTTCATCGGGACGGGTGGCGCGCAGGGTGCCTTTAAACGCGCGTCCCACAGGAGTACGAACGGAGGAGACAACGACGACTTCTTTCATAACATTTTCCCGGGGGCTGATGTCAACAAGTGTAGCACTCAGTATCCACAAGTATTAGACACTCGCGCGGTTCACGTCGGCCCAGACGTCCCCGTCTGGGGCGGACCAGCGAAGCTCGTCAGAACAAACCGCCTCAGCCGGGCGGCAAAGACGCCTGCCCCGACGTAATGCGTGTCAGTTTCGCAGCGTCTTCCCCGTCTTCAACGTGTACTGTATCCGCTCCTGCGTCTTCCGCTCGCCGCACAGCGACTTAAACGCCTCGCGCTCCAAGTCCAGAATGTACTGCTCGCTCACCGGCGTGCCCGAGGTGACATTTCCCCCGCACAGCACTTCCGCAACTTTGGTAGCGATCTTCACTTCGTGGTCGGAAATGTACTCGCCTTGCCGCATGATGTGCACTCCCAGCCTCAATGCTGCCAGGACGTTTTCTCCGGGCGCTGGGATATCGGTGCGGGCTTGCGGGGGTTCGTATCCGGCGCGAACCAGTTCCAAGGCGCAGGCCTTGGCGTCAGCCAGCACCCGCTCCCGGTTCATGGTGATGTTGTCGGACTCATGCAGGAACCCCAAGCCGCGCGCTTCCTGCGCGGAGGTTGCGACCTTGCCCGTGGCGATGGTCTCGAAAGCTTTCTTCATGCCCTCGATGAGTTCGATGGACTCGCCGCGCCCCGGACGAATCGCCGCCGCACTATCCACCGCGCGCAGCAGCATCTCCTTGCAGCCGCCTCCGCCCGGCAGCAGTCCGACGCCGACTTCCACCAGTCCGGCGTAAAGTTCGGCGTGCGGCTGGCGGGCGGCGGCGTGCAGGGTGATTTCGGTTCCACCGCCTAGACACAACCCGAACGGCGCGACCACCACCGGTTTGGGCGAGAACTTGATGGCCTGGGTCATGCCCTGGAACTGGCGGATGGCGAGGTCAACCTCGTCCCACTCTTCTTCCTGCACCGACATGAGCAACAGCATGACGTTGGCGCCAACGGAAAAATTGTCGGCGTCATTGGTAATGACAAACGCGTCGAAGCCGTCGCCGGGGCCGCCTGGCTTTAGGGTCTGACTAATAAGGCTGACAATGTCGCCGCCCAAAGAGTTCATCTTGGAGTGAAACTCGAGGCACGCGACGCCGTCGCCCAGATCGACCAGCGACGCACCCGCGTTCGTCTTGACTACGCCGCGGGATTTTTGTGCAACCTCGACCGACCACACGCCTTCAGGAACTTCTACCGGTTCATTCTTCTCCGTCTTCAGATCAAAGTAGACCCGGCCCGAGGGGGCCTTAGGATCGTCCAAATACCAGGACTTTCTTCCCGCCGCCAGTAGTCGTTCAACGTTTGCCCCGACGGGGCGGCCTTCTTTCTTCATGCGAGCTACGCTGGCCTCAAGCCCGGCCGCGTCCCACAATTCAAAGGGTCCAAGCTTCCAGTTGAAACCCAGGCGCATAGCTCGGTCGATCTCAACAATAGAATCCGAGATTTCAGGAACGCGGTTGGCTGAGTAGTTCCACAAATCGGAAAGCACCGACCATAAGAACCCGCCCGCTTTATCCCCCTTCTGCGGGCTGCCTTCAAGTCCGAGCAGCGTGCGCAACCGCGTCCTCGGGTCCTCGATGTTCTTCGCCATCTCCAGAGCAGGGAGCTTGGGCTTCTGGCGAGGACGATATTCCAGCGTCTTCCAATCCAGCGCGAGGCGGTCATCTGCTTTGCTGGCTTCCTTGCCCGAGCTGGCGTGCGAAGGCGCCCGCCCTGCACTTTTTTTGTAAAACCCACCCTTGGTTTTATCGCCCAGCCACTTGCGCTCCAGCATCTGCTTGTAGAAGTCAGGCAATGGGCTCGGGTGCGGAGGGCTGTCCTGGCCGCGGGTTTTCTCCATGTTCCCAACCACGTGGCCCAGAATGTCGAGGCCGACGAGATCGATGGTGCGGAAAGTTGCCGACTTCGGCCATCCCACAGCATCTCCGGTCAGCGCGTCCACCTCCTCGATGCTCAGGTCCATCTCCTGCATCAACCGCATTGCGTTGAGCACGGAAAATGTGCCGATGCGGTTAGCAATGAAGTTGGGCGTGTCTTTGGCCAGAACCACCCCCTTGCCCAGATTCACATCGCTGAAGTGGGCGACTGCCTCGAGGGCGGCACGATCCGTTTCCGGGGTGGAGATGATCTCCAGCAGCCGCATGTAGCGCGGCGGATTGAAAAAATGCGTACCGAACCAACACTTGCGGAAATCGTCGGAAAAGCCTTCCGCGATCTTGGCCACAGGCAGGCCGCTGGTGTTTGTGGTGATGATCGTCCCCGGCCTACGGATGGCTTCCACCTTCTTCAACAGCGCGCGCTTGAGGTCAAGATTTTCCACAACGGCCTCGATGATCCAGTCCACCTCACTCAAGCGTTTGAGGTCGTCTTCGAAGTTTCCGATGGTCACCAAGCGCGCCAGTCCGGGTTCGTAGAAAGCCGCGGGCTTGGATTTCTTCGCGGCCTCCAGTCCCGCGGCGGCCAGTTTGTTGCGAGCAGGACCGTCGGCGTCAGGCGGAACAATGTCGAGCAGGAAGCTGGGCACGCCGGCATTGGCGAAGTGGGCAGCGATGCGTGCGCCCATGGTTCCGGCGCCCAGAACGGCAATTTTGTGGATACGCTTCATGGAAAACCTCTGAGGAACGACCGGAACCACAATATAGGCAGCGAGTCAATTCATGTGTGGGGCGGACACTCTTGTCCGCCGCCTTTGACCTTGATTCTCTTGATTGTGGTTTTTAGTCTATCCAGTCAACGTCAAAGGCGGCCAACAAAGAAGTGTACTCCGATATCCGGGGCTCTGCTAGGGCACCTTATCGATAGCCCACTCGTCTTTGCCGGCCCGAACTACAATGATTTGCGATTTTTGGGTTCGGCCGGACCGGTTCGACTCTGAGTCAGATATAAAGAAAGTGACCGGGAAGGCGTAGCACCCGGCTTTCAACCTTCTGCCTCGCGCGATTTCGTAGGCCGCATCTTTTCCGGAAGAGAAGAAACTGTCCGTGCGCTCCTGCGAACTGCCCTGTTTTGCGGCATCGGTCAGCATGAGCAGGCCGGTTTCGCGGTCCTGGTTCTGCCAGGCTTGCAGAAAGCGATTGGCCGCCGCCAGGGCAGAACTGTATCCGCGATCAGCGACGGTAAAGGATGACGAATGTTTGTTCCTGCCCACGGCTGCTGTAGACAACAACGGCGCCACCGAAAGAATTATGAGAGGGAAGGCAAGATGTCTTCCTGACAGCCGGCGGGACGCCGGCGCTACCCATTCCAATTTCACAATTAAATTATGAGGGAAGCGTCAAGCTGCTCCAAGACACCAGCAAGGTTCTCTCTCCGTGCGGGGAAACACTCCTGTCCGACGCCATTGATCGGGATGGAATCGCCGGAAGATCTCTCGCACAGCGCGATCTAGAAACGAATCATAGTATGAGCGACGGGCGTCCCCGCCCGTCCACGCGGGCGAGGGCGCTCGCGCCACACATTTTCAATCTCATGAAATAAGTTTCGCCAGGGCGAAGGCCGCGGCTGCGGCCAGGCTGCCGATTACCATCGTCTGCAGCGCGCTGCGACCCGGACCAGTTCCCGTGTAACGACCCTTCATATAGCCGAAGATGCCGAGCGCGGCCAGGGTCACGACCGCTGAATACGCCAGCCCGTGCACGGCGCTGGAAAGAATGATGTAGGGCGATAGGGGTATCATGCCACCCGCGATGTAAGAACCCGCGATGGTCGCGGCGCTGGTTACCGCCCGGCGCGGGTCGGGCTCTTCCAGTCCCAGTTCAAAACGCATCATGAAATCTACCCAGGCGTCGGGCCGCCGGCTGAGGGCTTCGACTACCGGCGTACTTTCAGCCGGCGTCATCCCGTAGGACTGGAAAACGCGTCCCACTTCGGCCATTTCTTCTTCGGGAATTTCCTTGATCTCGCGATATTCGCGCGCCCGCTCCTGCTGGTAGTGTTCGGCATCGCCGCGGGCCGCCAGATATCCACCCAGGCCCATGGCGATGGATCCAGCCGCAATCTCCGCCAGTCCGCCCACCACGATCAGCCGGGTGTTTTGCACCGCGCCCGACAGTCCGGCGGCCAGAGCGAAGGGAACGGTAAGGCCATCGGCCATGCCGATGACTATGTCACGCACCAGATTGGTGGCCATGAAGTGGGTCTCGACATGTTCATGCGGCACGATCAGACCTCCGGATGAGTTTGCAAATATTGCTGTGCCCGCCGGACAACATCCCGTTCGCCTCGATACGCCAGCTTGTGCGGTGCATCCTCCAGGGGAATCCACAGCGCTCGCTTGACCTCAGCCCGCATCTCGCGAGACACATCGTCGATTTGGCCCGACTGATAACGAAACAGATAGAACGAAACGATCTTGAACACCCGTTGCCCATCGCCCCACGAACGAACGTACACGTACTTGATATCAGCCAGCTTGGTGATCGAGGTCGCGGTCAGCCCGGTCTCCTCGCGCACCTCGCGCAGGGCGGTCTGCTCCGGCTTTTCGCCGGGATCCACCAGGCCCTTGGGCAAGGCCAGCACCAACTTTCGGGCGGTCTTTCGGGCGGGGCGTGCGGACGAGGCCTCCGTCTGAGGCTCAATGACGGCCATCTGCCAGCCTTCACCGGCCCGTTGCACCACCACCCCTCCGGCGGAGATTTCCCGAACCATGGCCCCCAAGTTAACAGGATTGCTGGACTTAGTCACCGGGACGTACCTCATGCCCGGCGTTCCCCAATAGTAACCGCAAGGGCTCACCGACGTGCCTGGAACTCCGCTCCCGGAACTGGCATCTTAACTGCTCATAAGGGCCGTGGAAAGCTGGGGCGGGCGGGAGAAATGGGGGTTCCGGTGAAGCATCTGGGCAAGATCATCCGGTCAGTGCAGGCGTTTGGACGCGGTCTGTCGGGCCTCTCCGGCCCGCAACAGGCGCAGCCTTCGGGCGGCATTGGGTTGGCTCTCGGTGGCGGCTTCGCTCGCGGTATTGCCCACATTGGCGTCCTCAAAGTCCTCGAAGAAGAGAATATCCCGGTGAGTCTGGTGGCTGGCACCAGCGTTGGCGCGCTGATCGGCGCCGCCTACTGCAGCGGCGTCACTATTGCTGAACTGGAACACATGTCAAGGCGGGTTCGCTTCAAGGACTTTGCCCGCTGGACTCTGTCGCGCTACGGATTTGCCAGCAATGAGCGCATGATCAAGTTTCTGAGCAGCATTCTGAAGGTCAAGACTTTCGAAGAATTACAGGTTCCTCTGGCCGTGACCGCCACCGATTTTTCTACCGGCGCGGGCGTCGTCTTTCATTCCGGACCCCTGGTCGATCCGGTGCGCGCCAGTTGCGCCTATCCAGGGATGTTTCTCCCGGTAAAAATTCGCGGGCGCATGCTGGTGGACGGCATGCTGGCCCACGCCGTGCCCACGGTTCCTCTGCGAGACATGGGTGCGCAACGCGTGCTGGCGGTCCATCTTCGCGGGACCTGGACCAACGGCGATACCGGTCCGCGACATCTGTTCGACGTGATCGGCCAGTGCTTCGCCATCGCGCAGGAAATGAACTGTGGAGTGTGGAAGGCGGCCTCCGACCTGGTCGTCGATCCTGACGTCAACGGATTCAAGTACGACGATTTCGAGCGCTCGGCTGACTTGATTCGTTCCGGAGAAACCGCAGCCCGCGCCGCCTTGCCCGAGATCCGAAAGTGGCTGCAGCAGCCCGAACCTGGACGAAAGCCGCAACCCACCCGCATCGGTCAAACCGCGCCAGCCGTCGCGAAATAGGGCACTCGCTGCAATGCAGGGCCGTACCAGCGCCCACGTAGGTGCGGGTGTCCACACCGAGCCGAGCGAAGCTCGGCCATGTCTTTGTCAGAAATCGTCCTGCAATCGTACGAGAGAAAAACCAAGCCGAGCTCCGCTCGGCCAGGGCGGTGTTGAACAAGAAGCCAGAAGCTGCCCTACTTCATTACCCCACGCGAGGCAATCCCAATATTGTCGCGTGAGGTGTTCTTCACCAGATACATCATCTCGTCGGCCTGGCGGATAATTTCGCGTGGAGTCTTGGCATCGTGGGGGTAAGTGGCCACGCCCATGGAGGCGCGGATGTTCAGATTCAATCCTTCTTCCTGGCAGAACATGCTAGTACGCAGGCTGTCGCGCAGGCGCTTGGCCACGATCAGGGCCGCGTCTTTTCCGGTCTGGGGCAGCAGCACCACAAACTCGTCTCCGCCGTAGCGGAAGGCGTAGTCGATCAATCGCAGCTGCGCCTTGATCAAGTAGCCAATCTCCATCAGCAGCTTGCTCCCCACCAGGTGTCCGTGGGTGTCGTTGACTTGTTTAAAGTGGTCGAGATCGATGAAGACCACGGTAAATTCGTAACCGTAGCGCGCCGAACGGTAAACCTCGGTCTCCAGTGTCTTATAAAGATGGCGCGCGTTATACAGTCCGGTGCAATCGTCGGTGATGGTGAGTTCCTGGATCTTCTCCACCGCGCGCGCATTTTCGATGGCAATAGCGGCGTAATCACAAATCGACTGCAGGAAAAATGATTCCTGGTCGGTGAAGTTCTCCATCCTCACGTTGACCAGTTGAATGACGCCCAGCACTCGCAGCTTGGAACGCAGGGGCACACAGATAATGGAGCGCGTCTCCCACTGGGTCATCTCGTCAATGCGTTTAGCGAAGCGGGGATCGGTGTACACGTCTGGCACCACCACGCGCTCGCCATGTTTTGCCACCCAGCCCGCGATGCCTTCTCCCACTTTGAGCCGGACATTCTTCAGGGCCTCGGAGGCCTTGCCCACTGCGATGGCAAAGTAAAGTTCGTCCCGCTCTTCGTCCACCATCAGCAAAGACCAGTTGTCTGGACGAAAGTATTCCGCCATCTTTTCCATAATGGTCTGCAGGATGGAATCGAGGTCGAGAGACGAGGTCAGGGCCTTGGCCACATCATGGAAGATGCCCAGTTCCTGCACTTTGCGGTCGGCGGCGGCCTTGGTCATGAACTGCGGTCCTCGATGTGGCAGGAAGTGTTGAAATTATATGCGGCTCTGGAAAGGAGCGGCAATCAACCTTAGTAACCGGAACCCCTGAAGCCAAGCCCTGAGGCCAAGTTAGGGGACGGAGCGGCCCACTGGCCTGACCTTACGGTTTAGCAGTGCGGTTCTCTCCCGCCCCAAATTGATGGGTCCGGAGGGCTTTGGTTAACATATATTTATCTTCAGACTACTCTTAACATCTTGGATGCGGCCAGGGCTAGCTGAGGGCGGCAGGAAGACGGCCAAGTGGAATCCTTTGGGGCACGACTGAAGCGGGAACGGGAACAGCGCAAGATCACGCTGGACGACATTGCTGTGTCCACCAAGATCGGCACCCGCTTCCTGGCCGCCATCGAGGAGGACCGCTTCGATCAGCTTCCCGGCGGGATCTTCAACAAAGGGTTCGTCCGGGCCTACGCCCGCCATCTGGGCATGGATGAAAACCAGGCCATCGCCGACTTCGTGGCCGCCACCGAACCCGTTCTGCCCGAGCCAGAGCCGGAGGCCGCTCCGGTACTCGCGGCCCTGGCGGAGGCGGTGCCGGAAGCCCAGAAGAAGAGCAGGGGCGATGGCGGTATCCCGTGGGGCATTTTCGCCATCGTGCTCTTGGTCCTGGCCTCCGGACTCGCGGTTTGGGGCTTCTATTCACGCGACAAGTCCGCCAGCCCCAGGGTTGTGATTCCTGGCTCTGACAAGCCGGATGCCTCCAGTTCGAGCGATCAAAAGGACGCGCCCCGCAGCGCGCCCAAGTCTGTCGCGCCAACACCGACCGTCTCGACCTCGCAATCGATTCCCCCTGAGCCTGAGCCAGGCAGCCGGGAAAGCGCAGTTTCCACAGCAGCGGCGCCGTCGGCGACCGATGCCGGGTCCTTTCACGTGCTGATCAAAGCGCGGCAGGACTGTTGGGTCGCGATCACTGCCGACGGAAAGCAGATCATTCAGAACACGCTCGCCGCTGCCGCGGAACAGTCCATCGCAGCCCGAAACCAGATCGTGATCAAGACCGGCAACGTGGGCGCTCTCGATATCTCCTTCAACGGCAAGAAGCTGGCGACGCAAGGTGAATACAACCAGGTAAAGACCCTCATCTTTGACCCAAGCGGCCTGCGACGCTAGTCCGCCGAAGGCAACGGCAGGGTGCCGCTCGCGCCGGTGCCGAACCTCAAATACCGTTCAACTTCCAGCTATGACCAGCCAGCCGCCCGCGTTCCCCAGTGGCTGCGGTTAAGTCGCTCTCAACCGCGAAATCATTGCGTCCTGCCCCTTTCTTTGGTACGTTTATGTCAGTCCCAAAGTGCTCATTTACAGTCTGTTGCGTTCTGACCCGCCCCGCCAGGACAAAGTCCAGATCGCCGGCCAAAATCGCTTGAAGGAGGCTGCTTGTCATCCCGTAACCGCTATCTTTTTACGTCCGAGTCCGTAACCGAAGGCCATCCCGATAAGATGGCTGACCAGATTTCTGACGCCATCCTCGACGCTTGTCTGGCCGAAGATCCGTTCAGCCGGGTGGCCTGCGAGGCTCTGACTGCTACCGGCCTGGTCGTCATCGCGGGTGAAATCACCACCAAGGCTTACGTGGATTTCCAGTCGCTGGTG